>Ga0315273_10012407_pt1 | contig 10929 bp, 10 predicted proteins | sample YL17G02_0_MG_FD_205753 | JGI IMG/M metagenome (GOLD analysis project Ga0315273, IMG submission 205753) | Sediment microbial communities from Yellowstone Lake, YNP, Wyoming, USA - YL17G02_0 | ecosystem: Environmental > Aquatic > Freshwater > Lake > Sediment | place: USA: Wyoming | collected...
AAACTCTCCAGAGGGAATCAGACCTCCGTCAAGCCTTGAAAATCCGGTTGAACGAATAAGAGAGAACGTTTCTCTCTTGGACTTCGAGAAACGTTCTCTTTTCTCCTCCTTGGGGTATAATGAGGTTCGTCTTAAAGGAATTGTCCGATGTGTAGGTTTGACCCCGTCTTTTGGATCGAAAAGCTGGGGCTGGCGCCCCATCCAGAAGGCGGATTCTATCGCGAGGTGTATCGGGCGCCGGAAACCATCCCCCGGGCCGGTCTTCCCGAGCGTTTTAAAGGCCCGCGGGCGTTCTCGACCTCGATCTATTTTCTCCTCCGGGCGGACGAGGTCTCCAGCTTTCACCGCCTTCAGGCCGACGAAATCTGGCATTTCTACGAAGGGCGTCCGCTCCTCCTTCATATTCTCGAGCACGATGGGTCGCCCCGGACGATCCGGCTCGGCCGGGACGCCGCGGCGGGGGAGATATACCAGGCGCTCGCTCCGGCGGGGTGCTGGTTCGGGGCCGAGGTCGCTGAGCCGGACGGTTTCAGCCTGGTCGGATGCACCCTCGCCCCGGGATTCGATTTCGCCGACTTCGAACTCGCCGGCCGAAGCGACCTCCTCGCCGCCTTCCCCGGGCAGGCCGAGCTCATCCGCCGGTTGACAAAGCCGGATTGAATCCCTATAATTTTAGTAGGAATTAAATCTCGAGAGACTGACTGAACGAAAGGACAAAAGATGCACCCCCGCCAAATCAAAGACAACATCTATGCCGTCGGGGCCGTGGATTGGGACCGAAAGATATTCGACGCCCTGATACCCCTGCCTGACGGGACGAGCTATAACTCTTATCTCATCCGGGCGAGCGGGAAGACCGTCCTGCTGGACACGGTCGATCCCCCTAAAGCGGACATTCTGTTCGAGAATCTCAAGTCCGTCGAGAGGATCGACACCATCATCGCTCATCACGGCGAGCAGGACCACTCCGGGTGCCTGCCCGCGGCGCTGGCCCGCTATCCCATGGCCCAAGTCGTCTGCTCGTCCAAAGCCAAGGGAATCCTCATCGACCACCTCCATCTCGCGCCCGAGAAGATCACGGCCGTCGAGGATGGGGAGGTCCTTTCCCTCGGCGACGTGACCTTGGAGTTCGTTTATACTCCCTGGGTCCATTGGCCCGAGACGATGTCTACCTTCGCCCGCGAGAGCGGCGTGCTTTTCAGCTGCGATTTCTTCGGCTCGCACCTGGCCCAGTCCGGCCTTTTCGTCAAGGACGAGGACTCCGTCTATGAAGCTGCCAAACGGTACTTCGCCGAGATCATGATGCCTTTCCGGGCGAACATCAAGAAAAACTTGGAACGGATCAAGGATCTCCCGATCGCGATGATCGCCCCCAGCCATGGACCGATCCATCCGCGGCCGGCTTTCATTTTGGACGCTTACCGTGACTGGATCAGCGACACTCCGAAGAACAGCGCCGTCGTCGCCTACACGACGATGCACGGCAGCACAGAGCTTCTGGTCGAGCATCTGGTCACAGCCTTAGCCGAGCGTGGCGTCACGGCCTGCCAGTTCAACGTCGCCGAAGGCGATATCGGTAAGCTGGCGATCAACCTGGTCGACGCGGCGACGATCGTCATCGGCTCTCCGACCGTTCACGTCGGCCTTCATCCGAAAATCGCCTATGCGGCCTTCCTGGCCAACGCTCTCCGGCCGAAAGCCAAGTTCGCCGCGGTCATCGGCTCATACGGCTGGGCGACGAAGATGCCCGAGCAGCTCCTCGGTTTGGTGCCCAACCTCAAGCTCGAGGTCCTCCCCGGCGTCGTGGTCAAGGGGATGCCGCGGGAGGAGGATTATCGCGCCGTCGAAGCCCTCGCCGAAACGATCGCCCGCAAGCACAAGGAGCTCGGCCTCAGATAGGGCGGCCGAATTCCAGGACGGCGGCGACGATATCGTCCCGGGTCAAGGACGTCCCGTCCTGGGGCGAATCGATGATCCGGTAATTGAAGAAAGGGCAGTTCCCCTCGTACCAAGGAAGGCCTGGGGGGCGGCCCGCTGCGGCGCGGCGTTGATGCTCGCGGTCATTGAGGATTGTCCCTAATCCCCGGAGGTTGACGCCCAGAGCGGGGTTCACGCCCAGAATATAGCGACCTGGACCGAAGCTCGTCATCAGAAAGCCAAAACCCCGCCCCCCCGGGGCTTCGGAGCGATCGCGCCCGGCCCACTCCTTCAGGAGAAAACTGCGCGGGTTGGCGACGAGAAGCCCGTCCACGACCTTGCGGCCTCGCCCGTCTGTCGTCGGTAGCGAAAGGACGATTTTCCGGGCGCGGATTAAGTCGTCGAGGTATTCCTGATAATCCCGCTCGACCTTGACGATCGCCCGTTCGTATCGGTCCACGCCGGCGAAGAGCGCCCGGTTCTCCAGGATATCGCGGCCTTCCGCGGTCCGGGCGTAGAGAAAGCGCATGAATTTGAGCCCCTCGGCCACGCGGTCGGCGTTGACCTCGTCCTCGCTTTTCTTCGCCCCGGCGAACAGAGCCCGGAGAATGGCGTAGGGCGTTCCCGAAAGGTCGATCGTCTTGGGCAGAGACGCCGAATCGACGAGCTTTGTATATGCCCCGATCTTGTCCATAATCGCATCGACGCGGCCGGTCTCGAGCAGCTTTTGGGCCAAGAAGATCGAGGCCAGGGCGTCGAAGTCGGGCAGGCGGTGGGTGACGAACGTCACCGTCTCGGCGTTCGCCTCGTCCGGCCCCGCCGGTTTGAGGTGGTCCAGGACGAGCCCCGGGTATTTGACGACGAGCGACGCGGCGCATTCCGGCTCGGCGTCGGGATGGTGATGGTCGATGACGCCGGGGACGGTTTTCATCCCGACGTCGAGGACGAGCCGTCCGGGCTCGGGCTCGAACCGCTCGCCGTAGGGGGCGAACGCATATTGGGTCACAGGCCGGCACCTCTTTCGGTCGCCTTCAGGTGACTTGTTCCCATCGCGACAGCCGGGTTTTCAGATATGATATTTTCTCCTCGAATTTTTCGGCCTGGCGAAGGACAACTGCTTCGGCTTCCTCCCAGGACAGGGATTTGACCTCTTCGACATAGGCCGCCGTCCTCCCGAAATAGAGCGACGACATGATGTTGACCAACCGCCGGCGGTTCCGCGACCAATTCTGGAAGGTGAAGGCAAATCGTAGGTCCGGCGGTCCAGAAGAGTATCGTCCAAGTCGGAAAATACGACGAACTTCATCGGCCGGCTTTCTTGTTCATATCATCCCTTCGTCGGCGCGCCCGCAAAGCAAGAATCCTTCCCGAGGCTTCTCGCCGGGACTTCGAGCGCGATGAATAAGCTGATTTTGATCGATATCCGGAGATCTGGTTGAATTCTAAAGAAAACAAGTTCATTCGTCAATGGACGCGAGCTTAGGCGCCCTCAGTTCTTTTCCGGTCGAATTCCTTCATGGTCGGGTATTCCTTGAAGAACGATTTCGTCGTCCGGGCGACGACGCCCGATAAGACGGCAAGGGCGATCAAGTTCGGGAGGGCCATGAACGCATTAGCGATGTCGCCCAGATAGAAAACGAGTTCGAGCGAGACCAACGCTCCGATGAATACGAGGGCGGTGAAGATCAGCCGATAAGGCATCGTACTGCGGTTTCCAAATAGATAACGGACGCATTGTTCGCCGTAGTAACACCAGCCGATCAGCGTGGAATATCCAAACAGGAACGAGGATATGGCGACAATGATCCCTCCGGCGATCGGAATGCTCTTGGAGAACGAGGCGGCCGTCATGGCCGATCCGTTAAGCCCGCTCATCCATAGGCCCGAGGTCAGGTTGATCAAGGCGGACAGCGAACAGACCAGAATCGTGTCGATGAACACTTCGCCCAGTCCGATCAAGCCCTGGTGGACGGGAGAGGGCGTCTGGGCGGCCGCGTGGGCGATCGGGGCTGAGCCTAAGCCCGCTTCGTTGGACAGAAGGCCGCGCCTTACGCCCATTTGCATAGCCTGTCGGACCGAGGCGCCCAGGAATCCGCCGGCGGCGGCCGCCGGAGAGAAAGCGTTCTGGAAAATCAGACCAAAGGCCGCGGGCAAGATTTTGATGTTTATGATCAAGATGACGATCCCCGTCCCGAAGTAAAGAAGAATCATCGTTGGGACGATCTTTTCCGTCACCGCCCCGATGCGTTTGATGCCGCCGAGAATGACCAGGGCGGTCAGGATGGTGATGACGACCGCCGTAACGATTTTGGGAATCCCCAGCTCGCTGTTCAGGGCGAGGGTCATCTGATTGGCTTGCATCATGTTCCCCGTCCCGAACAGGGCGGCAAAAGTGCCGCACACGGCGAAGGCGCCGGCCAGAAAGACGCCGAAACGTTTGTTCCGGATACCGTTCTTGATATAGTACATCGGGCCTCCGGCGATGGCGCCGTCGGCGTAGTGCTCCCGGTATTTGACCCCGAGCAGAGCCTCGGAATACTTCGTCGCCATGCCGAGGAAACCGCAGATCCACATCCAGAAAATCGAACCCGGTCCGCCGACGACGAGGGCCGTGGCGACACCGCCGATGTTCCCGTTTCCGACCGTGGCGGCCAAGGCCGTGGTCAGCGCGGCAAAGGGCGAGACATCGCCGTCCTTGCTCTTTTTACCCTTGCCCAGGAAGCCGGAAAAAATGAGCCTCCAGGCCGCCCCCAGCTTGCGAAACTGGACGAAACCCGTCCGAATCGACAACCACAGGCCAATGGCCAGTAAGACGAAAAGCATGAAAGACCAGATCTGAGACGCCGTTTTGTCCATGAATTGAGCCAGTTGATCGATCAGGGATGACATCGATATTCTCCTTTTACGGGAATCCGTTTTGGTCCGATCCAAACCCGATCCAATGATCTACGCATTTTTTTATGCGGAATTTCAATAATTTTGTCGATGAGTTTTCGATGATCTTGGAGGAAAGAGATGATGCTTTGAAACGTTTCGAACAGACGAATATCTCAGTGAACATCAAGAGAAGAAGACATAATTTGAGGGGGCCCTCAAAGGAGGTTCCATTGAGCGAGGATTTTTACGGCGATGAATAAAAGTCCTGCGAAAATTAAAAGTTGCAGCGTATATCGGCGCCAATGGCTAAGCGAGGCCCGCTCGCCGTTCACCGTTTCTCCCATAAAATATTTGATATCGATAAATCGGACTCCAACGAGGCTTATGGTCACAAGGATATAGATTAAATAGACAGCAAACGTGGCCTTTCGCATAACGATGTAGATACCGCAAAATAATAAAGTTGCAATCCCGCCGACCATCCAAAACAACCGAGCCAGAACAGGCAGACAGCCACTTTGCCCTTCGGATTGTTCAGGATCCGGTTGTTTAGGAAGTGTTTTGTTTTGAACGGTCATCTCCGCCTCCATATCCGCGTTCCCTGAGAACGCTCGCCTTAGGGCAATAAAATAATAATGCCCTTGGTCGATATGGATGGCGGCCCGACCATCCCAATGAATATTGCCTGTGTGACGAAGCCGTTAGTCACACACCCGAATACATTTTATCTTGACACGATTATTTTTTCAAGATCTGGGTGAGCTCGGCGTCCGGAGGCAATGCGCCAAGAACGTCCAGACCCGGTCGACGTCGGCGAACCGATAGCGGGCCCGCGTTTTTCTTCGGAGACCGACGTGGATGGTGACGGCGTTCCGGCCCAACGCCCCGAACGCGTCCTCGTCCGTCTGATCGTCCCCGATAAAGATCCGCAATACCCCCGATTCCCGCGGGAGCCGGCTCATGAGTTTACGGATCCCCATCCCCTTGTGCCAATCGATGTTAGGCCGGATCTCGAAAACCTTCTTGCCTTCGTTGACGATCCAAGTCCCGGCTGTTCGGCGAATCTCTTCGTCGATCATTCTTCTCAAAGGCTCCACGAGGGCGGGGTCCATGCGCCGGAAATGGACGCTTCCCGTAAGGCCTTTGTCTTCGACGAACCGCCGGGGGAGTCGTTCGGTCCTGGACGCGATCCTTTTCAGCAGCCCGCCGAGGGCAGGCTGCGCTTTTTTCGCCAGGGGATGGATCCAGGTTCGCCCGTCCCACGCCGCTTCCAAACCGTGATTCCCGATGTAGGCCAGTCCTTCGACGCCGACGCGCCGGCGGATGTCGGAGAGCGATCGTCCCGAGACGATGCAGACGAACATTCGCTCGCTCAAGGTTTCCAAGAAGCGCTTTCTCCGGGGAGAAAGCACGGCCCGATCGGGATGCGTCTCGATCGGGACGAGCGTCCCGTCGTAATCCAAAAAGAGGAGGAGGCGCCGACCGGGCGCGATCATCGCCAGGATCTCTTTCATAGGCGGATGACGTCCTCTTGTTCATAGAGCGAGAGGAAAAGCAGCAGATAATCCCTGATGTGGCGGGTGATCAGAAAATTGTTCTTGATATGTTCTCGCCCGCTCAGCCCGAGCTTCTCCGCGTATTGGGGCGCGTTCAACAGCTGCTTGATGTAATAAGCGGTTCCCTCGATGGAATGGCTCAGAATACCCGAATATTTGTGGGCGATCTGAAGCGGAATCCCCCCCACCGCCGAGGCGATGACGGGCTTGGCTTTCCACAGGGCTTCCGCGACGGTCAGGCCGAAACCTTCCTTCAAAGATTTTTGGAGGATGACATTCGAGGCTCTTTGGAGGGCGTTGATCTCGATATCGCTGCCCGGCGGCAGGAAGAGGACAAAAATATCCGGATCGTCCGCGGCCTCCTCTTTGACCTCGGCCAGCACCTTCAAGCCCTCGGGATCGTCGGTTGCCCCCCCGCCCGCCAGGACCAGCTGACAATCGACGTGCTCCTTGACCAGCTTGTAGGCCCGAATGACTCCGACGGGATCCTTCAAGTAATCGAAGCGGGAGATTTGGGCGACGATCGGCCGGTCCCTGTTTAATCCGAACCGCTCGCAAACGGAATCGATGAGATCGTCCGGAAGGTCCTTATTCTTGTCGCTTAACGGGTCGATGGACGGCGAGATGAGGACCTGTCGGATGGCCAAGGGCCGGGAAAACGCGGGAGCCGAGAAGACCGCCGCGTCATAGGATTCGACGAACGTTCGTAGAAATTCCCAGACGTCAGGCTGAGGATTAGTGAAATCGATGTGGCATCGCCAGATCCACTTTCCGCCCCGCGAATGCTTCTCCTCGACCAGGGCAACGGGCTGAGGATCGTGGACGAACGTGATCTCGGCGCCGCGAAGGACTTCCTTCGCGTTCTGCCGGTTGACCTCGATGAGATAATCCAGATCTCCCGGGCCGAACGTCTCCGGGACGCCGTGCAGGGCATTATGGATCTTTTTCGTCAGGGTGAAAAACCGTTCGTTCCCCCTGATGACGTCCCAGGAGACATCGACGGCAAGGTCATGGAGGAGCGGCAGCATCCGGCTCAGGATCTCGGCCACTCCGCCGCCGACGGCCGTGGAATTGATGTTCTGAACGGCCTTCCCCCGAAGCCGTTCGGCCAACAGATACAGCTCTTCGATGGCGCTCGAGCCCACGATCGGAGCGTAGGCGCTAATCTTTGACATATTCGCCCACTTTCTGAACGATCATTTCACGCAAGCCCTCCAAAGTGAAGTTATAGGGATCCAGACGGGAGATAGCGCGGGCCAGCTTCGTTTCGCCCAGGTCCTCGAACCAGTCGGAGAAGTCGTTATCCCCCTTCTCCAGCCGCAAACGGGCTTCAAAGACGTGAAAATAGATGGAGTCGATGCTGACCTTCTGGACGATCTCCCGGAATTCGCTCAGGCTTCGGGCTTCGTAGGCCGTCGGCAGGATGAACGTCCGGCACGACATGAAATATAATTCCTCTCCTTCCTGGCACTCCCCGTTCCGTCCGTTCCGCTCCGCGAGGGCCGTTCTCAAAATGTCGAGGAAAGCCGCGCGGAGACTACCGATGCTGCGGAACTTGACGGTATCGACGCTGGCCAACCGTTCTCCCAGTGCGGCATGGCCCAAGGCGTTGGTCACCCAGAAAGCGAAGTCGTTCGGAGGTTCGGGAGACAGATAATGATGCTGCTGGATGAACCGGTGGGTATGATAATAAATGGAGCTTCCCGGAATCTCCCCCAGGCCGATCAACAATTCCCGGGCATTCTTGGCCTGCCGTCCCAAGAGTTCGACGAGATTAAGACGCGTCAGGAAATGAAATGGTCTGGCCATGGTCTCACAACAACCTTTTCATCTCGTTGATGATCTTGCCCGCCCAACGGTAGACATTGTTTTCCCTCACGGTATCCCTCATCCGTCTCATCCGTTCGGCCTGCTCCTCCGGCGGCATCTCGATCGCCTTTTTAATGGCGTCGGCGAACTGCTCCGTGGCGATCGGGTTAACCAGGATGGCTTGTTTCAGCTCGCGCGATGAGCCGGTGAACTGGCTGAGGATGAGCGTTCCTCTCTCGTCGATCCGGGAGGATACGAATTCCTTGGCCACGAGATTCATGCCGTCATGAATCGAGCTGACGATGCAGAGATCGGCCGCCCGGTAATACAGCAGGAGATCGTCCAAACCCAGATGCTTTTTATGGAGGAGGATGGGCTGCCAGTCCTTCTGCTTCCATTTCTCATTGATGTCCAGCATCCGGCCGTAGATCTCGTCGTTATAGGTCCTGTATTTGGGGATATGGATGCGGGAGAGGGGCCCCAATTGGAGAAAGACGAATTTCCCGATATATTGCGGGTATTTCTCGAGAAACCGGTCAATGGCGTTGAAGCGCTCCACGATCCCCTTCGTATAATCCACCCGGTCGATCCCGATGCCGATAAAACGATCGCGGAGCCGAAAGTCCATTTTCAAGAGGGAGATCCGGCGCTCGATGTCCTCGCTCCGGGCCTTGGCCTCGACCATATCGTAATCGATGCTGATCGGGAACGGCCGGACCAGCGTTTCCCGGCCGCCCTTGAAGACCGAAAGCCGTTCCCGGTCGACCCGGACCTCCAGAAAGCGGTCGACGGAATCTAAAAAATTCAGGCAGTGGTATTGGACATGAAAACCGAGGACGTCATTGCCCAGGAGCCCCCACAAGAGCTCTTCCGCCTGCGGGCAAACGCGGAACGACTCAGGGTTGGGCCAGGGGATGTGCCAGAACTGAGCGACGACGATATCGGGGCGCCGCTCTTTAATCATTTTGGGAAGGAGGGCGAAATGATAGTCCTGGATGAACACGAAACCCCGGTCATTGCCGAGTTCTTCGATGACGGCATCGGCGAATTTTTCGTTGACGCTTTTATAAGCCTCCCAGTCACTCTCCCGGAAGACGGGACGGACATGGACGATATGGCACAGGGGCCAGAGCCCTTCGTTCGAATACCCGTAATAGAACCTCTCCTCTTCCTCCTTGGTCAACCAAATGCGCCTCAGCGTGTAGCTGGGATCATCCGGAGGAACCCGGACATGATCGCGTTCATCCACCATTTCCCGGTCGGCCTCTCCGGAGCCGTGGGCGAGCCATGTGCCGCCACAAGCCCGGACGACCGGGTCCAAAGCCACGGTCATCCCGCTGGCCGGGGTCATGCACCGGATGCCATTGTCGCCATAGGTGTGGATGTAGGGCTCGCGGCTCGAAACAACCAGGAATTTGTGTGTCCCGATCTTTTCTTTTACGAGGTCCTTCAGGTTATCTTTGGTCCAGGTCATGGTTATAGGCTCCTTCGAACGATTTCCGGGCTATAAGATGAACATCCAGATTTTCAGCGTCCGGAGGACAACGGTCTTCGGCGTTTCAAGGTCGGGCACGTACGCCCCTCCGGCGCAAAGGAGATATTGGGGGCCAATCCGGAGCACGCCGCGGATCGCCGGCGCCGATACTCCAAGGATCATTATAAGCCTGAAATGTTTCAGGAGGAAAGAGAAATCAGGCATTCCCCCAATTTTTTAGAGGAATTTCAGCTGCTTTTAAGGCGACCATATCGATTCGAACCGGGATGTCCAGTCGATGCGCATGTAATCCTATCGCTCTAAAGCCCGAGCGCTTAGGCGCCGGATGATCTTAACGCTGCCCGACGGGAAGGGGAAATTCCGGATGGCCCGGAGCGAAACCCAGCGCCGGGGACGGGGTTTTGAACCGCCGGCCGTCCGGCGCGTATGTTCGAGCTGGAACACTCCTTTGACTTTGCATTCGAAGGCGTGAAGGGTCACGTCGAATTGGGTATATGAGTGTTTGACCGTGATCAGCGGACGGGCCGCGGCGACCTCGACGCCGAGCTCCTCGCGGATTTCGCGGTCGAGGGCGACCCGGAGGCTTTCGCCCGCTTCCCGCTTTCCGCCGGGAAATTCCCAGAGGTCGGCGAGCAATCCCGTGGCCGGCCGTTTCTGAATCAGGACCTTGTCGCCCTCGCGGATGATCGCCACGACGGCCTCGATTTTCTTGGCGGAGCGCTTTTTCGGCGCGGGGACGATTTCCTGCTCGCCCCGCCGATACGCGAGACAGAGAGACTGGAGGGGGCAGGCAAGGCAGAGAGGGGTCCGGGCGCGGCAGGCGAGGGCGCCGAGTTCCATGATCGCCTGGTTGAAGTTGCCGGGAGAGCGGCGGGAAATCAGCGTTTTGAGAGCTCGAAGGATATCGGGATCATGGCCCGAATTCGATTCTCCCCGGATGCCGAGGAGACGCATCATGACCCGGCGGACGTTGGCGTCGACCAGGGGAAAGGGCCGGCCGAAGGCAAGACTCAGAACCGCGGCCGTAGTGTAAGGACCGAATCCGGGAAGCCCTTGGAGCGTTTCGTAATCGGCCGGGATCCGGCCGTCGAACCGGGCGACGATCTCTTGGGCCGCCCGGCGCATGTTCTTCGCCCGGGCATAATAGCCCAATCCCTGCCAAGCCCGCAGGATTTTGCGCAGGGGCGCCCGGGCCAAAGAGGCGACGTCGGGGAAAAGACATAGCCATTTTTTATAATAGGGAATGACCGCGCCGACCGTGGTCTGCTGGAGCAT
>Ga0315273_10012411_pt1 | contig 10928 bp, 10 predicted proteins | sample YL17G02_0_MG_FD_205753 | JGI IMG/M metagenome (GOLD analysis project Ga0315273, IMG submission 205753) | Sediment microbial communities from Yellowstone Lake, YNP, Wyoming, USA - YL17G02_0 | ecosystem: Environmental > Aquatic > Freshwater > Lake > Sediment | place: USA: Wyoming | collected...
AATGTAGCGAAGATGGTCGGAGAAGGTCATGGTGCTGTGCATCCCTGTGGAAAATACTGCTGCACGAAAAACGCGAGAACAACCCGCCGCATTGGACCGAGGGCGACTATCGTGGAAACCAGTCAGGGGCACTGTCGCCCTTGTAGGAAAGCATCTTTTTGGCCCTCTCCTGTAATGAATACATGTAAATACTCCCTTTTTCCGAAATCAAAATATGGTGTTCAGAAGAAGTTGCGCAGGGGGTTCGGGCACCTGTGCCGTCAAATGTAAGACGTTTCAGTTCGCCGCCGTTCCTGGCGACTTCATACACTTCCGGTGCGCCATCCCGGTCGGCGGTGAAGAGGACCTTGACTCCATCATGGTCAAATGAGGGATCCACGCTGTTGAACTGCGCTGGCGTGATGGGCGTAGACGGTCCGCGATCTGGTTCGAAGACCGCAAGCGAATACCGCCCGCGGTCATTGATGACATATACCACGTGAGGCCCCCTCCGCGAGATCACAGGGCGGTCTTTAACGGTGGAGTCGTTTGTCATGCGCTCTGCGCCCGATCCGTCGGGGTCCATCCGGTAGATCTCCCCGTTGATGACATCGCGCGTGGAAATAAAATATATTTTCCGGCCGTCGGGGGACCAGAAGGGAGACGTGTTGGAGCCCTCCCCGTGGGTCAACCGCTGTTGCATCGAGCCGTCAGCCCGCATGGCATAGATTTCCCAGTTTCCATCCCGGTCTGAGGCAAAAGTGATGTTGCGGCCGTCTGGAGACCAGCGAGGCAGAATGTCGTTTGCGGGGGAGAAAGTCAGTCGGCGCTGGCTTGATCCGTCCGCCGCCATGGCATAGATCTCAAAGTTGCCGTCGCGGCTTGACTGGAAGACAATGGTCCCTTCAAGCGAATCGCCCGTGCAGCCCGGGAAGACCCCTGCCAGGATCAAGAGAGTGAGAAGACCGGAATATCCTGAAGTGCCTTTCATGGAAGCATATCTCCTGTGAGTAGAACGGGATCGCCTGGATGTACAATTCCCTCGTGCAACACTTCGGCATAAAATCCCGAGCGACCCCACTTCGGTGAATCAACGATTCCCGCCTTCACCTGCGCATCGTAGGTGGCCCTGATAATTCCTTCGCCGTACACCTGAATCGTCCGGCAGGGTTGGCGTACCTTGGTGATCCGGATTTCAACTTCCTGGCCAGCCCTGTAGACCTGCCCGATCCGGACAAGGCGAAAATCTATGCCCGCCGTGGTAAAGTTCTCGCCGAGTGCACCCGGAAAGAGGGGATACCCCTCGGCGACAAGTTGCCGAATCATTTCCACGGAAAACAAGCACACCGCCTGGCCCGGAAGTCCGTGATGCTTCGAATCGTTCCAGTGGTCACCCTCAAGACGAGCGGCAGTCACCCGGGCGGATGGGACGGGATTCTTGGGTACGCCGCCGCGCGAAATGTTTACCTGAACGATATGCGGGATCATGCGGAAAAATACGTGAAGCAGGGGGGAGAAGCAACAAGCAAGGTCGAAGAAACCGGCGGGACTACCTGTTCATGAGGAGGTGTCTGAATTCCTTTATGGATTTCACCCCCGGGAACTCTTCTTCGAATAGTCGGCGTTTGTTGGGATCAAGCTGGAACGCATGGCGCAACGATTCAACCGCGTCGTTGGGCCGATTCAGTACCATCAGCACCTTGGCGCGCGTGTAGTAGGGTTCCGCAAGATGGGGATTGGCTTCAATGGACTTGTCGAGCGCCTTGAGCGATTGCTTCAGGTAACTGAGTTCAAACAGTGTTTCCCCGTAGTCGAACCAGGCATCAGCATTACCGGGTTCGAGTTTGGTCACCATACGATAGCAGATGAGCGATTCCCGTGCCCGGGCCATGTTGTACAGCAGGTCGGCCTTTGCATACCAGAGCTCGGGGTAATCCTTGCGGATCGACAATGCCCTGTTATAGTCGGTCAGCGCCCGGCGGAACTGCTCAAGCGAGTCGTAACAACTTCCGCGGCCGAAGTACGATTCGTAGTGGCCCGGATCGTACTGGATGGCCATGGTGAAACATTTGATCGCTTCCTGGTACTCACCGAGTTCCTCATACGCATTGCCGAGGTTATGCCATGCCGGGACATCCCGGGGTTCAAGCCGGATAGTCTCTTTGTAGCATGTTACAGCGTCATGCAGGCGGCCAAGATTGGCAAATGCGTTTCCCTTGTTGTAAAGGGCGGCGGGGAAGTTCTCGTGGATCGCCAGGGCGGTATCGTAACTCTCCAGCGCCCGGTGGTAGTGCATCATCTTGTTGAGGACGATCCCCCGGTTATACCAGGCGTTGTAGTTGTATGGATCCAGCCTCATGTGTTCTTCGTAGCTCCGGAGAGAATCCGCAGGGCGATCCAGGTAATCGTAACAGTATCCAAGTTCGTACCAGGCCTCTTTATGCTCCGGAGATCCCTCCACGATAAACCGGAAAATCAGTACGGCGTCGTCAAATCGGCCTGCTTTTTCAAGCGAGATTCCCTTGTTGAACCAGGCATCTTCGTTTGCAGGGTCGATCTCCAGAGCCTGCTCGAAGCAACTGAGGGCCTCCTCCTGCCTTCCCAGGTCGTCGAGAGCGATTCCCTTGTTGATCAGGATTTCCGGATCGACAGGATTGAGGTTCAACGCGTGGTCATAGCAGGGGAGGGCGTCCTCGAAACGTGAGAGATTGCTCAGAATGAGCCCCTTCCGCTGCCAGTTGTCAGCGCTGTAGGGAACGAGACGGATGAGTTGGTCGACAAAATGGAGGGCATCTTCGAACCGCTCCCGGTCGAAGTAGTAGCTGACGATTTCTTCCAGGGCTTCAATGTTGGTGATCCCGGAAGAATCGCCCTTCAGCATATCCTGGTATTTCTTCAGCTCATCTTCGAAGCCGTCCCATTTTGAGGGATCGTCCTCATTTTCGTCATCGAAGCCGCTGAAATCGTTGTTTGCCATCCGTCCAGTTCGCCCGTTTAAGCCTATTCGAACCTGACAGCCTGTCCTGACCACATTGGCAGATCCCAGCACCCCGCTGAATCCGCCACGGACCCTCATTCCGAAATTTAGGGGCGGAGAACGCCGGAATCCGGGGGGCTCAAGCTTCCCGGCCCACACGTTTGAGTCACCGCACTATCATGCCGGTGAGCTAAACCCGCCGCCTGATGGTCGGGATGTGACTCCAGCCTAAGTAAACCAATTCACCCGGGGAAGTCAAGCGATTGATTTTCAGGGTCGATTAGGTTATATTAAGCCCTTGGTTTTTAATGATTTCCGCTAATTTAGACGTTCTGAGGGAGCGAATCCGGCAGGCTTGCCTACGCTCGGGGAGAGACCCCTCGGAGGTCACCCTTTTGGCAGTGGCCAAGACATTTTCCCCGGAAGACGTCCGGGAGGCCGTAAAAGCAGGGGTGATCGATGTGGGGGAGAACTACGTCCAGGAGCTTCTGGAAAAGCGGGAAATCCTGGTGGAAGAGCGGATCCGGTGGCACTTTATCGGGCATCTGCAGACAAACAAGGTGAAGTATATTGCACCCTGGATTCATCTCGTTCACTCTGTGGATAACCTCGCGGTGGCACGGGAGATCGACAAACGGGCGCTCCAGTGCGGCCGGATCATCGATGTGCTTGTGGAAGTCAACACCACAGGCGAGGGATCAAAATTCGGAGTGCCCCCTGAACGCACGCCGGGCTTCATGAACGATCTGGGGGGATTTTCCCACATCCGGGTAGCGGGGCTCATGACGATCGGACCGTTCCTTCCCGACCCGGAAGGCTCACGACCAATGTTCCGCACCTTGCGGCTCTTGCGCGACGAGGCTGTGGCCCGTGGACAGCAGAATGCCCCAATGCAGCATCTTTCCATGGGGATGACAGGCGACTTCGATGTGGCGATTGATGAGGGTGCGACGATCATTCGTGTGGGGACGGCAATCTTCGGGGTCAGAAAGCGGAAAGGATCATGAAACTAACACCTCTTGACATCCGGAAGCAGGAATTCAAGAAGGTCCTGCGGGGTTATGATACCGTGGAGGTTGATACCTTCATGGACATGATGGCCAACGAGTTCGAAGAGGTCTTGCGGCTCCAGAAGGAGATGCGGGACAGGGTCATCGAGCTGGAGGTTCAACTCAAGGACTACCGGCAGATCGAAAAATCGCTCCAGCAGACCCTGTTGCAGGCACAGGAAGCCACAGGGCGGACCTACGAATCGGCCCGCAAAGAAGCGGAATTGATCGTCAAAGAGGCCGAACAGAAGGCGGCGAGGATCGTGGAACAGGCAAACAGCGATCTCACGAGGTCAAACAACGAGCTTGTCAACCTTCGAGCACGTAAGGATTCGCTCATCGGCCGCCTTCGGGTGTTGCTGAGTGCGGAACTGGACTTGATTCGTACGCTCGAACTGAGCGACGATGAACGGCTGACGGGCAACCCATCGTTGGGAACAGGCAAAGACAGGGTGGAGATCGACCAGGTCTTGAAGAACATTGACAATGACCGAACTGCGAAAACGCATTGAAGAAGCGGTTGTGTTCTTGCGGAGCAAAACTCCGGCAGAACCGACGATCGGGATAATCCTCGGGACAGGCCTCGGCGCGCTCGCGAGGGAAATCCAGGCCGACGTTGTGGTGGACTACGGCGATATTCCCCATTTTCCTGTTTCCACGGTCGAGTCACACCATGGCAAGCTTATCTTCGGCAGTCTTATGGGGAAGAGGGTGGTTGCGATGCAGGGGCGTTTTCATATGTACGAGGGATATACGCTCCAGCAGGTCACGTTCCCCGTGCGCGTCATGAAATTCCTCGGCGTGCACACCCTGTTGATCTCCAATGCCGCCGGCGGAATGAACCCGCAGTTCAGGCGCGGGACGGTCATGATCATCACGGACCACATCAATCTCCTGGGAGACAATCCGCTTATCGGTCCGAATGACGACACTCTCGGGCCACGATTTCCCGACATGTCCGAGCCCTACAGCAGGCGGCTTATCGCGCTCGCCGAGCAGGCGGCGCTTGATCTGAAAATTCGCACCGAACGTGGAGTGTTCGTTGCGGTGCCCGGTCCGAACCTGGAGACGCGCGCAGAGTATCGCTTTTTGCGGCTTGTGGGAGCGGATGCGGTGGGCATGTCCACGGTCCCCGAGAACATCGTTGCCAACCACATGGGGATGGAAGTGCTCGGGTTTTCGATTATCACGGACGAATGTTTTCCTGACTCGCTGCAACCGGCCGATGTTGCGGAGATCATCGCTGTGGCAAGTCAGACAGAACCGAGACTGACGGCCATCATGAAAGCTGTGGTGGAGCGTGTGCAGGATAAGGCGGGGAAGTAGACTCCATGTTCAAAGAGCTGACCGACAAGCTGTCGTATCCCGCCATGGAACAGGAGATCCTGCGTTTCTGGAAGGAACACGGGATCTTCGAAAAGAGTATCACCACCCGTGAGGGAAAGCCTGGATTCAGTTTTTTTGAGGGACCTCCGACCGCAAACGGCCGTCCCGGCATCCACCATGTCATGGCGCGCACGCTGAAAGACCTGGTCTGCCGATACAGGACGATGACCGGCTTCCAGGTTCACCGCAAGGCGGGGTGGGACACCCACGGCCTCCCGGTCGAAATCGAGGTCGAGAAGATGCTCGGCTTCAAACACAAGGAGGACATCGTCCGCTACGGTGTTGCCGAGTTTAACGCACAATGCCGCGAGTCGGTCTGGAAATACAAGTCAGAGTGGGAGGGGATGACGGAACGGATGGGCTACTGGGTTGATCTGAGCAAGCCCTACGTGACGTTGGAGAACGACTATATCGAATCGGTCTGGTGGGCGCTGAAACGTCTGTTCGACGAACAGATGATCTACCGGGGCCACAAGATCCAGCCCTACTGTCCACGCTGCGAAACTCCGCTCTCTTCACATGAAGTTTCGCTCGGGTACGATGATGTCAAAGACCCGAGCGTGTACATCCGTATGAAGCTGAAGGGTGCGCCGGACACCTCGTTTCTTGTCTGGACGACCACGCCCTGGACGCTCATTTCCAACGTTGCCCTTGCCGTGGGACCGGATGTCGACTACGTCAAGGTCCGGTACGACAACGAGTACCTCATCCTCGCAGAGGCGCGCCTGTCCGTTCTTCCGGGCACACCGGAGGTGGTCGAGAGGTTTAAGGGGAATGCGCTCGCCGGCAAGGAGTATGAGAGGATCTTCGCCTACCATCCCGTGGCGGAAAAAGCCTTCTACGTCATCGAAGGGGATTTCGTGACGACGGGGGACGGGACAGGGATTGTCCACATTGCACCAGCGTACGGCGAAGACGACTACCAGGTGTCGAGAAAGTATCACCTGCCGACGATCCATCCCGTCAACCGGAGCGGGGAATTCGGACCAGAGGTAACGGAGTTCAGCGGCAAGTTCGTGAAAGAGGCGGATGCAGATATCATCCGCAACCTCAAGGAACGCGGAATTCTCCTGAAGAAGGAGACCATCACGCACAGTTATCCGCACTGCTGGCGGTGTTCGACTCCTCTTCTCTACTACGCGCGCGAGTCGTGGTATATCAGCACCACCTCCTTCAAGCAAAAGATGATTGACCTGAACCGGCAGATCAACTGGGTTCCGCCGGAAGTGGGTGAGGGACGTTTTGGCAACTGGCTGGAGGAGAACAAGGACTGGGCACTCTCCCGCGATCGTTTCTGGGGCACGCCGCTCCCGGTGTGGGTGTGCGACCGTTGCGGAACGCAAAAATGCGTGGGGAGTGTGGCTGAGCTGCGGGAGGGAAAGAATGTCCCCGAACCGCTGGACCTGCACAAGCCGTTTGTGGATGCGGTGACCTTTTCCTGCGAATGCGGCGGCACCCTGAAACGTACGCCGGAGCTGATCGATGTCTGGTTCGACTCCGGCGCCATGCCGTTCGCACAGTGGCACTATCCTTTCGAAAACCGCGAGAAGATCGATTCGGGCGAACAATACCCAGCGGACTTTATCTGCGAGGGGATCGACCAAACACGGGGGTGGTTCTACTCCTTGCATGCCATCGGCTCATTCCTCTTCGGGAAACCGGCGTACAAGAATGTCATTGTGAACGAGCTGATCCTCGACAAAAAAGGACAGAAGATGTCCAAGTCGAGGGGGAACACGGTCAACCCGTTTGACACGATCGCCCGGTACGGTGCCGACACGACCCGGTGGTACCTGGTGACAACCAGTCCACCGTGGCGGCCGACAATGTTCGATGAAGAGGGACTGGGCGAGGTCCAGCGCAAGTTCTTCGGCACGCTCGTCAACACGTACGCATTTTTCACCCTGTATGCGAACATCGACGGGTTTTCGCATGCAGAGCCGCTGATTCCCGTGGCGGAACGGCCTGAGATCGACCGGTGGATTCTTTCTGCTCTCAACTCCCTCGTACTTCGATATCGCGAGTCGATGGACGGGTACGATGTCACCAAGGCGGCGAGGTCCGTGAGCGATTTTGCCATTGATCAGCTATCGAACTGGTATGTTCGCAGAAACCGCCGGCGCTTCTGGAGGAGCGAGAAGGGGAAGGACAAGTCCGCCGCATACCAGACGCTTTACGAATGCCTGGTGACAGTCGCCAAAGTTACCGCCCCGTTTGCTCCATTCCTTGCGGAGGAGATTTTCCGGAATCTCAATGCGGTGACAGGCCTCGAATCGGTCGAATCGATCCACCTTTCATACATTCCGGCTGCGGATCGTACGGTGATTGATACCGAACTCGAGCGGCGGATGGAACAGGCCGAGCGGGTCGTGATGCTTGTCCGTTCGATGCGGATGAAATCAAATCTGAAGGTGCGGCAGCCGCTCCGCCGCATCATTCTGCCGGTTGCTGTAGGTCACGATCGGGACGGGGTCCGGCGGATGGAAGACGTCATCCTCGACGAGATCAATGTAAAGGCGATCGAGTTTGTTACTGATGATTCCGGAATGGTGAAAAAGCGGGCAAAACCCAACTTCAAGTCCATCGGCCCGAAATTCGGAAAACTGGCCAAGGCGGTCGCAGCAAGGATCAAGGATATGACCGTAGCGGAGATCGGACGGCTCGAGGCGACAGGAAGTATTGAACTGGGGGCGGACGGCTCATCCGTTGCCGTCGATCGTACAGATGTGGAGATCCTCCGGGAAGACATAGAGGGATGGCTCGTCGAAAGCGACGGCGCGTTGACGGTCGCGCTTGATACCACGCTTGATGACCAGCTGCGGGCGGAGGGATTTGCCCGGGAGTTTGTGAACCGGGTGCAGCACATGCGGAAGGACGCCGGTTTTGAAGTCACAGACAGAATCTCCGTGCTCTTCCATGCGACTCCGTCGACCGAAGGAGTTCTGCAGTCCATGGCGGAATACATCCAGAATGAAATCCTTGCCGTCGAGCTCATGCCGGGCCCGGCGACCGGTGACCACATGGCAACTGTGGAAGTAAACGGCGAACATGTCGATATTGCCATCTCACGGCGTTCAGCGTACTCTTCATAAACCACAAGGAACAACTCATGGCAAAGAAGCCAGCGAAAGCGGCTGCAAAAAGCACGGCGAAGAGCAAGAAGCCCGCTGTGCGGAGCGGACAGGGAAAGAAGGGAAAGAGCGTAAAAGCAAAAGCAGCCCGCCCTCCTCACGCCCTGAGTAAGAAAGCGGTGGCGCGGCCGGACAGCGTGGATCTGGGACCCAAGGCGTACTCAGCCGCAGAGCTGAAACATTTCCGTGAACTCATCATGGAGAAACGTAAAGAGACCATCGAAGAGCTCGACGCGTTGAAAGAAAGCATGATGGACGTCACGACTGGCGAGTACATCAGCGAGAGTTCGAACTACTCGCTCCACATGGAACAAGGAACCGATGCAAATGAGCGCGAAAAGACATTTCTGTTCGCCTCGCGCAGTAGCAAATTCGTCACCCAGCTCGACGACGCACTTACACGAATACATGACTGTACGTATGGAATGTGCAAAGTGTGCGGACTACTCGTTCCGCGTGAACGGCTCGAGGCGGTCCCTACGGCCACAACCTGCGCGGAATACAAGAACACCGGTGTTCCCTGCGAACGGGGACAGATTGCCCTGGCACGAAAACGGCAGGGGAAATAACAGGTGAGAGTTCTCTACGTATCCCTGATCATCGTCATTGTTGACCAGGTGAGCAAGTTGGCCGTTAAGGGGATTTCCATATCCGTCCTGGGCCTCGATTGGCAGGGAATGCCCTATGGTGCCAGCCGGCAGGTCTTTGGGGACTTCTTCCGCCTCACCTACATTGAGAACCCCGGCATGGCGTTCGGGCTCGAGCCCGGCGGCAAGCTATTCTTCTCTCTCTTCTCTCTGGTTGCAAGCATCGCCATTGCCGCATATCTTTTCCATGTGCGGCGGGAGAGGTTGGGATTCCGGGTTGCACTGGCCATGGTCCTCGGGGGCGCTGTAGGCAATCTCATTGACCGGATGTTTTACGGAGTGATCTTTGGCGATGCTCCATTGTTCTTTGGCAAGGTGGTGGATTTTCTTGATTTTGACTTTATCAATATCAGCATCGGCAACTTCCATATGACTCGCTGGGCGGTGTTTAACGCCGCGGATGCCTGCGTGACCGTTGGGGTTGTTCTCCTGATGCTGTTCCACCCCTCGACACACACCACTCACAAGGTGAGCGCGGAAGAATCCGGACAAGGTACAGACGCACGCGGATAAGCGGTCGCGTCCCGCGTTCGCCTCACGCCCGGACCCGTTCCATTCCCGGATGCCACACGAGTACGACATCATCGTTTCTGCGGGAAAAAAACGAGAGCGACTCGACGTCTTCCTTGCACACCATGTCGAAAACGCGACACGCAACAAAGTCCAGAAGGCGATTCGCGAAGGCTCCGTGCTGGTGAATGGCCGAGAAGCGCGGCCCAGCCACCTGGTTGCTCCCGGCGAAATCATCCATATCACCCTACCGAAACCACCTCCACAACAAGCACTCCCGGAAGCCATTCCGCTTGAGATACTCTACGAGGACGAGGATGTCCTGGTGGTCAACAAACCCGCGGGTATGGTGACGCACCCCGCATACAGCAACTACACCGGAACTCTCGTCAACGCTCTCCTCCACCACTGCGCACAGCTTTCCTCTGCCACGGGTTCCACACGTCCGGGGATTGTCCACCGGCTTGACAAAGACACCTCGGGTCTCATGGTTGTTGCGAAAAACGATCACACCCACGCGAGGCTCGCGCACCAGTTCGCCCGCCGGACCATCCAGCGGCAGTATCAGGCAATCGTCTGGGGTCTGTTCAAGGAACCTTGCGGAGTGATCGAGGCAAAACTCGGTCGCAGCAAATCCGACCGGAAGAAAATGGCGGTAGTCACCGAAGGAAAACATGCCGCAACAGAGTACAACGTGGTGCGAAGTTTTGCCTATCTCTCACTGGTTGCACTCAGACTCCGGACGGGGCGAACCCATCAGATCCGGGTTCATCTGGCGCACGTGCACCATCCGGTGTTCGGCGATCCGACGTATAATGGCCGGCACATTGTCGCGGGGCCGGGAACCGTCACACAGAAGCACGAAGTCCAAAGGCTGCTGAAATTGATCCCCCGGCAGGCGCTGCACGCAAAAACGATTGGATTTGTCCACCCGACATCCGGCAAAGAATTACTCTTCGATTCGGCACTGCCCGCAGATATGCAGGGAGTATTGGACAGCCTTTCGGCAGGGGACAGAAGCGGTTGAATGTGATTCCCCGCACAGTATGTCAGCGGCGGCAAGGTCATGTTGAGATGTTGAACACGTATTCCACCAAACCATTAATAGGGGAGGCAACGCATGGGCAGACACCGACGACTGCTTGGTTCAGCCGCTCTGGTTCTTCTGTTGCTGAGCGGAGGGGCGCATGGACAAACGTCCATCGAGGATGCGCTGAAGACTCTCAGCGGGGACAACGGGATAGGGTAT
>Ga0315273_10012412_pt1 | contig 10927 bp, 7 predicted proteins | sample YL17G02_0_MG_FD_205753 | JGI IMG/M metagenome (GOLD analysis project Ga0315273, IMG submission 205753) | Sediment microbial communities from Yellowstone Lake, YNP, Wyoming, USA - YL17G02_0 | ecosystem: Environmental > Aquatic > Freshwater > Lake > Sediment | place: USA: Wyoming | collected...
GAGTCCATGCGTTGACCCCGGCCCCGCTCCTGACGGCAAGGGCCGCCGTCAGGAGCGGGGCCGGGGCATTGTTGGGGGGTCTACTTCTTCTCGTAGAGCGTCCAGTTGCCGTCCTTGACGATCATCCACTCATAGACGCCTTGGGAAATCCCGCTCTCGTTGAATTTCTTGGCGCCTGAAGGGCCGGTGTACTGGTTCGCGACCTCGTACAGCGCCTTTTGGATGGCGTCGGCGCTGTAGCCGCCTTTCTCGATCGCCTTGGCGACGAGCATCATCGTGTCATAGGCGAAGTCCGACCAGATGGTCGGCTCCTCGCCGAATTTCTTGACGAACGCATCCTGGAAGGCCTTGAACTCGGGGGTCGCAGTTGAGCCTGCGCGCAGACCCATGACCCCTTCGGCTGCCGCGCCGGCCAGCTGCGGCACCTCTTTGGCGACCATGGAGACATCGGTGACCCACTGGACGTTGTCCATGCCCAGTTCCTTGGCCTGTTTCAACACGATGCTCCCCTCGGCGACGTGATCCACAATGAACACCACCTTGGGATTGGTGGCCTTCACCTTGAGGACCTCGGTGCGGAAGTCCTTGCCGCCCACCTCGAAGGACTGTTCGATCAGGACCTTGCCGCCGGCTTTCTGGTAGGCATTCACAAAGGTGTCCTTGACGCCGATGCCATAGTCGTTGTTGATGTACATGACGGCGGCCTCTTTTGCCTTCAGGTAGTCCGCCACATTGACCCATTCAGGGCCTTGCGCAGTGTCAGAGGCCATGGCCGAGAAGAAGTACTTGCCGCAGTCCTTCAGCGAGGGCGCTGTCGAAATGCTGGATATCTGAACGACCTTCAGCTCCTGCGCCTTGGGGCAGAGGCTCAGACTGAGCGAGCTGGAGCCCGAACCCATGATGACCGGCACCTTGTCAGACTGGACTAGCTTTAGGAATGCCGTTTGCGCATCGGCGGCATTGAGGCGATCGTCCTCATAGATAACCTCAACAGGGACGCCCTTGACGCCGCCTGCGCCGTTGATCACGTCCAGTGCCAGCTCAGTACCTTTCTTCATGCTCTGGCCATAGGCCGCGGCGTCGCCTGTCAGATGGTTGATCAGCCCGACTTTGTAAACGGTTGGCTTTGCCGCCGCCGCGGGCGCCTGCGTTGGGGCGGGCGCTGAGGTTGCGGCCGGCGCGCTGGGCGCCGCCGGCGCGACACAGGCCGCGAGCGCGAGCACAGCGAGGAGTCCGAGGATCATTGAGACCTTGTGCGATCGACTGTTCATTCTTCCTCCAAGGATGTCGAGAGTGGAATGCCGCTGGCATCGGAATCTACAGGTAGTCAGTTGTTGAATTGATGGCCGACATCACCCCCTTTGCATCCAAACGACGCGCGAGACGCGTGGAGACAGGGACTACGGGCGCGTTCTTCGGGGGCTCAGCGGCGAGCAGACGAGAGCGCTCTTGCTGGGTGGGGCATTGGATCGACGTTGCACAACACTCTGCGCACAGTAAGCGGAGCCGACAGGTGCACAGATAGCCAATTATAACACAGATCGAGCGCAATGGGAAACAAGTTCGAGTCGCCTCGAACCGAAAGAACTACGGAGGATCGCAGGCCGAGATCGGCTGCCCGTCGCCCCCGCGGCGCAGGGCCCGCCTTGGCCATCATGAGGCGAGGGCGCGCTCAGGCCCTGAAATACTCGCTCGCCAGGTCCATCTCTGCCCGCTGCACCAGCCTGGCAAGCTCATTCTGAAGCTCCCCCGCCAGGGGTTCCGGCTGGTGGGTCTCCAGAATATCCAGCGCCTTCCGGGTGACCACCTCGCCATACGTTATGCTCCCCTTTTGCTTCCACACATCGGGGGTGTCACGGTTCATTAACTTTGGGTGCCACAGCTCCTGCCGCCAGAACTTGTAGGTGTGATCTTCGGACAGGTAATCGCCGCCAGGGCCGACCTTCTGGATCACGTCCAGCGCCAGCGTCTCGTCGCTCATCTCGAAGCCGCGCATAAAACGTTTGACATATCCGATGATTTCGTTGCCCATCACCAGCATTGCAGGATTGCCGATCAGTCCTTGGCCCAGGTAGCCGACATCGTGAATCAAATTGGCGCCGTCCAGCGCCGATAGCAGGGTCGTCATCGCATGTTCGATTCCGGCCTGCTGATCCAGAGCGTTCGCGTCGCTTCCGACGGTGGACCAGATTGGGATTCCATAGTAGTGGTACAGGTCGCTGAATACGGAATTGGTCAGGCGAAACTCAGGCGAGGCATAACAGAAGACGGCGGTACGCATATCCATCCCGACGACCGCCCAGCCCGCGATGATCGGTGCGCCTTTGCGCCGCAGCTGGTGCAGTACAAGCCCGCTCAACATCTCGGCGTTCGCCTGGGCCACGCCGCCGGCCAGCGTGACGGGCATGGTGCCACCCAGGGTGCCGCCCGGCACATACGTGATGGGAACCCCTTTGTCAGCGCAGAGGAACAGTTTCTGAATGGCCCCGTAGGAATGCGTGAGGGGCGGAGTCGGCTCGGAGTAGTGGATCAACATCGGCTTTTCCCGTAGCGCTACCTCGCCGCCCACGACCGTTTCCGCCATGGCCAAGATCACCGCCAGATCTTCGGCGCCGCCCGCCGTCGTGAAGATGGGCTTCGTCGAGCTCTGCAACATCGCCCTGACACACTCGATGTACATCGTATTCGTCGGGACGTCGTTCGGCAGGGCGAACGACGCGATGAAGTCAATCTCTGGGCAGGCGTCTGCCACAATGGCCGCATTGACCACGTCCTGCAGCACCGAGGGCCGCAGCTCACCCGTTCGCAGGTCGTACGTGTGGATCAGGTCGGTGCCCATGCCGAAGTAGATGTTCCGCCCCTCCAGTCGCATGGCCTCCTCGCCCTTGCGGTTGAAGATCGTGATGGCGGAAGGCGTGCTGCGGATGCACTCCTCGACCAGCCACTTGGGGAAAGACACGATGTCCTCATCCTTGACCCGGCATCCGGCCGCGCGCAGCATCTCCACGGCCTCGCCATCTGACACGCGCACCCCGACCGTCTCAAGGATTTTCAGGGAGGCCCGGTGCAATTCCTGGATCTGCTCATCACTTAGGATGCGATAACTCGGCAAACACTGAGACTTGAATCCCGTCTTCATATTCATCTGTCCTTTCTCTGGGCAGTCTTGTTCCCCGAAGGGCGCGTACCTTATCATCCGCAGTCGCGACATCCGAGGCGTAGCCTTCCCCACCGATTTGGACCGCGGGACCTTCGCTTACAGGGACAGCGCCCGGCATGATCATCGCCCGGTCGCGAACGCCAGCTTCGCGTACCTCTCCGTTGTAACTATTCGTACGTTGTGTGGATAACCAGTCGTAATCTGTGGATACTTGCGAACAACTTGTCTTGTCTGCTGTGCTACTGCCGCCCGATCCAAGCTGGCACGAAGCTTCGCCAGCTAAGATCGGGTGCCGTGCCCCTGACGGGTCACGCACTGCCCTGCATGCGCTCGATCTCCTGGTCCACGATGGTGGGCTCAAGCAATAGGAAGAGCGCGGCCGGCTGGCGCAGCGCCTGGCCGGGCTGCAGATCACCCGGAGTCCATCGACCCGCGGCCCCGCTGCCGTCGTATCGCAACACGAGATGGCTCTTGGCCGGCTCCGCCGCCATTTCGGCGTATTGGCGCCCGAACAGGTCGCCCTCATAGCCCAGGTACTCGTGCAATCGCTGGCAGGTGAACGGCAGGAACGGCGCAAGCAGGGTCTTGAGGGCATCTATTACGCGCAGCGCCACGTAGATTGTCGTCGCTGCCGCGGCTTCATCCTTCTTGATTTGGTGCCACGGTTCCTTGAGGCTGAGATAGATGTTGCCCGCCTGCGCCAACGACATCGCCTCGGACAGGGCCAGCTTGAGCTTGACCGCCTCCAGCAGAGCAGTAACCCGCTCGAAGACCGGCCCTACCTGATCGAGGAGCGTCCGGTCCGCATCGTCAAACGCCCCTGGCTGTGGCACACGCTGGTCGAACCTCTTGAACGCGAAGGAAAGGACCCGGTTGACCAGGTTACCCCAGGTGGCAACCAGCTCCGCATTGTTGCGCCGTACGAAATCCTCCCAGGTGAAATCGATATCCTGCCCCTCCGGCATGTTGGCGGCAATCGCATACCGCCAGGGGTCCGGGTCATAGCGCTCCAGCACGTCGCGCACCTCAATCAGCCAGCGGCGGCTCTTGCTGAGCTTCCGGCCTTCGACGTTCAGGTACTCGTTGGCAGGCACATCATAGGGCAAGTTGAGGCTGGTGTCGTAGCCGATGAGCATTCCCGGCCAGATAATCGAGTGAAACTCGATGTTGTCCTTGCCGATGAAGTAGTAGGAGCGAACGCTGGCGTCCTGCCACCACGCGCGCCAGCCGCCGGGGTCGCCCGTGAGGACAGCCCATTCCTTGGAGGCGGAAAAGTAGCCGATCACGGCATCGTACCAAACGTAAATGCGCTTATCCTCGTAGCCGGGCACGGGGATCGGCACGCCCCACAACATGTCGCGGGTGATGGGCCGCCCGCGCAGCTCACCGCTCTCAAGCCGCGCGCGCGTGGCGTTAATCACATTCGGGCGCCAGTGATCCTTCTTGCCGTCGTTCAGCCATGCCAGGAGCGGCGCGTTCAATTTTGCCAGGTCGAGGAAGAAATGCTCGGTCATGCGGATCTCGATGTTGGAGCCGCCGCAGAATTTACAGCGCGGCGCGATGAGCGCCGTGGCATCGTAGATCCGCTGGCAGTTGTCGCACTGGTCCCCGCGCGCGCCCTGATAGCCGCAGAAGGGGCAGGTCCCCTCCACGTTGCGATCGGATAGCCACCTGGCGCAATCTACACAGTACAATTGCTGCGTAGTGTCGCGGTAGATATAGCCGTTATCCAGGTGCGTTCGGAAGAGATCCTGCGTGACGGCCCAGTGGTTCTCGGTGTCTGTCTCGGTGAACAAATCGTAGGAGATGCCGAGCTTCTGGAACACCTCAATGTCGCGCGGGTGATAGCGATCCACCACCTGGCGCGGCGTGACACCCTCTTCCTCGGCACGCACGGTGATGGGCGTTCCGTGGGTGTCGGAACCTGAGACCATGAGCACCTCGTTGCCCCGCAGACGATGGTAACGGGCGAAAATATCGGGGGCCAGGTACGCACCGGCGATATGGCCGATGTGCAGGTCCCCGTTACAATAGGGCCAGGCGGTACAAACCAGGATCTTTTCGGGCATGGGAAGCTCCTCGCTGCGACGTACTATGTGCCAAGCTCCCCGGATTGTACCATAGGTGCGCGAGCGCCGAAAAGGAAAGTGCCCAGCGCTTGGCTAGCGCACGTCGACGGATCCGACGCCGGTCTCAACGTCCATGTCGATTTTGTTCGGCGCAGCATCATACTCTGGAGATTGATGGAGGTTGCCCCCGCCCGGAAAACGTAAGGGATCCACAGTGACGCCGGCCAGGGGGGTGTTCTGCGTACGCAGGCGCAATGCGACGCCGTCGGGCACACGAATCTTGAGCGAGGCCACGCCGAGCTTGATCCTGGCGCGCGTGAACCCCGCGTGGGCAGGCAGGGTCAGCCTCGTCGAGCTTACACCTGTGTCCAACTCAAGGTCGGTGACCAGCAAATCGGTAAGATCGATCCCGGCTTCACCGGAGCCGATTTTTAACTTGAGCTCGAGAGGGATCTCCCTATTGAGCCCAAAGGACCAGTCCAACGCGCCCGACGTGCCCCACGGCCAATCGAAGACGCGTTCGGGCACGCGCAACTTCAGATTAAGCTTCTCTCCATCGCGTTGCGCGCGATAATCCAGCCCACCGCCGAAGCTGCCGCTTGCGATCTGATCCGGAACCGTTCCCGCGGCAAGTTGCAGTCGCCCAGCCCCATGAGAGATCCGCACTCGTGCCCGCTTCGCGCCTTCGAGCGGGATGGCAGCCTCGCGCACCTCAACCCTGTCAGGCTTCGCCAGCGCGCCCCACAGAAACCAGACGCCGGCTGCAACCACAAGCAGCGGCCAGATCAAGTTCCAGCTCACAGAAACAATCCCGAGATTGCCCAGCAACAATAGCACGCCCACCAGGATAAGCACCAGGGCCCAAAAAACGACGCTACTCCGCATAGTGTTCGCTCCCCTCAATGGATGGCTTCTCCAACGCACTCAGCTGCGCGGCCGGATTACGTAGCGCACGAGGCCCAATATGCCCAAGGCGATCAACAACACAGGCCAGAACTTGCCCAAGATCACGGGCCCGCCCATGAAGGATGCGAATATCGCGAAGAGGACCAGGCTTATGAGGATCAGCCAACCGCCTGCAACCAGGCCCGAACCGGGATGTCCCTCCAGCAGGCCCATCAAGATCACCCCAACGCCGACGAAGCCGGGGATCAAGGCCCATGCATAGGCCGCCCAACTCTCGAAGTTACCGGTGGCGTTTTGCCAATACAGAAGCAGGCCAATCCCGCCGACGATGCAGGCGGGAACCGCCATGCCCGGCGCATTGGTCAGCAGCCCGATGATCAACAATAATACCCCGACGCCGACAACGATCATGGGCCAGGTCAAGAGTTCGAGGCTTCCCCAAAGGCCCGGCACAAGCCGGCCGGCCAGCAACAGCAGACCGGCCAGGATCAGAACAACCCCTACAACGGCAGCGGAGTTACGCGATCGATCCATAAGACCTCCCCCAGCACCTAAAGTAACCCTGCACTATCATCTCTTACGTGCCTTGCCGGGTTTAGTTGCATCTTGTGCGACGGCGCCGCGGATGGAGGGACCTGAACATCCGACGGCATCACGCCCCGGGTCGCGTGCGCTTGCTGACGTCGACAAGATCTTGGCTGCCGTAGCCTGCCTGCCCAAACAGCGCTTGCGACTCGTGGTTCTCGCTCTCAATTAACGCGGCCCAAATCTCCAGCCCAAGAACCTCCGCAAACCAGCGCTCCGACTCGGCGATCAGCCTGCTGGCCAGCTTGCGCCGCCGGAATCCCGGATCGACCGCCAGGCGATTGATCCATCCTTTGCGCCCGTCATGGGTGAGCACGACAATAGCCACCAGCTCGCTGCCGGCGCGCAACCCCACAGCACGTTGCAGGCCACCGGCCAACTGGCGGGCGAACGCCTCCGGCGCATCGCGGCCGTCTGGGCAGACTGAGAGACCGGCACGCCGCCAAAGCGCGAGAATCTCGTCATAATCGGCGATGGTCAAATCGCGCTGCGCGATCGGGGGAACTTCCGTGGCAGCCATCTGTGTCTCCATCCTACCATCAGGTGGGCGTAGGGTATACGTATAGTAAACGTAAGATTGTAGTAGCAATAAAATGGGGATTGCGTCCAGCAGCACAGGCCGGGTTATGCTAGAATGATAGTTGAGAGATGCAAAAGAGTTCTCTCCTTCTCCTCCTTTTTTGAGCGCCGGGGTAAGGGCAGCCCCGGCGCTCAACGCGTTTGCCGTCCTGGCGCGCCCTTTCCAGCCCCTCGAGTATAGGCCCGCCCACGGAAGCTGACAAGGGACACCTGCCGCGCAGCAGAGTTAGCCCTACACCGGGAAGGGTCATCAGGCCGTCGCCGTCTCGCACAGGGTCTATATAACAACATCCGAAGCCTGCTGGCATGAGGCTTCGGATGCGTCGAGGGGTAATCTGCGCCGCGCTCGAGAGCGACCCGGCGCGCGTGCCCGCTAGCGGTAGCTGCCCAATACCTTCATGTAGTTGGCACGCTCGAAGGCAGCCGGCTCAGCACAAGAACGCTGGCTGAGGCTGCCCTTCATCTGGGCAACGGATTCGTATTCGTGCTCGTCCATCCACGCCGTGATGCCCTGGAGCAGTTCACCGATGGCGCCGACGCCGCGCTCCAACAGCAGGGAAGCGACGTTGGCGATGTCCGCACCGGCCATGATGGCTTTCAGCGCGTCCTCGGCCGTGTGGACGCCGGTGGTCAGTGCCAGCGAGGCCTTGACGTGCCCGTATAGGATGGCGATCCAGCGCAATGGCAGGCGCATCTCGGACGAGCGGCTCAGCACGAGATTGGGGGTCACGCTCAGCTCTTCAAGGTCGAAGTCGGGCTGGTAGAACCGGTTGAAGAGCACGAGACCATCTGCCCCGGCCTGGTCCAGCCGCTGGGCCATGTTGGGAATAGCGCTGAAGAAGGGGCCGACCTTCATGGCGACGGGGATGTTGATGCTGGCCTTGACTTCGCGCAGGACATCCAGGTACACCTGCTCAACGCTCGATCCGTCGAGGTCAGTCCGTGTCGGCAGGAGGTAGACGTTCAGCTCGAGCGCATCCGCGCCCGCCTGTTCGATCTTTTTAGCGTAGCCTACCCAGCCGCCGGTCGTAACGCCGTTCAGGCTGCCGATCACCGGCACATCGACGGCTTCTTTGGCCTGGCGTATCAATTCCAGGTAGCCTTCGGGCCCGAGATTGAACTCCTTTTCGCGCGGGAAATAGCTCAAGGCTTCGGCAAAGCTCTCGCTCCCGTGGTCGAGGAAATGATGCAGCGCCAATGCCTGGGCGTCGATCTGCTCCTCGAAGAGTGAATACATGGTAATGGCCGCGGCGCCCGCATCCTCCATTTCGCGGATGCCGCCGATCGACTTCGACAGCGGCGATGCCGACGGGACGATCGGGTTCTTCAGGGTCAGACCCATGTAGTTCGTAGTCAGATTCATCTCTTTCACCCTCCGTAACTCATCGCCGCCAGGCCCTCGTACTGGCGCCAGCGGGCCAGGACGTCCTCCTGTGCCAGCTTAAGCAACGTCTCCGCCCGTTCTTCATCGGACTGGACCAGCATGCTGAAGCGGGTCTCATTGTAGACGTAATCCTTGAGCGGGATCTTCGGCGCCTTCGAGTCCAGCGTCAGCGGGTTCTTGCTCTGCGCAGCGTTCTCCGGGTTGAAGCGGTAAAGCGGCCAGGCGCCGCTGTCCACGGCAAGCTTTTGCTCGGTCAGGCCGTTGGCCAGGTTGAAGCCGTGAGCGATACAGTGGCTGTAGGCGATGATCAGGCTGGGGCCGTTGTAGGCTTCCGCTTCCAGGAACGCCCGCACCGTCTGGGCATCGTTCGCGCCCATGGCTACCTGGGCGACGTAGATGTTGCCGTAGCTCATGGCGATCATGCCCAGGTCTTTCTTAGGCAAGGACTTACCGGCGGCGGCGAACTTCGCCACTGCGGCGCGAGGCGTAGCCTTGGATGATTGTCCGCCGGTATTCGAGTAGACCTGTGTGTCCATCACCAGGACGTTGACGTTGCGTCCCGACGCCAGCACATGGTCCAACCCGCCGTAGCCGATGTCGTAGGCCCAACCGTCGCCGCCCATGATCCATACGCTGCGCTTGAGCAGTGCGTCGGCGACGCCGGTCAGTTGCTTGCTCCTGGGCTCCGTTCTATCCGTCAAGAGGGCCTTCATCGCGGCAACGCGCTCGCGCTGCTCGGCGATGCCCTTCTCCGTACTCTGGTCGGCACCCAGGATTCCATCGGCGAGTGCATCGCCCAGCACATCACGGTGCGCCTGGACGAGCTCACGCGCGAACTCGCCCTGCTTGTCAAGCGTAAGGCGGAAGCCCAGGCCGAACTCGGCATTATCCTCAAACAAGCTATTCGACCAGACGGGCCCGCGCCCCTCCTTGGTCTGGGACCAGGGTGTGGTCGGAAGATTGCCCCCGTAGATCGAAGAACAGCCTGTCGCATTGGCCACAATCATCCGGTCGCCGAAGAGCTGGGTCACCAGCTTGATATACGGCGTTTCGCCGCAGGCGGCACAGGCGCCGGAGTATTCGAACAGCGGCTGTAGCAACTGGCTGTTCTTGACCGTATTGAGAGGCAGCACCGTGCGATCCATCTCCGGCAGGCCGAGGAAGAACTCGTAGTTCGCGCGCTCGGCGCTGCGGATCGGCGGTTGTGGCGCCATATTGATAGCCTTGAACTTCGGCTCGCTCTTGTTCTTGGCCGGGCAGGCGTTCACACAAAGACTGCAGCCGGTGCAATCTTCAGGCGCCACCTGGACGGTGTACTTCACCCCGGGCAGGTCACGGCTCTTGTAGTCGATTGACCTGAAGGCCTCGGGGGCTCGCTCAAGCAACGATGGGTCGTAGACTTTTGTCCGGATGGCAGCATGTGGGCAGACAAACGCACATTTTCCGCACTGGATGCAGACTGCCGAGTCCCACACCGGGATCTCGAGCGCGATATTGCGCTTTTCCCACTGCGTGGTACCTGTCGGGAAGGTCCCGTCCACAGGGAAAGCGGACACCGGTAGGCTATCGCCTTTGCCGGCCATGATCGCGGCGGTCACGTTCCGGACAAATTCCGGCGCCCCGGCGGCAACCACCGGAGGCATCTCGACCTGACTGGTTACGTGGTCAGGATGCTTGACCTCATAGAGGTGCGCCAGGGTATGGTCTACCGCGGCAAAGTTTTGCTGGACTACGATGTCGCCGCGCTTACCGTACGTCTTCTTGATGGCGTACTTAATCTGCGAGATCGCTTCATCCCTCGGCAGCACTCCCGAGATGGCGAAGAAGCAGGTCTGCATGATGGTATTGATGCGGACGCCCATGCCCGTAGCCTTCGCGACATCGTAGGCGTCGATCACGTAGAACCTGAGCTCTCGTTCGATGATCTCCTGCTGGATAGTGCGGGGCAGGTAATTCCACACCTCATCCGGGCCGTATGGGCTGTTCAATAGGAACGTTGCGCCCTTAGCGGCGTTCTCCAGGATGTTGTAGCGCTCCAGGAAGCCCCACTGATGGCAGGCGATGAAGTTCGCCGACTCGATCAGGTGAGTGAGGCGGATTGTCTTGGGGCCGAAGCGGAGGTGCGAGATCGTAATCGCGCCCGATTTCTTCGAGTCATAGACGAAGTAGCCCTGGGCGTAGTTGGGGGTTTCTTCGCCGATGATCTTGATGGAGTTCTTGTTGGCGCCTACGGTGCCGTCGGCG
>Ga0315273_10012413_pt1 | contig 10926 bp, 7 predicted proteins | sample YL17G02_0_MG_FD_205753 | JGI IMG/M metagenome (GOLD analysis project Ga0315273, IMG submission 205753) | Sediment microbial communities from Yellowstone Lake, YNP, Wyoming, USA - YL17G02_0 | ecosystem: Environmental > Aquatic > Freshwater > Lake > Sediment | place: USA: Wyoming | collected...
CCGGCGTCCGCGAGTCGTCGCCGCGCGTCCTGGAGCTGCGACGCGGCCCCGCCCAGATCGCGGTTCGTGGCGACCCGGTCCTCGGCACCCTTCAACGCGTCGCCGAGGCGACGCAGCGCATCCGCGGCCGCGGCACGGTCTCCGCGCGCCAGCGCGTTCGTGGCATCGCGCAGCGCCCCGTCCGCGCCGGATCCGGCCTGCGACGCAGCGCCCTGCAGCGCCGCGAGCGACTGGCCCACGCGAGCCAGCTCCGCGCTCGTCGTGTCGCCGAGTGCATCCGCCAGCCGGTCCAGGTCGGCCTGTGCCAGCTCCGGGTCGCCGCCCGGGTTGGCCTTCGCGTCGCTGGTGGCCGCGCGCGAGAGCCCGCGGCTGAGCGAGGCGAGCGCGGCCGAGCGTTCCTCGTTCGACGGGTCCAGCTGTTCGCGGACGCCCGCCTCGACGCCGCCGAGGCGGGCGAGGTTCGTGTCCAGCGCGCCCGGGTCGTCGCGCACGCTCTTGGCCAGGTCGCGCAGGTCGCGGGCGAGCCGCGTTCGCGGGTCCTCCGCGTTGCGCCCCTGCCGCTCCAGCTGCTCGGCGAGGCGGTCGATCCGCTCGGCGGTCTGGGTCGCCCCCTCGCGGACGGCACGGTCCTGGGCGATGCGCTGGTCCATCGGGTTGGCCGCCAAGACGAGGGGGACGAGGAGGGCCGCGGCGAAGACGGCGATCATCGCGGGGCGCCGGGCCAGGCGCGGTCGGAACGTGCCGGGCGGCACGAGCGCCAGCGCCGCAAGCGCGTCCTGCCGCTGCCGGGCGACGAAGCCCGCGTGGGTGGCCGCGTCGGGACCGCCCGCGCCGGGCACCTGGGCGGCGAAGGCGAGCGCGCTTCCAAGGCGATCCGCGAGGCCGGCCTCCGCGTCCACGGCCAGCGCCGTCTCCCCCAGGGAGGGGCGCGCGCGCACGACGATGATCAGCAGCGCGAGGAGCACGATCGCCGGGATCACGGCGGCGATCGTCGGCGCGGCTTCGAGGGCGACCAGCCGCGCGACGGCCAGCAGGACGACCTCGGCGACCATCACCACGGCCACGGCCCACCAGGCCCGGCGCACGGCGCGTCGGAGCCAGAGCCGGCTGCGCCGATGGCGCAGGCCGGAACGGATCGCACGCAGCTCGGCGTCGGCGGGAACGGGGTCGGGCGGGTTCGGCGGTCGCTCGGCGCGCCGGTGCGGCACGGCCCGGGCGAACAGGTTCCTCACGCCGCCCCCTCCTGGCGGGAGCGCCGGCGGGGAATCCGCCAGCGGCGGGTCGGGCTCACGAGCTGGGTCGACAGCAGGACCAGGACGGCGGACGTGATCAGCCACGCCGCCGCGGCCTGTGGCCAGAAGCTGTCGCGCGTCGACGACGTTGCGAACGGGTCCTCTGCGGCGATGACGCTGTCCCCGACCACGGCCACGCCCCCGCCGCCGACGTTCACCACGACGTCTGGCAGCGGCACGCTGCCCCCGAAGTCGACACCGGGCTTGGCCGGCCCGGGGAACTGGTCGGTGGTGAGCGCCTGGACGCTGCCGGGAGCCTTGCCGGTGACCTGGCCGATGAGCTGGCAGGCCGTGGAGAATGGGTTGACGTCCATGCCGCACACGACGTCGGCGGCGGCGACGACCGGGTTCAGCCAGAGAAGCGCCTCGGGGGGACGCGGCAGCTTCGGCACGGTCGTCGGCTCGGCCGCGACGCTCGTGTCGCCGCCCCCCACGTTCGACGGCGCGTCTCGGAAGACCGGTTGGGCGAGCTGCGGGGATCCCGCCATCTGGTCCCAGAAGAACCAGCTGAAGCCGGTCCCCACGGTCAGCACCAGGACCGCGAAATAGGTCAGGACGGTTGCGCTCTGTGTCCTCCGGGTCAGGCCCGAGAGGAGGATGCCGACGGAACCGAACCCGAGGGCCGTGACGAGGAGGACGAGGTAGCCGCGGACGATGTCCTCGGGGCCAACGCCGCCGAACACGAACACCACGGCGGTGAGGGGGATCGAGGCCAGGATGAGCACGACGACGAAGGCCAGCGCCGAGGCAAGCTTCCCGAGGACGATCCCCAGGGTGCTGACGGGCGTCGCCGTGAGCAGGTCGAGCGTCTGCTTCTCGCGCTCCATGCTGATCGCCCCCGAGGTGGCCGCCGGTGCCAGGAAGACCACCAGCAGGACCTGCAGGAAGAGGAGGACCGTGAAGACGGCCTGCCCGACCGACGCCGAGGCGTACGGGTTGCCGCCGCCGAAGGCCGCCTGCGACGCAGCCGCCTGGGCCGCGAGGAGGTAGATCATCACGGTGAAGCCGGCCAGCAGGGCGAGGTAGAAGGTCAGGGCGATGAAGGCGCGCGGGCCGCGCATCCGGCCCCGCAGCTCCTTCGACCCGACGGCGACCACCCCCGTCGCCACCTCCGTGATTCGCGCGCGCATCACGCCACCTGCCCCGGAGGGTCGCCGGTCACCTGCAGGAAGAGCTCCTCGAGGTCGCCCGCGCTGCGCGCAAACGACGAGATCCTGATCCCCGCTGCGACCGCGCCCGCGAGGAGCCGCGCCGCCGCCTCTTCGTCGCCCGTGAACCCGACCTCGACGAGCCCCTCGCCGACGACCTCGGCGGCGGCCACGAATGCATCGCCGGCCAGGTGGTCGCGGGCGGCCGCCGTGGCCGCCTCGTCGCCGAGGACGTGGACGCGGAAGACGGCCCCGACCCTGAGCCGAGCCTCGATCTCGGCGATGCTGCCCTGGGCCAGGACTCGCCCGCGGTCGATGATCGCGAGGGATGTGCACAGCTCCTCGAGCTCGGGGAGGATGTGGCTGCTGATCAGGATCGTCTTGCCCAGCGCCCGCAGCTCGCGGAGGAGCTCGCGGAGCTCCACCCGGGCCCGCGGGTCCAGGCCGGACGCGGGCTCGTCGAGGATCAGGACGGCGGGGTCGTGGACCAGGGCGTGGGCGAGGCAGAGTCGCTGCTGCATGCCCCGCGACAGCGTCGCCACGTAGGCATCCCGCTTCGCGCCGAGGTCGACGAGCTCCAGGAGGTCGCCGATCATCCGGCGCCGGCGGGCCGCCGGCATCCCGTGGCAGCGGCCGAAGAAGTCCAGGTACTCCCATACCTTCATGTCGTCGTAGACGCCGAAGCTGTCCGGCATGTACCCGAGGACGCGCCTCACCTCCTCGGGGTTCCGCCGGATCGACGCCCCGGCCACCTCGGCATCGCCGGCGGTCGGGACGAGGAGCGTGGCGAGGATCCGCAGCGTGGTGGTCTTCCCGGCGCCGTTGGGGCCGACCAGCCCGAAGATCTCGCCGGCGCCCACGTCGAGATCCAGGCCGCCGAGGGCCAGCGTGCCGTTGTAGCGCTTGACGAGCCCGCGGGTGGTGACGGCGGCGGTCACTCCATCGTCCCTTCGAGCTGGACGGCGAGCTGGAGGCTGACGGCATCCTGGCGATCGTTCGAGAGGCGCAGCAGGATCGTGCCCGATGCCGGATCGACGAAGCGCCCGGGCCCGCGGATCTCCAGGACCTTCCCGGATACCAGGTCCGCGACCTCCCGCCACGCTCCGGCGTCACGATCGAAGAGCTCGAGGCGGGGCAGGTTCGGGTCGCCGGGGCCGGGCGGGGTCGGCGGCTGGACCGGCTTGTCCGGAGCACCGGTCCCGGAGGCGCCGGACGGAGCGGGGGTGGCCGCCCGCTCGCTGGTGGGAGGCGCCGGCTCGACGCCGCCTCCGGGGTTCGCCCCCCCGCCGATGGGCGCCGGCACGCCGATGTTGACGCCGAGCGCCAGGCGCGACGGCACGAGACGACCCGAGACGGGGATCGGCCGGTAGGCCAGCGTGGCAGACCCGCCGCCGATCGTGAGGTTGAAGGGGTCCTTGTTGAAGAACTGCGCCTTCACCTCGACCAGCGACGACCGCATGAGGTCTGGGGCGAAGGTCACGGGTCCCAGCGCAGCCAGGCCGAGCGGCAGGTAGTAGAGCGTCTCCCCGGCGGTCCGGGGCTCCTGGTCGGCGACGGTCACCGCGAAGACGCCCGGCCGGCCCCACGCCAGGAGAACCGGGCCATCCGCCGGCAACGTCCCGTTCGAGCCGACGAACGGGTCGTAGGTCAGGGCGTCGACCAGCTGACGCCGGACCTGGTCGCGGAGGAAGTCGCCGGTCACGCGTCCGTCCGGGGAGAACTGCTGCTGCCCGAAGATCCGCTCGGAGAGGGCGCGTCCAAGGGCATCCGGCTGGGCCCGGAGGTCCACCGTCGCGCTTGCGCCCGGCGCCAGGTCGGGCAGCACGACGACCGCTGTTCCCAGGACGACGACGGGCTTCTCCAGGGGCACCGCCGACGCGTTCCGGATGGTTCCGCGGACCCGATCGCCCTCGAGGCGCAGGTCGGCCTCGATGCGGGGTGCAAGGACGGGCGCCTCGGCGCGAATCGCGCGCAGGGTCCCGTACCCGACGGCGAGCTGGCGCAGGCGGGCCGGGTCGCCCTGGACGACGTCCAGGCCCTGGCCGTCGCCCTGGCCGAAGCCCTCGCCGCTGTAGGGCGCCGAGAGGAGCGCGCCGCCCGGGACGCCCACCTCGTAGCTCCCCCGGGTCGGCGAGAAGACCCCCAGGTAGACCTGGGCCTGGGCCGCATCTGTTCCCGGAGCCGCCCGCACGAGCGCAACCTGGTTGACGATGACGTCGGTTCCCCGGAGGACGAAGCCGATGGCGAACGCGGCGACGGTGAAGCCGACGACGAGGATCGGCATCGTCACCCAGGCCCATTCGCGGCGGTCGAGGCGGCGCAGGACGAGGTAGTTGACGGGGCCGATGAGGAGGATGTAGCCGAACAGGAGGAGCAGGAGGCCCTCGATCGAGGGCAGCGCCAGCGCCGGCAGCGTGCCCAGGAGCGAGACGAGGATCCCGTCGTCGCCGACGATCAGGGGCGTGCGGGCGGTCCCCCGGGCCGGGACGAGCGACGCCCACAGGACGTCGACCGACGTGCTCTCCGCCAGCCACGGCGTGGTCGGATCGAAGCCGGCGAGCGTCACGGCCCCGCTCCCGAAGGGTCGATCTCCCGCAATCGCCCGTTCGCCGCTGCCGGCGAGGGCGCGCGCGCCGGCAGCCGGGGATCCCGCGAGGGCGGGCAGAGCCTCGGCGCCACCCGGCAGGCTCCCGCCGACCAGGCCCCGGATCGCCTCGGGATCCACGTCGATCGTCACCGTGGGGCGGAAGGGGAGCAGCTCGTCGGGGAAGGCCGCCAGCAGGCCCAGGCCACCGCTGCCGCCGACGATCGTCAGCCGGCCGCCACCGGCCAGCCACGTGCGCAGCGCCGCGAGCTGCTCGGCGGAGAGCTGGCCCGCATCGACGTCCTGCCAGACCAGGCGGTCGAGGGCCGACCATGCCTCGGGGCGTTCGGGAAGGTCCGCGATGGTCAGCTGCACGACGGCCGGCTGGGGGCCCGCGAGGTCGCGCAGCCGCCCCAACGCAGCCACGAGGGGCCCCGGCCGCTCGGCGACCACGCCGATCACGAGCTGGCCGGGATCGTGGAGTCCGAAGGCGACCGCCCGGCGGGTCACCACGCTCTCGCCGGCCACGAGGGCGACCTCGATCGAGCTGCCGAAGGCCGGCGCCTGGGCGTAGAGGGTGTAGGCCTTGCGCGAGGTCGTGGGGAGGTCCACCGGAACGGCGAAGCGCGTTCGTCCCTGGGTGCCGCCGACGAGGCGCAGCTCGCCGGCGAAGGGGGGGCCGTCGTTGGCGAGGTCGACGCGGATCGCCATCCAGGAGCCGGTCCGGGCGTGACCCTGGACCAGGGCGCGAGCCTCCATCGTCATGCCCGCCGGCGTCGCGGCGGTGGGCGTGGGGCTGGCCGCTCGGGCGACCCACGGGACGGCTGCCAGCACGACGAGGGCGGCCGCGAAGGGCATGGCGATACGCCGGATGCGGGAGCTGCGGGCGTCGTGCACGGCACCCTCTCTTGACCCGCCCCGCGGGCGGTCTGCGATCCAGACGCCGGACCCATCCAATAAGTTGCGTCTCCGGGGGATCGCGGGCCTCGGCGCGCTACACTCTGCGTCATCCCGCCGCGCACCGAGCGGCGCAGGCCGGCCGGACCACCGTCCCGGAGCCCCTGGAGGTTGCGTGCCCGAGATCCGCGCGTTCCGTGCGCTGCGCTACAACCCCGAGACGCTGCCCGACCTCGCCCCGGTGGTCGCGCCACCCTACGACGTCATCTCGCCCGCGCGGCGGATGGAGCTCGCGGCCCGGGATCGGCGCAACGTCGTCGCGATCGACGTGCCGGTGGATGCCGGGGCGGCGGACCCGGACGAGAAGTACCGGCAGGCGGCGCGCACGTTCGCCGTGTGGCGCTCGGACGGGACGCTGCGGAAGGACCGCCAGCCGTCGCTCTACGTCTACGAGCAGGAGTACGCGGTCCCCGGCACGTCGCTCCGCCGCGTCCAGCGGGGCTTCTTCGGACGGCTCCGCCTCGAGGCGTTCGTGCCGGGCGGAGGGATTCTCCCGCACGAGCGGACGCTGGCCGGCCCGAAGGAGGACCGCTACAAGCTGATGCGCGCGACCGGCGCGAACTTCTCCGCCGTGATGGTCCTGTACAGCGACGCCACGGGCGCCGCGCGACGCCTTCTGACGGAGGCGACCGTGATGCCGGCCGTCGCCGACGTGACCGACGACGAGGGCGTCTGGCACCGCCTCTGGATGGTCCCCGCCGACGGGCCGACGGCGCCGCTCGTGGCCGGGCTGGTCGACGCGGCCGGGCGGGAGCCGCTGACCATCGCGGACGGCCACCACCGCTACGAGAGCGCGCTCCGGTACCGGGACGAGCGCCGGATGACGAGCGCGGACGAGGAGGACCCGCCGTTCGATTACGTGTTGGCCCTCTTCATGGACATGACGGCCGAGCCGCTCCTGGCGCTGCCGACGCACCGCGTGGCGCGCGCGATGAGCGGCGCCGACGGGCTGCTGGAGGCCGCCGCGTCGGCCGGCCTCTTCGACGTGGAACCGGCCGACCGCGCGGCCCTCCTGGGGGCCTTCGGCCCGGAGGCGCAGGCGCCCGGCGGCCGCGGCCGGATCGGGGTATGGACGCGCACCGGGGGCGCCGTGCTGACCGCGCGCCGCGAGGCCTTCGCCCCGCTCCTGCCGTCGGGGGGCGAGGCAGTGCGCCGCCTGGACGTCACCCTCCTCGCGGTCACCCTCGAGCGGCTCTGCGCGATCGACCGGGCCGCCACGACGACCGGCGGCCGGGTCGGCTACACGAAGGACGTCGGCGAGGCGATCGGGTGGGTGGACGGGCGGGTCGACGCGGCCGACGCCGCCTTCCTGCTGGAGGCCACGCCGGTCGCCGAGATCGCCGCGGTGGCCCGCGAAGGTGACGTGATGCCCCAGAAGAGCACCTATTTCTTCCCGAAGCCGGTGACCGGCTTCGTCCTCAACCCTCTCGAGTGGTGAGATGAACGACGACCCGCTCAATCGCGACTGGCCGGGTCCCCCTTCGGCCGCGGGCGGCGCCGCGCCCGGGGGCCGGCCCGTCCGCAAGGACGAGATCGACATCGAGGAGCGCGGCATCTACATCGAGAGCTGGCTGCCCGAGCGGCGCTCGCGCCGTCGCCCGCTCTTCTACGTCCACGGCGAGCTGGCCGGCTCCTGGCTCTGGGAGCGCTGGCTGCGCTACTTTGCGGGACGCGGCTGGGAGGGCCATGCGCTCAACCTCGGCAACCACTACTGGAGCCGCACTGCGGACCCGCAGGGCCTCTCGTTCGAGACCTACCTCGACGATGTCACGGCCGGGCTCGAGCGCGTCGGCCCGAACGCCGTCGCGGTGGGTCACGGGCTGGGCGGCCTCCTGGTCCTGAAGGCGGCGGCGGAGCGCGTCCGCGTGGCCGGTCTCGTGCTGCTCGATGCCGAGGCGCCCGCCGCGATCCGGCCGCTCGCGAAGCCCCACCTCGCGCGGGACGTCCCGCCCGTCTACGGACGGGCCGTGCTCGGCTGGGAGACTCTGCCCGAGACGCTCCAGCGCGAGAACCGCGACCTCTCCCTCGACGAGGTCCTGCGGATCCAGCACCTGCTCGGCCAGAAGCCGAGAGAGTCGGGCCGGGCCCGCGCGTCCATGCTGGCCGGCGTCCCGGTGCGCCCGGACCTGCTCGAGGGCGTGCCCACGCTCGTCGTCGGCTCCGGGGTCGACGGCGCCCCCGCCGCGCTCACGGCGGAGCGACTCGCCGGGTGGCTGGGCGCCGAGCACGAGCAGTTCGGCGCCTCGTCGCACTACGGCCTCGTGCTCTCGGAGGAGGGTCACCGCCAGGTGGCCGACCGGGTGCGGGCCTTCCTGGATGCGCACCGCCTGTAGCGGCCACCGGCGCGATCGGTCGGTGCCATCCCCCGGACGAACGGGGGTGCGCCTGACCCGTGCCGGGCAGCCGGGGGGTGCTTGCCGCTCCTCGCGGGCCTCTGGTATCCTCCTCGCAGGTCGAGGGCCACGGCCGCGATCACGGGCCGCATTCGTCTAGAGGCCCAGGACGCCGCCCTCTCAAGGCGGAGATCACCGGTTCGAATCCGGTATGCGGTACCAGCCGAATGATCCGACGCCCCCGGTCCGCGCCCCGGGGGCGTTCCCTTTCCCGGCCCGGCCGGCCCGGCCGGCCCGGGCGGGCGACGCGTGACGGGAGGACCGATGCGACCCCAGGCGCTGCGCCGGCTGGTGATCCTCACCGAGGGCCAGTTCGGCCCTCACTCCGGCAAGACCGCGTTCGGCGTGATCCGGTACGGCCGCGACGAGGTGGTCGCGGTCCTGGACTCGACGCTCGCGGGGCGCAGCACGGCCGAGTGGATCCCCGGGTCCGACGTGCCGATCGTCGGCAGCCTGGCGGAGGCACTCGAGGTGCCCGGGCGGCCGCGCCCGGACACGCTCCTGGTCGGCATTGCGCCCACGGGCGGCCGCCTCCCGGACGCGTGGCGGCCGATCCTCCACGGGGCGCTCGACGCCGGCCTCGAGCTCCACTCGGGCCTCCATACCTTCCTCGGCGACGACCCCGAGCTGTCGGCCGCCGCAGCCATCGCCGGGGTCCACATCATCGACTACCGGCGCCCGCCCGAGCGCTTCGAGACCGCGATCGGGCGTCGCCACGGCCCGGGGAAGCGGGTGATCCTCACGGTCGGCACGGATTGCGCCATCGGCAAGATGTCGGTCGCCCTGGAGCTGCGCAACGCGGCGCGCGCCGCGGGCGACCCGGTCGCCTTCGTCCCGACCGGACAGACCGGCATGATGATCGATGGCTGGGGTGTCGCCGTCGACCGGGTGATCAGCGACTTCCTCAACGGAACCGTCGAGTGGCTGGTGGAGGAGGGCGAGCGCCTGGGCGACTGGGTGATCGTCGAGGGGCAGGGGAGCCTCGACCATCCCGCCTACAGCGCGGTGACGCTCGGGCTCATCCACGGGGCGACGCCCCATGCGATGATCCTGGTGCACCGCGCCGGCCTCGCGGCGAAGGACTTCGACCACCTGCCCGAACGCTCGTTCCCGATCGCGCCCCTGCGTCCGTTCATCGAACTGCACGAGCGGGTCGCGGGGCTCGTGGCGCCGTCGAAGGTCGTCGGCGTGGCCGTGAACACCTCGTTCTACCCGGACGACGACGAGGCACGCCGAGCCGTGGTGGAGATCGCGGCCGAGACGGGCCTCCCGGCGGCCGACCCGGTCCGCTTCGGCGCCGGTGCGTTCTGGACGGAGCTGAAGGCAGCCGTGGACGTGCTGCCGTGGATGAGAGGCGACCGATGAAGCCAGGTTGGGACCTTCGAGCCCGGACGCTCCGGACCCCGTACCGCGAGCCCTTCCGGATTGCCCGCTCCCAGCACGGGGGGGCGATGGCGGCAAGCGTCATCGTCGAGCTCCGGTCGAGCCTCCTGCCGGGGCTCGTCGGCCTCGGCGAGGGTTGCCCCGACGCCTACTACGGCGAGACGACGGAGACGATGCCGGTCGTCATCGAGATGCTCCTCGATGCCGTCGCCCCCGGGGCGCTCGACGTTTCGAGCGCCGTCACCGCGCGGGCATCCCTCGCGGAGATCGGGGCGGACTTTGAAGCCGTGATCCGCGGGCACGGCGCCGCCAAATGCGCCCTCGACGTCGCCCTCCACGACCTCGCGGGCAAGGCGACGGGATTGCCGGTCCACCAGCTGCTGGGCCTCTCCGCCGACATCCCTCCGACCGACTTCACTCTGGGGCTCGATGCGCCCGGGATCGTCGCCGAGCGGGCTCGTCGCGCGGCCCGCTTCCCGGCCCTCAAGGTCAAGGTGGGCGGCGCCGGCGACCTCGCCACCCTCGAGGCGGTCCGCGCCGTCTATGCCGGGCGGCTCCGCGTCGACGCGAACACCAGCTGGACGCCCGAGTCGGCGGCCCCGCTCATCCCGGAGCTCGTCCGTCTCGGCGTGGAGCTGATCGAGCAGCCGTTCCCTCCGCGGCGCTACGACTGGCTGCTGGACCTCCAGGCCGCCTCGCCGCTCCCGATCGTGGCCGACGAGAGCGCCGTCTCGATCGAGGACCTCGACGCGCTCGTGGGAGTGGTCGACGGCGTGAACGTCAAGCTCGCCAAGTGCGGGGGCATCGGGCCCGCCGCGCGGATGCTCGCCCGGGCCCGGGAGCTCGGGTTCCGGACGTTCCTCGGCTGCATGGAGGAGACGAGCGTCGGCATCGCCGCCTCGGCATCCGTTGCGTCGCTCGCGGAGTGGCTGGACCTCGACGGCTGCCTGCTCCTGGCCGACGATCCGTTCGAGGGTCTCGAGCTGGGGGACGACTGCCGCTGGCGCCTGACCGACGCGCCCGGCCTGGGGGTGGCGGCCCGGCCCTGACGCCGATCCGCAGGCCGGTTGCGGCGTGTCAAGAGCGCAAGGTCGCGGGCTGTCCACGGATGTTGCGGGTCGTCCCGGAGCCGTCCACCGAACACCTGTCCCTGTGGACAAGTCGGTGGG
>Ga0315273_10012416_pt1 | contig 10924 bp, 12 predicted proteins | sample YL17G02_0_MG_FD_205753 | JGI IMG/M metagenome (GOLD analysis project Ga0315273, IMG submission 205753) | Sediment microbial communities from Yellowstone Lake, YNP, Wyoming, USA - YL17G02_0 | ecosystem: Environmental > Aquatic > Freshwater > Lake > Sediment | place: USA: Wyoming | collected...
GCGGCGGGCAGGCCGTCGAGCACGGCGGCGAGGCGGCGGTGGAACTCCGGCAGCACCGCTTCCTCGTTGTACACCGGCACGACGATCGACAGCGTGTAGTGCACGCCGGGCGCCGCCGGCGAGACCGGGGGAGTTGCGTTCAGAGGATCCATGGGCGCAGCACCAAAAAATCACGGCCGGCGGGGGGGACCCGGCCGGCCGTGGGATCGTTCCGTTGCAGAACGGGATGTCGCCCCGCCTACTTCAGGTGGTTCGACACCAGCTTGGTCATTTCGAACATCGACACCTGCTTCTTGCCGCCGAACACGGCGCGAAGCTTTTCATCGGCGTCGATGAGCCGCTTGTTGAGGGCGTTCTGCAGGTTGTTCTTCTTGATGTAGGCCCAGATTTTCTTGGTCACTTCAGTGCGCGGTAGCGGTATGGCGCCGACAACGGCGGCGAGCAGCGCCGAGGGTGTCATCGGTTTCATGAACGCGGCATTCGGCTTGCGCTTGGCTGCCGGTTTCTTGGCGGCTGCTTTCTTTGCGGCCGGTTTTTTCGCGGGTGCTTTCTTGGCTGCCGGTTTCTTGGCTGCCGGTTTTTTCGCTGCCGGTTTCTTGGCGGCGGGCTTCTTTGCAGCGGGTTTCTTTGCAGCTTTCTTGGCAGTAGCCATAGCTCTCCTTCCTATGAGTAGATGCGCAACGAAATGCCTAGGACTCTGAAGCAGACCCTCCTGTCATGGGTACACCCTGCTCCATCGAGGGAAACTATACCGCATTCCCGAGGGAAGGGAATGCCTCCAGTGGGGTTTTTTCATTCGACGGAGAATGACGTTGCGCGGCGGCGTTGCCACCGGTTCGGGTGCAGCTTCGCGCCGGCCGGCCGCTTGAGCCGGTGCCGCTGCGGTGCGACACTGGCATCCGGTTGCCTCCCATCCGCCCGCCATGCACCCCCTTCGAACGCCGCTCCGCACCGGCCGTGTTTTCGTCGCCGTCGGCGCCCTGCACCTCCATCGCCGGGACAGCCTGCTTGCGCTGCTGCGCGAGCGGGACTGCCGGGTCCGCCGCGTATTCTGAGACCGCCACCATGAAAATCGCCAATCTCCGCACCGATTACAAGCGCGAAACCCTCGACGAAACGCATGTCGACACCGACCCCTTTCGCCAGTTCGCCCGCTGGTTCGACGAGGCCGTCAAGGCCGAGATGCCCGAACCCAACGCGATGACGCTCGCGACCGTCGGCAGCGACCTCCGGCCCGCGGCGCGCATCGTCCTGCTCAAGGAATTCGACAGCGGCGGCTTCGTGTTTTTCACCAATTACGCGAGCCACAAGGGGCAGGCGCTCGCGGCGAATCCGCAGGCGGCCCTGCTGTTTCATTGGGTCGAACTGGAACGGCAGGTCAGGATCGAAGGCGTCGTCGGCAAGGTCGACGTCGCGGAATCTGAAACATACTTCGCGGAGCGGCCTCGCGCCTCGCGGCTGGGTGCCTGGGCTTCGCCGCAGAGCGAGGTCGTGGGTGGCCGGGCGCTGCTCGAGGCACGCTATGCTGCGGTCGAGGAGCAGTATCGCGATGCCGGCGAGCATGTCCCGCGACCGCCGCATTGGGGCGGCTATCGCGTGATGCCGCGCATGCTCGAGTTCTGGCAGGGGCGCCGCTCCCGGATGCACGACCGGATCAGGTATCGTCGGACACCCGACACCGGAGGCTGGATGATCGATCGGCTCGCGCCGTGAGCCTGGGAGCAGGGGCCCCGCGCAGCGGGGATGCGACCGGGGCGAATCGGCGTGGGAGGCCGACAACGCAAGCGGTCACCTTTCGGAGAGCGTCGCGGAGGCCGACGCCGTGAGCCTGGGAGCCGCGGCGCGAGCCGGGAAGCAGGGGCCCCCGAGCGCAGCGAGAGGGGATGCGACCGGGGCGAGTCGACGCTGCGAGGCCGACGCGTGAACGATCGCATGCCGCGAAGGTACACGGAGGCCGCGGCGCGAGCCGGGAAGCAGGGGCCCCCGAGCGCAGCGAGAGGGGATGCGACCGGGGCGAGTCGACGCTGCGAGGCCGACGCGTGAACGATCGCATGCCGCGAAGGTACACGGAGGCCGAGGGGGCCCCGCGGAACGCCGTGCCGTGACGGATCACGCCGGGCGGCACACGCGCACGCTTGCGATCCTGATCCCGCTCGGGATCGCGAACCACACCATCCTGGCCGGCAGCCGCGTCGTCGTGGCGCTCGACGCGCTGTCGCTCGGCGCCTCGCCGTTCACGGTCGGTGTCCTGATGGCGCTTTTCGCGCTGCTGCCGGTGTTTTCTGCCGTCGCGGTGGGGCGACTGTCCGATCGCATCGGCGTCCACCGGCCGATGCTGGCCGGGTCGGTCGGCCTCGGCATGGGGGCGGCGCTGCCGTTCCTGTGGCGAGGGCTCCCGGCGCTGTTCGTCAGCGCGCTGGTGCTCGGCCTGTCGTTCATGGTGTTCCAGCTCGCGACGCAGCGCGCCACCGGTGAAATCGGCGGCCCGGCGGACCGCCCGCGCAATTTCAGCCTGCTTGCACTCGGCTATTCGACGTCGGGTTTGCTCGGTCCGCTGGCCGCGGGCTTCTCGATCGATCATTTCGGGTACGCGGCCGCATTCGCCGTGCTGGCGGCTGTGTCGGCGGTGCCGATCGTCGTTCTCGCGAGCGGCCGGTTCCCGCTGCCCGGGCCGCACGCGGCCAGGGGCACCGCGCCTCAGGGGGGCGTGCGCACGCTGCTGCGCAACCGGCCGCTGCGCAACGTGCTCGCGATCAACACGCTGCTCGCGTCAGGCTGGGATCTGCACATGGTGTTCGTTCCGATCTACGGCGCCGGCATCGGGCTCACGGCGTCCGAGATCGGCATGGTGCTGGCCGCCTTTGCCTCGGCGACGTTCGTCATCCGGATCCTGACGCCGGTGATCATGCGCCGCCGGACCGAGCGGCAGGTGCTGATGTGGGCACTGCTCGTCAGCGGGGCGTCGTACTTCGTGTTCCCGTATGCGCAAAGCGCGGCCACGCTCGCCGCGCTGTCGTTCGTCCTCGGTCTCGGCCTCGGCAGCGGGCAGCCGATGGTGATGTCGCTGCTGCACACGCACGCGCCGCCGGGGCGGATCGGGGAGGCCGCAGGCGTGCGCATGTCGCTGATCAACACCGCATCGGTCGCGGTGCCGCTCCTGTTCGGCGCCGTCGGATCGTCGCTTGGCCTTGCGCCGGTGTTCTGGGCGATGGGCGGGTGCCTGGTGTCCGGAGGCCTGCTCGCGCGCCGGCGCGCGCAGGGCTGAGCGACCGCCCCCGCTCAGCCGGCGGCGGCCCGTTGCTTCAGCCGTTCGGCGAAGTGCTTGCGGAACTTCGCGACTTTCGGCGCGACGACGACCTGGCAGTACGGTTGCCCGGCGTTTCGCGCGTAGTACTCCTGATGGTGGTTCTCGGCCGGGAAGAACGCGGCGGTGCCCGCGATTTCGGTGACGATCGGGTCGCGCCAGAGCTTCGCCGCGCCAAGCTCGGCGACGATCGCGGTGGCCGTCGCGCGCTGTTCGGGCGTCGCGCAGAAGACGACGGAACGGTATTGCGTGCCGACGTCATTGCCCTGGCGGTTCTGCGTGGTCGGATCGTGAATCGTGAAGAACACGGTGAGCAGATCGCGGAACGAAAGCACGGCCGGATCGAAGGTGATCCGGACCACCTCGGCGTGGCCGGTGCGCCCGCCGCAGACTTCGTCGTAGCTGGGGTCGGGCTTGGCGCCCCCGGCGTATCCGGATTCCACCGCCAGCACGCCGGCGAGATCGTCGAACACGGCTTCGAGGCACCAGAAGCAGCCACCGCCCAGGATTGCGGCTTCGGTGGGGGTGGCATTCGGGGAACGGGGGGTCATCGCGGGCTCCGGTCGGGGATGGCGGGTCGGTAAGACAGCTCGGCGGCGGCCGGCGTTCCTGCACCGTTGCTGGTCGCCGCGGGGCTCCGCGAGCTTACAGCGGGAAGCGACGGCGCGCACGGCATCCGCGGCGCCGGGGCGCGGCGGCCGGCGCGCAGCGGCGCGGCATCGTGGATGCGATAATCACCGACGGGATGACGAGGGAGGGCGAGCGAACCATGGGGCTGCTGCCGCGCGCAAGGAAACGCCACGAGTGCAGCAGCGCGGCTGCCGGGCCGGCCGCCCTGGAGCTACCGGCACCGACCGCCGACCTCGCGCGGCCGCTGCGAGTCCCGGCGGCGTGAGGACGCTCGCGGGCCTGCTTGCCGCGCTGGCCTTGTTCGCGTGGCGCGTGGTGGCGCGGATGCGCGCGATCGGACTCGCGCGCGCGGCGGCGAGCCTTTCCTTCACCACGCTGCTCGCGCTGGTGCCGCTCGCGACGGTCGCCCTCACGTTCGTGGCGCGCTTCCCGGTGTTCGAGCAGTGGCTCGACACGCTCGAGCGTTTCCTGCTGCAGCACATGCTGCCCGCGACCGCGACGACGGTCGTCCACCACTACGTCCGCGAGTTCACCGAGAACGCGGCGAGCCTCACCGGCATTTCGATCCTTTTCATCGCCGTGACCGCGACGATGGCCACCGCCACGATCGAGCGCGAGATCAATCTCATCTGGGGCATCGCGCGCCGGCGCCCGATCGGGCGCCGGATCGTCATCTATGCGCTGGGACTGACCGTCGGGCCGGTGCTCGTCGGCGCCAGTCTCTCGCTCACCACGTGGCTGCTCACCCAGTCGTTGGCGGCGCTGCCGCTCGACGAGCCGTACGCCAAGTTGTTCCTGAAGCCGATGCCGCTGGTGTTCACGACCGCCGCGCTGACCTTGCTGTACGCCGCGGTCCCGGCGCAGCGCGTGGCCTGGCGGCACGCGCTCATCGGGGCCGTGCTGGCGGCGCTCGCGTTCGAAGGCGCCAAGCACGGCTTCGCGTTCTACCTGACGCAGGTGCCGACCTACCGTGTCGTCTACGGAACCGTCGCCGTCCTGCCGGTGTTCCTGATCTGGATTTACCTCTGCTGGCTGATCGTGCTTGCCGGCGCGGCGGTCACGGCAACGCTGGAGGAATCGGTGACGGCGACCGAGGGTTGAGCGGACCGGCATTGCGCCATTGCGTACCACCAGGCGACGCGTCACCGCTGCTGCAGCTTGCCGAATCGGGTCGGCCACGCTACCCTTCGCTCAGTTTCCCGGTCCTGGAGCACTAACTGCGTGTGGTCCCTCATTCAAGCGGCCGGCTGGCCGATCTGGCCCCTGATTTTCGCTTCGATCATCGCGCTGGCACTCATTTTCGAGCGGCTGTGGTCGCTGCGGCAGAGCGCGGTCGCCCCAGAGGGCATGGTGGAACGCGTGCTCGCGGAATACCGGCAAGGTGAGGCTACGCCGGAGCTCGTCACGAAGATCGCGATGCAGGGGCCGCTCGGCCGCGTCCTGGCCGCGGGCCTCGCCAACGTCAAGAGCCCGCGCCCGGTGATGAAGGAATCCATCGAGGAGGTCGGCCGCATCGTGTCGCACGATCTCAACCGCTTCCTCACCACGCTTGGCACGATCGCCGCGATGGCGCCGCTGCTCGGCCTGTTCGGCACCGTGGTCGGGATGATCGAGATCTTCGGGTCGCAGACCTCGGCCGGGTCGAATCCGCTCCAGCTCGCGCATGGCATTTCGGTCGCGCTGTACAACACCGCATTCGGCCTCATCGTTGCCATCCCGAGCATGATCTTCTACCGGCATTTCCGCGCCAAGATCGACGGCCTGGTCGTCGAAATGGAACAGCAGGCGATCCGGCTCGTCGATTTCGCGCACGGCGATCGCATCTGACGGGGCCGCCGACAAGGATGAAACGGCCCCCACGCTCACTACGTTCGCTGCCCCCCGAGGGGGCGCAGTCAGTACCCTTCGGGCGGCCGGGCGGGTACTGACATGGACCTCCGCGGGGCGCGCACCCGGGAAGATCCGGAGATCAACTTCATTCCGTTGATCGACGTGCTGCTCGTCATCCTGATCTTCCTGATGGTGACGACCACCTACCAGCGCGTCGCGGAACTGCAGATCACGCTGCCGGAGGCCGATGCCGACCAGATGAAGCAGCGGCCGAAGGAGATCAACGTCGGCGTCGACGCGCAGGGCCGTTATGTCATCGACCGGACGATGCTCAGCTTCACCACGGTCGCCGCGCTGGCCGATGCGCTGAAAAGCGCCGCCGGCGATGCGAAGGACCCGGTCGTCGTCGTCAACGCTGACGCCAACGCCACGCACCAGTCGGTGATCCACGTGATGGAGGCCGCGCGAGCGGCGGGGCTCATCCACATCACGTTCGCCACGCAATCTCCCGGCAAATGACGGTGCGCAGGTGCGCAGGTGCGTATACGGGTTGAGCGAAGGCGAACCCCGGGGAACGATCGCATGGGGCACGGGCCCCGGGTTTCGCGTTCGCTCGATCCGGGCTACGGGTAACCGGGTTACGCGTCACCGGAGCGACCGGTCATGAGCTTCGCCGCCCGTCTCGTCGCCGCGTGGTACGCGCCGCGACTGACGCCGCTCACGCTGCCGCTGGTGCCGATGTCGGCGCTGTTTGCCGGTGTCGTCGCGCTGCGGCGCGCGCTTTATCGCGCCGGGCTCCTGCGCGCACAGCGGCTGCCGGTGCCGGTGATCGTCATCGGCAACATCACGGTCGGCGGCAGCGGCAAGACGCCGCTCGTCGCGGCACTCGCGAGCGCGCTCGCGGCGCGTAACTGGCGGCCGGGGATCGTCAGTCGCGGCTACGGCCGCCGGAAGGGCGCGGGCGGGGAAGCGCCGCTCCTGGTCGCGCGCGACTCGGATCCGGACCTGGCAGGGGACGAGCCCGTATTGCTCGCGCGCGCCGGCTTTCCGGTCGTGGTCGCGAGCGATCGGGTGGCGGCGGCATCCGCGCTGCTCGCCGCACATCCGGAGTGCAACGTGATCCTCGCCGATGACGGGTTGCAGCACCTGCGCCTCGCCCGCGACGTCGAGATCGCGGTGATCGATGCGGCAAGGGGTTTCGGCAATGGCTGGCGCCTTCCCGCCGGGCCGCTGCGCGAAGCCCCGGCGCGTCTCGCGACCGTGGACGCGGTGGTCGCGTTGGGCCGCGATGAAGGTGCCGGGCCGCCGGCATGGCCGGGCGCATTCCCGATGACCCTCGCGGGAGAGGTTTTCCACCGCGTCAACGCCCCGGAGGTCACTGCCGGAGCCGACGCATTCCGCGGTGCCGGCGTGCATGCGCTCGCCGGCATCGGCAATCCCGAGCGGTTCTTCGCGCAGCTGCGCGTGCTGGGAATCGCCGTCGCCCCCCATCCGCTGCCGGACCATCATCGGCTCGGCGCCACCGATCTCGCGCTGCCGGGCGCGTCGGCGATCCTGATGACCGAGAAGGATGCGGTAAAATGCGGCGGTCTCGCCGACGATCGCTGCTGGTACCTGCCGGTGCGCGCACGCACGGACCCGGCGCTCGTCACCCGGGTCGAGGAGAAGATTCGTGGACGCCAAGCTGCTTGAAATCCTGGTCTGCCCGGTCACCAAGGGCCCGCTGTTCTACGACAAGCAGAAACAGGAACTGATCTCGCGGTCGGCGCGGCTCGCGTATCCGATCCGCGAAGGCATGCCGGTCATGCTCGAGGAGGAGGCGCGGCGGCTCGAGCCCGCAGAATACGAGTCGGGTAGCCCGGTCTAGCCCGGGTTGAGTGAATGCGAAACCCGGGTGGCTGTGGCAATGGCCGCGCCGCCCCGGGTCTAGCTTCGCCCAACCCGGGCGACGCCGGGTTACGCACCGCATCGCCGGCAAGATCATGACGTTCACTGTCCTCATCCCCGCCCGATACGCATCGACGCGGCTCCCCGGAAAGCCGCTTGCCGACATCGCCGGCAAGCCGATGATCGTGCGCGTCGCCGAACGCGCGCTCGCTTCCGGCGCCCTGCGCGTCGCCGTCGCGACGGACGACGACCGCATCGCGGCGGCGGTCGCCGCGCACGGTTTCACCGCGTGCATGACGCGCGCCGATCACGCGACCGGCACCGACCGCCTCGCCGAAGCCGCGCATGCGCTGGGCCTTCCCGACGATGCGATCGTCGTCAACGTGCAGGGCGACGAGCCGCTGCTCGAGCCGGAGCTGATTCGGGAAATGGCCACTCTGCTCGCCGCCCGTCCGGCGGCGACGATCGCGACGGCATGCCATCCGATCGAGGACGTGGCCGAGGCCTTCAATCCCAACGTCGTCAAGGTCGTGCTCGACCATGCGGGTTATGCGCTGTATTTCAGCCGCGCGACGATTCCCTGGGCCCGCGATGCCTTTGCCGCAGGGCGCGACCGCCTCCCCGCCGGCCTGCCGCTGTATCGCCACTATGGACTCTATGCCTACCGCGTCGGCTTTCTGCGCGCATTCCCCGGGCTGCCGCCCGCGCCGATCGAGCGCTTCGAGGCGCTCGAACAGTTGCGCGCGCTGTGGCACGGTCACCGGATCGTCGTGCTGGTGACCGCGGGAACGCCGGCGCCGGGCGTCGACACGCCCGAGGATCTCGAGCGCGTGCGCGCCTTGTACGGGCACCACGGGGCGGCGCATCATCCGTGAGCACGCCGGACCCCAGGCGATTGACCGTCTCGCGGATTGCCGCCAGAATCGAATCGCAGGCGGTACCGTGGCCCTGTCATCCGCGGCGTCGGTGCCGATAGCCGGCGCGCGCGGCCCTCCCTTTGCCTTTCCCGGATCTTCAGCCAACGACACTTATGCGATTGATTCTGCTCGGCCCCCCTGGCGCCGGAAAGGGCACGCAGGCCGCCACCATCACCGATGCCCACGGCATTCCGCAGATTTCCACGGGTGACATGCTCCGCGCCGCCATCAAGGCCCGCACGCCGCTCGGGCTGGCGGCGCAGAAAGTGATGGATGGCGGCGGGCTCGTGTCCGACGACATCATCATCGGCCTCGTCAAGGAACGTCTCAAGGCGGCGGACTGTGCCAACGGCTACCTGTTCGACGGCTTTCCGCGGACGATTCCGCAGGCCGACGCGCTGCGCAGCGCCGGGATCGACGTCGACTACGTGCTCGAGATCGACGTGCCGGATTCGGCGATCATCGAGCGGATGAGCGGCCGCCGCGTGCATCCGGCCTCGGGCCGCACCTATCACGTCAGGTTCAATCCGCCGCGGGTCGCGGGCAAGGACGACGCAACCGGCGAGGACCTGATCCAGCGCGATGACGACACCGAGGAGACGGTAGAGAAGCGCCTCGCGGTCTACCACGCGCAGACCGAGCCGCTGGTTGCCTGGTTCGCCAAGTGGGCGGCGACCGGAGACGCCAGCGCGCCGCGGTATCGCAAGGTGAGCGGCGTTGGCTCGGTGGATGCCATTCGCCACGCCGTGCGAGTGGCGCTGGCGGATTGACCGAAATCCGCATGGCTCCGCTGACGATGCCCGAACCGCACATTGCCGCCTCTGGCCCGGCGCGGCTGCGACCAGGCCCTGGAACTCGACGCGGATGTCGTGCCTGCGCAGCGGCCGCGCGCGAAACTCGCGCGCACGGAAATCGTGCCGCGAGCGCCGCCCCCGCCGGACAACGATCTCTCCCGAGCTGACATCATGCCAACACGCAACGCCTTCTACGCCCAGTCCGGCGGCGTGACCGCCGTCATCAACGCCAGCGCGGCCGGCGTCATCGAGACCGCGCGCCGCCACAAGGACCGGATCGGCAAGGTCTACGCCGGCCGCAACGGCATCATCGGCGCGCTCACCGAGGACCTGATCGACACCAGCCGCGAGCCGGCGCGCGCCATCGCGGCGCTGAAGCACACGCCGGCCGGCGCGTTCGGTTCGTGCCGCTACAAGCTGAAGGGCATCGAGGAAAATCGCGCGCAGTACGAGCGCCTGATCGAGGTGTTCCGCGCACACGACATCGGCTACTTCTTCTACAACGGCGGCAACGATTCGGCCGATACCTGCCTCAAGGTGTCGCAGCTTTCGGGCCAGCTCGGCTATCCGCTCGTCGCCGTGCACGTGCCGAAGACCGTCGACAACGACCTGGCCGTCACCGACAACTGCCCGGGCTTCGGGTCGGTCGCGAAGTACGTGGCCGTGTCGATGCGCGAAGCCTCGTTCGATGTCGCGTCGATGGCGAAAACTTCGACCAGGGTCTTCGTGCTGGAGGTCATGGGCCGGCATGCCGGCTGGATAACCGCGGCGGTCGGCATGGCCGAGGACGCGGCGACGCCGATTCCGCTGGTGCTGCTGTTTCCGGAGATCGCGTTCGACGAAGCCAGGTTCCTCGCCGCCGTGGACGACAAGGTCAAGCGCTTCGGTTACTGCTGCGTCGGCGTGTCCGAAGGCCTCAAGAACCCCGCCGGCGCCCTGATGGCGGAGACCGCCACGCGGGACGCGTTCGGCCATGCGCAGCTGGGGGGCGTGGGGCCGATGATCGCGGCGCTGGCCAAGGACAAACTGGGGTACAAGTACCACTGGGCGGTCGCCGATTACCTGCAGCGCTCGGCGCGGCACATCGCGTCGAAGATGGACGTCGCGCACGCGTTTGCGGTCGGCAAGGCGGCCGTCGAGTTCGCGGTGGCCGGCCACAATGCGGTGATGCCGGCGATCGAGCGCACCTCGGACAAACCCTATCGGTGGAAAATCGCGGTCGCCCCGCTGGTCAGCGTCGCCAACGTCGAGAAGATGCTGCCGCGCAATTTCATCACCGCCGACGGCTTCGGCATCACCGCGAAGGCGCGCGCCTACCTCGCGCCGCTGATCCGCGGCGAGGACTTTCCGCCGTTCAAGGACGGGCTGCCCCAGTACGTCCGGTTGAAGAATGTCGCCGTGCCGAAGAAGCTCGCCACCGAATTCAAGGTCTGATGAGGGTTCTGCCATGCCGAAAACGATCGACTATTTCCTGACCCCGGTCTCGCCGTGGACCTACTTCGGCCATGATCGCCTGCTCGCGATCGCGGCGAAACACGGCGCGACTATCGCCCCGAAGCTCG
>Ga0315273_10012417_pt1 | contig 10924 bp, 10 predicted proteins | sample YL17G02_0_MG_FD_205753 | JGI IMG/M metagenome (GOLD analysis project Ga0315273, IMG submission 205753) | Sediment microbial communities from Yellowstone Lake, YNP, Wyoming, USA - YL17G02_0 | ecosystem: Environmental > Aquatic > Freshwater > Lake > Sediment | place: USA: Wyoming | collected...
CGATTGCTATTCGAGGATTTGCAAAAACCTCGATCGGAAGGCATTGCCTCCACAATCCAGTGATATTTCCTTTATTTTTGAAAGTAGTTGACGGAGAGATCGCAATTACACACACCGCAGGATGTTGCGTCGCTATCCGGGCCTAGAGTGTAAAATACTCTATACAGAGGAATTTCAGGTAAAAATGCAGACTAACCAACCCTTTGTTGATGTCTCTGATAGAATGAGCGCTCATTCCACGATGTCATATGTCATAAACTCCTTAATGCTGAGCAAGCTTTTACGAGGAGATTATAATTGTGACAAATCCAACAGGGCTTTGGGGTATAATATTTCTGCGCCTGAAGCAATCAAAATTTCTATACGGAGTGCTCCGCCTATTAGTGCTCTGGGACTCCCACAAAAGTGTACACTTTTTGTGGATAGGTCACTATTGTACCACCCTGTGAGAGGAAGCTAGTGTTAATTGAAAGCCAGGAACGAATGGAGTTCAGCCACTACTTTAGAATATTTTTTCGGACATTGCTTTCTGGAAAGGTGCTAAGACCACCAAGTAAGATCCAGCAATACAATTAAAGAACATGGAAATTATCCGTTGAGCCCTAATTGAGAATAAGGGAAAGTCAAGATAATGGAAAATAAAGCGAATAATAACATGGTTTCGATCAGGATTTCAAGTGACGACCTTTATCGGCGTATTCTTATTCTTATGTATAAGCATAAGGAACTCCAATTAAGTGAATTATCAAAAGAAATCGGTATGGAAATATCAGACTTAACCCCGGCTGTGAGTGTCCTTGAGAATAAAGGGTTCATCCATCAGCTAAATTTGACAGAGACAAATGAGAAGCGTAAGATTTCCCTACGAGAAGGGAGAAATTGCATCATCGGTCTTGATTTAGGGGGGACAAAACTCTATGGTGCCATCAGCGATATCGCTGGAAATATTATCTATGATTTGGAAATCAAAAACCACGGTAAATCTGGAGAAGAGTGCTTTGATATGCTTGTAGATATGATCGACCGGTTGATCGACAAATCCAATCATAGAGAATTAAAGCTCCTTGGAATTGGGATCGACGTCCCGGGTCAGGTCCAATTGGAAACAGGTCTTGTAGTCAACGCACCGGCAGTAAATATGAAGGATTTTCCTCTCAAAGAACGATTATTATCGAGGTTTGGTTACCCAATGTATATTGATAACGATTTGAAACAAGCCTCATTAGGAGAGGCTTGGTTTGGCGCAGGGAAAAATTATCCAAATATGGTTTTATTAGCGATTGGTACGGGGATTGCCGCCTGTACCGTGATCGATGGGAACCCGCTTCGAGGGGCGCATTTACGCCAAGGCGAGCTTGGATGGATGGTACCGGGTCGTGATTTCTTGGGCCGAAAATACGTGGGGTTTGGAGCACTCGAAACCGAGGCTTCTGGTCCAGGAATAGTGAATCGAGCCAGAAAACTCATAAACGTATCAAAATATGCGATGCCGCCAGAGGAATTAAAGAGCGAATCTGTTTTTGAAGCCGCTAGGAGAGGCGAGACATGGGCCGAACAATGCGTAGCTGAGACGGTGGATTATTTGGCGATTTTGATCGCTAATATCATGGCTTTCTATGATCCTGCTATAATCATTCTTAGTGGAGGAGTTAGCCGCTCAAGTGATATGTTAATCCCGTCCATTATGAAACTTGTTGAGGGCTGCGTATTGACCCAGCCTTATCTCGTGGTGTCTTCATTGGGATACAAAGCAGGGGTTTTAGGGGCGATTATTAATTTGATACAATACTGTCCTGAATTCATCCGATAAAAACCATCAATATCATAGATTCGTTGTATTAAGGTGAGAAGATGGACGAAGCCAAAATACTTTTATCCAATATTTTATCCCTTGGTGATTGGGCGACTTGGAAAAATAGCATTGACCAAGTTGAAGAATGTTTAAAATCTTGGAGGAGTAAAACAAATAGAATTAATTTTCGTCGGGTATATTTGGTTGGTTGTGGTTCATCTTATTATGCAGGACAGGTGGGCAAATGGATCATAGAGCATATCGCACATCTTCCAGCTGAAGCAAAACAAGCATTTTCTTTCACTCATTATACTGATTCCAGTTTATTTACCAGGGATACATTGGTAATCGGTTTGTCGACCACAGGGAATACAGTAGCCACTAACGAGGCCTTGTCTTTAGCCCGGCAAAACGGGGCTACGACCCTAGCAATAACAGCTGTTCCAGATTCCAAAATCACAAGAAGCGCGGATGATACGATTTTTACCGGTGGGCGCATTAGCGTGATTGTTCAAACTGAGACTTATGTTCAATCTCTGATTGCACTATATTTGGTCGCCCTAAATTTAGTAGAGAAAGAAAACCGACTCAATAAGGTGCAGGAATATTGGCACAACCAGATCCGGACAGCCCGAGAGATTACCCATGAATTCCTCGACACACAACAGGCTAAAATCATAGAGCTAGTGGAAGAATATCAATCTGCCGATAACTTCTTTATTTTGGGGAATGGTCCGAATGCAGGTACGGCTGAGGAAGCAGCTTTAAAAGTGATCGAAATGGCGAAGATGTTTTCTGATGGCAGCGAAATGGAGGATTTCTTCCACGGACGAGACCGGGAGTTAGTTAAAGGTAGTGCTATTTTCTTTTTGGCGCCCCAAAGCCATGTCTTAGAACGCATGTTTGATTTCCTTACATTCAACCGGATGGCAGATGTTCCTTCAATTGTGATTACTTGCCAGAATATACCTGAATTGAAAAGATTAGCCTATCACGAGATCTTCTTGAGAGGTGCGTTAGATGAATTTGCAACGCCCCTGGTTTATATTACCCCGCTCTATCTTTTTAGCTATCATCTTGCATTGAAGCGTGGATTTGATCCGATTTCTCGCCGGTATCCTGTGCCGGCTTTAAAGGTGCAATATAGAGGAAGTGAGTATGATCAATCTATGAAAGAGGTCCGCGATGAAATCTGAAACTTACAATTATTTGTATAAGCTGATCGAATCACTGCCGGTTGTTTCCAGTCACGAGCATCATTTTCCGGATGAGTTTCATAAAGGCCTGACGTTGGAGCGACTGTTCGAAAACTCTTATTTATGTACAATTGCTGGCAGCACCGGAAAAACCAGCCTTCCCTCCCGAGATTTTCTAGCATCCGGTCGTGGACGAATAAGAGGTTATCCGATACCCATTGAAGACCCTGAGCGTCGTGAAGAATTCCTGGGAAATTGCCGTTATAACAGCTACTTCGTATGGCTTGAAAAATCCCTCCAGCACATCTACCAATTTGATGAAAAGATCATGCCCGAAAATTGGGATCAAATATCTCGTTGTATTGCTCAAAAACATGCGAATGATCGAATTCACCTCGATATTCTACGCGAGGTGGCTGGATATCGACGAGTGGTCCTTGATCCTTTTTGGAACTATGGTAGCGATTTGGGACATCCGGAATTCTTTTCGCCAACAATGCGCACCGATATGTTCGTCACTTCCTTTCATCCCGAGGCACCTGATCATGATGGAAACACCCCCTTTATACTTTACCCTGAGGCACCAACGGAAAATTTTGATGATTATCTCGACTTCATAGAAGACTTATTTACCCAATGGCATAACACTGGCGCAGTCGCAATGAAATCTGCTTCGGCTTACGACCGATCTCTTCGATATGGAGAAAGCGATCGTAAAATTGCAGGTAAAGTTTTTTATCAGCCTCCGAGTAAGGTAAGTCAAGCTGAACAAATCGCTTATGAAGACTTTATGTTCAATTGGTTTTGTCGACTGTGTGCCAAATTCGATGTGCCATTCCAAATTCATACTGGACTAGGGAAATTATCCGGTTCTCGGCCAATTTTCTTGGAGCCAGTAATCCTCCGCTATCCGGAGGTCCATTTTGTCCTGTTCCACGCCGGCTATCCCTGGTACGATGAAATGGCTGGCCTTCTCCACAATCACAGTAATATCAGCGTCGATATGGTATGGGTTCCTATAATAAGTACTACAGGCGCAGTTTTAGCTCTCCATGAGTTTATTGAAGTCGCTCATTCGGGGGATCTTATTGGATGGGGAGGTGATGCATTCACGTCAGAAGAATCCTTTGGGGCATTATTGGCCTGGAGATATGTTGTCGCAAGGGTATTATCTGAAAAAGTTGATGATGGTTACTTGAATCTGGCGGAGGCTGAAACACTGGTTCATAAACTGATGTATGCCAATGTGGCCAAGCGGTACAGATTAGACGTTTCTTGAAAAATTCTATTGCAAAGTAATTTTTCGATAATGTCGGATGGATGTTAGAACCTGTAACGATCTATTCCTTTGAATACTCTAACACCTCGATCTCCATTTCATAACTGCGGCTCTCCCCGGCTTTCAAATAAGGAAGTGCATTTTGCTTGCGAACTTCAGCCCGCCCACCCCAGACATTGCAATTCATAGGCTGGATGGCAAGGACGTATAATCCTTCTCCCATCATTTTCCACTCAGCTAAGTACGGCAGGGTCGTTTGATCGAATGAAAGCCGCAGACCAAGTTTGAGGCTGGTATTCTCTAATTCAACTTTTGCCCACCCTTTCTCATCCGTTAAAGGGGTGTGTGTGTAATCCTGCTCCTGGTAGTCTGGCATCGGGGGGTGGAAAATCATCCATTCGTCGATCCCTTTCTTCGCGTTATCATCCCATGGGAAGGTTGCTTTTACATCGAATTTCAGATGCGCACTCTCACTCAGCAAAGGGAAGCCCAAATTGATATCATACAAGATCAAATGCGGATGCGGGCTGAAACCCTCGTTGGTGACCGTGTCCTCGATCCGTATCTTGTTGGATCCCATAGAAGTAGAAATACGCCGCCGCAAAACTAGATTCTCACCATACACCCGTGTTTGGCGTAATTCTCCTGTGATCACTAATTGATACGAATCATCAGTCCAAAATGTTTGGTAGTTCAGATAACGCGCAGGAATATTGCTTATCCTGCCGTGCTGCCCAAGATCTTCACCCTCGTCTCGGCTGGCAGGTCCAAAGGTGTCCAATCCACAGGTAACTAACATCCCGCCTTGAAAAGTACGCAACCATGCCGCGCCAGCAGCATCATAATAGGCTGGATGAGCGTCACCTACGGGAGACTTCCAGGTCAGTGACATGCCCTTATATTGACAGGTGGAGATATCCATTGCCCTATCGCCCAGAACATTAAAGCTCAGGCCAGTACCTGTCCACACCTGCAAAACTCGACCCCCACGCTCAACACCATCTGCACCTTCTAGCAGCTTAATCCCAGCCACTTGATCCATATGCCCTATATAACGGGCGAGATCCTGCCGGTTCCAATTACGTTGATAGAGATTCACTATAATCGCCCTTTCATGATCATGTGACTGATCTTATTTCCATTCTGCCGAGCCATTCTCGTACAATCTCGATACACGTCCCACTCCCGTATAGATAATGGCATTGGTAAATGACGTCACACGTTCTCCTGGGAGGATCAATAATGCGGTTTTATCTTCGACTGCCGAATTGATCCCTCGATTTGGGGGGCTCGTTACTATTTCAAGGGCCATGTTATATGTCCGTCCATACCAGGGATAATCATAAGAGCCATGGCAGACCTGCCACATCCATAGGTAAGGGAAAGCCTTGATATCCCATACCATACCGAAACCAACTTCCAGGTTCTGGTTGGTGACCGCATACCAGGCTTCATCCGGTTCGGTAAAATACAAAATGTCCGCCGTGTTGCTCTCGGGCGAAGGCATTTTGCTTACATCAATCATCTTGCCAATTACTGACTCTGCCATTGGCCAATCGAAGACAGAATTTGGTGCAAATCGCTGCCGCTCGAAAGATATAACTTTCTGAGTGTGCATTTTTCGATAACCTAAGTCGATCGTGCAATGCTCATCCAGAAATGCCTCGCTCAGTGCTGGATGGTGCCCCCACATTACCGCCATCGGTTCTCTGGCTTCATTCTCAATAAATTCACTAATCTTCAGGACGCTCGAGTTTGCTTCAAGGGTGAGTCGCTTCTCAATATAGAAGGGAGAACGATACAAACGCACCCAGAAATCCACAGATACGCATTCTGGTCGATCATCAATGACCCGAAAATCCCAAGGAAGGAGGCTCGATTCTCCATGGAGACCATATTCAGCCCCTTTGTAGCTGGATGGTGGACCGTAGCTGGGCACAATTTCCTGCCAACCACCTTCATAATGATCATAAAACGATCCGAATGAACTGCTGGAGGATGGGACGAAATTCTTCGGATTGTGAAGTGGCAAAGGCGAACGCCACATAAAGTCAAGATCCAAAGGTTTATATAAAAACTCACATATATCGGTTCCCTTATCTACGAGAACGGTCACTCGCAATTTTTGATTTTCAAGGACCACCGTCCGCAACCCTTTTAAAGTCCCATCCGTTGTTAGACGACAACCATAATTTCTATCAGGAGGATAAGACATAAAACCTCTTGCTTATTAATTTCGTAGATTCAACTCACAAGTGCAACTTTGATGGTTGAAAGAGGCAAGCTGCGGCAGGAAAAGCCTCTAAAGACCGCCAAGTCAAAGAAGCACTTATGAGCTACACGCAGCTTGCCCAAGAGCAAAGATACCAAATATATGCCTTGTTGAACATGGGTCACAATCAAACGGAGATCGCCGCAGTGATTGGCACGCACAAATACACCATAAGTCGGGAGCTGGGCCGCAATTGCGGTCTTCGAGGCTACCGGCCCAAGCAGGCTCATTACAAGGCACTTAGTCGCTGCAATCACAGCCGAATTCGCATCTGGCCGGAAACATGGGGGATGATCAAAACTAAGCTGTGTTTGGATTGGAGCCCGGAGCAGATCTCGGGGTGGTTGAGCAGGCATCATGCCATCCAAGTCAGCCACGAGTGGATTTACCAGTACATCCTGGCAGACAAACATGGGGGAGGTAACCCGAATCGTCATTTACGCTGCCAAAAGAAACGGCGCAAACGCTACGACAGCTATGACCGGCGCGGCAAGCTGCCGAACCGAGTGGGCATTGAAGAGCGACCGGAAATCGTCGCACAACGTCTGCGGATTGGTGATTGGGAAGTGGACACCATGATTGGCAAAGGGCATCGCCAAGCCATTGTCACCTTGACAGAACATAAGTCGCGCTTCCCCTTGCTGTGAAAAGTGGATCGACGCACGGCCGACCAGGTGGACAATGCTGTGATTGAGCTGCTCCAGCCTGTTACGGATCGTGTGCATACCCTCACCGCGGATAATAGCAAGGAATTTGCTGAACACGAAGGGGTCACCCAAGAACTGCAAGCGGATTTCTTTTCCGCTTACCCCTATGCTGCCTGGGAAAGAGGTGCGAACGAGAACATGAATGGTTTGATCCGACAATACATTCCGAAGAACCATGACCTCGCGTCCGGCACCGATGCAGATTTGGTATTGATTATGCAACGTCTGAATCATCGTCCCAGAAAATGCCTTGATTTCTTGTCACCTTTTGAGGTATTCTTTGATCAGTCTGTTGCACCAACGAGTTGAATCCAAGTTCAATAGTTTAAGGGAAGAATCGATTTAATGATCCCGTTGACAAATCCAATCCAGCTGCCTATAGTAGCCAAGAATTATCTATTTTATCCACATCGTTTGGAAGACTGGAGTTCTGGCCGGCCCCAGTCTTCCAAGCACGGACGTAGTCAATTAATGTGGTGAAACAAATCCTAGCTTACGCAACAAGGTAGTCAAGAAATTCTTTCGACACCATTTGACGGTGTCCTCGGACATTAGACAGAATTTCTATATTCATCAGGATTGATGATATCGCTTATTCAAGAAAATCATAAGTTGATCACTCAGGGTAATAAACGATATGGGCGCGAGCGCGGCCAGACGTTTTCTGACCCAAAGGCTTCCGCAAATTCTACTCCGCACTGATAACCGCGCGCCCTGGTTGCTACTTCAACCATGTAAAGAAAGTCTACGTTATCGTGGTCTCTCAGCCATTTGACCTGGCTTTCAAAACATTGGAGCATCTGTCGCTTGACTTCGAAGGTCTCGCTGACGTCAACGAATTCGGTTGGGATAAAGTTCGCGCCATTAACAGAATCCAGGTAAACTAGCGGTTGTACCCCAGGGTGGTAGGGGCTCTCGGTTTCTATATTCTTCAGCCCGGATGTGAAAGACGCGTCGAATACCAGGCGGCTAACCGCTTTGTGATCCGGGTGGTAGTCACCAGGATTATGTGTGATGATCAGATCGGGTTTTGCTTTCCGGATCAGTTCGACGAAGACCATCCGGGTTTTCAAATCCTCGAATATCATCTCGTCGCCATATCCGAGCCAGTAAAAATCCGCCCCGATGACTTTGGCGGAATTTTCTGCCTCGCTATGCCTGATCTCAGCCAATTCCTTGGGCGGAATCACCATGTGCCCGGCTGCACCGTCGGTCGCGACTGCCATCGACACTTTGGCGCCCTGTTTGGCATACTTTGCCAGCGTCCCACCGCATAGAATCTCGATATCGTCGGGATGAGCGCCAACCGCCAAGACGCTTTTCACAGTTTGTTCTGTTCCCATATTCATGATCCTTTCTTTTGCTGATACTAAATCTCAAATGATATTTAATATATGGATATTTTATATCCAATAGTGCCAATGGTCAATGACCTTTTTAATTTCTAAAGTTGGAAACCGGTGATAATAATTTCAAATGAAATTAATATATCCTCAATTAGCCGGCCCCGGCGCCTACTCTTTCTGGCCTGATAAGCGTTGCCATTCTCGGATCAATGCGTCTACATTCCGCTGGCTCACCGGGTTTAGGTCGCGGACATTATCAACGGGAGAGAGAACAAACCCACCGCCGACACCGAGTATTCGAAGTGCTTCCTCGACTTCAGTTCGCACCGCGCCCACACTGCCTCGCTCAACTGTCAGATGGCCATTCACGCCGCCCCAAACACAGACTTTTCCCCCAAGTTGTTTTTTCGTAAGGGCCAGATTCCAGCGGGTTGGGTCAATACCGATGATTACATCCACTCCGGCTTTTGCAATCATTTCAAGCAATGGCATGCAATTTGACGTTATGAGATAGCCAAATAAGGTGCCGTGCTGGTGAGCTAACTCCGCATCTGATTTTAAGATTGGGAAGATGAAATCCTGCCAAACCTTTGGTGACCAGAAATCACAATTTTCATACCAGGCGCGTTTGATATAAAGATCCACACCGATTTCCAGCACTGGTTGCATGCGAGTACGATTCCAGTTATTGATCAGTCCAAGTAGTTCATAAATGAAGTCTGGTTGATCATAAGTGGCATAGATCATATTCTGAAGTCCGTTTACCCAACCGATCAAGTCGGCGCCTACACCCCACCCGCCTATTACCAACAGATCGCGCTGCTTGGCATACTCCAGGATCGGGCTCGAATCGACCTGGAAAGCAGCAATATCTTCGGGAGAAGGTGGAACCAGCAAATAACGTAAAGGCTTTAGATCGTCGCTGTTCTCGATGATGAATTTGCGGGAGCGTGTTTCCACATAATCATCCAGAAATGGTACATGGTCACCATAGGGCCATTCTTCATCTTGATCGACCTCTGCGCGTAGTACGCCAGCTGGAGTCCGGTATTCTTTGATCAACACTGGCCATCTTTCATCTGGACGAGTTTCCTTCCATTCGACGACAGTAACTGCAGGGTCAAAGTGAACCGGTAAACCATAAAGATTAGAGCTCTCACTTACCAGACCGGGTTGACGTGGGGGAATTTGTACAAACGTATCCAGTGCTAAGTCAATTTGCTTTTGGATGAAATCCAGGTAAGAGGTTGATTGAATCCATAAACCCCTGAAGAGCATGAAACTGCAAGGTAGATGATCCAAATGTTCGTAGCGAAAGGCGGCTAGCATGCGCTGGCGAGAAGTCATTGATATAGGGGGCATTTTTTCTCCAATATAATGGGTACCAGACCATCACGATCAAACCAAAATGAAAGTTGGATAACTTCCTGCAGCGTTCACAATTCCAAATCAGATATTGGTTCCTCATAAGTCAAAACTTAGCACGACATTCTCTTCCTCCATCGTCTATTCTCTGAATAGAATCTTAGGGGCATTATCATAATAATTTCATTTGAAATTATTATAATGGACTTTGTATGGGAAATCAACATTGAATGACGATAACTGCCGAGTAATCCATTGACTGTAACAAACAATGGATTTAAAATGCTCCAAACGCCATCTATAATTAATGTTATCTGAAAATTAATGGTAAGGGCATTTTTTAATCAAAGGCGTTATTTGGAATATGAGATTGATAAAGTAGTATATTATGGTGAGATCACTTCGTAATCCTCAAAACTTATATTATGAAATCTCGCGAGAAGTGCGCGATCAAGATTCGCTTTCTCGCGCCACAATCGCAAGCAATCTGAATCAGAGCCCGTCTACTGTTGGCCGAGTTGTTGATCGATTGATTTCAGAAAAAGTCGTTTTCGAGACAGGTGAGAAGAAAAGAGACAGTGTCGGTCGACCCTCCAAATTGCTTAAATTCAATTCGAGATTTTATTCCGTATTGACCGTAGGTTTACGTTCCACAGAAGTTTACGCTGCTATCACTGATTTGGTGGGTAATATTCTCACTATAGACCTTGAGATAAAGATTTAGAATTTTGCACTTTGAAAAATGAGAGGGATGCCTTATCCTTGTGGCATCGGCTAACGACCAAAGCACAAGGAGGCATCCCATGTTTAGAGTAACCTTTTCCAAAGAGACTGTCAAGGAATTGAAAGGTGAGTTGCGGAAAGCTTATGAGCGCGGCGATTTGCGTGCGGTACGCCGCCTCTCGGTGTTGGTGATGATCGGTGAAAGGATAAACTTGGCGGTTATTCTGGCACTTTGGGATGTTTC
>Ga0315273_10012418_pt1 | contig 10923 bp, 7 predicted proteins | sample YL17G02_0_MG_FD_205753 | JGI IMG/M metagenome (GOLD analysis project Ga0315273, IMG submission 205753) | Sediment microbial communities from Yellowstone Lake, YNP, Wyoming, USA - YL17G02_0 | ecosystem: Environmental > Aquatic > Freshwater > Lake > Sediment | place: USA: Wyoming | collected...
GCGGTGGACGGAAAAAAGCGCGCCTGGGTTTTCTGGTCGGCGAACCGCTCGGGCAACTTCGATGTCTATGCCAGGAGCTACGCGGACGGCCGCTGGTCGCGCGAAATACGCCTGAGCAGCGACCCCGGCACGGATTTGAACCCGGTGGCGGCCAGCGATTCCTCCGGCCGCGTCTGGGTGGCCTGGCAGGGCTTCCGCAACGGCAACCTGGAAGTGCTGGCGGCGGCGCAGGACGGCGACCGCTTCACGCCCGAGGCCGCCATCTCATTCTCCAAGGCCAGCGACTGGGACCCCGCGATCGCCACGGCGGCCAACGGCGAGGTGGCCGTCGCCTGGGATACCTACGACAAGGGCGATTATGACGTGTACTTCCGGCGGCTGCGTATGCAAGGCGGCATCGGCATGGACGAACCCGTCCCGGTGGCCGCCAGCCTGGCCTTCGAGGCCCGGCCCTCGATTGCCTACGACCGGCAGAACCGGCTGTGGGTGGCCTATGAAACCGCCGAGCTGAAGTGGGCCAAGGATAACGGCGCGTATGCGCACAAGGGAGTGGGTATCTACCGCAACCACAACGTGGCGGTGAAGTGCTTCCAGGGATCGCAGGTGTTCGATCCGGCCTCCGATAGCCTCGAGAGCGTGCTGCCACGGGCCGCGACCCCCGCCGCCGCGGCCGCCGCGGGCGCGCCAGCGCAGGCGCGCGCCGCGGCCAAGGCCCAGAAACAACGGGCGCAGAAGCAACAGGCACAGGGCCAGCGCCCGCCCGCCGGGACGCAGTCGCTGAACACCTTCCCGCGCCTGGCCGTCGATCCGGAGGGCCTCGTCTACTTGGCCTTCCGCACCCGCCAGCTCCCCGGACGCTCGCCCGCCGGGACGGTATGGGTCGAGCAGATGGTGTATTTCGACGGCGCGCAGTGGAAAGGACCGATCGTCCTCCCCAACGCCGACCAGTGGGTCGAGAACCGCCCGGCCATGGTGGCCATCGCGCCGGGCGACCTGCTGATGGCGGTGGCCGGCGACCGCCGGCTGTCGGAGACCATCTTGCCCTCCCGGCGCGCCGCCGGCGGCGGCGCCGGGCAGGGCGCTCCCGAGTCCATCAATAGCGACGTGTATGCGGCCGAGATGCTGGTGAAGGACCGTGCCCAGCCCGCCCAGCTTCGGCCCATCCCGGCCGAAACCGTGGCCGGGGCCGATGCCGACGCGACGGCCGAGAAAGACCAGATCGGCATGATGCGCGCCTACCGCGCGCCGCTGGCCGGCCGGCAACTGCGCCTGATGCGCGGCGAGTTTCACCGCCACACCGACCTCTCTTACGACGGCACCGGCGACGGGCCCATCATTGATGCCTATCGCTACATGATCGACGCCGCTTCCATGGACTGGGGCGGCTGCTGCGACCACGACAACGGCACCGGCGAATATCCCTGGTGGATCCAGCAGAAACTCACCGACGCGTACAAGCTGGGCGACAAATATGTGTCCATCTTCTCTTACGAGCGCAGCGTCAGTTATCCGGAAGGGCACCGCAACACGGTGTTCGCGCAGCGCGGCATCCGGCCGCTGCCGCGCTTGCCGAAGGTGGCCAACGACGCGCCCGGCAACGCCCCCGACACGCTGCAGCTCTACGAGTACCTACGCAAGTACAACGGCATCGTGGCCTCGCATACCTCGGGCACCGACATGGGCACCGATTGGCGCGACAACGATCCCATCCTCGAGCCGGTGGTCGAGATCTACCAGGGCTGCCGGCAGAACTACGAAATGCCGGGCGCGCCGCGCTCCAACACCGAGGAAAACTCGATCGGCGGCTGGCGCCCGCTGGGCTTTGTCTCGCTGGCGCTGAAGAAGGGATACCGCCTGGGTTTCCAGTCATCGAGCGATCACGGCTCCACGCACATCTCCTACTGCAACCTGTGGGTGACCAACCCCACGCGCGAGGGCATCCTGGAGGCCCTCCAGAAGCGGCGCGTCTACGGCGCCACCGACAACATCCTGGCCGAGGTGCGCTGCGGCAGCCGCCTGATGGGCGAGGAGTTCAGCGTTTCGGAGCCGCCGGCCATCAGCGTGAAGCTGCGCGGCACCGCCGAGTTCGCCAAGGTCCACGTCATCAAGGACGGCGAGTACGTTTACTCCACCGAGCCCGGCAAGCGCGATGTGGAATTCACCTGGCGGGACAGCTCCGCCCAAAAGGGCAAGACCAGCTACTACTATGTGCGGGGCGAGCAGGCCGACGGCGAACTGGTCTGGGCCAGCCCCATGTGGATCACCTATCGGTAGGTTGGCGGGAAACGCCGCTGAACCAGCGCGCGTCTCGCGCGTCCCATGTAGCGCCGGCGTCTCGCCGGTAACCGATCGGCGTCCGGAGGACGATTACCGGCGGGACGCCGGCGCTATCCGCCGCGGCGGACGGCGGGACGCCGCTCCGCGTCCTCCCCGGCACGCCGGGGCAGGCTCGCGTCTCTCGGTTGAGATTCACGCCAGAGCGTTCCGTACAGCGTGGCGCACGGGCCAGCGACTATCCCGCTTTCTTCCCAGCCTTCCGGGCGGGCCGTTCCGCGGGGGCTTGCTCTTTCTTGACCCGCTCGAACTTGTAGACGCCGGGCACCGGCAGCGGCGTCACCACCGGCTTGGCATCCCAAGCGTACTCGGGCTGGAGGTCGAGCTTGGAGGCCATCATGTCCTCCCAGGTGATCTCCAGTCCGGAGTAGGCCGACTCGCGGGCCATGACGCAGGTCATGGTGCTTTCGGCGACCTCCTGGGCGTGGTTGAGGAAGGGCCCGTTGCCGCGGATGCTGTCGCACAGCGCGATGTGCTCCCGGACGTAGGGGTCCTCCAGCGGGTCCTTGAACGCCGTGCGCGGGTCCTGGCCGCTGCCGCCGCCCAGGTCGTGGCAGTTGCTGCGGCCCTTGGTCCCCACCACCAACTCGCTCACGTTGCCGTAGATGCCGCCCTCGCGCGGGTACTGGCGGCAGTGGCTCAGCATGTGCGTGCCGTTGGGGTAGACGAAGTCGGCCACGATGTGGTCGTAGATGTTCCCGTAGATCTCCTCGCGCGGGCGCCAGGCGGCCCCCCCGCTGGCCACCACGCTGGCCGGATGCGTTCCCATAACCCAGTTGCAGACGTCGATGTTGTGCAGGTGCTGCTCGACCACCTGGTCACCGCAGATCCACACGAACGAGTACCAGGCGCGGTTCTGCCACTCCATCTCGCTCCATTTCGGGTCGCGCGCTTTCTGCTGGATGACCGGCGTCCCGATCCAGTACGCATAAGCGGAGGTGATGTCCCCGATCGCCCCGCCCTGGATCTTCTTGACCGTCTCCTGGTAGTCGCGGGCGAAGCGACGCTGCGCTCCGGACACCACCGTGAGCTTCATTTGCTCCGACCTCTTGGCGGCGGCCATACAGCGCCGCACGCCCACCGGGTCGGTGCCGAACGGCTTCTCGCAGAAGACGTGCTTCTTGGCATCGATGCACGCTTCGAAGTGCAGCGGCCGGTAGGCGGGCGACGTCGCCAGGATCACCACGTCCGCGCCGGAATCGATCACCTTCTTGTAGGCATCGAAGCCGACGAACTGGCGGTCAGGGGTAACGCTGACGCGGTCGGCGAACTTCTCGTTGCCCTTCAGCCGCTTGAAGGAGCTTTCCAGCCGGTCGCGGAACACATCGCCCATGGCCACCAGTTCGGTGTTCTCGCAACCAGTAAAGTTGTTCAGGACGGCGGCGGTGCCGCGGCCCCCGCAGCCCACCAGCCCGAACTTTAGCTTTTCCTTGCCCGCCCCGCGCACCAGTTCGGGCTTGATGATGGTAAAAGCCGAGGCGCCGACCCCCGCTCCGGTCACCCGCCTGACGAACGACCTTCTGCTGATATCTTCCATAAGTCTTCTCTCCCTTGATGAAAAGTGGCGGCGACCTCCAGCCCCAGTCGGGCCGGTCGCCCGAAATGCCTGCGGAAGGGTTTATATCCCAAAACCGGGGGAAATTTAACTACAAAGACACCAAGACACCAAGAAAGACAAAATGTTAGGATTTGCCCCACGGAGGTGTGCATGAAGCAAGCAACTATCCTGGCGATTCTGGCGTTCCTGTTGGCCGCTGTTTGGGCCGCGGCGCAGACTGCCGAACCGCCTTTTTCAAAACAATACCTGCCGGTGAAGCAATACTCGCAGGCGGAAAACGAAGCGATGGTGGCCAAGTTCAAGGACCTGAGGGTCACCGATGTGGTCGATGGGCTGGACGTCGTCGGCCTGCAGGACGTAACCGTGATGGACGCGGGCATCAAGCAGCTCTGGCGCGACGAGAAGAATTTCACCCACCGCATTTACGGAGTGGCGGTCACGCTGCGCCTCATGCCGCCGCAGGAGCGGGCGCCCATCTTCCCCACCCACGAGGAGTTTGCCAAGTGGGAGTCCGCCTGGTACAAGAGCAGGAACCCCAACGATTTCACCCGTCAACTGCAGCCGGACACGATCCTGGTGATCGATGCCTCGCGCACCCGGGACGTCGGCTTCTGCGGTTCCAACAACGCGCTGGGCTGGTTCACCCGCGGCATGCGCGGCATCGTGATCGACGGCGGGTGCCGCGATTCCGACGAGGTGATCCTGGAGCGCATTCCGGTCTACCAGCGCGGCTCCACCCGCGGAATCGACCCGGGGCGCATCCTCACCGAGTCCTACAACCTGCCGGTGAACGTTGGCGGCGTGCTGGTGATGCCGGGCGATATGATCGTGGCCGACACCGAAGGCGTGGTGGTAGTGCCGCGCGCCAAAGCAGAAGCCGTGGCCGCCGCCGCGCGCCGGATTCAGGACGGCGACAAGGCCGGCCGCCGCAAGCTCTACGACAAGCTAAAAATGGCCCCCGACTTTACGGTGAAGTAGAGAAGGAGCCAGGAGGCGGAAGGCAGAAGGCGGAAGGCAGAAGGCACAAGGAATTTCGGATTGCGGATTTCAACCCGCGTTCGAAATCCGCAATCCGAAATCCGCAATTGTTGTTCCTGTTAACTGCTTACTGCCTACTGCCGGGCTCCTCGTGCGGGGGGACCACCTGCATCGGGCCGCGCGCCAGTTGCTGGCGGGCATAGGCGGCCCAGGGGCTGCTGGGGTCCAGCTTCAGATAGGCGCGCCAGTGCGGCCCGGACTTGGCCCGCATCCCCAGCTTCTCGTAAAGCAGGGCCAGGTTGTAATGCGCATCGGCATAACCCGGCGCCAGCCGCAGCGCCTGCTCGTAGTTGCGCCTGGCTCCCGGCAGGTCGCCGCGCTCATCGAACACATTGCCCAGGTTGAAATAGGCCAGCGAATAATCCGGGTCCAGGCTGACGGCCGCCTGGTAGCACTTCTCGGCCTCGTCGAGCTGGCGCATGTTGTAGTAGATGGTGCCGAGGTTGATGTACGCGCCGGCGGCCTGTGGGTTCAGCTCGATGGCCTTGACGTAAGCCTGCATCGCTTCCCGCACCGTCTCCGGCCGTTCCTCCAGCTTCAGGCCTTTCAAGAACCACTCCTCGGCTTCCTGCTTGCGCTGCGGCGGAGCCGGGGAGCCGGCCACCCGCATGGCCTTCACGCTGGCGTGCAGCTTGCCGGTGTCGAAGTTGAACAGCAGTTGCCCGGTATCGGGATCCATGACGGCGCCCTGGTAGTTCACCAGGATGCGGCGGCCGTCGGAAGAAATCTTCAGCTCCGTCAGCGGGCGCTCGATGCCCTTCAGCTTGCGTTTCAGCGCCGAGACGCTGCTCTGGATTTTCTTGAGCGCGACGTTGTTCTGCCGCAGCTTCAGGATGGTCTTAACGGCAATCAGGTCGGAAAACGTGTAGGGCCCGGCGGGCACCAGGCCCTGCCGCTGCCAGGCGCCCAACTGGCGCTCGGAAAGGTGCAGGATGCGGCGGAGTTCTTCGCGGGAGTACGACTCTGCACTGCTTGCAGGCATCTGGTTAGAATCGGAAGGTAGAAGGCGGAAGGCAGAAGGCGGCCCGGGCTTGTCTTGGCGCCTTCCGCTTTCCGTCTTCCGCTTTCGCCATTGTCAACCTATTTCCAAAGCAGAACGCTGCTGGGAGCGCACGGCGCGGCCCTGGGAGCGGCCAGCGGCCCCTTCCGCGGCGCTTCCGACGCTTCCTCCGGGCTCCTGTTGAGCGCGGCCATGAGGTCCGCCACCGGCGCCAGGCCCGGCTTCCCAGCCTCCTCCGCCGGCCGGCCTTCCAGTTCGGCCTCCAGCATCTTAGCCCAACTTTCGCAGTTCGGGTCGATTTCCAGCAAAATTCGAGGCTGATCGCGCCGTAACTGCTATCTGTTGCGCTCGAATCTGGTGGCCGAAGACCCGGCGGTGCTGTGGACCCGCTACGTGCAACTGACCGAGATTGAGGCGGCCTTCAAGGCCATGAAGAGCGACCTGCAGATTCGGCCCATCCGTCATCAACTCGAACACCGGGCCGAAGCTCACATCCTGGTTGCCTTCTTGGCCTATTGTCTGCAGGTCACGCTGAAGAACCGTCTTCAAGCTCACGCACCGGGGCTGACACCGAAAGCCGTGCTGGAAAAACTGGCGGGCATTCAGATGCTCGATGTCTGGCTGCCGACCACCGATGGTCGTTGCTTGGTCCTGCCGCGTTACACTCAACCCCAGCCGGACCAGGCGCTGCTGCTACACCGACTGCGGCTGACGTTGCCTCCGCAACCGCCTCCCCGAATCCGCGCGAGGGCATCGGAATCGCCGCTGGAGGCGCTGAAAATGTAGTGAAGACCTTGGCCATGCCTTCACTCAAAACAAAGCATTTAGCTGTCGCCGATGCCCCTAACTGCGAAAGTCGGGCTAGCACCTCCTCTATTCCACTCCCCGTTCCGGACTGCCGAGCCAAGCTGTCTTACACCTTGAAATTCTCGCCTTGCGGCATCAAGTCGATGAGTTCCAGCGCGCTACACCTCGCGCGAAGCTTCGCAGACCGGACCGCATCTCCTGGGTGTGGCTCTCACGGCCCTGGTCGGACTGGCGCACCGCACTCGCCATCTCAAGTCTCGAGACGGGCTCCTCGCTGGGTCGCGCTCGGAGGACGTCACGGCTGCTACACACTCGCCTTCGCTGTAGCAGATCGAATCTTGCGTTGTCACAACGCGCAACCTAATATAATCGTTATGTTCATGAGCCCAAAAGCGGCAGAGGTATTGGCGGGCCCAGGCGAAGGCCCACAGGAGGTGCATGATGCCGCCTGATGACTATCCGGGGGCGGCCTCGAAGCACGTCCTGGACAGTGAATCTCTGTTGGCCGCGAACCGTTTCGATGGTGCAGGGTATCTGGCCGGCTACGCCGTCGAGTGCACAATCAAGACCGTCGCCCAAGTCGAGGGACACAGTCTCGGTCACAGTCACAACCTTGGAGACCTGAGCCGCAAGGCTCTAGTGGTGGTTGCGCTACCGTCCGGTCGCACAGCCCGGTACGTGAGGCATCCCAACTTCACGAGCATGACCTACGGCGACCCTCCAGGCTGGAAGGAAACTATGCGCTATCAGGCAGTAGGGTTTGTGACCCAGACAGACGCGGCTGCCTGGGTCGCGGAGGCGCGGCGCCTGCATGACGAGGTGATAGTGCAGATGAAGCTGAACGGAGACCTCTGATGATGCACTTCAATGACGCTCGCCGAGACACAGCGGCGGTTCTGCAACGAAACGATGCAGTCTTGGAGCGCTCGGTCCTGATCCACGACGTCTTCGGCAAGATCCGCGTCGTGGCTTGGTTTGGCGCAAATGTGCCACAGAATGCCGAGGAACGCCTGCGAGAAGATCTGACGACGGCAGCCGGACCATTTTGGGCCGGTGACCTATGGGTGGCCAACGAAGCGACCGGGGCAGACCTGAAGGTCTATGAGACGGCATGGGACGAAGCGGAAGAGATTACTCTCAAGTTGCGCCGTTCCGAACGCCGCCGAACGCACGGCTTCTGGCTGGAAGCGCCGACTGAACCAGCCTGGGCCCTCCCAGAAGACGAGAGCAATGTCCCAATCGTTGCCTTCTATTCGTTCAAGGGTGGCGTCGGGCGTACAACAGCCGTAGCATCTTTCGCCATTCAGCGCGCCAGGCAAGGCGAGCGAGTCGCAGTGCTGGACCTCGATCTGGACGCACCTGGCGTGGGCTTGCTGTTGGATCCGGGCGATCTGTCCCAACCCTCCAAGTGGGGCGTAGTCGACTATCTGCTGGAAGCGCCGCTGCTTGAACAAGTCGATCTGAAGGACTACTACCACGTCTGCGCCCGCGAGGCAGTCACTGGTGCGGGAGACATCCTGGTTTTCCCGTCGGGCCGCCTGGACTCCGATTATTTGGCCACCCTCGCGCGGCTCGACCTGGAACCGCCTCACTCCGGCGAGAAGCATCCTCTCTTGCGGCTATTGGAACAAGTGCGAGACGAATTGCGCCCCAACTGGATCGTGCTTGACTGCCGGGCCGGCCTGTCGGAAGCATCCGGTTTCGCTCTCAGCGGCTTGGCGCATCTCACCGTACTGCTCGGCACCACATCGGATCAGAGTTGGGCTGGGTTGCGACTTCTCCTCGATCGCCTGGGCGCAGAGCGCGTCCACAAATCAAAGCCGCAATCCGAGTGTTTGATCGTACAGGCCATGGTTCCGGAGAACCCAACGGTTGGACAGTTGGCCACGGAGCAGTTCGCAGAACGCGCGGCCGAAGAGTTCGAGCGATCCTACTATGCAGAAAACCCTGCCGATCCGGAAGAGGATGCCTACTGGTATGTACGCGACATGGACACGGTTGATGCCCCGCACGTGCCGGTGGCGCTCTCCTACAAAACTCGGCTGGCTTTCCTGCGGTCGATTGAAGATGCCATACCCGTCTTCCAGGAATCCGAATACAGCGCACTGGAATCCCGCATCTCAAGCCGTTTTGGGAAGGAGGAGGCATGAGCCGCCTTCAACAAGAAGACCGTAGTGTGTTGTTGCGCGATCTGGCGAATATGGGCAGCAGCGGCATCGCGGAGCACGAGAATCCGGCCACGTTTCGTCAGACCTTTTACCCGGTCGCCGAGCACAGCCGTGCCCTTGACCCCGATGTAGCCCTAGTCATCGGTAGCCGTGGCGCTGGAAAGAGCGAACTCTTTCGGGCAGTCGTGCAAGAGAAGTTGCTGCCGGCAATCGCACGCGTGAGCGGCGGGCAACTGAGTCGATTGATGCCGCAGCAAATCGAATGGCTCGTCGGCCATCCTCTGGAGAAAGAGTTCCCGGACATGACTGGATTGCGGCGATTCCTCAAAGAGCATCGATCGGATCTGGATGCCTCCGTCGACCTATGGCGCGCCTATCTCCTCCGAGTGCTGAGGACACACCTCGACCTGTCGGGATTCGGCAATCAGAGCCTTTTCGAATCACAAGGCGGCGATGTCGAAGCAATCGTGCGGGCTCTCGGCGCTCTCGGAAATGAGCCGGTGCTGGCGCTCGACCGCCTGGACCGCACCTTGGAGACCAGTCAACGCTGGATCATTGTCAGCTACGACGAGCTCGATGTGATTGGCGGCTACGATTGGCACGCCATGGTGCAGTCGATCCATGGGCTGATTTCGTTTTGGGCCAATAATGCCCGGCGCTGGAAGCGGATCCGGCCAAAGATCTTCTTACGAACGGACCTGTTTCGCCGGCATGCCCAATCGTTCGGAGCCGATCTGATCAAACTGGCCGCCAACCGCGCGGAGATTACCTGGAGCGACCGTAACCTATACGCTATGCTCGTGAAGCGACTGGCGAACACCAGTCAAGGCCTGCGCGAGTACTGCGAGGAGACCTGCATCCGGTTTGAACAGGATGCCGATCTCGGGCTCATTCCTGAGATAAAAAAATCAACGGACGCGCGCCCGCTGATTGAGCGAATAGCCGGGCAATACATGGGCAAAAATCTGAAGAAGGGCCGTACTTTCGCCTGGCTACTCAGCCACATTCGCGACGGGAATGGTCACGCCATGCCACGCGCCTTGGTGCGGCTGATCGAGAAGGCATCGAGCCAGGAACTCGAGCGGCCACTGGCCACTTACAACCGATTGCTCGACCCCCGCAGTCTCCGGCGCGCGCTGGACGACGTATCCAAGGAACACGTATTGGAGGTGAATACCCACGAGCTGCCCTGGTTGCCCGGTGTCAAGGATCGCTTGGATGGTTCCGGTGTTCCTATGCCGCGGCGCGATGCCGAAAGGCTGCTCGGTCAGAGGTGGGACGACTCGTGGAACAGGGCGAACCCCGGCGCACGCCCGCCGGCAGACGATGTTTCCCAACTGGCCACCCAGTTGATTGAGATTGGGGTGTTCCGGGTGCGTCCCGATACCCGCATTGACGTCCCCGACCTGTTCATGGCCGGCCTGGGGCTCTCCAGGAGAGGGGGCGTACGGAAGCGGTGAGCCCCAGCAGGAGTCTACTGGGAAGCGCGGCGGAACGCTGGCCAATTTGCCTGGAGGGCAGTCAACACGTTGGCAGCAGTCGAGATCGCCGGCCAGCTTGCGCATTTGCACAGCCTCCCGGTGGAGATCCCGACCACCTGCCCTGAAAGCAGGTGCGCTCCATGATCGGCAAGTTGTTGATCTGGGGAGACAACGGTAGCTACAAAATCGAGTACAGCGGGATTTCGGGGCATCGGACCGCACGACGCTGCGCGGGTTTCTGGCCAAGATCGAATGGATCTATGGACGCGCCCAGCGGGTGTGGTTAATGGACCGCGGCATTCCGACCGAGGAAGTGTTGACCGAGATGCGCGATCCGCCTCGTCAGTTGTTTTACTTGGTCGGCACACCGCGCGGCAAGATCCGGAAGTGGGAGAAGAAGTGGCTGGCGTTGTCCTGGCAGAAGGTGCGCGACTCGGTCGAGGTGAAGCTATTGGTAGAGGACGGCGAGCTCTACGTGTTGGCCAAGAGCGAGGGGCGACGGGCCAAGGAGATGGCCATTCGGCGGAAGAAGCTGGC
>Ga0315273_10012419_pt1 | contig 10923 bp, 9 predicted proteins | sample YL17G02_0_MG_FD_205753 | JGI IMG/M metagenome (GOLD analysis project Ga0315273, IMG submission 205753) | Sediment microbial communities from Yellowstone Lake, YNP, Wyoming, USA - YL17G02_0 | ecosystem: Environmental > Aquatic > Freshwater > Lake > Sediment | place: USA: Wyoming | collected...
GTTCTAAGTTGCATGATATTCCACTAATGTCTCATAGCTTCGAGGTCTGGATGAAGAAACCGATCCTGACGTCTCTCTTTTTCGCACTGGTAATGGTCGCCGGGTGTACTCCCCTTGGCGAGAACATTGCCAGGAAAGCCGATACTGCAGGAATCGAGGAAGAAGCGCCACAGGCGGCTTCCCCCGGCGATGTAGAGACATCGTCGCTTGTCGATCCGTCCACAGAACGGATCATCCTCAGATACGGCCCGACGATCAAAAGGTACGCCGAGCGATATGGTTTTGACTGGAGGCTGGTTCTGGCAATCATGAAACAGGAATCCCGCTTTGCGCACCGTGCAGAAAGCCACAAGGGCGCTACCGGGCTTATGCAGATCATGCCGGGGACGGGGGAGGAGCTTGCCAGGAAGCTGGCACTGGTTGACCTCTCACATCCGGAAAACAACATCCGGGGGGGAATCTTCTACCTGCGCAGGCTCTACGACATGTTCGGGGGGAAGAACGAAGCGGACCGCCTGAAGCTGACGCTGGCGGCATACAACGCAGGTGTTTCGCGGGTGCGCGACGCGCAGGAAATGGCTTCGTACCTTCACGAGCAACCGACAGAATGGCAGTCGGTGAAGGATATGCTCCCTTTGATGTCAAAGCGCTATCATTCGCTTCACAACAGCGTCTGGGGGCAGGAGAAGCCGAAATCAGGTTGGTTCGGCAACGCCAGGGAGACGGTGAAATACGTCGATTCCGTCATGGACTACTACGACGATTACCGCCAGGTCCTCAACTGAAGAGCTCGAGCAGCGTTGCAACACGTGAGAAGGTCGGGTTTTCCCGGCCTTCTTTTTTTCTGAGGCATTCTTCTTACGAATCCTGTCAGGGAAGAAGGATCGCGCAGGCGCAGACGGTCGTCCATATCCCGTCCTTGTGCCCTTCCGCCGACTGGGTAATGTTGAAGGTCTTGACGATCTTCCCGCTCATCTTGTAGAGCTTTTCACGCTCGTCCCACGCTACCCCCGGATCGAATTCCACGCCGAGCGTCGTCGCCAACATGGTCGCCGCCAGGTCCTCCGCGTACTCCCCTGCCTTCTCGTCGGTTTCGCCGTACGGATGATGCTCAGAGAGATAGCCGTACTGCGTGATGTCGGCTGGGGTGGCCACCCCGATCGAGGCCGCGATGAGTCGGTTCGGTTCATTCGTGGCGTTGCGCGCCATGACGGCAAACGTGATCTGGCCCGGCTGGAGGAGCTTCAATCCTTCTTCTGTCGGGACACGCTTGCATCCCGGGGGATAGATACTCGAAACGGTGACCAGGTTGCATTTCTCGATCTTCGCGTCACGCAGCGCGAGTTCGAATGACTGGAGGTAGTCCTTATGGCGGCCTACCCCCTTCGTGAAGAACATCTTACCCGGTACGTACACTTTCTGATCTCCCTCGTGATGGATAGTGAATGAATGTGAAGCCCTATGCCTGGAGTATGCGCCGGAAGCCGCGTTTGCCCACCCGGACCACGACACCGCTGCCGATAGCGATGACGGCATTCTGGTCCGTCACTTTGTTCCCGTCAACGCTCACCGCCCCCTGATCGACCATCCGGCGCGCCTCGCTCCGGGAGGAGACCAGCTTCGCGTCGGTGAGCAGCTGCAGAACGTCCATGGTTCCCCCCGGTGCCGGTAGCCTGACGACCGTGATGTCGGCGGGCGCCTCCCTCTCTTTGAACATTCGGTCGAACTCCTTCTCGGCGCTCTCCGCGTCGCTCTCGCCATGGTACAGGGCGACGAGCGTCCGGGCCAGGCGGCGCTTGAGAAAGCTCGGGTTGGTCGACGGGTCCGCGAGATCTTTTCTGATGGCGGCCAGCTCCCCGGAGGAGACGTCGGTGGTCAGGACGAAGTAGTCTTCGATCAGCCGGTCCGGAATCCGCATCGTCTTTCCGAATATCTCGCGGGGCGGTTCGGTGATGCCGATGAAGTTGTCGAGGGACTTGCTCATTTTCTCGACCCCGTCGGTCCCCGGCAGGATGGGCATGGTGAGAGTCACCTGCGGTTCCAGGCCGTACTCCCTCTGGATGTCGCGTCCCACCAGGAGGTTGAATTTCTGATCGGTTCCTCCCAGCTCAACGTCGGCGCGGATGGCGACGGAATCCATCGCCTGCGCCAGGGGATAGAGAAACTCGTGGATGCTGATCGGCTCCTGGGCCGCGTAACGCCGTTCGAAGTCGTCACGTTCAAGCATCCGGGCCACGGTGTATTTGCTCCCCAGCGCGATGACGTCGGCGAAGCTCATTTTGCCGAGCCATTCCGAGTTGTAGAGCATCTGGATCTTCCGGCTGGAGAGTATCTTGGTGGCCTGCTCGAAGTACCCCTGGCCGTTTGCCCGGGTCTCTTCCAGCGTCAGCGGCGGCCTGGTTTTGCTCCGTCCCGAGGGGTCGCCGATCATGCCGGTAAAGTCGCCGACGATCAGGATCGCCTGATGTCCCAGGTCCTGAAATTGACGGAGCTTGCGGAGAACCACCGAATGACCCAGGTGGAGATCGGGGCGGCTCGGGTCGCACCCCAGCTTGATGTTGAGCGGCGTGCCGCTCTCGAGGGACTTCGCAAGCTTCCGTTCGAGGTCTTCGAGGCGGATGATCTCGGCGGTGCCCCGCGTGATGAGGTCGAGCTGTTCGTTAAGAGGGGGGAACAATGGCGTGCTGGTTACCGTGCTAGGTGTCTTCTGATGGAACGCTCGGCATCGCGCTTGGCGATGTCCTGCCGCTTATCATACTCCTTCTTTCCTTTGCACACACCGAGCAGGAGCTTGGCGATGCCGTGCGTGAAGTAGACTTTCAGAGGGACGAGCGTGATCCCCTTCTCCTGCAGCCGCGAGACCAGCTTGCGCAGCTCCTTTGTGTGGACGAGCAGCTTGCGCCGGCGCAGCGGATCGACGTTGCTGTAACTCCCGTGAGAATAGGGGCTGATATGCATCCCCTCGAGCCAGAGTTCTCCCTCTTTGATCATGCCGTAGCCGTCGACGAGGTTCGCGTTTCCCTGGCGCAGGGATTTTACTTCGGTGCCGGTGAGGACGATGCCGGCTTCGTAGGTCTCGAGGACCGCGTACTCGTGCCGGGCCTTGCGGTTGGTCGCCACCAACTTCTCGCCCGTCTCCTCCTGAACCGCCATCGTATCCCGAAAATTTTGTGCGCAGTATAGCAAAATCACAAAGGAAAATCAACGTTTTCTTTTGTTGGCCTCCTGTTTTTCACCCCTCCGGCGCCCGTGGAGGTTCGTTGACTTTCAAGGCCCTGTTGGGTATATTTTCTATCTGGCTTTTTACCGTTCACGAAAGAGGCGGCGATGGCGGAAACAGACTACGATGTCCTTGTCGTCGGAGGGGGGCCCGGCGGCTATACCGCGGCGATCCGGGCCGCGCAGCTCGGCATGCGCACCGCGATCGTTGAACAGGAAAAGCTCGGGGGCGTTTGCCTCAACTGGGGCTGCATACCCACAAAAGCCCTCCTGAAGAACGCGGAGATTCTCCATGCCTTCCGCAAGGCCGCGGAGTGGGGCATCAGCTATGATAACCTGCAGATTGACTTCGGTAAGATCATCAAACGGAGCCGGGGCATCGCCGAGAGGATCTCGAAGGGGGTCGAGTTCCTGATGAAAAAGAATGCGATCGACACGATCAACGGGCATGCCTGGCTGACCTCCCCGAACGCTGCGGAAGTCCGCGTGGAGGGGAAGTCGCCCCGGACCCTCACCGCGAAACAGATCGTTCTGGCGACCGGCGCCCGGCCCCGTTCGATCCCGGGAATCGCTTTCGACCGGAAACGAATCATCACGAGCAGCGAAGCGATGTCGCTCACGGAGCAGCCCCAATCGATGGTCATCATCGGCGGGGGAGCCATCGGGATCGAATTTGCCTACTTTTACAACGCCCTCCGGACGAAGGTCACGGTGGTGGAAATGCTCCCTGGCATACTCCCCCTCGAGGACCGCGAGCTGACAAAACAGCTGGAAACGAGCCTGAAGAAGCAGGGGATAGAAATCCTGACCGGGACCAAGGTTGACGGGATACGGGCCTCGGCCCAGGACGTGACGATCACCGTCGTCGCTCCGGAGGGGGGGGGGAAACGCGACCTCAGAGCGGATGTCGCTCTCGTGGCTATCGGCGTGCAGGGGAACGTGGAGAACCTCGGTCTCGAGGACCTCGGCGTGAAAGTTGAAAAAGGGCGCATCGACGTCGACGTGAACTACCGCACGAGCGTTCCGGGCGTGTACGCCATCGGGGACGTGATCGGCCCCCCGTGGCTTGCTCACGTCGCTTCGGCCGAAGGTATTCACTGTGCGGAGGTGATCGCCGGAAAGAACCCCGAACCGATCGATTACACGTCGATCCCCGGCTGCACCTACAGTCAGCCTCAGATCGCCAGCGTCGGTCTGACCGAAGAGAAAGCGATAGCCGAGGGATACGAGCTGAAGATCGGACGGTGCCCCTTCCGTCCCCTCGGGAAGGCTGTGGCCATCGGCGAGACCGAGGGAATGGTCAAGCTGATCTTCGACGCGAAATATGGCGAGCTCCTTGGCGCGCACATCCTGGGGTCCGAGGCGACCGAGATGATCGCGGAACTCGTCGTTGCAAAGAGACTCGAGACCACGGGCGAAGAGCTCTTCCGGACGATCCATGCGCATCCGACGCTGGGGGAAGCGGTCATGGAAGCGGCGGCGGCGGCATACGGCCAAGCGATCAGCATATGACGCGTCAGGAATGCTCTCCCTTCTCATAGCATGACAGGCGTCATGGGGGCCGCTACCATCACGGTGGTTTCGCTGGGCCGCACCGACTACGGCCGGTGCTGGGAGCTGCAGCGCACCCTGCTCGAACGGAGACGCGACGGTTCTGCGGGGGACATCTTGCTGCTGACGGAGCACGACCCCGTGTACACGATCGGGACATCGGGGGATGCCAACCACCTGCTTGCGTCCGCTCAGGAGCTTGCACAGAAGGGGATCACCGTAGTTCACACTGACCGGGGGGGGGACATCACCTACCACGGTCCCGGTCAGCTCGTCGGCTATCCGATCCTCGACCTGCACGGTTACTACCTTGACCTCCATCGCTACCTCCGCGACATCGAGGAAACCGTCATCAGAACCCTTCGCCGCTTCCGCATTGAAGGGGAGAGGATGGCCGAGTACACCGGCGTCTGGGTGGGGGGCGAAAAGATCTGCGCCATCGGCATCAGGTCGAGCCGCTGGGTGACGATGCACGGATTTGCGCTCAACGTCGGGACCGATCTCTCGATGTTCCAGCGGATCATCCCGTGCGGCATCTTTGAGCGGGGGGTCACCTCGATGCGGGAGGTCCTCGGACGGGAGGTTGACACCAACGAGGTTGCCGGGGGGATTGTGGAGGAATTCGGCGCCGTCTTCGGCGCCGATGTCGTACCCGGTGACGTCCGGATCATGCACCAGCACATCACGTAACGGTGGATCTCTCGTGCCCATGACAACTGCATCCCCATCACGCCCCCAAGGGGGGGGGGCGCTCCCTTCGAACCCCGATCGTTCACCGGCCGGCGCGCTCGGCGGCCTTCCCCGCGATCAGATCGTCGCGGCCTACAGGAATGTCGTGTCGGCGCGCCTGCTCGACGCCAAGATTCTCATCCTCCTGAAACAGGGGAAGGTGTTCTTCCACATCGGCGGTTCGGGACATGAGGTCGCGCAAGTGGCCACCGCGCTGGCGATGAAGCCCGGGGTGGACTGGGCCTACCCTTACTACCGCGATCTCGGTTTTTCACTCCAGTTCGGCTATTCCATCGAAGACCTCATGCTTGACGCGCTCCACCGGACCGGGGGGCCGAGCAGCAACGGCTACTCCATGCCCTTCCATTACGGGCACAAGAAGTGGCGGATCATTGCGCAGTCGAGTCCCACCGGCACCCAGTACCTCCAGGCGGTGGGGACGGCGATGGGGGCCATGAAGGACGGCAGGGATGAAGTCGTGTATGTGTCGTCGGGCGAAGGGGCAACGAGCGAAGGGGAATTCCATGAAGCGGTCAACTGGGCCGCCCGGGGCAGGTTCCCGGTCATCTTTGTGGTTCAGAACAACCGGTACGCGATCTCCGTCCCGGTCAAAGACCAGCTTGCGGGCGAGTCGGTCTACGGAATGGTGAAGGGCTATGAGGGGCTCAACCGTTACCGCGTGGACGGGTGTGATTTCCCGCAGATGTTCGACGTCGCCGCCGAGGCCGTCGCGCGTGCGCGGCGGGGCGAAGGCCCCAGCGTCATCGAGGCGGATACCGTCCGCCTTCTCCCGCACTCGTCCTCCGACGACCAGCGCAAATACCGCGACCAGAAAGAACTCGAAGAGGACGCGAAGAAGGACCCCCTCCCGCGGTTCGAGAAGCACCTCGAGGGGCTGGGCATTCTCACCCCGGCGGATTTTCTGACGATCAGGAACGAACTCCAGTCGCGCATCGACGAGGCGACCGTGTGGGCCGAAGGCCGGCCTCTCCCCGATCCCGCCAGGCTCGAAGACTACGTGTACTCGCCGACGGTCGTCGTGCCGGTCGACGGCTTCACCGAACCGCCGCACGAGGGGGCCTCCGTCGTCATGGTCGATGCGATCAACCACGCGCTCGCCGAGGAGATGGACCGGAACCCGAAGATGCTGATCTATGGCGAGGACGTCGCGGGGAAGAAGGGGGGGGTCTTTACGGCCACCAAGGGACTGACGACGAGGTTCGGCGACGACCGCGTGTTCAATTCTCCCCTCGCGGAGGCGAGCATCGTCGGCACCGCCTTCGGCCTTGCCGTGCGGGGAGACTACAAACCGGTGGTCGAGATCCAGTTCGGCGACTACATCTGGCCTGCGTTCATGCAGATCCGGGATGAAGTCTCGATGCTCCGATTCCGTTCCTGCAACGAGTGGACCTGCCCGATGGTGATCCGTGTCGCGGTCGGCGGGTACATCCACGGCGGGTTGTACCACAGCCAGTCCATCGACGGCTTCTTCACGCACATCCCCGGCATCCGGGTCGTCTTTCCGTCGAACGCCGCCGATGCGAAGGGTCTTCTGAAGACGGCCTGCCGGTGCGACGATCCTGTCCTGTTCCTGGAGCACAAAGGGCTGTACCGCCAGGGCTTCGCGTCGTCGCCCGAACCGGGTCCCGACTATCTCCTCCCGTTCGGCCTCGCGAAAGTGAAGAAGACGGGGGACGATCTCACCATCATCACCTGGGGCATGCTGGTGCAACGATCGCTGGACGCGGCCAGAAAGGTCGAGGAGTCGCACGGCGTGAGCGTGGAGGTGATCGACCTCCGCACGCTGAACCCTCTCGACCGCGACAGCATCTTCCTGTCCGTCCGGAAGACCGGCAAGGCTCTCATCGTGCACGAGGACACGCTGACCGGCGGGTTCGGCGCCGAGATCGCCGCCCTCATCGCGGCGGAGTGTTTCGATCGCCTGGATGCACCCGTGCGCCGCGTGGCGGCTAAAGATACCCCCGTGCCGTACGGCCCCGGACTTGAGAACGCCATGCTGCCGCAGGAATCCGATATCGTGGCGGCACTCGAAACGCTGATCCGATTCTGAGATGCCACCCTCGCAGACACCGGCAAAAACGAAGCGGTCGGTCCTCTCGAACGCCGAGCGGCTCGAGCTCTACTATTACATGCGTCTGGCACGGGAGTGCGACAATGCCGTCCTCAGGCTGTACAGGCAGGGAAAGGTAGCCGGCGGGGCCTACACGGGGGCCGGCAACGAAGCGACCGCGGTGGGAAGCGCCTACGCGCTCGGCGAGCAGGATTATCTCTTCCCCATGCACCGCGACCTGGGGGCGCATCTTGTCAGGGGCCAGTCCCTCCGGAACATCTTCCTCCAGCAGCTCGGCCGTGGCGAGAGCCTGACGCGCGGACGCGACGGCACCGGTCACTACGCCGACCCCTCCCTGAGAATCTACGGCAACGTCAGCCACCTCGCCTCGATGATACCGGTGGCGGCCGGCGTCGCCCTCGCCTCGAAGATGCGGAAGGAAAATTCGGTCGTCATGAACTATATCGGCGACGGCGGCTCGAACGTCGGCGATTTCCATGAGGGACTCAACATGGCGGCGGTGATGAACCTGCCGTTCGTCCTGATCATCGAGAACAACCAGTTCGCCTACTCGACGCCGAACAGCAGGCAGTTCGCCGCGCAGAAGCTCTCCGATCGGGGCGCGGGCTACGGGATACCGGGCGTGACCATCGACGGGACCAACGTCCTCCTTGTCTACGAGACCTGCAGGAAGGCCGTCGATCGCGCCCGGAACGGTGGCGGCCCGACGCTCGTGGAAACCGTCACCATGCGCATGCAGGGGCATTCCGCGGCCGATGACGCGTCGTATGTCCCTCCGGCGATGATCGAGGAATGGAAGAAGAAGGATCCGATCGAGAGGTGGGAGCGAACCCTGACGGCCGACCGGGTGTTGAACGAGCAGATCAGCGGGCAGATCGGGGAAAAGATCCATGCCGCCATCGAGGACGCCGTGGCCTTCGCGCTGGCGAGCCCCTACCCCCCGGCTGGTGAAGCGGCGGAAGGAGTCTACGCACCGTAATGGCAGTCATGTCGTACATCGAGGCGATCGCGCGGGGCATGTGGGAAGAGATGGAGCGGGACCCTTCGGTCTTCCTGATCGGCGAGGACATCGGCGCCTACGGCGGCGCGTTCAAAGCGACCAGGGGGTTCTTCGAACACTTCGGCGGGGAACGGGTCATCGACAGTCCCCTGTCCGAAGCCGCGATCATCGGCGCCTCGGCGGGCGCGGCGCTCGTCGGCATGCGTCCCATCGCCGAGATGCAGTTTGCCGATTTCGTGACCTGCGGTTTCAACCAGATCGTGACGAACGCCGCAAAGATGCATTACCGCTGGCATCTCCCCGTGCCGATGGTCGTGCGGCTCCCCAGCGGGGGATATATCCACGGCGGCCCGTATCACTCGGCGAGCAACGAGGCGTGGTTCTTCCATGTTCCCGGGCTCAAGATCGTGGCTCCGTCGACCCCCTCCGATGCCAAGGGTCTGATGAAGGCGGCGGTGCGGGACGATAATCCCGTTCTGTATTTCGAATTCAAATACCTGTACCGCCGCATCAAAGGCGATGTGCCTGACGGCGACGTCCTCATCCCCATCGGGAAGGGGGAGGTGAAGCGGGAGGGGAGTGACATCACCGTCATCACGTACGGGTCGGCCGTCCACTTCGCCCTGGAGGCCGCCGGAATACTGGCGAAGGAGGATGGCATCGAAACGAGGGTCGTCGACCTCCGCACGCTCCTCCCCCTGGATACGGAGCTTATCATCGACTCGGTCCGCGCCACCGGCAGGGTGCTGATCGTCCACGAGGCGGCGCTGACCGGAGGGATCGGCGGAGAGATCGGGGCCCTGATCGCAGAACACGCGTTCGGGTCTCTCGACGCACCGATCCGGCGTATCGCCGCGCTCGACACGCCGGTTCCGTTCGCACCGACGCTGGAGGAGGAAGTACTCCCCGGCACCGGGAAGATAGTGAAGGCGCTCAGGGATCTGAGCAGGTTTTAGTCGCACACCAGCAGAGGGTTCACATGGCCAGAATCGACGTCGTGATGCCGCAAATGGGGGAGAGCATTACCGAGGGGACCATCGTCAAGTGGCACAAAAAGGTCGGCGACAGGGTCCGGTTGGATGAAACTCTTCTGGAGATCAGCACCGACAAGGTGGACTCCGAGATCCCTTCCCCCGCCGAAGGGGTGCTGTCGGAGATCCTCGTCGGGGAGCAGAAGACGGTCCCGGTCCAGACCGTGATCGCGACCATCGAAACCGACGGGAAAGGGACAGCTCCTTCGCCCCCCCCTGCGGACGCTCCGCCGGTGGCCTCCGTTGCCGCAGCGACGGCACGGGGAGCATCTCCTGCATCCCCGGCAGCGGCGGCCCCCTCCTCCGGCCGGTTCTATTCTCCTCTCGTGCTGAACGTCGCCCGTGAGGAAGGAATCGGCATGGACGAGCTCGAGCGGATCCCCGGAACCGGGGAGGGGGGGCGCGTGAGCAAGAAGGACATGATGGCCTATCTGGCCGCCAAGAGGAGCGGTGCGGTTCTCCCCGCACGGCCGGCCGCCGTCCCGGCCGCTCCCCCGGCAGGCATCACGATGAAGCCGGCCGATGCCCCGGAGCTGCGGGCGAAATATCCGGCGCCGGAGCATGAGATCCTGCAGATGAGCAACGTCCTTCAGAAGATGGCGCATCATCTGGTGCAGAGCGTCCATACCTCCCCGCATGCCTCGGCCGTGCATGAGGTGGACATGACGCCGATCGTCCGGCATCGCGATGCGCATGCGGCGGAGTTCGACAGGAGCCAGGGATTCAAGCTGACATTCACCCCCTACATCGTCGAGGCGGTGGTGAAGGCGATCAAGAAGTACCCCCTGATCAACTCCTCCGTCGAAGGGGACAAGATCATCAAAAAGAACTTCATCAATATCGGCCTCGCCGTTGCCTCCGACAGCGGCCTGCTCGTCCCGGTGATCAAGCATGCCGAAGGGATGAACTTTCTCGGCATCGCCCGTGCCGTCAACGACCTGGTGACCCGCACCCGGAGCAAGAGACTTCTTCCGGACGACGTCCAGGGGGGGACGTTCACGATTTCCAACTACGGCGTTTTCGGCACGCTCATCGGGACGCCGATCATCAACCAGCCGCAGGTCGCCATCCTCGGTACCGGAGCCATCAGGAAACTTGCGACGGTGATCGACGAAGGACTCGCGATCCGCTCGATGGCCTACTTCACCCTGTCGTTCGATCACCGGATCGTGGACGGGGCGCTGGGGGGGATGTTCCTCGACGAGATCGTGCGGACCCTCCAGCGATTCGACACGGGGCTCAGGTTCTGAAGGAGGAGAGGGAGAGATGGATTTCGTGATTCAGGAAGTCCCGGCGCAGCC
>Ga0315273_10012420_pt1 | contig 10922 bp, 13 predicted proteins | sample YL17G02_0_MG_FD_205753 | JGI IMG/M metagenome (GOLD analysis project Ga0315273, IMG submission 205753) | Sediment microbial communities from Yellowstone Lake, YNP, Wyoming, USA - YL17G02_0 | ecosystem: Environmental > Aquatic > Freshwater > Lake > Sediment | place: USA: Wyoming | collected...
TACAAGGGGAAGCAGCAGCGGTTCGGGGCGCTGTGCGCGAAGGCCCGCGGCGACGAGTTCCTGATCGGAGCGACGGTTCCCGAGCCCATGCGGCAGATCTTTCTGGATCAGGCCCGCGAGTGGCGGTCGCTTGAATCGGGAAGGAACGGGCTGAAGCACGACGACATGGCTGATGCCGTGAGCTACTGCTGCGACCCGGCGCTGAACCAGTACGAGATGTCGGAGAAGATGCGGGAGTGGAGTCCGTTCCGAAGCGAGGTTGACGAATCGCCCGTGAATGGGTCAAGGTACGTGTCATGGTGAAGACTTCAGTTCTGATGACCGTCCACGACCGCGAGCCGGAAGTTCTCTTGGCAACGCTTCGGTCCCTCTACCGTTGCGGGTTGTCCGAAGCCGAACTCGTCATTGTGGATGATCGTTCCGGCATGGACTATTCGTGGATCAGGGCTTATGCGGAGCCTCGGTTTGCCTCGGTGAAGTGGATTCCGACCGGGGAGTACGACGGCTTTCGCGTGGATGGCTACGGCAATCCCGCGCACGCTTTCAACGTCGGTCTGAATATCTGCGCTGGTGAGAAGACGATCATCATGTCGTCCGACGTGATTGCCACCCCTGGGGCCGTGATCTCAGTCGAGAATTACTGGAAACCCGGTTGCATGTACACGCCGACTGTCATTGACATGGATACCGGGTGGCAGTATTGCGGGATTCAGCGGCCGTTTCCTATGCCGTGGTTCCTCGTGGTTCCTACGGCCATCGCTCAGAGTATCGGGGGATGGGACGAGACATTCCTCGGGGGCTTCTGTTACGAGGACAACGACTTCGTGGCCCGCATGGTGTTGGAGACGGAGTGCATCCGGGTCGGATGGGAGACGGCTTCGGCTCCGACCGTCTATCACCAGAGTCATCCGCAGCCTGCTTACACCGAAGAGCCTCTCGTGGTCGAGGCGAACGCCAGGAATCGCGGGATTTGCAGGGCAAAGTGGGGAGGAATCCCGTTCGATACCGAGTTGAGCGTGTGGACGATGAAGCGAAAGCCTGACCCTTTGGGCTGTTTCCGCCTTGAGTTCGATACGTTCAACCTGAAGGACCGCATTTTGGCGGCTAAAGTGTGAAAGTCTTCGACCTGTTCCCGTTTTTCAACGAGTTGGACCTCCTCGATCTCCGCTTGGCCGAGTTGAAGCCGGTCGTGGACGTTTTCGGGCTCGTCGAGTTGCCTCGGACCTTCACCGACCTTCACAAACCGCTCCATTACTCGGAAACGGGCCGAAAAGACGTTCGCGTCCACGTCCCAGCGGCCTATCCCAGCGGGCCGCATCCGATTGTGGACTGGTTCCAGAGGTCCCAGACGGCCCAACTCCTCTATGACGCCGAACCCAATGACGTGGTGATGCTTTCGGACGTGGACGAGATCCCGAACCGCGAGGTGGTGCTCCGGTACATCGAGGATGGGACCGATTACCCTGTCGCTTGCCGCATGAAGCTCTACTACCACCGCGTCGATCTGTTCGATCCTACGGTGTGGCTCGGGACGGTCATCTGCCGGCGCAAGAACCTTGGGCCTGAACCCGACATGCAGCGTCTACGCTCGGATCGTTGGCACTTCCTCCAACTCGTGAACGCTGGGTGGCACTTCTCTTGGCTAGGCAACGGCGAAGCCATCAAGACGAAGCTGGCCGCTGTGGACATCGGACGCGAGAACGCGATCTACGGCGCGCATGGCATTCAGGAGCCACCGAGCGATGCCGTCTGGTTGCAGGAGTGCTACGAGAAGGGGAAGGACATTTTCCAGCGAGGGGCTGCTCGTATCCGGGTTCCGATCAGTCCTGGCGAGTACCAGCCTCACGAGATCGCGGCGTGGCTGGAAAAGCATCCTCAGTACGTAGGCGTGGATCATGTCGCGTATTGAAGTCGTGGGGATGGTGTATCGCTCCGACGACTTCGCGAGTTTCATTCGCCCACACGTTGACAGGCTCGTGGCTAACGACCCCAGCCACTCTCTGAGTGTGTACGACGCCATCTACCACGATCCGCACCTTGAGGATTACTACCTGGCCCGAGTGTATCGTTGCTGGAATTGGTGCGTCGAGTCGTCTCAGTCCGAATACGTCTGCCTCGTCAACAGCGACATGGCTTTCTCGCCGGGATGGCTAGAGGCGCTTGAAAGGAGGCTCGATGGACACACTCTTCCGTGTTCCCGACTTGTCGAGTCTGGGATCATTCGACCTGGCGAACACGCTATCGAAATCGACATTGGACGAGATCCGAGAACATTTCCGTGGGACGCTTGGCACCTCATGGCACTCGACCTCGCTCAGGATCGTACCGAGCCTGGAGGACTCTTCATGCCCTGCGTCCTCCACCGAGAAACCTTCCTTCGCGTGGGCGGATACCCGCATGGGAACGTAGACGACGTGAGCGGCGACGTGATCCTGTTCAACAAAATGGCGGCTGCTGGGTTCAAGCACGTAACCTGTTTTGACTCGCTCGTCTACCACATGCAGGAAGGGGAGATGCGGCACATTGAGTGACGAACGCACCCTCGCTCGTAAGGGTAGCCCAGAACTCGGATCTTGGGTGTCGGAGCAGACCGGGGGCTACGAATCCACGCTTGAGTTCGGGTGCGGATTAGGGGCCTACACGCGATTCATAGCCTCCCCAGTGAAGGACGGCATTGAAGCGTTCGGCCCCTACGTCGTCACCGCGCAGGCCGACTCTGACAACGCCGGGTGCCGCTTCTACCTTGGTGACATGCGGCGATTCTATGACCTCGTTGACCGGCAGTACGACGTGGCGCTATTCATCGACTCGTTGGAGCATCTGGAGAAAGAAGATGGCGCGGACTTGCTTCTACGATGCCAGGAGTCATTCAAGAAGATTGCCGTAATGGTCCCGGTCGGTCCCTGCGTGAATGAACCGTGCGACGGCAATGATCTCCAACGCCACCTATCAACGTGGTACGCGGAGGATCTCGTAGCACTCGGGTTCGTTGCGAAGGTAGACGAGCAGTCATGCGCTTACGCAACTTGGTGCAACCTTGAGCTATGACGACGACCTCCAATGGCACAAGATCCTGTTGAGCGCAATCGCTCTCAGGATGCAGCCCAAGTGCTATCTGGAACTTGGCCTCTGGTACGCTCCAGCCATGAGAGAGTTGGCTGCGAACTGTGTGGAGATGCACGGCGTTGACTGCGAGCACTTCCCCGAGATCGTTCCTTCGAACGCCACGATTCACTCCATGACGACGAACGAGTTCTTCGACGGACCAGGGAAGTCCATTACCGCCCCCGATCTAGTGTTCGTTGACGCCGACCACCGCAGCAAACAAGTGCTGACCGACCTCCATAACGTCGCCGCCATCTGCGCCGACAACTGCATCGTCGTCATGCACGACACGTTCCCCGGTGGTCCCGAGTACACGGTAGAGGGTCATTGCGCCGACTCGTACCTCGTACCTGACATGATCCCGTGGGAACACGTCACGCTGCCGTTCCCCCCTGGGGTCACTATCTGCCGTATGAAGCCTAGGAGTTTGGTGTGAGTAACGGCGCGTATTCCGACCTGAAGGCCGCATGGCACCTCGACAAGATCGAGGCGATGCGGAGGGGCCATCAGGTCGTCCCGTCGCAGGTGCAGTTGATCCTCTCCGATCTGTGCAACCAGGATTGTCACTTCTGCGCGTATCGGATGAGTGGAGGGTTTTCAGCGGAGCAGTTCGGCGAAGGCGACAACCGCAACCCCAACCGAAAGATCCCTACAGCGAAGGCCATCGAGATCCTTGACGATTGCGCGTCTCTCGGGGTGAAGGCCCTCCAGTTCACGGGAGGAGGCGAGCCGACCGTGCATCCCGATCATCTCCTTCTCTTCGGGTACGCGCAGAACCTAGGGCTGGAGACCTCACTAGTCACCAACGGTGTCCTCTTCCGGCCAGGGTGGGAACACACACTTCCAAAGATGAAGTGGGTGCGGGTTTCCATCGACGCTTCTACCCCGGAGATGTATGCCTCTGTGCGCCGCGTGAAGCCAGAGTTCTACGCGACGGCGCTTTCCCATGTGACGATGCTGGCCGCTGAGATCAAGAAGCAGGGAACCGACTGCCTTCTAGGGGTGGGCTATGTCCTCACACGGGAGAATTGGGCTGACGCTTACGAGGGTATTCGCCGCATACGCGAGACAGGCGCGCATAATGTTCGCCTCTCTGCGATGTTCTCTACTGCGGGCCAGAGTTACTACGATGGTGTCGAGCACGCCATCCGGGCCGAGATCGTCAAGATCAAGACCCTCAACAGCCCAGAGTTCGCTGTGGTGGACCTCTTCGGGGGCCGCATCGCAGATTTGGTGCAGCACGCGCCCGACTACGATTTCTGCGGATACCAGCAGTTCAATATGTACGTGGGGGGCAACCTCAAGGTCTACCGATGTTGCACAACTGCTTACACTCGGCACGGAGAGGTCGGAGACTTAACGAACCAGCGGCTTGCGTCGTGGTTCTATTCCGAGGCGAAAAGGAAAGCATATGGAGACTTCAACGCCCGAACCTGCCATGACTGCCAATTCAACCGACAAAACCGAGTCGTCAACTACCTCGTCGGGGAGCCAGTCCACGTCAACTTCGTCTGAGCCGCGCATAGATCCTGCGACCGGCCTCACGGGAGCGGACCTAGATGAGTTACTCAAGTCGGTCTTGATCGTTGTGCCGTACCGGGGAAGCGAGAACATCAACGCCAACCTGGAGAACAAGATCAGCTATTGGCGGGGCTGCGGCATAGCGGTCGAGAAGGTGGAGGACCAGTTCGGAGGCTTCGTGGAGTTGACGCGGGCCTCCATTTGCCGGAAGTTCCTCGATCATTGCGTGGACACGAACTCTTCCTTCGACAAACTCGTGATGATTGATTCGGACCAGGACTTGAGCCCGGAGGCTCCGATAAAGCTGGCCCAGTGGGATGTTCCCGTGGTTTCCGGTGTGGTGTGTTCGCCCAATCCCAAGCGGGGCCTTTTCGCCAACTTCTGCGTCAAGGACAAGTACGGCGTGCCAAGGTTCCCGTCTGTTCGTCACACCAAAAAGCTACCTACTCGGGGACTTCTTAAAGTTCACTCGACTGGGACCGGCCTCATCTGCATCAAGAAGAACGTTATCGAGACGATCTTTGAGTCGGGGGACATCCCCTTCTATATTGAAGAGAAGATGCGGAAGGAAGCGGTTAAGACGGGCCTCCTGAAGCTCGGCGAGGACACCCGGTTCTCGGAACAATGCAGAAACTCTGGTTTCGATGTTTACGTTGACCTGTCAGTCCATGCGGTACACTATAAATGCGTAGGGGTTATGTGGCCTACGACCGGCCTCGACCCGGAGATGAAAGCCGAGGACTTTAAGGTTGACGTAAAGGACTACTTGCATGGCTGAACAAGGCGCGATGGACGGCGGCTACAAGTTCGTTATGTCGTTCATCTCAGCGTCGGACAAGTTCCGGCAGCAGTTCGTCGAGAAGTGGCAAGAAGTCGTCTCGAATTTCATCGTGGACGGGGCGCAGACCTTCAATACGGGTGGAGAGACTTCTCCCTATTCCCGCAGCAAGGTCTACCGATCTCCAAAAAATCGGATCTTCCTGCGCGACCCCGAGACGCACAAGCTCGTGATGACCTACGCCTCGAAGCTGACCCGGACGATCTTCGGGAACAAGCAGGGCGAGTTCGTACAGGCGCAGCCCGTAGGGTACGAGGATGTGGCGAAGTCTCAGGTCGTGACCCGTCTTCTCCGCTACGACTTCGCATTGCCGGGTCACTTCCGCACCTTTGTCGAGGGTCTGATAGACATGATCCTCTTCGGCACATCGGTCATCGAGTGTTATTGGCGCTACGAGGAACGAGAAGTCGTCGTCCGTCATGCGGTTTCCGATGGAGTGACCGAGACCTCTTCGACTACGCGCATGACGGTCCCTGTCTACGACGACGTTTGCCTTCGCAACGTAGACATCCTGGACTTCTATCCAGACCCGGCTCGCTACCGCATCGAGGAGATGGGCGGCTGTGCCAAGAAGTTCAAGATGAGCGGCTTCGAGGCGCAGCGGCTTGCCGACTCCGGGTACTACAGCAAATCGGGGGTTGCCAAGGCTCTCTCGACAGCTCCTAAGAGCATGGAGATGAAGGCCCAGAGTTTCCGTTCGGGATACGACCAGCCGTCGCAGGCCGATCCGATACCTGGCTTCCGCGAGATGATCGGTTACGACTACTGGGGGGACATACCCGAGGACGAAGATGTCAGGGACGACGAGACCGGCGAGCGCATCACCCGAGGCGTCGTGACCTTTCTGAATCAGTCCAGGGTGCGAGCAAGGTCGTGGCCGCTCACCGACTCCAGGCTCCCGTTCTTCACGCTCATCATCAACCCGGTCCAGGGCCGCTTCTACGGAATATCTCCGGCAGAGGTTGTCCGGTTCGACCAGTCCTTCGCCGACGCCATCAAAATCCTGCTCGCGGAAGCTATCGTCCGTCAGGTGCATCCACCTATCGCCTATGACTCGGACGCCGATTTCGATGTGGCTAAACTGCGCGAATGGAAGGCCGATCTGCCCATCCCTGTACGTGGTGGGCCGAGCGCCATTGGCACCCTCCGCTACGATGCCAACGTCGCAAACGGGTACTCGCTGCTCACTGGGCTCAAGCAGGAGATTCAGGGTGGCTCGGGAGCCCTCGGCGCGATCCAGGGGGAGAACGGTCCCGACCGAGAATCCGCCACTGTAGGCTCGCAGCGTATTCAGATGGCGCTAGATCGACCCGAACTCGCAGGGATGATCCTAGAGTCGGAATGCCTTCCTCCTCTGGCGAAGGCCATGCTGATGCGGAATCAGCAGTTCCTTGAGGACACCGAAGATCTCAAGAAGAGGGTGGGCGAGGTCCCCGACCCGTTCTGGATAGGCGACATCCTCGGCGACTTCGACATCCGATTTGTTGGATCTCGAAATGCGATGTCCAACCAAGAGAAGCTGATGTCGCTCCAGACGCTCGCCCAGTTCGGTACGGCCTTCCCCGCCTTCCAGGCGATGATGCCGAACGCGGAACTGGCGCAGATGATTGTGGGCGACATTCTAAATCTGCCGGAGGCCGCTGCTCAGATCGGGAATCTTCAGGCCATGCAGCAGAACGTCGCCTTGACGCAGATGATGTCTCAGGCTGGAGGTCAGGGTGGGCCCGCTCAGAACGGTGTTGCCGTGGCTCCTCAGCCCATTGCCCCAGTGGCTCAACTGACAGGGGGGGTGGGCTAATGGCTCATATGTGGAACCCCTTCAAGAAGTTCTTCGACGAAGAGCCGGAAGTGGATGAGTCCTCTCTGGACGACTGCCGCCAACTCGTGTCTTTCGGCAACGAGCCGTATTTCGAGAAACTGATCGCGTACCTTGATCGTGGCGCAGACGCTAAGATCGACACGTCTGATGCAACGACCATGTTGACCTCTGCGGCGCGCATCAACACGTTCAAGGACATCAAATCGCATCTCAAGCGGCAGTTGAAGGATGCCGCAGAGATCCTCGACAGGGAGCACATCAATGGGTGAAGCGCCGGTTACGATCATCCCGAGTGGAAGGTCTTTCGCGGACAAGACCGTCGAGGAACTAGAGAAGATCCTTGACGCTCTGACTCCAGGTGGCTCCAGTCTTGAGGGCGAGTCACAGGCTACTGAGCCTGTCCCCGTCGAGGAAGCTCCTGCCCCGACACCCCCAGAGGAGTCTGACCCGACGCCTCCAGAGCCTCCTCCGGTCGAGTCCGAGGTGGATGTCGCGGCTCACGAGCGCGAGGGCGACAGGATCTCTAGGGAGAAACTTGAAGCCCAACTGTCCTTGCTGATGGCGCACAACTCGCGCCTCGCGGGGAAGCTCGGCTTCCTAGAGCAGAAATTGAGTCAGCCTCAGCAGGCGAGCGAGCCGTATGAGCCGCAGACGCCCCAGGAGGTTGATCGTCTGACGCTGTTGGAGCAACGGTTGGCGCAATCCGAGGAGCGAGTATCTCGGGCGCAGGTGTCCCAAGCGGTCGCCGAGGCTGTCGGATCGCTGGAAGGCCCCTGGGTCCAGGAACTCGCTGCCGAGATCGCCTCCGTGGCTCCGAAGTACGCCGACCAGATCAAGGCCGCGCAAGAGACCAGTGACCCGGAGTTGGCCCGACAAATCGCCACGGCGGTCGCTACCGTGGTGAAAGCGGAAGCTACTCAGATGGCATGGCAAAAGCGGCACGAGACGATGGTGGCGCAGAAGACGGCGGCTACGGCCGACATGGCGAAAGCCAAGAAGGCGCAGACGCCATCCGGGTCGGGGGGTGTTCCCTCGCCCGCTCCTAAATCCAAGACTTTTGGAGACATGACCGCTTCCGAGTTGGACGACTGGCTCAAGCGGAACGTCTCGTGAGGCTGAGAAATGTCACAAGTAACTGGTGGCGTTGTCCCCGACATTACGGGGGCACTAACCACCTGGCTCAACAAGAACTTCATCATCGACCTGGAATACCTCCTCCAACACCAGAAGTTCACCACCAAGGCCATCGTTCCCAAGGGGTCCGGTAACAAGGGCCGCTTCCTCGCGTTCGCGCAGCCCGGATTCGCGAAGAGCTACTCGGGCGACGCGAACATGGGCACGTCAGGCGACGGCACCATCGCCATCGCCGAAGCCAGCACAACCGCGAACGAAATCTCGGCGATCACGCAGACCTCCACGGACATCACCATCGCGGAGTTCGGCGAGTTCACGAAGGTCGGCACGATGTACGAGTACGCGGCTGTCCCCGGCTTGCGCCAGGAACTCCTCAAGAGGCTCAGGGATGGAGCAGCCTTCTCAATCGACCGCGTTGTTCTCAAGAAGGCCCTGCTCACCACGACCCGTCTTTTCGCCACGATGACCCAGACCGGCGCGACGACCACGGCTCCGGCGAACATGACCTTGACTCCTCTCGGTGCGGCAGGCATCACGGCGGCGACCAAGACGTTGTTCGCCAATCTGGCCCCAACGTTCACGAACGGGTCCGTCCCGAACAACCAGTACGCTGCCGTCATCACTCCGCAGCAGGAGCAGGACATCATCACGGAGTTCACCACTCAGAGGATGAGTTGGTCGAACAGCGTTGTGCAGACTCCTGGGCCGATGGGCGTCGAGAGGTGGTCCAACGGCTACATCGGTTCCATCTACCGTACCGCTGTCGTCGTGACTCAGAACTACACGACGCAGCTCTACACGGTGTCAACCGAAGTCGCGGTGGTCTACTCGGACGGCGGCGTCGGCGCGATGGCGTTCCAGGACATGAATCCTGAGATCATCATCAATGAACTCAACTCCCCGTACAAGAACGTCAACACGTTCGCGTGGCACATCAACTTCGGTGCCGGATTGATCGACTCCAACCGCGTCGTGAAGATCTACTCCACGACCTAACGTCTCTATGGGGGAGGGGAAACCCTCCCCCTACGTGGTGGCGCATGACGGGTTGGCTGGTCAACGACAAACTGACGTGTATCCCAGGGACGCGCACGTTCTGGCATCATCTTCTCGATGGTGTCCCCGGCCTTGTGGACAAGACCATAGGGACTTACGAAGGCCTTGCCGATCATGTGGAGAGCGAAGCCGTCACGGCAGAGCCTGACTACATTATCCGAAACGCCGCGTACTTTAGGTGGATCAACGTCGGATGCCCAGTGATCTCGTTTGTGCAGGACATCGTAGAGGGTGCGCTTCGGGATCAACTGATTGAGGCGTGCGCGGCTTCCCGCTCAGTCGTGTTCAACTCCGAGTACACCAAGATGATGTACCCGGAACTGCACGCGACCGACTACCGAGTCATCCCGATAGGGACGGACACGAGCGTCTTCCGTCCGTGCGAACCCGACCCCCACATTCCGGAGAACGCGATCCTCTGGGTGGGTTCGGGTCATTCCGTGAAGGGGTTCGACCTCGCGTGCCGTCTTGCCTCGGAGTCGAAGCGTCCCTGGGTGTTCGTAATGAAAGACGATACCCCCGTCGAAGTCGGGGCTCTCGTGTTGAGCCGCATCGACCAGCCTCAACTCGCGCGAATAGCCTCTGCGTGTGCCGCAGGCGTCTGCACTTCGGCACGGGAGACCCAACACCTTGCAGGCATCGAGATGGGCATGTGCGGCCTGCCTCTCGTGACCACGGAGGTCGGGGCTTACTACTCTCGCCCCATTGGTCCGTGGGGCCAGGTGTCCAACGGCCACTGGCACGATGAGATCGAGATGGCGTCGAAACTGAATAGGGCACACGCGGCGCTCTATTGGAGAAAGGCTGGCTTTGGTCTGCCGGAGTGCATTGACAAGTGGCGCGACGCTATAGCGATGATGGAGTTTGCACATGCTCGGTAAGACCCTCGACAGCGCGGTCATGGTCCGGGGCTTGAAGGAACTCAACCCGGACTTCAACTTCGACGTGGCTACGAAGATGGGTGCATGGCACCCCAGGCAAGCAACACGGCAGGGCGTGTTCCTCAACGAACGCCACATCTGCTCGATGGATCGAGGCATAGTCCCCGAGTTTAAGCAGTGGTCGGTCATCACCAGTCTTCTTGAGGTGGGATGGGAAGAAGCTGACAAGGAGGACGTGACAATCCAGTACAGCGTGATTAAGCCATCTCAGCCTGAGTTCTTGGACTGCGCGCTCCACGTTATGAACAAGGACACCGGCTACGAGTATCGTCCTGACGGCTCCATCATGCGCTATACCCCCGTGGCCTACCGCAAGAAGCGTGGCCGCATCGTCCTCGTTGGTTGGCGGCACACATTCGGCAGGATCATCGCGGCGGGGATTCCTGGTTGCACGCCCCATTCCATCGGGGAGAAGTTCGGGGTCGATATGTGGCAGTTCCCAATGGGAAGCCCGCAGGAAAACTACGCTGCCTTGATCGAGGAATAGCATGAGCGAATCCACCTGGGC
>Ga0315273_10012422_pt1 | contig 10921 bp, 1 predicted proteins | sample YL17G02_0_MG_FD_205753 | JGI IMG/M metagenome (GOLD analysis project Ga0315273, IMG submission 205753) | Sediment microbial communities from Yellowstone Lake, YNP, Wyoming, USA - YL17G02_0 | ecosystem: Environmental > Aquatic > Freshwater > Lake > Sediment | place: USA: Wyoming | collected...
GGGTATGGTCGCCGCCCTGGCGGCCCTGGAGGACATACCCAAGGCGGCGGTAGTCCTGTCCTATGAAGAGCAACTGAAGGCCGTTGTGGTGGCTCAGGCGGCCCAAACGATAGCGGTCAAGGCCGGGGTTGAGGCCCGGACGCTGGCTATCGCGACTGGCGCCACGCAGCAAGCGGCGGCGCAGGCGGCCGGAATGGCTGCGATGAACGCCGCCCTCGTTGCCGGTGCGACCCCAGCAGTCGCTCAGGCGTTGGGGTTGAAGGCCGCGTCGGCGGCCATGGCTTCGTTCGAAGTCGATGCGGCTAAGGCGCTCAAGGGCGCGGCCCTTGCGGCGGCGACTCACGGGCCCGTGGTTGAGGGTTGGACTGGTAGGTTAGGAAGTTCATTCCTGAGAACGGGGAATCAGGCCAGAACTGCATCTGACGAGATGGTTCACTTCCTACGCGCCGCCGGAGGTTTCCAGAACCTGAGCCTGAGCGGTGCGGCGACCATCGGAAGCAACCTGGGAGCGGTAGGTATCGCGGCAGCGATTGCAACGATCACGGTTACAGGACTCTTGTACGCAGTGAAAAAGTTCGCCGACGTTGCTGGCGACGTCACGAATCTACGCATCGGATTCGAGACTCTCACCTCTCGCGTCGGGGAATCTAGCGACGCCTTCCTCAACAAAATGCGTCCAGCGTCCATGGGTCTCGTCAGCGACATGCAGTTGATGAAGTCGACGAACGAGGCAATCCTACTCGGCATCCCAGTTTCCTCGGATGCGATGGCGGAACTAACGAGAGGGGCTGTGCTACTCGGACGGACTATGGGAGTCGACGCCCTAAAGTCGGTCAACTCCCTCATCGAGGGAATCGGACGCCAATCGCCCCGGCTGCTAGACAACATCGGAATCATCGTCAGGGCTAAAGAGGTCTACAAGGCATACGCAGACCAAATTGGCGTCGCGGTGGATGAACTCACGGACCAGGATCGCAAGACCGCATTCTTAGCGGCGACCCTAGACTCGATTCGGCTCAAGACTGAGAATCTCATCGCCCCGACCAAGACGTTCGCTGATTCAGTACATCAGTTGTGGATTCAGATCGTCAACGCCACAAAAGCCAATCTCGACTACATCAACATCGCGCTGGGCGGGACGCAGTTGGACGCCGAGATCGCGCGACTCAACAGCGCGAGCGGTGCCAGGTATGAAGAAGTCAAAGCGATCGAATCACAGGTCTCGGCTCTCAAGAGATTGCAAGAGCAGCGGATGCTTGATCAGTACAAGCAAGTCGTTGCTACAAAGGGGGAAGCGCCGCTTCCCGAGCCGCCACCGATACCAGAGTCCGAACAAACATTCACACAGAAGCAGGTTGCAGTACTCGGAGAGTTCCCCTACATCCCCGGCATCGCGAACGCCAATCAACTGATCGCCGCCTACAGGGCCGAACTTGACAACCTGAAAGAAACGAACTTCCAACTCGCACCGGCATCGGAGCAAGCGACCCGCGCGTTGGCGAGATTCAACATCGCGACCGAACAGATCAGGGTGTTAGACAAGGCGAGGGACATTGAACTCCTGGGCAAGGTCATGTACGAGTTCTACGCTGGGGACCCAGTCAGGGAGTACGAGGACAATCAAAAGAAGGTCGCAGCCGTAAACGAGTGGGTTGATGATGCTCTTCGGGATCGAGAACAAAAGGTCGCAAAGCTAGAAGAAGTAACTCGGCGCATCAATGACACGAGCACACCACAGGGCGAAATCCCCCGACTAAAGGAACTACAGCAAAGTCTCACGCCAAAAGTCCACCACGACACCGCCAACGACCGCCGCCTCGCCGACGAGGCCAAGTACCAGGAGATGCTCGACGCCATCCGCGTCAAGGCCGCAGACAAGTGGTCGGTCGAGCAGGAAGCCCTGTCCAAGACCGCGCTGCAGCACAAGTTCGACAACGAGATCGCGGAGGCCAAGCGACGCGACGCAGGGGTCGCGGCGATAGATAATCTACGGCTGGCGAAAGACATCGCGATCCAAGAGAACACTCAGAATATGACGAGAGGTCGGGCGCTTAATGAAATAGAGACAAACAAGCTCGTGCTGGAAGCAAAGTCGAGGGCCTTCCAACTCTCGGACGAAGAGTCTCTGAACCTGTCCATCGCAAATTCTCGGGCACGAGCCGACGCCGATCTCCTGGCTGCGACAGAAAACCCTCCGAAGCGAAAAGCGATCGAGGAAGCCCTACAGCGAGACATCGACGCTATCGCCATGAAACACGCGGCAACCAGATCGATCAAAGAAATCGAGTACGCGGCAGACGCAGCTAAGGCAATCTCAACATTGAAACTCTTCTCCTTGGAGTCGGATAAGATCTCCGCTGCTCCTCCAATCGATCCCAAGATCAAGCCCGGCGCTGAACGCGACTTAGTCGAAAAGGCGCAACAGGACGCTGTGCTGAAAATTGACCTAGACATAATCGCCGAAGAGTACAAAGCCGCGGAGCGACTAGCCCTGGATCACTACGCCGTAGAATTTAGTCAAGATAAGGCGACTTATGAGAGCAAAAAGGCGGCACTGGCAAAGTACCTGAATGATATCGCTATCGCGAAAGCGATCGCGCGCCTGGCTGAACAGAAGGCGAATGCCATCGCGAATGCTCTCGATGTTGCAAGAGATAAGGATGCGACAGCATTAAAAATAGCCAACGCGCAGTTGGTATTGGGGGCCGTTGGCGGTCTGGCGCAAGCCGCGATCAAAAACTCGAAGAAGGCGGCGATCGCGAATGTGATCATCTCCACAGCGATTGGTGTTATGAAGGCTTGGGAGTTGGGTCCTTACGTCGGCTCGATCATGGCTGCGCTAATCGTAGCAACCGGGGCACTGCAGATTGCAAAAATCAACAGTTCGGACACTGCTTCTTCCGTCTCCGGGGGAGGGACCTCGGGGAACGCCAACGTTCCGAATCCTACAGACACGTCGAAAACCGTCGGAACAGGAAACAACACGGTATTGGGCCCAGGGGCAAAGCCATGGGTGCCCCCACCAGCCCCGGTGCCACCGTCGACCAATCCATTCCATCCTTACCCCCAGGCCCTAGTAACTCCCCCCGCGCCTGCTGTTCCTGCATCGGTGCAACCGAAAGCAGTCGCTCCGCCGCCAGTCGTCGTGCCAGCACTGGATTCGGCTCCTTCCGCGTCGGTAGTAAACGAATTCTCAGCGCCGACGTACCAGGCCCCGACGTACCAGGCCCCAACGTTCACCGCTCCGATCTACCAGGCCCCGACGATCGCAACGCCGCGTCCGACCGCCACGGCTCCCGACGTACCTGCGGTAGTCCACCACCACGCTGCAGCGAACTACGCCTTCACGGTGAACGCGGTTGACGCGAGGTCCTTCAAGGCGTTCATTGACGAACCCGACAACAGGCGCGCCATCGCTGAAACTTACGAGGCTCACCGAGCGAGGGTCTGAGATGTCGAGTCCGAACATTATCGTCGATTGTTCCGCCGTCCCTCAATTCCCTGTTCGAAGCGTCGTCAAGAGGTCAGTGGAATTGACGATTTTCGAAGACGACGCATCTCAGGTTCGCATTATTTCTCCAACGAAGCACGTTTCGTTCGAACTCAGTTATGCATCCCAGGGGGATTCGGAGAAGGAATCCTTCGAGTTGTTCCACGACGCCCGTTTCGGCTCCTCAGAACCCTACGGGGGAGTCTTCTACTTCACCGACGTCCGTCAGTCTTCCGCGGAGTTCAAGGTCCGCTTCGCGACCCAGGAGGTCCAATACGAATGCACCGGTCCAAGGACCTGGGCATGGAGTGTTAAACTCGTTGTGGTGGCCTACTGATGGCTGGCTTCTCGTTCCATTTTCTCCGATCCATAACCTCCGGTGCTGTCGGGTTACTGCACCGGATCGTATCGTTGAACGGTATCAAATACGGGAGTCTAGGAGAGGTCCAGGGAGCCCCTGGGATCAGTAGTTCGAGTCCACGCACGGAAAGAACAGAGACGCTGCTCGGACAAGCAACCGCATGGCGTGGACTGTCAGGGACTGCGCCTCAACTATCCAAAGCAGGCTCTGTCTCGTCCAGTCCGGATCAGGGGCAAGAGTTCGACTTTGAGTGGTCCCCGCCAGGAAACACCGAAGACATTATCGGGTCTCTCGCACAAAATGATGTGACATACGCGCTGGTGAGTGAAGACGAACCCACCACTGCGGGACATGGATGCATTATTGATGCATTCTGTGCGTCACGCAACGTCGGAGGCGACTGCCTCAATCAACACATTCTTGCCCCGGCTGCTTTCATGGGGCAGACGTGGTATGCGTCCGCGTACTTTGCACCCATTGATCCGACGGACACTCAGGATCGAGAGGTGTATCTTGCACTCGGAGACGGCGCATCAGTTGAAGGTTCGTTCGTGTACAGGACCTACACTGGGCGGGGGAAGTACCAGCGCATCTCGATCTCGTTCGCCTTCACCTCCGCTGCGTACACCGCCGGGCAGACCAGTCTGAATGTAAACACCATTCGGATCCAAGCCGGAACCAGGCGTTACAAGGTCACCAGAATGGGCACCGTGGCATGCGGAGCCACGGGGCCAACCGGGCTGGTCGTCGGGGTTAGAGAGTCTCCGGACGGTCCAAATGGACACGAGTGGGAGAGGACAACCGAGACAAAATTGCGAGTTGGAGTGGGATCGTACGACCCAACGCTTCAATCACCCATGCTTATCTGTGCTGTTCAAGTCGAACAGACATCGCTGACCACCTATGAACGCACCGCTTGCGACAGCGGAGTGGACGGTGTTGGAGCCTCATACGGGACGAGGAATCGCATCATTGGATCTCATTTCCCGACACGAACCACGGCCGGAGTTCCAGTCTCATTCCAGTATCCTCCGTTATATCCGACAGCCGAATGGTCCGGTGTCATGGGATCTAAAATGCCCTATTCATTCATCCATGACGCGGGCCGAGGACCGGAGGTGCGAGCAATAGTCCCATCCCCTGGGAGTATGGAATTCGGACTGGCAAAATCTGGTGTCTCAGCCCCGAATGGAATTGTCAAATTCAAGCCGAAGGACGTCTACGGGCTCGGAGCCTTCAGGGTCATAACTTCAGCAACCGGGGTTTCTGGCGTCAAAGCGACGGTCACCTCCAACCCTCAGTTTAAGACGATTATTTTTAGCGCATGGGTCAGGAATTCCGGGACGAACATCCCCAGCGACGTCTCGCTTTCGATCACTCCGGCGGGTTACGGCGCGAGCACCCAGTCGTTTGGCGCCCCATCCCGCTGGTGGCGCCGAATCTGGATGACGAAGTACTGCGCCAATTCGTCCGTCAGCGTCGAGTTTTACGCCTTCACAGCAGACACCACCGCGTCGAGGCAACTGGAATGGTTTGGGTTCCAAGTTGAATACGTCACGGCGGCGCAGCGGCCTCAGAGTTACATTCGGACCTCCGGAACCGTGGGTGCCGCGAATAAACTGACGTACTCGGAACTACTCACAAACGGTTACTGGATAAAAGTTAACTGTTCGATCACTGGGTCCATAGCAGCACCGATCGAGTACTTCGATCCCTTGCATGAGGCGCTTCCCAACCTGAGCGGACCGATACGTTGCAACCCGGGGATAGAAGCAACCCAGCCGTGGTTATCCTCTCCAACGGTCATTAAGGAATCACTGCAGGGAGATATCTACTCCATCGGGTCGAATGGATCCGAGGTGCTCGGTAGCGCTGGGAATCTCAGTTGGAATTACGACCGGATCGTCAATGGGAGTTTCGAATCAGTACTTACCTATGGTTGGACCACGGTCGTCACCGGGGGGACGATTTCGATTAGGTCCTACCTTATCGATCCAACGTCAGAAGGAAAATCATCCCTGAGAATGACGAGAAGCACAGTCAACTCCAATGGATTGAATGTCAACCAAAGCCCCACCGGATTTCTTGCGTCCAAGTGGTATCTGCTAAGCGCCCAGGTGAGGGCTCGCGTTGCTGGTGTTATCACCGCAGCAATCTATGTGAAGAATAACCGATCGAGCGTTTGGTGCACGAGCGCAGGGAATGCCTGGAGCGGCACATCGCAGCCTTGCAGCAGCATCGTGGCTACCACGGAATACCAGCAAATGTCACTCTGGGTTCTGATGGAGTCCGGTGGAGCATGTCTTACGACTGACCCGATGAACGTGATGGTTTCCTACTACAACTCTGCGATAGGAAGCTTGTCGATCGACGAGGTCTCGTTCGACGGGCCGTACAACACGGCGTCTCTGACTGATCCTCATTTGCCAGGTTGGACTGAGGGGACAGAACACGTCACATTAGGATCGTGTGAATCGTTGAAGTGGGACAGCGCGTCACCCATGTGGTATCAAGGGTCCTACTCCGTCGGCAATAGAGTCTCCACCACCGCAGGTAGGCGGTATGTGTGCGCTTCACAGACAGGACCGAGCGGGTCGACGGAACCGACATCAGAGTCCAGCCCCGTCACAGACGGTGGCGTCACATGGACCTACCAAGGGAAAGTGACGAACGCCGGTTCCCCAAACGGAGGAGCGTACTGCCTCGCCTATACGCACGTCTCGGGCGTTCCCATCAACGTAGAACAGTCGGACTTCAAATTCGTTCCCGATAAGTGGTACCAACTATCGGTGGCGGTCAAGGGTTCCGTGGCGAAGACTGCTGGGCTCAAGGTCCGTGTGATCTGTGGTGTCGGCGGCGCCGCAAGGGAACTCAGTGGGGCAACGTGGGGCGCGGTGGGTCCGTCAATTCCCGCTATTAACGGGAACGTGACCATCTCATGGTTCACGCACACGCTCTGGTTCAAAACGGAAGCCGACAAGACGTTCGATTCCTTTTACGTGATCGCCGTGAACAGTCACACAATCTGGGGCGGCGCCGAAATCATGTACGTCGACGACGTGTCTGTTAAGGGCCCATATAACACCGCAAGCACCTCGGACCCAGCGACACCATTCACTAAGGCCACCGGATCTAACGCTTGGGCTGATGACGAAGACGCCAGTGGCGACGTGGCTGGAGTCACGACCCCAGCACTCGGCTCGGCACAGGTGAAACCCACGTCTTGGATCTCCAACACGACCGCGCTCGTCCTCACAAAAAACTGGTACACCGTCCGAGTACGAGTCGCTCGGATGACGACCACGACGCAGATTCAGATGGCGGTTCAAATCGCTGCGGGAGGGTTCTATCTCGACGCGGATCAAATCGGATTCACGTCGTATCAGAGAGTATGGCTTGCCTCCCACAGCCGAGAAACTGGAACGAACATCCCTGATTTTGGCATTGCGGTGTGGCACCTCTATCTGTCAGCAGCGTCCGGGTCGTACACGTTCTCATTCGGCGGATTAACAACCTCGTCCAGCGGCGGCAAGGTATTGCACTTTGACTCCATACGAATCTGGTCTGATGCCGGAATGCTTTACCCAAGCTCTGACCGTCGGGAGTGCGAGGGCGATCCTGGTTTCAGTATGCAAGGGTTCAACGTGCTCTTCCGCGGAGTCATAGATGAAGGAGTCCAAGCCGACGACGTGTCAATCAAGATCCGTTGTCGCGACTACGTTCATGGCACCGCGCAACTAGTCCCCGGATGGGTCACGACCCCACGCTGCCAGGTCAAGTTCAGAGGATCGGAGTGCGGTTACGCAGACAGCGGATCATTTCAAGCGGCAAGTGACGTTTCTGGCCTTATACACAACGTCACCACGACGACGTATGACACGATCGAGGCCGGACAATTTATCCTGGCAAAGGATGGGGACAGCTATACTCAGATTCTCACCCTCCTTGGCGCCTCTGGAGTCCCGTCTCAATACCAGTTCACCACCGACACACCCCAGGCGTACACGACTTCTGACAAACTGGTTTACGTCAACTGCAACAAGGTCTATGCCGACTGCTCCCGGCGCAATCGAACGCATCGCTATTCCGGATTCCGAGCAACGCTCCAACCCCAGATTTACAGCCAAGAGTTCCTGTTTAGTCTGTATCCATCAAGGGGGCGTCAAGAGCAGGGTGGAGACGGCGACATCCAATTCTCCGCTTCCAGGCTGAGTAGGGGAATCAACGCTCGGGACCAGCAAATGATCGGAGAAAAGCGGGTGTTTGATGACACCGCGGTCCCGGTCGTTTATGGCCGGAAGTACGTCAAGACCATCCCAATCGAGTACCACTGGGTCAAGCACGCGACCGATTACAGGCTAGATACCGCGGTCACCTTCCACATCATCGGAATTGGTGAGATCGATCACGTACTCCAATTCTACGACCGCAATGGCCCGCTTACGTTCTATTTCACATCTCGGTACGACGGGGACCGGGACATGACGGCATGGCCGTATTGGCTTTGGTATTACCCCGGACTTCGAGGCGAAGACTCGTGGAGAGTGATCGGTGGGGCCATTAGAGATCTAGTAGACCCCTTGGATACTCACAAGATGATCGCTCAACCAAGGGACGGGTTGAGTAACACCGGAACCGCCTACAACCGCGTCGCCTACGCTTTAACTCATCGCCTTCGAACGAATATGAACCCAGACATGGCCACTGTGCCTGGGATAGACGTTCCGGAGCTTTGGGCCGACCTTCAGGGACGGAAGGTGCAAATCTACGATCACTTTGGTTCCCCGGTGGGGGGGCCGGTGTGGTCTCGGAATCCAATCTGGATCGCGATAGACCTAATCACTGATCGACTGATTGGGCCATCTTTCCCGATGAGTCTCATAGACTGGCCCACTGCTGTTGATTCAGCGAATGAGTGCGATGAATCAATACTGAATGTTGATGCCGTGACCTCGGTACGAGAGACCCCAAGTTTTCCGACAGAGGCCCAGACGGTGGTTGGGATCAGCGGGTTCACTCGCGGGATGACCGTCACCTTCGCCAACAAAACAACACGGGTGGTTTACCGAACGTCCACGCTCCTATTCCTAGACCCGATAGGCTTTCGCTTCTTCCTCGACGGAGCAGCATTCACACCGACGATCGGAGACATCGTCCAAGGATGGAATGCTCGATACTCTTGCGACCTCTCGCTGACTTCTCGCTACACCGCAGCAACTGCCCTAGACATGGTTCTGAGTTCATGCCGTGGGTATATAGCGTTCCGTGGCGGGTTGATCCGGTTGAAAATTGAACACTCTGCGTACGATGCGCCCGCGAGGACGTGGGACATTAAGAGCCCAACACCCTACAACACCAAACTCGGGGTGATACCTAGAAAGTTGTCTTACGACCAGCGGAGGGGGAGCCAAAACTACAACGTGCTTGAGGTGACATACGACAACGGTCAATTCTTTGCGGCCCCGCCACAGGTCGTTCGCTTCGTTGACGCCGATAGAGGCGGCAACGATTTCCCACGCGTGCTGAAGATCGAATCGGCTGGGAGTACTAACTCGGATCAGGCCCTGCGCACCGCCCTCCCTACGTTCGCGAAAATGTGCTCAGCGCTCGGTGGAAACGACTCCATGCAGGACGTTCGAGGAATGACTGTCGAGAGTGGTATCGGACTACTCCCGGTCCAGTTGGGCGAGTTCATAACCGTTGCGAGATCTGGGAGAACAGGGACATCGATGATGCGGGTCAACAGCATTACCATCAATGAGAACCTGAATACGAGCGTCAGGACAATGCCAGAGGTCCGATCGCTCCGCGCCGAAGGGTTCAGTAAGCCGATCGACCCTTACTCCGATGCTCCGTACGGTAAAAACGAATTCGGGTCTCGACTCGCGCTCCCAACCATCGAATTCTTTGTGACCAAGTCATCGAACTCCCGCCTGGAGGGAGAAGTCCGAGTGACTGGTTCCTCCGCCGCCCCAGGTGGGAGTGCTTACCAGACCTTGCAGGCGTTTTCACGCTTCGAACTTCACGTGAGTACAACAACCGGTTTTGTCCCCATTCCCCTCGGGATTTCTGATGGAGGTTCCCTAGTCGCTCGCGGATCCGCATCATCTCCATTCTTAGTGTGGGACGCGGTATCCAGCATGATCGAAGTGCCAATCTTCGCCGTGGTGGTAGCCATTGGAGCCGGGGTTGACTACACGTCGACAATGAGCCATGAGGTCCAAACGTCGATCTATGCCGCAGGAGCGGATGATGTTGACGGGACCTACAACGAGGGGAACGCGCCCGGGAATATGGTCTACGATTCCGACTTCACGTCAGGGTTGTCGACTCCCGAAACACTCAACGTAGCCAGCGACGAAGCAGTGAAGCGGGGCCTGGGGTGGCTAACTAACAACGCGGCATCGACTTCAATCATACGCCCGATCGCAGGCACGGGCGGATACGTTACGAAGTGGCCCGACGCCCGCCTTGTCTATAACCTAGACCCCACACACCCAGTAGATTCCGACCCGTTCTACACCGCATTCACTCTTCCCGCGAACGGCAGCGATTCCAATCCTGCGACCTACGCCGAGGGCCGCGGGTGGTACGACAACACGCCAGGATTGCTATATCCACTCCGAACGTCATCGATCATTTACAACTTCGCGGCCACGGCTCCGATGACAGGACGATTTCAAGTCATTGGGAGATACACCGGGACGCCGACCTACGCTGGGCAACCAAACATCTACAAATATTACCGTGACTCCACCGGAGATACCTCGGAACCCACGTTCCCCTATATACGCATCGACCCGTATCACATCTACTCTGCGGTGGATACGACGGCTGAGTCGAATCGCATCAGCGGAAGGAATCTTGCCGATCATGGAGTCGCGATATACGTCGATTGGTCATCAGTTGGGTCCGGGATCACCTTCTTCTGCCAGTCGGTACAGTTCCAGTCGGAAACGGTCCTGGCGTCCACAATCGCCGCAATCAACAATAACCGACTTGACCTCAAGGGACGCGGCGGTGGTGGATATGCCAGAGCGCAGCGCTGTTTCCCTGGTAAACAGCCAGAG
>Ga0315273_10012423_pt1 | contig 10920 bp, 12 predicted proteins | sample YL17G02_0_MG_FD_205753 | JGI IMG/M metagenome (GOLD analysis project Ga0315273, IMG submission 205753) | Sediment microbial communities from Yellowstone Lake, YNP, Wyoming, USA - YL17G02_0 | ecosystem: Environmental > Aquatic > Freshwater > Lake > Sediment | place: USA: Wyoming | collected...
CGATGACAAGTTATTTATATAGAATGCCTGCTGGTATTGCAGGTGATGTGACCCGGCGTGAAGTGGCTAAAATTGAAGCACAGATCATGGACCCGAATACTCCGGTAACGGTGTTTGGCGTTCCGGTTAAAATGGTTTCCGGAAAAATTAAACCTTTAGCTGCTTCTGGTGATACAATTTATGGTTTCTTAGTGCGTCCGTATCCGGTTGCAAGTGAAACGAATGAAGCTCTTGCAGTTGCTACACCTTCTACAGTATTGGAAGCGAATATTCTAAGAAGCGGTTATATGACCGTCAAGAGTACCGCCGGAACTGTAGTTAAAGATGCCGCAGTATATTTTAATGATACGAGCGGTAAAGTTGAGGGTACTACTGGTAATCCTGGGCAAACAGCTATTGCAACTTGTAAGTTTATGGGAGCAGCTGATACTGATGGTAATGTAGAGATTTCTTATAATCTTTAAGATGAATCAGTTTGATTTTTACAAACACTTAATGTAGGAGAAAAAAGATGCAAACTTTTGATAAAATAGTTTTAGATAGTACTGGCGCTTTTCTGATTAGTGAATTAGAAAAGCTTGATTTAACACTTCATGAGCCGTTAATTGCAGTTACATGGTCAAGAGATGTTGATTTACGTGAAGATGTAAGCATTGCAGATGATGCGTCAAGTTTCACAAATTCCACTTTTGCAGCTACTGGTGGATTTACTTCTACCGGCAAAAACTTTATTGGTCGGGATTCCAATGCTATTCCTGGTATTGGATTAGATATCGGAAAAACTTCTGCTCCTTTATTTTTGTGGGGTATGGAAGTATCTTATACCATTCCCGAATTGATAGCAGCTCAACAGTTAGGCCGTTCAGTCGATACTCAAAAGTATGAAGGTATGCAAAAAAAATATCAGATGGATATAGACGAAATGGTTTATATTGGCGATACAAGTCTTGTTCGGTATGGTCTTGTAAATTCTACGCAGGTGACGACGGGATTTGTATCAACCAAAGCTTCTGGCTTTACTCAATGGATTCCTTCCGCGCTTAATGGTTTTGTTGGTGCAACTGCGGATGAAATTCTAAACGATATAAATTCATTGATTCAGACCGCGTGGAGCAATGCTGCTTTTGTAGTATGCCCAAGTAAGTTGTTATTGCCTCCGGCTCAATTTGCCTATATTATTTCCCAGAAAGTTTCTACTGCTGGCAATATTTCAATTAAAAATTTCTTGGAAGATAATTGCATTTCCTTGAGTGTTAATGGCAAAAAGCTCGATATTCAACCCTTGAAATGGTTGACTGGACGCGGTGTTGCGGCTGGTTCGCCGTCGGCAGCTACTGATCGTATGGTTGCATATACTCAAGATAGAAATCGAGTTCGTTATCCTTTGGTTCCTTTACAGAGAACTCCTCTTGAGTTTAGAAGTCTCTATCATATTACAACCTATTTTGGAAAATTAGGTTGCGTTGAAGTAGTTTATCCCGAAACACTTCTTTATCGGGATGGTATTTAACCGAAAAATAAAAAGGAGACGGTTATGATAAAAATAGAATTGAAAAGACCGATAGAAAATCCCATTGAAAATAGAGCAATAATGCGGATTGGAGTTCATAATGTAAGCGAGGAGTTTTTAAGTCATTGGTTTATTCAAGGACTAATTCAGGACGGGGATATTAAAGTTTTGAGCCTTATCCCCAGTCCTGCTCCACTTGTTAAAAGTTCGGACTTGAGAGTAAGGGAGTCTGCAAGTTTTAATAGAAAACAACAACCATTTAAAGTAGAAGAAATTAATCCTAAACCTAAAATGGAAAATCCCTATCCTGAATTGACAGAAGTAGTTAAGGAAATTCAGATTGAATCTCCTGTTGTTGTAAACATAGATACTCAACCGGAGCTTGGTAAAGAAGAAGTAGTTAAAACAAAGATAATAAAAAGAAAAAGAATAAAAGAGGAATAAAAATGGCTTTTGATTTAATAGCATTCAGACAACATTTTCCGGAATTTTCCGAGGCTAATATACAAGTTTATTCCGATGCTTCAATAACTTTTTGGGCTGGAATAGGAGATTTACGATTGAATACGTATAGATGGGGCGATCTTTTAACTCATGGTTTAGAGTTATTTGTTGCACATCATGTATCTTTAGCAGCAGCCGAACAACAAGCGGCCTTAGTAGGTAACGTTGCCGGACAAGCAGTTAATCTTAAAAATAATAAAAGTGTTGGAGATGTTTCGGTTGGAATTGATAATCAAGCCATTATAAAGGAAGGCGCAGGAAATTATAATTTAACTTTATATGGAAGGGATTTTTTTGAGTTAGCAAGAATAGTTGGTGCAGGCGGTGATTTAGTATGACAGGTGCTATAGTAACGTTAAAAGTTAAAATAGACAATACTCTTAATCTTATTAAATCTCTTAAAAGTATTTCTAAAATGGACGTTCTTGTTGGCGTACCTGAGGAAAATACAAGTAGAGAATCCGGAGATGTTACTAATGCACAACTTGTTATGTGGCATACTAAAGGAGTTAAATCTAAAAAGATGGAGCAAAGCGGAAATGATGAAGGAAAATATAATATAGCGCAATCTGTTTATATTACTTCTAAAGGTTCGCCATTATGGAAGCTTCCGCCCAGACCAATTATTGAACCAGCCTTAGAAGCTGACGGAAACAAGGAAAGAATAGAAGAAGATTTAAAATTGGCGGCACAAGCTATGCTTGACGATAATTCTTCTGAAGCCGTTAGGGCTTTAAACGTAGCTGGTCAAGATGGAGTAAATATTATAAAGGCTTGGTTTGAAGACTCAAGAAATAATTGGCCGCCTGTTTCCGATAAAACTGTTCAATCCAGAATTAATAAACGATATAAAAGTAATAAAAAACGTAGAGAAGCAATGAAAGCTTATAAATCAGGGGAAGAAGGCATAAAACAAATTTTAGTCGATACCGGTCAAATGCGTAGTGCTATGAATTATGTAGTTGAGGTAGAATAATGCCTATAAATGTTTCTGAGTTAATGACTGATTTGGATTTTGTTCAATCTTATACTTTATTAAGATCGACCGGAGCTTTTGTTAGTGGTCGATGGGTTGAGAATGAAATACAAAAAATTTCAAGAGTAGGTATTATTTCAATAATGAGTTCAAGAGAATTAAGTTTTATGCCTGAAGGTGATAGAGTGTCTGCTGCAATTGTTATTCACGATAAAGAAAAAATATTTTTAACGCGTGCAGAGGATGAAGTTGAAGGCGCAGGAATATCAGATAAGATTTTATGGCGAGGAGAACAGTATAAAATATTTAAGGTAGATACTTATGCAGATTATGGATATTATAAAGCTATAGCTGAAAAATTATCAGGAAATTAAGAATGGCAGACACTTATCTAACATTAGAACAGTTTGAAAATTTTATGAGATCCTTAACTATGACTATGCTTGATTGGGATGAATCTAATTCATCCAGAGATGTTAGGATAGGTTGGCAAACTGAGGGTGCTCCTGCTGCTGGAATAGAACAAAATATCATATATCTTGAATGTTTTGAAATTGATAATCCTTATAACAGACTGAGAGAGGAAACACTTACTTATATCGAATCTCCAGAAATGTTTAATATGGAAACGAGTTATACGATAGTAATGCAAACTAATTTTATATTATATGGAAGCGATTCTTTTGAAAATGCGCAAAGAATAAGAGATCAAATATTTTACCCCGATAACAGATTGATATTATCAAAAAGTAATTTATACCCTATTCACGATATAGCAACTCCAAGGAGAATACCGGAATTTTTTAATGGTCAATGGTGGAAAAGAGTAGATGTATCGATTTTTTTTAACGAATTAGTTATTAGAGAACTTGAAGTTCCTGTAATTAAAAGCGTTGAAGTTTTCGTTGATGATTCTGAAAATAGTTTAATTGCAGATATTAACATTCCTTAAAGTGAGGTAAAAAATGACAACTTTAAATTTAGATTCAATAGTAGATGTTATAGTATTGGTTTCGCCGTCTTCCGCTCCAAGAGCTGCGTTTAACGAGTTGTTGATTTTAGGATCGACAGCAGTTATTCCTACAGTAGAGAGATTACGAGAATTTACATCTTTGGCTGATATGTTGACAGGTGGATTTGTAATTACAGATGCCGAATATATAGCAGCAGTTAAATATTTTTCTCAATCGCCAGCTCCTCAGATGGTATGGATTGGACGAAGAGACGATACGGCAAGTCCGCCTGAAGAAATTATAGATGCTCTTATTGCTTGTAGAGCAGCAGAAGCAAGCTGGTATCAATGTTATTCTGTAGAAGTAGTTACTAATGAAATTGAAGCAATTTCCGAATGGGCTGAAACGGCTGTACCTTCAACCGTATTTGTTTATAATTCGCAAGATGCTGATATTCCGACTTTAAATCCTGATCCGGATGATATTGCTACAACTCTTAAAGACTTAAATTATAAAAAAACGATGGGAATTTATAGCACTTCTGTTCATATTGCTTCAGGAGTAATAGGAATAGCAAATGGTTTAAATACAGGACTTGCGAATAGTGCTTTTACGATGTTTGGAAAGCAGATTGTGGGATCAGTGACAGAAGATTTAACTGCGGGTCAGCGTGCGATTATAGAAGCTAAAAATTGCAACCTTTATCTTTCTTATGCGAATTATTATTCTATATTTGGACCAGGAGTAATGGCCAATGGATATTTTTACGATCAAGTTTTAAATAGAGATATGCTTGTTAATGATATTCAACTTTCTGTTATGGATTTGCTTACTCAAAATCTTAAAATTCCACAAACAGAAGCCGGTATGGCTATGATTCATAATACACTCGTACAAGCTTGCCAATTGGCTGTTCAAAGAGGTTATTTGGGTTCCGGATATTATACGGGTATCCCTTTTTTAAATTTGAATACAAATGACCCGATGTTGAGCGGTTATATTATTCAAAGCCTCCCTTTGTCGGAGCAATCGGCTACTGATAGAGTTTTACGAAAAGCTACTCCATTTTATATTACTATTAAAGAGGCTGGTGCAGTTCATAGCGTAACTATTGAAGTACTTGTAAATGTATAAAATTATTTCTATTTGCACACATGTACAAATAGAAATTTAAATAAAAGTAGAAGGAGGTTTTACGATGGGACAATCAACCTATTCGTTTTTAGATTCGGTAGTGATTATTTCACACCCTATGCTTCCGATTCCTATTACAATTATAGGTGAAGGTGCAGGGCAAATAACGGTAAGTATGTCGGAGGTAAGAACTGAGCATAATGTCGCGGCAGATGGATCAGTAATGGTATCAAAACTTGCCGGGAATAATGGACAAATAACTATCGATGTACAACAAACATCGATAGCACATAAAAAACTTTTAGCTATGTTTAATATTTTGGTTCAGGCCGCTCCAAGTCAATGGGCTAATGCTGCAATGATAATAAAAAATATAACCGATAAAACTGGACAAATTTGTACAGGCATATCGCTTCAAAAAGTGCCGGATAAAACGTATGCAAAAGCTGGTGCTAATGTGTCTTGGACACTTATGGCAGCAGATATTGAGAGTTTAACAACAGTATGATTAGATTAAAGTTAGAGAAAAGGAGAAATTTTATGGATCGAACTAAAACTTTTGAATTAAAAGGCGCGAGATGGCAAGTTTCAAAAGTATCGGCTCTTGATGGATCTAATCTTATTAGGAAATTTACGAGCAGTGGTATATTAGATCCGCAAGAGTTTATTGCAAATATGCCGGACGAACAATTTAAGCCTATTCAAAAAATATTATTAAGCAGTATAGCAGAATTACAAACTATAAATAATTTAGAGGTTCCGATTCCAGTTGTTCTTCCGAATGGTACAATACATGGAATAGCATCCGATGATGCACTACTTCTCTTTGTATTAACGGCTGTATCTTTAGAATTTAATTTATCTGGTTTTTTCGACGAAGGCGCATTGAAGGAATATCGACAATTGATGCAGGATTTCAATGTGCCGAAGCCATAAATATTGATGGATTTGCTTTTGTACCTGTTGCGGCTGGATTCTGGAAACAACATGAACTTTGGGACGGTACTTATAATATTGACGATTTATTTGATATACATGAAATGATGTCGGTAAAAAACGAGAACGATAGAAGATTTAACGATAGGAATAAAGCATGAATGCTGATATGATTAAAAAGTATTTGGTCGGACTTGGGTTTGAGGTTGATAACACATCTTTTAGAAAATTTCAAGATGCCTTGCAAAATACCTCCGGTCAAGCTGAAAAACATGCAAGTGGTATGTCAAAATCTTTTATTAAAGCAGGAGCAGGAGTTGTTGGGGCTATGTCTGCAATTATGGCGACCACTTATGCCCTTCTTAATAGTTTGGCTAAAGCAGACCTTGGATATACAAAATTATCTATGACCATGTTTATGGCTAAAGATCAAGCTAAACAGTTTAGTATTGTAACAAAAACTATGGGTGAATCGATAGAAAATATTCGCTGGATTCCTGAGTTGCAAAAACAATATAAAGAATTAATGATGACAGCTAAGAAAATGGAATTGCCAAGAGAGTACGGCGAAAATATGAAAATGTTTCGCAGCGTAGGATTTGAATTTACAAAGTTAAAAGTAGAATCTGTTTATGGATTACAATGGATCGGACACAATATCATTAAAAATCTTATGGAACCAATTATGGGTTCAAAAAGTAGTTTTGCTAAATTTAATGAATATTTGATTGAGAATATGCCGAAAATAGCTAAAAAAATAGCTGACGTACTTTCACCTATTATTGGTATTATTATGGATTTTGGGAAAGCTATATGGGAGGCAGTAAAAGCAATCGGCGATTTGTGGCGGGAAATGTCGAGCACAGATAAAACTTTATTGGTTGCCGGATTAGTGGCTATAGGTTTTTATTTAGCCCCTATCACGGCTGGATTTATTTCGGCTCTTGCGGCCGCAAGCGAATTTACGGCTTTTTTTGAAGGTAAACAAACTTTAATACCTTCAGAAGTATTAGCCGGGACATTGTTTCTTGTAAATATTTTGGTTTTAGGACTTCAGTCTGTGCTTGCAATTATAAAATCTATTGCGACGGAAGCTTCTGCATTATTGGCAAATGCAATGACCGGAATTACTTCAATTTATCAAGCTGTAAAAACAAAATCTTTTTATCCATTAATAAGTGGAATAGCTTCTATTAAGAATGTCAATGAGCAAAAGGAAAAGGATCTTTTGGCGATTTGGGATAAAGTTGCGGGATTAGACAAAAAAAATACTGATGGACGACCTCAATGGCAAATGGCGGGTCTTTATGGAATGTTAAGTGACAAGACGATGAAAAATGTTAGGATGACAGGAGCAGAAAGAGAGGAGAGAGCTGCATATTGGGATAAATATAAAACCGAGATGCCTGGAAAAAATGGTGAGGTTACATCGGGTAAAAGGTCTGCCGGTCTTAGATTTGCAATTCCCGCAAGATCAAAACAATATGGATCGGCAGGTACTTTGACACAAGAAGATGCTTACGGTATGGCTCTTGAAATATCTGCGAGAAGTGGAGTAAATCCAAATTTTCTTTTTTCGCAAATGATGGGTGAAAGTGGTCAACTTAAAAATTATAAAGGCAGATTCAATCTTGGAAATTTTGCTGTACCAGGCTCACCTGAAGACACGGCATTTACAGATTTTGGTTCTAAAGAAGAAGCTATAGAATACGCTTCTAATCAATTTAATAAAAATTGGAGTGAAGCAAAAAATGCAAGAACTCCACAAGAGTTTGCACATATTCTTAAAACGACCGGTCGCATTGGCGGCTATTATACAGCAAGTGAATCAGATTATGGAAATATGTTGATGGACCCAAAAAATCAATATGGCGGCGGAAATGGAACTGTTAATAGTGGCAATACTATTACTATCAATATAAATGGCGCAAAAAGTCCTCAAGAAACCGGTAAGGAAGTTAAAAAAGTTATGACTACGCATTTTGGGTTGCGCGTACCTTCTATGAATTTATAAAGAGAGTATAAATGAATCCTCAATTAAGTTTAGTGGATGCTCAATATTTTCTTTGGAGAGTAATATCAAGGGCTAATGTTTCGCCATTAAAGGCCGGATATACTCCAAATGATCAATATGCAAAGCAAATAGCATTAAATAATGCTTCTGTTTCTCCTTTAGAAATAGAAAAAAAGGCGTATCATCCTAAAGCATGGGATAATCAAGAAACAAGAGCATTATGTTATATAACAGATGTTGATGGAACTGATTATTTTTTTGACGGTGTCTTTAAAATAGAACACTCCTCAACGAGAAGATTAACTATGCATCCTGTACAAACGGGGGCAAATATATCCGATCATTCTTTTCAAATTCCATCAAGAATTACTATGGAAATCGGTGTTTCTGATTCAATGGATATATATCGAAATGATTGGCGAGGAAATTCTCTTTCAAAATCTGTGAACGCTTATCATCAATTAAAAAAATTACAGGATTCCGGTGAACCCCTAACAGTTTATACGAGATTAATGAATTATGAAAATATGGTCATCGAATCTATTACTACTCCAGAAGATTATAAAACATTATATAGCATGAAAGCTTTAATCTCTTTTCAGCAGATAATAACAGTTACTTTAGCAATTATGAAATATAGCGTTTCGGCTCAAACAACTATAGAAACAATTAAAGGAGCACAGCAACCGGCTACTTCTGGATTAAATCCTTATAGATCGAATCTTGCTAATCTTGTCAAAACTGGAGGATAATGAATGGCGGATAGATATTGGATAGGCGGGTCGGGAAATTGGAGTGATACAGCTCATTGGTCGGATACTTCTTCATGGGGTTTATATCCTGAAGAGGGAGTTGGCGGATTTAGCTATCCGATAGATGGTGATTGTGCGTTTTTTGAAGGCTCTTATTTTGAAGATGCGATCGTATCATTCGATGTTGATATAGTATGCGATACTATTTATGGACTGGAAAAGCTTAAAGATTATCCACTTATAATAGATTCTAACGGAAAGAATGTGACATGTTGTAGTGGATTGTGGTCAGAATTTCACATAGGAAGTGTATGTATAAAAGAATTATCTATTATAGATTCTATTTTTTTTATAAATATTTTTATAATTGAAGGCATAGTGAATGTATTTGCAACTGGGTCCTCTATAAATTTAAAATCATTACCTGGAGAAAGTTCTTTGCCCGCTTATTTCTCGTCAACTGAGGGAGGTATATTTAACGACATAAACTTTGATTTTGCGGATATTGACGATTGCGATGTAAAACTTATATATCAAGATGATATTACGTTTAATAATGTAACTGTCACTCCAACTTCAAATTTAAATCCTAATATTTATATAGGAAATTCCGCTGGAATTGAGGAAAAGAAATTGACTTGTAACAATTGGGCATTATCCGGAGATGCAGATACAAATTTTATTATTAATTTAAATTCAGCAGATTATTTTTGGGTGATTTCGTCGTAAAAGGAAAATATGGCAACAAGATATTGGATAGGTTCTGGAATCAATTGGAGCGATCCTGCTAATTGGTCTGAGACAAGTAGTGGTGAAGGTGGTGCTTCTGTTCCTTATGAAACGACAGATACCGCTATTTTTGATGGAAGCTCTTTTATAGAACCTGATTTTGAAATTTATGCTACTGATGTTACAATAGAATGCAATATCGTAACTGAAGAAGCTTTACCTTTTTGTATTCGTATTGGTCTTGACGGATATATTGGTTTGCAGAATGAAGTTTATATTTCCAAAATTGTCATAGAAAATAATGGTGGTTTAGAATCAAATAATTATGATATATCTACAGATGATTTAGAAATTTATTCTGGTGCTGTAGTAAATTTAGGAAGCTCTGATGTAGAAATCGATTCTTCCGGCACTTTTGATATAGACGGTTCGGGTGGGCAAATAACAATAACTGGTGGAGTTTTTATTTGGTCGGAAGGTCCCACTATTAATGCTGAAAGTTGTACTTTTTTAAATTGTTCTGCTCAAGGCGGAGCTACCTTTAATGCTTTATTGATTAATAATAATGTTGATAGTGGCGGAAATTTAGGTTGGATATTTGATTCTGCTTTAAAGCCTTTTACGATTTATCAAAGTTCCGGAATTGTAAATGTCGAAGGTTGTGTTTTAAAAAATAGTATTGCAGAAGGCGGCGCAACATTTAATGCTTTTACTTCATTAGGTAATGTAAATGGTGGATATAATACCGGTTGGATATTTGAGGGAGAACCTTTTTTGATATTAAATATTGATGATACTATAAGTATCGTCGATTCTTTTACAAAACTTAAATCTCTTGTTTTGCTATCGATAGGAATAGGTTCTTTTTCTCAAGTAATGCTTGTTGGCAGTTCACAACAAATTCAAGCAATTGGATATTATGATGATGGATCAAATGCTATTATCACTCAAGAAGTTACATGGATTTCATCAAATACGGCAGCAGCGACAATTGATTCTGGTGGATTGATTGTTACTTTAGCGACTGGAATTACTTTTATAACTGCTTCGTTATCAACTCCTTATGGTTTAATTTACAGTAGAGTAATGTTGAAAATAGAGCAATTGACCTCTTCTTTAGATGCGGAAACGGCTGTTTTTCAACAAGTACCTTTAAAACCCGATCCTAATCAAACATTTAATTGTGTACTGACAGTCGATGGCAGAAATATAGATTTAACTTTTAAACTACGTTGGAATGCAGAAGCAGGATATTGGGCAATGACTCTTATTGATTCAACTACCGGTAATTATTTAGTGGATGGAATTCCTTTAATTGTAGGAGTTCAGCCCACAATAAATTTACTTCAGCCCTATGGATATCTTGGTATTGGAAGTTGCTATATTATAAATGTGAGTGGAGTTGCAAGTGA
>Ga0315273_10012426_pt1 | contig 10919 bp, 15 predicted proteins | sample YL17G02_0_MG_FD_205753 | JGI IMG/M metagenome (GOLD analysis project Ga0315273, IMG submission 205753) | Sediment microbial communities from Yellowstone Lake, YNP, Wyoming, USA - YL17G02_0 | ecosystem: Environmental > Aquatic > Freshwater > Lake > Sediment | place: USA: Wyoming | collected...
CCCCAAAACCCGCCCGGCTTTGGCTAGACTTCCGCCCCTCATGCTCGACTGGTTGGGGCCAGACTACATCACCCGTGACGAACTGTCCCTTAGGGGATACCATGTACCCGGTTATCCCTCAAGTGTCGGCCGCCTTGACGCTGTGCCACCGCGCGCCTATCATCGCGCCGGTTGCGAATCGAACTAGGTGGCGGACGTGAAGACCCAGCCGGCGCCAAACGTGGTGGCACTTCGCTTGAGCCTGTATCTGCGGCAACTGGAACAGTTGCTGGCGGAGGGCATTCGGAAGGTCTCCAGCCAGCAATTGGCGGCCAGCTTGCAGACCACCGCCGCCCAGGTGCGTAAGGACCTGACCCACTTCGGACAGTTCGGCCGGCCTGGGATGGGCTACGAGGTCGCCCCGTTGATCGAGGAGTTGCGTCGCATCCTGGGCACCGACCGGACCTGGAGCGTGATCGTCGTTGGTGTCGGCGACCTGGGCAGCGCGCTGCTGCGATACCGGGGTTTCCGCAAGAAGGGCTTCGAGGTGGTGGCGGCGTTTGACGTCTCCGCCGGCAGGGTGGGAAAGACCGTCGGCTCGGTGGCCGTCTACCACGTCGACCAGATTCCCGCCATCGTGCGTAAACACAACGTCCGGCTCGCCATTCTCACCGCACCGGCCGAGGCCGCTCAGGAGCTTACCGACCTGCTCTGCCGTGCCGGCGTCAAGGGCATCCTGAACTTCGCCCCCACCACGCTGCGGACCTCCCCCGGCGTGGCGGTCCAGCCGGTGGACCTGGCCGCCCAGCTTGAGCAGCTCAGCTTTCGCATCGCCTCGGTGGGCCTCCCTCGCCGTTGAGGCCCGCGCGACGGAAGGGAAATCCTCACGGGGCTTGATTTTCCCGCGATTTTGTGGAGATTCTATGCCCCATGGCCGAGACCTACTACGTCACGACACCGATCTACTATGTCAACGACGTGCCCCACATCGGGCACTCCTACACCACCATCGCCGCCGACGTGCTGTCGCGCTACTATCGCTCCCAGGGACGCGACGTGCGGTTCCTCACCGGTACCGACGAGCACGGTATCAAAATCGTCAAGGCTGCCGCCGAGCGGGGCGTCGGCCCCAAGGAACTGGCCGACGAGGTGGTGGTGCAGTTCGAGCAGCTTTGGCGCGACCTGAACATCTCCAACGATGACTTCATTCGCACCTCCCAGCCGCGGCATGAGCGGCGGGTGCAGGAGATTATCCGCCGCCTGGTCGAGCGGGGTGAGATATACCTGGGCAAGTACGAGGGATGGTACGACGAGGGCCAGGAGGAATTCGTTACCGAATCGACCGCCCGCGATAACGAGTTCAAGAGCGCCATCACGGGCCGGGCGCTGGTGCGATACAGCGAGCCGAGCTACTTCTTCCGCCTCTCCAAGTGGGTCCCCAGACTCATCGAGCACATCCGGGCGACTCCATCGTTCATCCTGCCCGAGGCGCGGCGCAACGAGGTGCTCAGCAAGCTGGCGGCCGGCGTGGAGGACCTGAGCATCTCCCGGCCTCTGGAAAAGCTCAACAACTGGGGCGTCGTGATGCCCAACGACCCGGCGCACAGCGTCTATGTCTGGATCGACGCGCTCAGCAATTACTACACCGCCCTGGGCTGCCCGGAAGTGGGCGACGAATACGACGCCGCCCACGCGCGCTATTGGCCGGCCCAGGTGCACCTGATCGGCAAGGACATACTCTGGTTCCACGCGGTGTACTGGCCCTGCTTGCTGATGGCGCTGGATCTGCCCCTGCCTCGGTGCGTCTTCGCCCACGGCTGGTGGACCTCCGAGGGCAAGAAGATGTCCAAGAGCCTGGGCAACTTCGTCTCGCGCCAGACCATCGCCGACATCTGCCGGGACTTCTCCCGCGACGCGTACCGCTATTTCCTGCTGCGGCAGGTGCCCTTCGGCGCCGACGGCGATTTCTCGCATCAGATGCTCCTTCAGCGATACAACACGGAGCTTGCCAACGGCCTGGGCAATCTGCTGAGCCGGACGGTCAACATGATCGGGCGGTATTTCGAGGGTGCCATTCCGCCTCCCTGTCCCCAACAGGCCCAGGACAGTGCCGCCGTGCGGACTTCGGCGGAGAACCTGGTCCGTGCCATGCCCGAGGCCATGGCCGCCTGCCAGCTTGGTGTCCCGCTGGAGAAGTTGCTGGCCCTGACCTCCGAGACCAACCGCTATATTGACTTCACCGGGCCGTTCAAACTGGCCAAGGATCCCGCCCAGCGGGACCGCCTGGCGGCGGTGTTGTATGTCTGCGCCGAGGCGCTGAGAATCATCTTCCTGCACCTCCGCCCGTTCATGCCCGAATCGGCCGAGAAGGGCCTGGCGCAGTTGGGCTGGTCCGTTCCGCCCGGTCGGCTTTCGGAGCTGGCAGGCTGGGGACTGCTGCCGGCGGGCACGAAAACCGCAAAGGCCGAGGCCCTGTTTCCACGGAAGACATGATGAGCCATTCCATCGGAAAGAAGAAAACCCTCGAAGACATTATTCGCACCGACGGGCGCTATCCGCCGGAGGCATTCGATTTCCTGCTCGATGAGGGCCTGCCACGCGCCGTCCGGGAAGCCTACGACGGGGGCAGCGAACAGGCTGGCGGATCGTCCAGGGCGCCTGCGCCGCACGCGGAGGCGGGCAAGCCCGTCCACGGCAGGCAGTTGTGCCTGGCCTTGCGCGACGAGGCAATCGACAAGTGGGGGATGCTGGCCTCGGTTGTGCTGGCAAAATGGAACATCCGATCGACCCTGGACTTCGGCAACATGGTCTACCTGCTGATCGAACACAACGTGATGCAGAAGACGGCAGAGGACAGCATCGAGGACTTCCGGGATGTTTATGACTTCGCCGAAACTTTCCGATTTGAGCCTGATCTGCATCTGAAAGAATGAACGCCAAACCGCTCAAGGATGCCCCCCGTCGCCTCGAGGTCCCCCCGCCCCTGGACATGGTGGACGGCATACCCGACCGCAGCGCCGCCAGGCCGGCCTGGAAGTATGCGCTGATGGCGGCGGCGTTCCTGGGCTGGCTGGCGTTCCTGATCTACTGCTGGCTTGCCGGGGGCGTGAATGGATAGCTTCAGGTCAAGCAGAGGTGATTCGATGAACAATCGGTGCAGGAAGGGATGTTGCCGTGGATAGCCTCCTACGACGCTTCTGGCCGTTCGCCGCCTTCTTGGCTGTCGCGATCGCCGGGGGGTGCTCCAACAGCAGGCTCCAGGCCAATGGCAGCATCGTGGCCGCCCCGAGCGGGGCCTTGAGCGTTTATCAACTCGCCGAGCGGCTTGGTATGCAGGTGGCCGACGCTACCATCATGATGGCCACGCTCCGCAACTCCCACAGCACGGTGGTCATCTACGCCGAGCCTGACAGCCAGGCGTACGTAAATGGCCGGCGTCTGGCGGCGCCTAGCGGCGGGGTCATGGTGGTCGATGGGATTCTCTTCGTGCCCCAGGACTACGAACCGGCCATTCGCATGGCGCTGCACCAGCCCGCACCCCTGCGGCCGACGCCTGCGCCTCTGCCATCGCCCCAACCGCCGCCGCCCACCCGCCAAGCCTACGCGCGGCTGGGGACCGTCGTCATCGACGCCGGACATGGCGGACAGGATCCCGGCACTATCAGCGTCTACGGCGTCCAGGAGAAGACCATCGTGCTGGATGTGGCCCAGACGGTGGCCGAGCGGCTTATCCAATACGGCCTGGACGTGCGCATGACGCGCGACGGAGACGAGTTCATCCCGCTGGAAGGCCGAGCGGAAATCGCCAATCGTTGCCGGGCGACGCTGTTCATGAGCATCCACGCCGACGCAGCCCCGCGAAACCGCGCGGCCAGCGGGTTCACCGTCTATACCGACAGGACGCCCTCGCGGGCCTCCATCGTCGCCGCCGAAGATATCATGCGATGCATGTCCTCGGCGGGCGCCGCCTCCCGGGGCCGGCACGAGGCCAACTACCGGGTGCTGGTGGGCGCCAGTTGCCCCGCCGTGCTGGTGGAACTGGGCTTTCTCTCCAATGCCCGCGAGGCCGCCAGCCTCGGTAGCGACAGTTATCGCGGCCGGTTGGCCGAGGCCATCGCCGAGGGCGTCCTTGCATATCTTAGCAACCGGTAATACCCGCCAGGATGCCAAGTGGGCTTGCGACGATAACCACGGATAATATCGCAGGTTAGGCGAAGCGAGTCGCCAACTTCCGCCTCTGTTTTTAGTCCTCCGTCCGGTGCGTTGAGAGATCGGTGGGTTTGCCCTCCCCGCGGATGAATCGTATGGTTTCCTCCAAACCCTTGGAGGGGATAGAGAATGGTCTATCGCATACGTTTTCGGACTGGCGGCGGCCTGCGGGATGAGTCGGAAGTGGTGGTGGAAGCCAATACTCCCACAGAGGCGATGGTGAAGTTCCGCCACGTCCGCGGCGGACAAGACGGCGGCTCCCAAGGCCGGATCACCAGCATCTGCTCGGAGCATTCCTGCCAGCCTCAAGGAGAGTAGGAGAACCGTCCGGCAACCAGTTTGGCCGGCCGGGCAACCTTCTCGGCGGGACGGGCGGGCGAGGCGCCCCCGGTCCTTTCTAAGGCCGCAGCTTGGCCCGCAGTTCGGCCAGGAAGCTGGCGCGGATGCGCTTGGACAGGGCCTCCAGCGCCGGTTCGTGGATTTTTCCCCCGATCAGATCGTCCACCGCCTGCACCCCCAGCGCGCCGAACCGCCGCAGGTTCAACGCCTGAACGTCAGCCCCCTCGATGTTGCCCCGGGCCATCTCCAGGACGTAGTTGATGGCGAAGTGATGCAGGTCGCCGCTGGTGAGGTTCTCGCGATGCTCCAGCGGCTCGTGGGGGGAATGGCCCGTCTGGGCCAGCAGGTCGTGCTCCTGCTGGTAGAGTGCGTCGATCTGCTCCTGGCGGTGGCGCTCCTCGGCCTCGTCCAGCGGGGCCAGAGGCAACACATCTTCCTCTGAAACGGGGGAGGGAATATAGGTGCTGCGTTCGCAGAAGGGGCACTTGCCCCTCTTTCCGCCGGCGGCGTCGGGGGCCTTGACCTCCTTGTGGCAGAACTCGCAACGGAAGGTGATGCCCATGGTTTCATTCTCCCATGACCTTAATCACAATGCGCTTGGGGCGCCTGCCGTCGAACTCCGCGTAGAACACCTGCTGCCAGGGTCCCAGGTCCGGCTTGCCCGCGGTGATCGGGAGGATGACCTCGTGATGGACCAAGAGGCTCTTGAGGTGCGCGTCGCCGTTGGTCTCGCCGGTGCGATGGTGGCGGTAATCGTCGCGATGGGGCGCCAGGCCCTCCAGCCAATCGTCGATGTCCGCCAGCAACCCGTCCTCGGCGTCGTTGACGAACACTCCGGCGGTGATGTGCATCGCCGAGACCAGGACCATCCCCTCCCGCACGCCGCTTCGTACGACGGCCTCGGCGACGCGGTCGGTAATGTTGACGTACTGGCGCTGCCGTTGGGTGTTAAACGTCACGTATTCCGTCAGCGATTTCACAGGCCCGTCTCCGCCGCTACCAGCGTGTTGCCGTTGCGGTTGTCAACGAATTCAGGTTTCACAGGGTTGCACCTTATCAGGCCCAATCACAGATCAAAACAACCGGGGAGGTTCGACGGGCGTTCGTTGGACCTCAGGCCAGAATACACCGATCACGACCCACGACTTCGGGTGTGCCAGTATCGTCCCCACGAAGAAGTGGGTATCCTTCGTGGGTCCACACAGTTCGCCCAGGAACTTCTCCTTCACGCCCTGTGCCGCAACGTCGGGAGCAGCCCCCTGATCGACCAACTTCCAGTAGAGAGCCCCGACCTCCCAGTCCTCAATCATCATCTGGTGCCCCGTGCATCGGGTGTCGCTGCACTCGAACGTGTACTGCAATTTGAAGGGCACCTTGCGCGGTGGTTCCAGGCTCTTCGTCCGGTTCTCCCAGAGCCGGGCTTGGCGCAGTGCGGCCTTGAATCCGGGCTTCCAATCCGGTGCGTCAGGGGTGATGATTAGGTCGTGAACCTTCTTGGGCTTGAACACCCCCAGCGAGGTGCTATCGGCGTTCTGCCGCTCGTGGAGGTCCTCCATTGAGGCCGCCTTCTGGGCCAGCGCATAGCAAGCCCTCACCGACCAGTTGCCGCGTTTCGTCGGAATGGGTTTGCCAAGCAACTGAAGCGTATCACAGTCTGGGCGATAGCTCTCCTTGCGAGCGTCCCGTCCCTTGTGCTTTTCGGCATCCACGCTGATCCACTGGTATTTCCTGTACTGCTTGCTGTAGGGCAGGTCCCGGAAGTTGATCGGGTAGAGCCGCACGAAGTCGCCGGTTTCGGTGACGCCGGCCGTGCAGACCAGTTCGTCGTATTTCTGCGACGGAATGGGGTAAGTCTTGACGGTGACCAGGACTTTCAGTTGTTCCATGGCGGCCCCGTGTTACAGGTGTATGATGGGCAGGTCGCTCTTTGCCGACGCCGCTTGGGCCAGTCTTCCCCGGTGGCATTGCCGCACATCCTTCTCGACGCAGACAAGCACGGAGGGGCGTTGGTGCAGTAACCTGATCAGCCGGTCGATCTCGGTTGTTTGCCGTGGCAACATTTCGTTTTGATAGCGTTCCAACAACCGCTGGTAGGAATCGAAGTCATCGAGGCCTCCCCGCTGCTCGCTGGGGATGCCCAGTTCCGGCAGGTGATGGTAGGCCAATCCCAGCTTTTCCGCGATCTCGCTGAGCGACCGCTTCGCAAAACCGTACTTGCGGGAAATCGGGTTGGCCCGTACATCGAGGATGGCCTGCATGCCCGACCGCAAGAGATGGTCTAGGAACCCGTCCACCGACCGCCCCTCATACCCGACTGTATAAACGGCCAAATCCGCTCTGGCCACCGGGGGCAGTTGGGCCGGAACAAGATGCCTCAACTCACTCCGGGTGGCAAACCAAGGATACCTGGAGTAGACATCCTTCACCAGTAGATCCTTGCCCATCCGACCGTACGTGGACACGACCGTCTTGACGGCACACTGATCCAGCCAAGGTAGTTCCTCAGCCTTCTCGTGGGCCAGATGGCGCGTGGCGCCCCGCAGGCTGAATGACTCTTCGTTGTCGGTGACGTAACCGTCTCGCTCCAGTGCCTGTAGCTCGCGGTACAGGGCGAAGGAAAACGGCCCAAACTTGTAGGGTACGAAGTCGTAGAACGTGTGGGCGTCCCGAAACACAGTCTCGTGGCGCAACAAAAAAGCCAGCTTGACCAGCTCGATCCGACGGACCGTCCCGCCTAACTGGTCAAGCAACATCAGGACAACTTTCTGTCGTGTCAGCACCGCGGCCTCCAGCCACACCTTCGTATCTTATCGGCAGGGAAGGCATTGTGGAGCGCGAGATTCCATCCCCTAGGATATCCGACCTTTCCGCTTGCCTGCCACGCTTTGCCCGCCAGCGGCCGGGAATCGGGTAGCAGCAGGTCCCGGCCATAGCGATTCATCTGCTCTTGCTCTTGGTCCATTCCCGATAATGTGTCAACACGGCGTCCATACGGGCGTGGTAGTCCCAGCCCTCGTGGAACGTCTCGCAGATGTGGCGCACGTGGGCTTCCGTATTTGTAAACCGAGACCAGGACCATCCCCTCCCGCACGCCGCTTCGTGCGACGGCCTCGGCGACGCGGTCGGTGATGTTGACGTACTGGCGATGCCGCTGGGTGTTAAACGTCACGTATTCCGTCAGCGATTTCACAGGCCCATCTCCGCCGCTACCAGCGTGGCCGATTGCGATCCGTCAGCATTCCGATCGCCAGCAGCACAAGACCGATCAGACCGATCGTTCCGGCGGCATACCAGGCTATGAACATCAGCAGTTTCACCGCCAGCAGAACCACCGCCAACGCGATCAGCGATACCCCGGCCAGACGCAACCTGTTGGAGAACATAGACCAGCCTCGTTCCTTGTCCCGCGCACGTCGGATTTGCCGTCTCTGCAACGTTACCCTATGATAGCAGCACGGTGCGGCTGGGCAATGCTCCAAACCGGCTGCACCAGGTCCGTTTGATGGAAAACGTCCGCGAATTGGTCAGCCGCGAGTTGCTTCCACGGGTTTCCCGGCCGGGGCAGTATATCAGCCTGGAGACCAACTCCCGTTGCGCCGACGTCGGTTCGGCGGAAGTGACGGTGGCGATGGCCTACCCGGACGCCTACTCGGTGGGCATCAGCCACCTGGGCAGCCAGGTGCTCTACCAGATGCTCAACGACATGCCCGGCGTGGCCGCCGACCGGGCGTATTGTCCCTTCCCCGACGCCGAGGCCGTCTGCCGAGAGTATTCGATCCCGCTTTTCGGCTGGGAGAGCCGCTGCCGCCTGCGGGACTTCGACGTTTTGGGTTTCTCACTGGCCTACGAGATGTGCATCACCAACGTGCTGACGATGCTGGACCTGGCGGGCATTCCTCTCCGCTCGGCCGACCGCGGGGAGCAGGACCCCATTGTGGTGGCCGGCGACGCGATGGCCGACGCGCCGGAACCGGTCGCGGAGTTCTTCGACCTGATCGTTCCCGGCGACGGCGAAGGCCCGATGAAGGAGCTTGTCGAAGTCCTCCGGCAACGCAAGCGCAGCCGCGCCGGGCGGGAGGAGACGATCCTCCAGGCCGCCAGGACGGTCCGGTCGGTCTACGCCCCGCGGTATTACCAGGCCCCCATTGCCTCCGGCGGTCCCGCCGGCCCGGCAGTACCGCTGCGGACCGACCTTCCCGCCCTCATCGAGCGGGCCTGCCTGAGGCGCCTGAGCGACTCTCCCGCCCTTATCCGCCCGTTGGTTCCCTTGGCCGAAGCGGTGCACGACCGTGTGGTCATCGAGATCATGCGGGGCTGTCCCAACGGCTGCCGCTTCTGCCAGGCCGGACATACCCGCCTGCCGGTGCGCTTCCGCGGCGTCGAGGAGATCGTCGCCATCGCCCGAGCGGCCCTGGCGGCGACGGGATACCGCGAGATTGCGCTGCTGAGCCTGTCTTCCAGCGACTACCCGGCTCTGGAGGGGCTGATCGAGCGGCTCAATGCCGAATTCGCCGCCAGGCGCGTGTCGGTTTCGTTACCGTCGCTGCGCGTGGGGCAGCAGCTTCGCGTCCTGCCGGCCCTGACCAGCGCCGTCCGCAAGGGCGGCCTGACCATTGCCGCCGAGGCCGGTTCGGATCGCCTCCGCGAGGCGATCGGCAAGGACATCCGCGAGGAGGACATGATCGCCGGCGTTCGCGCCGCCTATCAGGCGGGCTGGCAGCGTGTGAAGGTCTATTTCATGGCCGGGCTGCCGGGCGAAACCGGCGCCGACATCGACGCCATCTACCACCTCTGCCGGAGGCTGTCGGACGCCCGCCGGGAGATCGACGGCCAGCGGGGTGCGATCTCGGCAAGCGTATCGTGGTTCGTGCCCAAACCCCACACACCGATGCAATGGTGTGCGATGCGGGACGGGGAGTATTTCCTGGGAGTGCGAAGGCGGCTGCGCGATCTGAGCCGGCGCTCGCCCGTTTCGTTCAAGTTCCACCGGGTGGAGCGCAGCCTGCTGGAGGGCGTGCTGTGTCGCGGGGACCGGCGACTCTCGTCGGCCATCGAGGCCGCGTGGCGCAACGGCGCTCGAATGGACTCCTGGGAGGAGTTCTTCGACTACTCCAAGTGGACGGCTGCGTTTGAGCAGACGGGCATCGATTGGGCCTCCTATCTCCTCCCGATCCCCCTTGACCGCCCGCTGCCCTGGGCGCACATCGCCGGCCCGCACGGGGAGGAGTCCCTACGGCGGGAGTATGAGAAAATGGCGAGTCTGCTCGAAACGAGATCGGGCGATCCGAGCTTCTAGAAAGGACGTTCAGGCGGATGCCACCCTTGTTGCCAACTTCGGGATGGGTGGCATTTCGTCCCAAGTTCGCCCTTCTAGCAATCGCCCTGCGCGGGTCCTTCTCGTTCCACCCCATTGTTTAAAGAAGAACGGTACTCTCGCTTCGGAGCAATGCCGCCGGATTTCAAGAACCCAGGCAGGGTCCATGGCCCGCGCGTGTGGCCCTGACTCTCCGCCGACTATCACCCAGTGGATTCCATCGAGGTTCAATCGTGGAATACGGCCGAGTAGCGGTTCAACTGACAGGAACTTAAGTCTGGCACCCGTCTGGCGCAGATCGGCGATTCTGAACGCATAATCTTGACTCTCGACGCTCACGCCCATCCAGACATTGGTTGGCCAAGTCAGCAAGCGGTGGAGTTCGAGCAACCGCGAGGACCTCTTCGTTAAGACCTGGAAAACATGCCAGTGCGCACGGGTCATCACGTCGAAGACCTGGAGGATGAAGTCCACCGGAACGTCCTCGTGGAACAAATCGCTCATCGAGTTCACAAACACAACGCGGGGGCTTTTCCAGTCAAGAGGAAGCCTAAGGGAGTCCTTGTGCAGCGCCAGTCCGAACCCGCTGGCGTAGTGAGGTTGCCCCATGAGCCGAAGGCGGTTGGCCATGCGTTCGGCGTAGCAGTTCCTGCAACCTGGGCTGATCTTCGTGCACCCGGTGACGGGGTTCCAGGTCGAGTCAGTCCATTCGATGGTCGAATTCGCCGCCATCAAACTCTTCCTTTGTCGCGATACTTGTTAAAGATATCCGTGACAATCTTCTTAGCAACAGGTTTCTGCGAGGCGAAGAACAGATAGTAGATGACCGCTCCCTTGGAGTTGTGCATGGGCACAGGGTCTGGAACGTATGCGAAACCAGCGACCTTTTTGAGGCGATCCCGGAAAGCCTTCGCAATGGCCTTGTTGCTGGTCTTGGCTTGTAGGTTCCCGAATAATCCTGGGGTCTTAGAGCATTTTAAGAATGACATGTCGTATATCCGCAGGACTCGAACCAGCCTTGGGCATCCTGGGTTGTGATCGTTTTCAGGGCAGCGGCGATGGCGGCCAACAGAGCATC
>Ga0315273_10012427_pt1 | contig 10918 bp, 9 predicted proteins | sample YL17G02_0_MG_FD_205753 | JGI IMG/M metagenome (GOLD analysis project Ga0315273, IMG submission 205753) | Sediment microbial communities from Yellowstone Lake, YNP, Wyoming, USA - YL17G02_0 | ecosystem: Environmental > Aquatic > Freshwater > Lake > Sediment | place: USA: Wyoming | collected...
TGCCGTTTTTGACAATGTTTGTGCTTCCGCACACTCGACAACTGTAGGTAACCATTTTCTGGATCATGCCAACTATCTTACCATCACTTACTTTTCATCCACTACCGGAAATACATCATATTCAAGCCAAATTGAAGCGGCAGGGATTCGTTTTCGGTGAGTTCAGCCGTATAAAACCCTAAAATTCCTTGACAACTCTACTTTCTCTATGATATTCTTGCCTATACAAACCGACCGGTCTGTCTGTCACTGAATAAAAGTAGCTGGTCATGACTCTTCGAGAAACCATCATCATTGAATCAATGAAACTATTTTCGCTCAAAGGCTTTTTGAGCGCCTCCATAAATGATATTCTGGAGGCTGCTGGCACCTCAAAAGGCGGTTTTTATAACCACTTCTCAAGCAAAGAAGACTTGTTTTTGGCTGTACTGGCAGAGGCGCAAGGCATGTGGCGTCAAAAAGTGCTCCATGGGGTGAAAGAGTTAGAAAGCCCCTTGGAAATTGTCAAATCCATCTTGAAGAATTACCGTGATCGGTATCTCAAAGACTCACAAACGTTTCCTGGGGGGTGTATCTTTATCACATTATCACATTATCAGTTGAACTTGACGATCAAATCCCCCCTTTGTCTGCTGAAGTAAACAAAGGGTTTATAGGTTTCAAAGCTTTGCTTAAGCGCTTGCTGGATCAAAGCCAGGCTTCCGGAGAACTAAATCCCGCTGTGAATACTGAAACCTTGTCCGAAATGCTGTTTGCAGGGATGGTGGGCGCCTCCGTCCTATACGGTGTGGATAAGTCGGCAGTGCGTTTGGATAAATCTATAAACTCGTGGATTGAATTCCTTGAGCAAAATCAGTCGCAGGGTCAAAAAGAATCGTTCCAGCAGGTGCAAGTCTAAGTTTTCGATAGTAAATCCTGTAGTTATGAGTGAAAAAGGAGGTGGCAAGAATATTTGGATGAATAAACTGCTCGCCGTAAAACCTTGACAGTCTAATTTTCAATAAACATATCAAAAGAGGAGTAATCACATGCATAACAAGAATCTTGTTTGGATAACGACCCTGATACTTGTATTGACCGTAGTATTGACTGCTTGTGGCCCAGCCGCGACCGAAGCGCCAGCCATGACCGAAGCGCCAGCCGCAACTGAAGCTCCGGCAGCGACCGAAGCTCCTGTCGAGCGCGGAACCATGCGCTTTACCGACGGTCTGGCGTATGGCGGAAAAGAAAACCTTGATTCTGTGGATGAATCCCGCTTCTGGCCCGTCATTTCAATGATCTATGACCGCCTGACGGAACCTGCCTTTGATTCAATGGTTCCGCAGCCGTCGCTGGCGAAATCATGGGAAAGCAATGACACCGGGGATGTTTGGACATTCCATCTTCGTGATGATGTGAAGTTCCATGATGGCACCCCAATGACATCCGCGGATGTTGCCTATTCCGCCGACCATTGGAAAAATTCCCCAACTTCCATTCTAGCCACCACATTTGCAGTGGTTGACAGCATCGAAACGCCGGATGATTTCACGGTAGTTTTCAAACTAACCCAGCCGGTTGTTACCTTTGACCTGACGGTCATGGATTACCGCGCTCGTGTGGTAAAGAAAGACGGCTTCCCGGATGTCTTGAAAACCGGCATGGGCACTGGTCCCTTCAAACTTGAGAAGTTGGATGTTGGCGGCACTACGATACTGGTTGCGAATGACGAATATTGGGATGGACCTCCCGGATTAGCAAAGGTCGAGGTTTATGGTATCGCGGATGTTGAAGCACAGACCACCGGGCTCCTTTCCGGTCAGCTTGATTGGCAGACGATTACGCCTGAGATCGCAAAACGGTTCGAAGGCAATAAAGATTTTGTGGTGACCGAATCCCCCGGCGGTAACTGGTCTGGATTTGTCATGATCACCGATAAAGAGCCTTTCAATAATTTGGCGCTGCGCCAGGCGATGCACCTGGTGGTTGACCGTCAAAAAATGATAGACCTGGCTCTTAATGGCGCGGGCACCGTCTCCTGTGACTCGGCTGTCATGCCCAGTGATCCAAATGTGTTTACAGATTGCGCCCCTGGAAACGATATTGAAGCGGCGAAAGCGAAATTGGCAGAAGCAGGTTACGCGGACGGCTTCACAGTCGATCTGTACACAGCCGATGTCTGCCAGGATTGGACCGCGCTAACCGAGATCTTCCAGCAGGATGCGGCGCTGGCGGGGATCACGGTCAATATTCAAACCGTTTCAGCGGATGGTTTCTGGAGCGAACAATGGATGAAAGCGCCATTCGTGATGACCTGTTGGAATGAGCGCCTTGCCGATGCGGCTCTCAATGAGATCTATCGCGGCGGCGGCGAATGGAATGAATCCTTCTGGAATGTCCCGGCATTCGACAAGTTGTTGGACGATGCCCGCGCCGAGAAAGATGCCGCAAAACGCAAAGAGTACTATCTGGCTGCGCAGAAGATGCTCCATGAAGAAGGCGGCACGATCATTCCGTATTATCAGAACCTGATCCGCGTCCAGAAGACTTGCGTTGATGGGATTGCTCCACTCGCGAATATCTGGATCGATTGGGATGGCATTACCAAAGATGCAAGTTGTAAATAAAGCCTGATCGCTCGATTTAATTAATAATGTAGGATGCAGGTTCTCCTGCATCCTACATTACCTTCCTGGTTTACTCCGTGTTTGGAAATCATTGGTAAGTTGGACTGAATCCAAATCAAATCAAAAGGAGATGATTCCCCCATGATAGTTCTCATTGCCCGCAGATTTTTTCTCGCAAGCATTACCCTTTTCATCATCTCGTTGCTCGTCTTTATTGGCATTGAAGCCCTGCCGGGAGATGCGGCAACTGCCTACCTGGGTCAGTCCGCAACCAAAGAAAGTTTGAAAGCCCTGCGAGAAGAGTTTGGGTTGAATACTCCGGCGCCCCAACGCTACCTGAATTGGTTGGGAGGTTTTCTCAGAGGGGATTTGGGACAATCGATGGCTCGCAGGAAACCTGTATCCGAGGTGATCGGTAATCAGTTTCGTAACACCGTCGTTTTGGCATTGGCGGCAAGTCTCGTGGGGATTCCTCTCGCCATCGTGTTGGGCGTGATCACCGGTCTTACCCGCGATAAATGGCCCGATATCCTGCTTTCCCTTTTGGCGATTCTTGGAATGACCCTGCCCGGATTCGTCACAGCAACCGTGTTGGTATATTTCTTTTCCATTCGGGTGGAGTGGTTCCCGGCAATTGCCATGATTCCCTCAGATGCCCCGGTCAGTGAAATCCTGCCTAATATCATTTTACCGATCATTACGCTCACCTTTGTCATGGTCGCCCATATTCTGCGGCTGGTGCGCACGAACATGATTGACGTACTGACGAGCGATTACGTGCAAATGGCGCGCTTGAAAGGTATACCCATGGTACGGGTCATATTCCTGCATGCCCTGCCCAATGCCATGCTGCCAACCATTAACGTGGTCGCCCTGACGATCGCCTGGTTGTTGGGCGGCGTTGCCATCATCGAGACCGTTTTCAACTATCCCGGCATCGGAAAACTAATGATCAACGCCATTGGCGATCAGGATCTGGGTTTGGTACAGGGGATTGCCATGATCCTTGCGGGCATCTATGTCGGCGTCAACCTGATCGCCGATTTGCTGACCCTTTTCCTCAACCCCCGCCTGCGGACAACGCGCGGTTAAAAATTCACCGATATCGGAGAAATCCATGACTGTAAATACGCAAAGTACGGAGCAAAAGGTAGTTCTCAAACGACGCAGTCCATTGTTGGAAACATGGGAAAACCTGCGGCGATCATGGTCGGGAATGTTGGGGTTAAGTCTGATCTTTCTGCAAGTGTTGATCGCGCTTTTTTCTCCATACATTGTCCCTCATGATCCCCAGGAAATGGACTCAAAAGACCGCAACGCTCCCCCCTCAGCCGAACATTGGATGGGCACGGATAAACTCGGCCGCGATATGTTTTCACGTTCCCTGGTGGGCGGACGCGTTGCCCTGGTTGTAACCGTATTTGGCATCGCTCTTGCCATGACCTGGGGCGGGCTGACGGGTATCCTGTTGGGTTTTCTTGGCGGATGGGTTGATGAGGTTGCCATGCGCATTGTGGACGCCCTGCTTGCAATTCCCTGGCTTCTCGTTTTACTGATCATCGTAAGCACCTTCGGAACCGATCCCTGGATACAAACATTAACCTTCGGCTTCACCTATGGATATACGGCTATCCGCGTTGCGCGGGCGGCGACGCTCGATTACGTGACGCATGAGTTTGTGCTGGCGGCGCGGGCAAGGGGCGAACGCAAAATCACCATTGTCCTGCGCGAGTTATTGCCCAATGTGCTGGACGTTCTTATGGTTGACGGGGCGATGAACTGGTCATGGATGTTGTTGGGTTTCAGTTCCCTCTCGTTTCTCGGTTTCGGTGTTCCACCGCCAACTCCGGATTGGGGATTCATGATCGCAAAGAATCGTGAGATTCTGGCAACTCAACCCTGGGCGGTTTTCGGACCGGCGCTCATGCTTAGTATATTGATCGTTGGCATCAACCTTTTTGCTGATGCGCTTGCCAAGGCAATGGGGCTGGATCGCAGTCAGGGAGCGCCCGTATGAGCGATCATTTGGTCAATATCAACGATTTGTCCATCGGTTACTACAACAAACGCGGAAGTTTGGTGTATGTTCTCAAAAATATTTCCCTGCAGATCAAACCCGGAGAAACAGTAGGACTGGTCGGCGAGTCGGGATGCGGTAAAAGCACGCTCGGTTACGCGATGATGGGCTATCTCCGCCCGGGAAGTCGGGTGCTGGGCGGTTCGGTTCAATACGATGGCAGGGATATGTTTGCATTGACTCCCCGCCAGTTGGAATCAATTCGCGGCACCGAAATCGCGCTTATCCCGCAGAACGCCGGCAAGTCCCTTACGCCCACCATTCTGATCGGACGGCAAATTATCGAATCCATCGAATACAACGCCAACGTTCCGAAAAATATCGTTGAAGATCGCATGTTGGAACTTCTCGCGCAAGTTCGATTGCCCAACCCTGCTGAAATATCAAAGCGTTATCCGCACCAACTTTCCGGCGGACAACAACAACGCGTTGCCGTTGCGATGGCGCTGGCAGGCGAGCCGGTTATGCTTGTGCTCGACGAACCTACCACCGGCTTGGATGTAACGACACAGGCGCACATCCTTGAATTGTTGCGCGATATCGTATACAAATTAGGCACTGCCATGCTGTACATCAGCCATGACATGGGCGTGATCGCCCGTGTTAGTGACCGCGTGGTGCTCATGTATGCCGGCGAAATTGCCGAGGATTCGCCAACGAAGGACATCTTCAAATCGCCCGCGCATCCCTATGCACGCGGATTGTTGGAATCGATTCCGCGGCTGGAACTTGCCGGCATCCCCAAATCCATGCCAGGGCAACCGCCTCTTCCCGGAACCCTGCCTGGTTGCTCCTTCGCCCCACGCTGTCCCTTTGCCACAGAGATTTGCTCAACCAATGCCCCGGAATTAACTTCCATTCCCGGCAAATCCCGTTTGGTGCGCTGTCATCACTGGGAACATATCGTTGCGTCTGATTTCTCCATGGAAATGAAGAATGTCTTTCATGTAGTGGTGCGCAAACCACAGGACAAACCCGCCATTGAGCTTTCTAATGTCGAAATCACATATCACCAGTATGGGCTGATCGAACGCCTGCAAAAAAAACCTGAGCCGCCGTCAACAGTCAGTGGAATCACACTTTCTGTTCGGCGCGGCGAAACGCTCGCCCTTGTGGGGGAAAGCGGTAGCGGAAAATCCACGATCGTGCGCGCCATCTCTGGTTTACTGCCAACAAAAAGCGGCAAAATACAATACCTATATGATGACCTAACGGTTGTGGTGGATAATCGTCCGTTGAAGTTATGCAAGCAAATCCAGTTGATTTTCCAGAACCCAGATGCGTCACTCAATCCGCGTCACACAGTGGCGGAGATCATAGACCAGCCGCTCAAATTGTATTTTCCAAAAATGAATCGCGATGAGAGAAGGACGCGGCAGATCGAATTGCTTGAACGCGTGCGCCTCGACGGACACTATCGCTTGCGCTATCCCGGTCAATTATCCGGGGGCGAAAAACAAAGGATCGCGATTGCCCGCGCGTTTGCGGCAATGCCCGAAGTTGTGCTGTGCGATGAAGTAACATCCTCGCTCGATGTATCCGTTCAGGCGGCTGTGCTCGACCTGCTCACAGATTTGCAACAGGAACAAAAAACGACCTACATTTTCATCGCGCATGATTTGGCTGTGGTTCGCGCGATTGCAGACCGCGTGGCAGTGCTGTATCAGGGACGACTCTGTGAAGTTGGCTCAGTGGATGAAATTTTCTCTCCACCCTACCACCCATATACCGAAACCTTGATGGGTGCGGTTCTTGCACCTGACCCCGGAGCGGAGCCAAAATTACTCGCAAGCGATACCCCTGAGTTATCCCCCCCTGCCCAGGGTTGCGCCTTTCAACGACGCTGTCCTAAATTCATACCAGGAACTTGTGATATTGAGACACCTCCCTGGCAATCCATCACGGGTTCGGAGGGGCATAAGATTCGCTGCCATATTCGCCCCGGCATATTTGCCGATCAGGTGATATTGAAACGTATCTACAAAGAATCCAAGGGTAAAACACAAGATTCGTGAGTATGGATCGATCTTTCGCGTTTGCTTTGTTCGAGTAAATAACGAAATAAATGGAATTTTGAAATGATGAAGCCAGTGCATCCCAGTGCGCCCGGTTTTTCTGCAGAGCGATTGACGCGCATCAACAGCCTGATGACCCGCTACGTGAACAGCGGCAAACTGGCTGGCGTTGTGACCTGCGTGGCGCGGCGCGGACAAGTGGCGCATTTGAACGCGCTTGGATATCAGAACCTTGAAAACAAAATGCCCATGTCACTTGATTCGATCTTTCGTATCTACTCCATGACCAAGCCGATCACGTCCGTCGCGTTGATGATGTTGCACGAAGAGTCGTTATTCAATCTCACTGATACGGTCAGCCAGTACATCCCCGCATTCAAGGATGTGAAAGTGTGGGGCGCGGGTGGCGCTTTGGAGACTCCGATTCGTCCCATCACCATTCAGGATTTGTTGCGTCATACTGCCGGGTTGAGTTATGGCGGGTATGCTGAATCGCAATCGCCAGTTGATAAGTTATACGATGAAGCGGGCATTTTCATCAACAAGATTACCAATGAAGAGGCCATTACGCGCCTTGCCGGTCTTCCTCTTATGTTTCATCCCGGCACGAAATGGCATTACAGCGTTGCCACCGATGTAGTCGGTTATCTGGTGGAAGTGCTATCCGATATGCCGCTGGCGGATTTTATGCAGGAAAAAATCTTTGCGCCGCTGGACATGGTGGATACCGCGTTTCATATCGAACCTTCAAAGTCGAATCGTTTTTGCACGCTCTACGGAAAAACCCCCGACAGTGATTTCGGCGTTTTGGATCTGCCCGCCTCCAGCGAATATTTACCGCCGGTGAAATTACACGCGGGCGGGAGCGGATTGGTTTCCACCACAAATGATTATCTCAAGTTTGCCCAATGTATTTTGAACAAGGGTGAATTGAATGGCGTGAGATTGCTTGCTCCCAAAACCGTTGAGTTGATGACGTGCAACCATTTGCCAGCCGCGCTGCTTCCCATTGCATTTGAAGGGTCGGAGCCAATGCTCGGCATGGGATTTGGTTTGGGATTTGGCGTCACGCTCGATGTCGCGCAAAACGGCGTAATGGGTTCGGTGGGCGATCACGGCTGGGGCGGGTATGCGGAAACGTATTTCTGGATCGACCCGCTCGAAGATTTGATCGCGATCTTGATGACACAGTATATGCCGTCGCAGACCTATCCGATACGCAAATTGTTTAGGACAGCCGTGTATCAAGCCCTTGTAGAATAGAAAAATAAAACCTATGAAATCAGTTAATGAGACAGTGGATGTTGTAATCGCGGGAGGAGGGACCGCAGGACATATCGCCGCCATCCAATCTGCGCGGCTGGGGGTGAAGACAGCGGTCATCGAAGCAGGGACGATGCTGGGCGGCACGATGACCTCCGGCGGCGTGTACATGCCGAATCATTTTTTCAGCACAACCGGCCCCGTTGTGCAGGGAATTCCCTGGGAACTTTACACAAAGTCGAAGGAGATAGAAGGGCTTCCCATTCCAGACTATAAAAAGAGAAGACCGGTGGAATCGCCCGGTTATTACAGTTACATCAATGTTCCTGTGTATGCCGCTATTGCAGAAGAGGAAGCCGTGCAGGCGGGGGCGATCCTTCATTATCACGAATTTATTTCTGAAATCAAAGCCGACGGGAATTTGTGGGAAATCACCTCCCTTGGGCGCGGCATTCGGCGCGTAACGAAGGCAAAGGAAATCATTGATTGCTCAGGCGATTCTGATGTTGTCAGAATGCTTGGTCTGAAAGTTTTGAAATCGAAAGTATCCCAGCCGGGCGCGCTCCAATATAAGATTGAAGGCATCAAGTACGAACAAATTTGGAAGGAGGAAGTTCAAACGATTTACGAGGAAGCCATGCGGGATGGTGTTCTGCAAAAAGGTGATTTCGCCTACGCCAACATGGAGCCGTTCAAGTACTACCTTGATCACGGCGGACACAACGCAACCCATATCTACAATGCCGACACTTCAGACGCCGATGGTCAGACACGCGCAAACATCGAAGGCAGGCAGCGAATGCTGCGAATGTTCAAGTTTGTGCGGACATCCATTCCGGGATGTGAGCGGGCGACTCTGAAAATGATGGCGCCGCACGCATTGGCACGGGAGACGTATCACACTGTGGGCGAATACCTGATCTTGAAGGATGACTTCTTCAAGGCAACGGATTTCGAAGACAAAATATGCAACGCATTCAATTACATTGACCTGCACAGCCAGGAAGTGGGATGCGAAGTCCAGTTTATCGAAGCCTCTGAAATGCTTCCCAAAGTCCCATTTCGGGCGCTGATTCCGAAAGACAGCAGAAGAATCAGCGTGGCAGGCCGGAATATTTCAGCCAATCGAATTGCTTTCGCGGGGATTCGCGCCCAATGCATTTGCATGGCAATGGGACAGGCGATGGGCGCGGCGGCGGCTCTGGCAGTTCAAAGGGGAACGGTTTCCCGGGAAATTGACAGCAAGGATATTGTGGCAGTGACGGTTGAGCATGGCGCGGTTCCCATATAACTTTTGTGTGAGGTTGAAAATACGTGAAGCAGATTACTGAAGCAGCAAGGCAAGTGCCTGTGATTGCCGAGACAGATGTGTTGGTTGTGGGCAGTGGTCCCGGCGGGCTGGCAGCGGCGCTTGCCTCTGCTCGTACTGGTGTGGACACGATGCTGGTTGAGCGGTTTGGTTGTTTCGGGGGAAACATCACCGCTGTCGGCGTGGAAGGGATCGCGTGGTATCGAAAGGAAAACACCACCGATGTAGAAGGGATCGGGATCGAGTTCGAGCAGAGGGCAAAGTCAATGGGGGCAACCAGCCCGGAGCCGCAGTCTCGAAGCGAGGCGATCAACGCGGACATGTTCAAGTATGTCGCGGACGTTATGGTGCAGGAGTCGGGAGTTAAGCCTCTTCTTCACAGCGTGGTAATTGATGCCATTGTGGAGCAGGATGTAATCAGGGGCGTCATCATCCATAATAAATCCGGCAGGCAGGCGATTCTTGCGAAGCGGGTGATTGATGCATCGGGAGATGCTGACCTTGCATTTTTTACGGGTGCGCCGCTTCGTAAAACTCCGAAGGAAGAGATGATGTCGGTAACGGTCATGTTTTCATGTTCGGGAGTCAATAAAAAACGGTTTCTTGAATACGTGAAGGAAAACCCATCCACGTACAGGGATTGGGGAAAAAATTGGGAGATTCAAAAAGGCGGGGAAGATGATGACCTTTTCAGCCCCTATCTTGACAAGCTGTTTGATCGGGCACGCAAAGAGGGAGTGATCCCTTCGGGATTAAAAGGCATCGGCGGCACGTGGAGCGCCATCACAGACTCTGGCGAAGCCACGTACCTTAATATGATACACATGTCCAATTACGATGGCACCGATGTATTTGAACTGACCCGCGCCGAAATGGAAGGCAGATATCAGGCATTGCAGGCAATCAAAGCGCTGAACCATTATGCGCCCGGTTTTGAAGACGCCAAACTCAGAACATACGGCATGACTCTCGGCGTGAGGGATACTCGAAAAATCATCGGCCGGTATGAGTTGACCGAAAACGATGTGAGGAATCAGGGTCGCTTCGATGACACAATCGGAATTTTTCCCGAGTTTATTGATGGTTACGGCGTTTTGGTTTTGCCCACATCGGGACGTTATTTTCAAATTCCTTATGGGGCGCTTGTTCCGCAAAAAATTGGAAACCTGCTGGTTGCCGGGCGTTGTATATCCGGGGACAAAATTTCCCACGCTTCTGTCCGAAACATGATGTGCTGCGCGGTGTCCGGTCAGGGCGCGGGCGTAGCGGCGGCTGTATCTGTGAAAGATGGTGTAAGCGTTGATGCTGTCAACATCGGCAATGTTCAGAAGGTGCTTGTAAAACAGGGCGTGCGAATCAAATAGGAAATTCAGCACCGCAATATTTATGTCGCTTCTTGCCTTGTGAGATAAATGTCGCGCTACACAATTCATTGAAAATATGGAGCATACTAATGAATTAGACGTTATCACGATTTAGCCGAATCGATATTGTAATGCCAGGGTCTGAAGTTCAAGCGGAAATTGTGCAAACCGCAACAAGTTTCCATGACCCGATCTCGGAATTCATCTTTTCGAACTCGCAATTGATCTTTAACAATCCGATAACGTTTGACGCCTCCAATGGCATGTTCCACGCGGATCCGCAA
>Ga0315273_10012428_pt1 | contig 10918 bp, 2 predicted proteins | sample YL17G02_0_MG_FD_205753 | JGI IMG/M metagenome (GOLD analysis project Ga0315273, IMG submission 205753) | Sediment microbial communities from Yellowstone Lake, YNP, Wyoming, USA - YL17G02_0 | ecosystem: Environmental > Aquatic > Freshwater > Lake > Sediment | place: USA: Wyoming | collected...
CGGCGTTGTTGGGGTCAGCAAGTCCCTGACCCATGACCCGCTTCGTCCAATCTCCAAACGCCTGCGTCGCACGAACCACGTCGGGGTTAGCCGACACTGGCGGCGGCGGAACGTAGAGGCCGAGGTCTTCAAGGGACTGCTTCAGGGCATCGGACGCCTCGGCAAGCGTCTGGAACCCGCTCATGTTGGGCTGGCTCATCAGGTCGGCCTGACTGACCAGTAGGTCCATCTGCTCAGCCGTCATCAACTGGTCCAACTCAAGGACGGCATCGTCAATCGCCCGCTGTGAACTGTCAATCATGCTCTGGATACCGGTCGTCTGCGCCGTCTCATTGAGCGCGAGGTGGTCCTCGATGTCCTTCATCAAAATCTTGATGTCGGGAACCATGTCGTTGGAGAACCGCGACCCGGCGTAGTGGGTCATCTGCTGGTCAAGGCGCTCCAAGAAATCGGGGAGGTCTTCGTTACTCAGGCCACCGGGTCGCGTCGCCAACCTGCCCGCTGGAGCACCCGGCATCGGTGTGCCACCAACGTGCGTCGCCGGGTCCCACTTGGGGTTGAATGTCACAGACGCAAGCTCCGACAGCGCCTCGTCAGGGCTTGCCGCACCATACTCACTCAGTGACCGCATAGCAGGGGAGTCGAAGAAATCGGCCTTCACTTGCTGGAAGGCCGCTGCCCGTGCCTTGTATGCCGGGTCAGCCGCAGAACGCAGTTCGATATGGGCGGTGATGTCGTGCATCAACTCGTGCCGTAGAATGCCCTCGGGCGTCATGTCAGCGTTGTGCGGCACGCCGATATTCGTAACGCGCTGCGTCAACATGCCGTTTTTCTCGAAGTGCCAAATCTGACGGGTTGACTCATTGGCTGCTGTGCGCTGCGCCTCGACGCTCGCCCAGTCCGCCCCAAAGTGACCTGTCCCCAAGACGACAGCGTGGGACCTGTCACCGCCCACGGCCAGCGCCACCGCCATCGTTTCGGCAGTGATAGTGTCCTGCGGCCCGGCGTACCGAGCGATGTCGTCAATGGTCAAATGCGGGACAGGGAGGCTCGGGAACACCGCCTGCCAACGAGCGACGGTCCCGGCCAACCGGTCCTGCAACACGGGGTCGGCGGCAAGGAAGCTGTCGCTAAACCGCTTCTTGGTTCGCAAGATTGGGGTTCTCTGCCCGGGAATGGTGTACAAGTAGTTCTTGGTGGCATCCTTGAACGCCGCTCGGGCCTGCGTCTCAGCCAGATTGCGCGGCAGTTCGCCGTGCCAGATGTCCGTTGCCGAGTGTGCAAGCTGACCGGTCAACTCCTGCGCCAAACGGTCAGTCATATCGGAGTTCCACATGCTCTCGATGGAGCGCATGTCCATATCGAATACGCTGTTCTGAACGGCGTTGACGAGGTCGGGATGCCACTCACGCAGCAAGGCAGCCTTGGAACTCGGGTCGAGATGGTGACTGAACGTGGCAGCCAACTGATTGATGAGGTCTTCGCGTGTGCCCTTTCCACCAGCCGACGCAAGCGTAGCCAGCCCCCGGTTCGGAACCGTTGTCGCGCCAGAGGGTGAGACGATGTTGAGGAGCTTGGCGGCGTCACCGAGCGAACCGACCGAGCCGTCAATCCCGTCGATGATGACGGGCGAGTAAATCTGGCTCATGTAGTCCACCGGGGTGACCCCGCGCATCTCGGCAGTCCGAGCAATCATGTCTTCAAGTGACATACGCTGTTGGGCAGTCAGGCCAAACTTGGACTCGACCTGCCCCCAGAACCCTTCCCAGTGGAAGTTGAACGCGTTTTCCACACGCTGGATGTAGTCCGGGGATGCCCCATGCAAGCGCAGTGCCTTGGACACATCGTCCAGAGACAACCGCCCCGAGGCGATAGCCTCGCGGATACCAGCCTGCGACACGATTGGATTGCCAACGCCCATGGAGAAGTCCATCAGGCGGGCCATGTTGTCTAGCTCCAGCCTCTTGACCTCTCCAAGATGGGTCGGAGTGTGCCACTCGCCGGGAGCGATGGCTGCCATGAAGTCCTTTTTCCACGCGTTCTGCGGGATGCCGCTCGCATTCTTGAACCGCTCGATAAGGATGTCGTTGCCGAGGTACTTCTCAGCAAGCAGTTGCACGGCGAAGTCATCCTCGTGGACGAGGTGACCGGCCCGTGCACTGGCATCCGTGAGCATCTTGTCGAACTCGCCGGGCTTGGCCGTCTCCCAGATGTCACGGGTCTCCTTGCCGAGTCCTTTCTTGAAGGTTTGCAGCGCGTTGACCCGCTTCGCCCCCTTCGTGTCAGCAAACGTCGCACCGGCAGACTTGAGGCGTCCCATCTTGGACGTTGGGTTACTCATGGCGCGCTCTGTGGCCTTACCGAAGACGGCCTGAGCAGCGTACTCGCCTTGGTCCATGTCGGACATCCGATTGATGGACAACTCCGTCATCCGCTCTAACAGACGCGATGTGTACAAATCCTCGGTAGACATGTTTCCGCCAGCGGCCACGTGCGCTCCGCGCTGGGCGTTGAGCACCCACGGCTCGATACGCTCCTGCATCTGGAACACGGAGTTCAGGCGGAACTTCATCGTCGGGTAGACACTCTCGGCAATCTGCCCGAGGAAGTTCACGCCTGTCGCGTTGCCGACAACGGCCTTCGCCTTGGCGGTAAGCTTCTGAGTCACGCCGATGAGGCGAACGTCACCGTCATAGGCATCGAGCACGAGCGCCAGCATCTCGCGCTGAGTAATCTTCCCCGGCCCGGTGCGCAGTTCGAGCGGAATGGCGTCGCTTGTGTTCTTCCAGATGGTACCGGCAGTGAACCCGCGCGGATGGAAGACGTTGTCCTGAGACTGCATCATCTCCTGAAGGGCGTTCCACACACTGCTACCCTGCTCCTTGGTCATCCCGTGACGCTCGAAGGAGAGCTTGTTGAACTTGACCCGAGCGGCGTCCGTAATCATCGCCCCGGTCACCTTGCCGCGCATGACCCGACTCATCGCTTCGATGTAATCGACCGGCTTGGCGACCGCCTTGGCGACGGACGCGATACCACCGGGGATGGTCTGTCCCAGTACGTTCGTAGGAACGACGCGCGCCGGACGGAAGCCCGCACCCTCTAACCCAACGTGGTCTGTCCAGACATCACCTACGGCATGTAGGGCACCCTCTGTCTTGTCGCTGCGCTGGAGACCCCACAGGAACTCGTCCTCTGGCCGGAAGCCGAGGTTGAATGAACCGTGAAGGTCAGCAGAAAGCTGCTGCCATGCCGGTTCCATCTGCTTGAGTTCGTCGTCCACGACCTGCATCGGCAGAGAGGACATGCGCTTTTTGACGAACGACTCGAACTGGGTGATGGTTCCCCGCACGTCAGTGATGTCAGGCTTGATGTAAAGCAGTTCTGGATAGAGTTGCTGGGCTGCGACAATCTCATCCAGTGCCTTCGCGTCGTCAGCGCCATGCGACCCGATACGCTCTAGGATACCCTCGGCACCCTGCTTCGTGAGAGTCTGCTGGTTGATGAGAACAAGCCGCCGATACTTATTGGACAGGGGCAGGACCGAGTTCTGGGTATCGGCATAGACCTTGAGCAACCGGTTGGTTGCCTTACCGTAGGTAGACTGGTGCAGCAACGACTTCATGTCGGCATTCCAGCCCTCCTTGGTCATCTTCGCCAGCCATTCAGCCTGCGACAGACCTGCGGTGTCGTACATGCTCTCCATGCGCCCGGCAAGATTTAGGTTGTCCTCGGCAGTCCAGAGTTGCTGCCGCCACCGGGACGACTCCTCCGTAATGCGGGTCAGGATGTCTGACTTGTGGTTAGCAAGGAGGCCCGACGTGTCCACGCCTAGCTTGTCCACGCCTAGCTCCTGAACCGCAGACATGCGCAACGCTTCAGCGTCGCCACGGGCAATCATCGTGCCACGGTGAAGACGCGCGACCACGCGGCGCATGACGTTGCCACTGTAGATGCCGAAGTTATCGACAAACTCCTTGCCAACATCGGAGGAGATGCCGTCCATCATGTTGAACACCTTGAGATGGTTCACGTCCCCGGCAGCCTGAGACACCGCCTTCGGGACAGCGTCCGATAGGAGGTCGATGTTGGCGTTCCAGCCGGGCATATGCAGGGGGCCGAGCGCGTGCATCGGGTCAACGATGGTCCGTGCCACCTTGGCGGACTTACCGAGATATGTGCCCTGAGCGCCCGTGTACTTCTCACCAACGAACTTCAGGAACTCCGTGCCGGACTTCGTTTCCTGAACGTACTTGCCGTAGAGGTTGAAGCGGCTGGACGTGCCAGCCTCCTTGGCAACCCATGAGGCCAAACCGGACTCCAGCTTGGCAACCTTGGCCGCGTTATCGACGGCGTCGAGACCCTTTAGCCCGACGCCCGCCTCACGAGCGGCCTGAAGTGTCTTGCCCATCGCTGAGAATGTCTTGGCCGCTGCCGCTCCCTTTACCCCAAGGGCTGCGCCGCCTGAAAGTACGGCGGCGGTCAGGGTAAGGGGGTCAGTGATGACGGACAGAGCGAGTTCGGTTGCCATGTCGTGCGACAAACCGCTAGCGTGGGAAGCTAGGTAGTCGAGCGCCTGCGTCTCAGTCCACGTTCCCTCGGAGACTTTCTTGTAGACGACCTCCTCCGTGGGGTTCATCGCCTTATGGTCACCCTCGATGGCTGTACTGAACTCGCGCTTCCCTTGACCTACGCCCATAATCTCTTGCAGCCGGTTCTGTCCGTCCCCGAACCCTAGTCCGGCACCGGCCAGCAGGCGCTCTGACCCGACCTGCGCCGTGCCGAGCGAGTCGAACAGGAGGCCAAGCGACTCGGCAGCAGAGCCGGGCATCGTCCACTTCCCGCCAAGGAGGCTGGGTGGTGCTTCTGGTGAGTCCTTGTATTCACGGATTGCAGCCGACATGAAGTGCGAGTCAGCCGACAACACGCCGGTTCCGAGGAAGCCGTTGTCTGCCGCCATCAACTTCTGATACTTGGCCTTGAGTTCGCCTTCGGGGATGGCGTCGAACTGCTGCTTCAGAGCAGGGGTGAAGTCTGGTTGATTGGGCAGATTTACACGCTCCAAAGCGCCACCAACAAAGTCGGCGGCGTGACCGGGCACCGTTCCAATCAAACCACCTACGTTGGCGATACCTTCCGAAGCGGCGCGGCCCACGGCACCGATGCCGGGAACGTTGCCCAGTAGCCCGCCATGCTCACCGAACGTATCAGGCTGACTCGTCCCGAAGACGGCGACCTTCAGACCCTCGAACAGGTTAGCCGTCTCGACCTGAGCCTGCTGGGCTGTAGAAACCGGGTTGAGGACGTTGACGCTATAGGTCCCCGGGGTAGAGCCGGACGACGGCTGGTCACTCGTTGGAGTGCTCCCGCCGCCTCCGAACACGCGCCCGGTTGCGCGCTTGCGAAATGCGAATGGGTCATCGGCTGCTGGTTGCCCAGACGGCCCGCCTCCGGCGCTGCCGCCCTTGGCCCAAGTCGAAAAGTCAGCCATTACAGGTTCCGCTGATAGCCGTACGTTGACTTTTCCTTAGACGGGGCACCCGGTGGCGAGTAGGCTGGCGGCTGATATGACGGTGAGTACGACGGAGCAGGCGGTGGAGTAAGCGCGGCATCCGGTTGGTTTAGGGGCTTGTAAACCGATGGCCCATATGTCGGTGCCGGTGCCTTGTAGGGAGCGAGAAGGTCGTCCTGCTGCTTGCCTGTGAGGGTCGGGACTTTGAGAGGGTGTCCGAGAGTAATCGAGTTGGACGGGATAGCCACGTTGCCTTGTGGGAAGTTGTTGGTTCCCGGCGTAGCAGAGCTAGCCAGCGGATACAGCAGGTTGTCCTGATTGCGCAACTGGTCGGTGGACAGCGGGTACTTGACCCCGTCTCCGGTCGGATTAGTCTTTGACTTGTCGAACAGGCCCATGAACCAATCAGACACAGCGTGTGCCGCAAGCTGTTGGGTCAGACCAGCGGCCTGCGCGGTCGAGCGGTCGTAGGCTGCCTTGTCTCCTCCGAGCCAATCGGAAATAGACCCGTCCCTATTGTACTGGGGAGTTTGTCCGGCGCTGGTATGCGCAGCCTTGTCGATAGCGTCGATGAAGGCAGGATTGTCCTTGAGCTTGGTCAACTGCAATCGACCTTCGGGCGACTGCAAAAGGGTAGCCATCGTGAGGCTCTGATTTCCGAAGTCCGTGAATGGGTCAGGGCCAGCGTGCAGCCTGTCGGGGGCTGTACCACGCAGGACGGCCTGCGGGTCCATAACCAACTCACCTTGGTTTCCGAGAGGATTGTCCTTGGTCGGGTTCTTCTTCCCGGTGACAGTCCACCCGGTGTCCTTCAGGTTCTTGGCATCCAAGGCAGGTAGGGCTGAGGGGTCTAGCGTAAGCTCTACCCCGCCCGGCGTTACTGCCGCATGTACCTTGCTCTCGTCCCAAGGGGCATCCTTGGAGAGATACCGCTTTCCATCTGCATTCGTGTACTCGTACGTGTTGTACAACTGTCCGCCGACATTGACGCTGTACATCGTGGCGACAGGGTTTGAGTTGGTCAGCGGAACGGACTTTCCGTTGGCTGCTGTCGCGCTCAGGCTAACGTCCCGACCTGTAACCCAGATTTCCATGAACCCAGCGCCGCCCGGGTTGGGGACCTGCATGGACTTCGGAGCATTCGGTGACGAGTTGATGATAGCGGCCATCGAAGTCGCACCAAATGACATCCCGGCAGGACTCGGTTTGAAGTTGCCGTCCTTGTCGTACGTGCCCTGCGTGTTGTACAACTTGTCTGGGTGACCTATCGGAAGGGCCACGCCATCGACCATTGCCTTGGCAATCGTCTGGTCGCGGACCTGAAGCGCGATGGTGGAAGGCTTGTTCGGGTCAAACGGCTTATTGCCGTCCATCTGGTTGTAGTTGTCGGCCACAGATGTCGCGTTGGGGTTGCCATCAATCTCAGCCTGCATGGAGGCACGCATCGCGTCATTCTCGGCAATGCGGGGGTCCTTGATGTACCCCTCCAACCGCTGGTTCTTGGCAGCGTACGCGTTATTCTTGTCCTGCGGAGTTGACGACGGGTCAAGCATGACCTTGTTGTATTCCTCGACCGCGTGCATGTAGTCGGTCTCAACCGGCCACGACTTGAACTGTGTACCGATGCTCTGAACGTATGTCTTGCTCTTGCGCAACTCATTCGCATCGGTCTGGTGTCCAGTAGAGACCGCCTTGGCAATACGCTCGTCCAGCGAGTGGTTAGCCCCAACGATGACAGAGTTGACGTACTCCGTGGTCAGGTCGCCCTTGAATGTGGGATTGAGGCGCTTGAGTTCAGCGATGAAGTCTACGCCGGTCCATGCCTTACCCGCCGCGTCGTGGAACACAACCCCGGTTGTCGGGTTGTAGGTCGCCCCGGTAGTCAGGTCGCCATCCTTGGTCCCCGGAGTCTTAGCCGTGATGCGACCCAGTAGCTCAATCATCTGCTCAGGGTCGCTGGGGTCAAAGTCCGCAAAGTCCGAGCCACCCTGATTGAACAGGCCCACAGTGTGGAGTGATTGAACTCCCGTATTTGCCATGGTCCGCAGACCATTGATGAGGAACTCCATCCCCGCTTCACCCTTGGTGTGAGCGTTCTCCTGCCACGCCTTGTACGCGTCCTCCTTGGCACGCTCTGTGTTCACGGAGCCGCGCTGCTTGGCGGCGCGCATCCACTGAGCGGCGTCGCGCATTAGGACGCGATAGAACTCGCTGTCCTTCGGGACTTTCTTGGCCCACCCGGAGTAGAACCCGGCGAGTTGCTGATTGGACATCTTGCCCTGCGCGTTGGCTAGGGTGGCCTTGCTCTCATGGATAGAGTAGTCATACTGCATAAATGCGTTGTTGTATGAGTCCCACAGCGGGTCGGACTCGGAGACGTTTGCCAGTCGGTCCTTCCAGTGGGCCAGAACCATCTCGTCGGTCGCCTTTTCGCCCTCGAACAGGCCGCCATTTTTCCATGCGTCCATGAGGTTCTGGTCGCGCTGACTCTCCATCTGCCGGGCGATTGAGACAAGCTCGTTCGTGAGTGACGGCGCGCTCCGGGGCTGCCGACCGAACGTCCCTCGGCGGGCCATTATCGCCTACCGAGAGTCTGCTGAGTCATAATCCGGCCCTTGGCCTTACCGTTCGCCAACATCCCCTGCATCAAGGGCGGCTGGGCCGGAGGTGGCCCGGAAGCGAACGCTCCACCAGCTTCAGGCGGCGCGCCCGGGATGGGCGGCGTCTGTCCCTGCGTGTCCGGCGACTGAGACCCGGTAGTATTGTCGGGAGTCTGCGCCCCGAGAGCCGCACGAAGGTCCTGCTGACCAGATGCGGCCTGACCTGCGGCTTGGTCCTGTGCCCCCTGCGGTGCATTGAGGCCGAGGGCCTGAAGCGCACCCATGAGTTGGGCCATGACCTGCACTCGCTCGGGCCACAAAGTCGCATCCGTGCTCTCCTCCCTGATGAGGTCCTGCTCGGTTTCCGGGTCGTCAACACCGACCGCGTCCATCGCTCGTGCCTGCGACCAGAGCTTGGCCGAGACGAGGTTGGCTGCGCGGGTGGCGGTTTCCATATCGTCGCGTGGGCTGAGGGACGGGTCCGTGATATCGAGCCGACCGCCGCCAGCGTCCATGATGGCCTTGAAGTCCTTGTCCTTGTTGACCCAAATCTTGGTCGCCAGTTCCCACATCTCGCGCCGCCACTTGTACAGCAGCTTGCGCGGCATGGCGAGGCGTGCCTCGTAGTTAGCAATCAGGGCGTTGATGGCCTTTGAACTGGACAATACCTGTGCCGGGGCTAGCCCCAGCAGGAGGTCGTTCAGGCCGGTGACGACTGCCAGTTCTCGGTCGAGCCGGGCGAGGTACTGCTCCAACTGGAACTGCGCGATGAACGGGGTGATGGTTTCAATGCGGTTCCCGGGGCCGGGGCCAACGAGTTCGTTGCGCTTCGGCTTGAGGGAGGCGGGTACGCGGATGGGGGCGTCTGGTCCGATGAGTTGCCAGTAGTCGCCCGCGACGCCGTTCGCAATCATCTGCGAACCAGCGGTGATTTTCTCGTACTTCTCGCGGATAATCTGCTCAGCATCGTGCAGGTCTGACCGACCAGTCGGGACACCCGGGATGAACGAGTTATACAGCGGGACGTAGGGCAGGTCACCCTCGTACTCCGGGTACTCGGTCGGACCCTGAATGATGAGGTTCCCAGCGATGACCGCGTTGCACGTCACCATGTGGTCAAACTTGCCGCCCTTGAACACGGGCTTACGGTACCAGTAGTCCCAGACCTCGACTCGCGCATCGCCCCAGTCGAGCCACGTGCGCGGAGGCATCGGGTCGTTGTTCGGGAACTGCAACTGCGTCGGGATACGCAGGAGCGGCATGTCGCGTCCGTCTGGTGCCTTGACGGAGGTCACGTCTACGCCGTACTCCTCCATGAGGGCGTTCGGCTCGTAGCGCATGACGTAGGCTGCCCACTCAAGCTCGTTGTACTCGTCAGTCTTGTATCCCATGTATAGGTTACGAGGCTGCTCGACAATCTCAACCTCGGGATGGCCCTTCTCGTCCGGCTCGTCGGACTCCTCCCATACAACGCGCCCTGCCGTCCGACCATACAGGCCCTTGACAACGCACACCTTGGAAAACTTCAACTCGAACTCAGTCTCCATCTTCCAAGCGGTGAACGCACGCTCCGTGTGGGATGCGGCAGTCCGCGACTCGGCGGTGTTCTTGGTGGAGAGCATGTTTTCAATCGGCTCGACAGATTGAAGGGAAGCGGGGATGGTGACGTACACGCTCGGCGTATTGACCGACACGTGTGAGCGACCCTTGGTCGTCGCGGAGCGGTCGTCAGGCCACAGGTCGGCCCCGCCATCGGTGAACTTGTCCGCATAGAACAGCTTATCGGCGCGGATGCACCACTGGCGGAAGAACTCGTGTTCTTGCCGCACTGATTGGATACGGGTACCCAACTGGTTTAGGAGTTCCCTCTCCTTCTCGTCAGAAGCGAGGTTCTTACCGCGTTCGAGCGTCAGGTCAGCGTATGAAGTCATGTCAACTCAGGTCAAATGGGACAGATGGCTCACCGTCAACCGGAGCACGGCGCAAAAGGAACACGGCACAGACAAGCGCCATCACGGCGTCCTGCTCAATACCTCGGTCTTCCAGCTTGTAGCCCAACAGTTGTTTCCTCACTGAGAGCCAGATGCCCTCCTTCGGGAGATGCAACCGACCAGAGTCGATGAGTGTGCGTAGGTCGCCTAGCAGCTTACGTTTCTTTTGAACAGTACCACCGAACTCCACGTTGAACAACGATGGAACTTCGTCGTCAAGAGCTTCGCGGAACATCTTACCACCAAACCCCGTCGCGTCGATAGCAGTGTAGCAGCGACTACCTAGTCGTGTCACTTCGTACGCATTGAACGAGTCAGCGGCCAGTGCCACGAGCGTCGCCGTGGACTTCTGCCCCTTCTTCTGCTCCGCGCGTACGCCCACGAGATGGGGGTGGTCAACGTCAGCCGGGTCCGGTACAACCTGAAGCGTGATGGACCACGCACTGTCCTGCGACTTGGCCGGGTCAACCCCTTGAAGGTACGTCTGATACTGTTTGGCCGGTTGGCGCTCAGGCAAGTCCTTGTCGAACACCTGCTCGACGTTCATGGCGTGGAAGTACGCGGCGCGGGCCTGAAGGAAGATGCCCTCGATGTTCTGGTCGATGGTCCGCTGGTCCAGCCCGTCGATGAGGATGTCGAACATCTCTTGCGTCAGACCGTAGCCGACGTTGTCGCGCGTGCTCATGCGCAGCGAGATGTTGTTGACTTTCTTGTCGGGGTTCTGCGGGTCGCCCTCGTACCACCGGTCGGAGAACGACGTGCCCAAGTCCTCGGACGGGGTGGACACCATGATGAGTTGCCCACCGGTACCGAGA
>Ga0315273_10012430_pt1 | contig 10918 bp, 12 predicted proteins | sample YL17G02_0_MG_FD_205753 | JGI IMG/M metagenome (GOLD analysis project Ga0315273, IMG submission 205753) | Sediment microbial communities from Yellowstone Lake, YNP, Wyoming, USA - YL17G02_0 | ecosystem: Environmental > Aquatic > Freshwater > Lake > Sediment | place: USA: Wyoming | collected...
GGAAACGCAATTGGCTGAAAACGAATGCCAGGGGCCGACGAAGTGCGGTTGGGTGGAAAGCGAAAGGCTTCTTGCCAAGACCTTCGACCAGTGGCGCTCGGAGTTCCGCTCCATTCTGGAGGAGCATAGACGCGATATACAGGACCGCCTCGAACACATCGAGCGGGAGATCGAGAAGAAGTCGGACAAGGATAACGTCGAGCTGATCGTCCGAGGCATCAATGACGAGCTTGCCCGACATTCTGAGCAGATCAAGGATCTCAACACCGGACTTGATAGCAAGGTCGGCACCGACACAATGTGGAAAGTCGTGGGCCTGGTTGTAGCCTTCGGCGGGATAGTAAGCGGCATCATCAGCGCAGTCATCAACTACTTTAGGAGGCGCTGAGCGTGGCGCGACCGCAGGCGAGACTGGGCGATGTCTCCAGCCACGGGGGAACCGTGGTCACAGGATCGATAACTGAGTTCGTGAACGGCAGGCCGGTCGCTCGCATGTGCGACATGCATGTCTGCCCGATACCGGGGCATGGCGTGACCCCCATAGTCACAGGCAGCCTTGACACGTCCACGGATTGCAGGCCAAACGCCAGGCTCGGCGATATCGCAGGGTGCGGCGCGGTGATAGTAACCGGCAGTCTGAATGTGGGAGACAACTGAGGTGAGCGTGGATCAGGTCCAGTACTGGGACGTGTTCCCTAAGACAATCAAGGTCTCACATGGCTCGCTCAATATGAGCGTGCCGCTCTCGGTTCGCGGGAACCCCAGGGGCACCGTGTGCTTCGATGTCTCGAACATGGCCATAGCTACCGTGAGTGAAGCTGGCGTGGTCTCCCTGGGTTATAACGTGGGGGCCACTATCATCGCGGCCTATGACAGCGAGGACCGCACGAGCGTGCGGTACGTGCAGGTCGAAGTGATAAGCGTTGCGGCGGCGGTTGCCAATGCTTGAGAGTGCCCTCGCCTTTCCATACTGGGATGTCCGACCCAGACTCATCGCGCAGCCCTTTGATCAGGTTGCCAAGTCAGTGCCGATTGAGATCCTTGGCAGTCCTGATGGGCCTGTTGTGTTTATGACAACCGAACCGACGATAGCCGCAGTAACTGGCGGAATGCTTACGTACGGCTCCAATGCCGGTGCTGCGGTTATTGTGGCCGAAGCCATTCGAGAAGGTGCTGTGGTCTCCCGCCGTTACGTCCAGGTGGAGGTTGGAATAGAGCAGGAGCAGCCGCCTGCACCGCCTCCTATCCGGCAGATTGTGCCCAGTGGCTACGTTGAAGAACTGCCGGATGGGATCTGGCACTTCAAATACTTCACCGACTGGTTCGATCAGTGGGGCTGCAACATCCGGGTCCAAGGAGAGCTGGCCATTGACCTTGATCTTGACAAGCACTACTGGCTTGCTTTCGATGTCTGGGGCGAGATAGAGAGCATGGCGGCGCACAACCACGATTGCCTGGACCTCTATTTCAACAACACGTGGAAGCGCAATTTCAACCCGCCATACGTGATCTATCCCGCATGGAATCAGCCGTGCGTTATCCCCAGGCGAACCGAGCGGATCGATCTATGGGAGTTCATAGGACGAAGCGTCACGGTGCGCTTTGTCTGGGACACCAAAGACGCGCTGTATCAGATGTTCGACGGCTGGTATGTCGGCAACATCAGACTTACTCCACCCTGGGTGACTTGATATGGTAGACAACGGGACAACAGTACAACCACTGATCGAGCAGAGCAGTTCCTCGGACAATCATTATGAGCTGATGGCGATTGCCCAGGCTCTTTGGGAATGGTTTGGCCTCAACAGAGACAAGCCCTACCTGGAAGAAATGACCGATGACCTGCACGCTATTCGCGTCCTTATGGAGCAGAGCTTCTCCCTTTCCGAGTTGATGCGCCAGGAGGCACAGCGGATACTTGCGCTGCACGAACAGAGCGCCGGTGAGTATCTGCGCCGCCTGGACGACGACGCGGACGCTCATCCATTCCAGTCGGTGCCTGCAGGGACTACCATTCGCGAACTGCCCGATGGCGGCCGGTTGTTCTCGTTCTCGGATGGAGCATTTCTGCGAGTCCTGCCGGATGGCAAGATGGTCTCAGTCGGAGGGGATGGCGCGGCAATACCAGTCCCTCCTTCGCGCGCGGGCAAGGTTACACTGCCGGGCGGCGTGGAGCTTGATCTTGTGAGCGACGCCATAACGATGACTCACGAGTCGTGCGGGATTGAGGGATTGCCTCATGATGTGGAACCGGCGCTTGCGGCAGACGGCAGATATACGGCCATGCTGCCGGACGGAACGCGGCTCGATGTGCTGCGGCATGAGAGGCTGCTCACCATTAGCAATCCGACCGGGACGGTCAATATCATCGGGATCGGCCGCATCGAGGGCATCGGCGAGGAAGTGCAGGCTCGTAACATCTCAGGCGGGTCGAAGAGCTTCCGTGCCCTGGAGAGCGGGCACGCCGGAATGATAGAAGCGGACGGGACCATCCACCTGTCACTTGCGAGCGGTCTTGACCTGGTGATCCGGTTCCCGGAAGATTCCGGCGATGGAAGCGGCACGGATACCGGCGCGATCTGCTTTGACTGCCAGGAGCACGAATAATGAGCACAGACTTCCTCGGCAAGGGACTGCGGTTCCCGTTCGCATTCCAGAGACGCTCCGGCGGCGCGCAGGTCTCGACGGTCACGTCGATGGACCACGCGCACATACACGAGAGCATTCTGCAGATACTGGGCACGCGCCCGGGCGAGCGGTTCATGAGCCCGGAATTCGGTTCTCGTTTGAAAGACCTCGTCTTCGAACCGAACGATTCCGTGCTCAAGGGACTCATCCGGCACTACGTGATAGACGCAATCGAACGATGGGAGAAGCGAGTATACGTGACCGACGTTGCTTTTGACGACTCCCCTGAAATCGTGGACGCAAACATCATTCCGGTGCGCATTTCGTACCGGGTGATAGTTACACAGGTGACCGGAAATCTTGTCTGGCCATTCTGCCGGGATGAGCTTCTCGACCGATGAATCAAGGACTGAATAGTGGGTAGAGCGAGCATCTCATATAGTAATAAGGATTACGAATCCCTGCGGCAGGAACTCCTGGCGCGGGTGCCGCAACTGACCGACCGTTGGACTGATCTCAACGAGTCGGACCTCGGCGTGGTGCTCCTCGAGTTGTTCTGCGGCGTCGGCGATATGCTCGCATACTACCTGGATGCGCAGGCCGCCGAGGCGTTTCTGCCAACGGCGCGGCAGCGTCAGAACGTCATTGATCTCTGCAAGCTCATAGGTTACAGACTGGACACCCCGGTTGCCGCGACCACAACACTGCGTTTCAGTCTGCCATCCGCGATGACTGAAGACGTCACGGTTCCAGCGCGGACCGTCTGCAGGGCAAAGCTCGACGATGGGGATGTTGAGTTCGAGACCATCGAGGACGCGATCATCCCGCGAGGCCAGCTCTCCGTCGACGTCGGCGCTCGGCAGGGCGTGCGCAAGAGCGAGGAGTTCGTTTCAACCGGCGACCGAGCGCAACGGTTCGCTCTATCTTCCACAAGCATTGCCCAGGGTAGTGTGCAGATCCGCGTCGGCGACGATGACTGGGAAGAAGCACGGTTCTTCATCGACAGCGCGCCCGACTCGAAGCACTTCCAAGTCGAAACCGACGGCCTGGACGTCACCTGGATCATATTCGGCGATGGAGTCCACGGAGTTATTCCACCTGTCGGTGAGATTGTGTCTGTGGACTACCTAGAAACACTGGGCTCCGAAGGAAACATAGGGCGTGATCTGGTGACGGAAGCGGTCAGCTCGGTCTACCACAACGGAACACAGATCGATCTTGCGGCCACCAATCCCGTTGCCTCCACAGGTGGCTCCGACAGGGAGTCACTTGAACATGCGAAGCTGCAGGCGCCCGCCGAATTGCGCTCGCTCTGGAAAGCTGTGACCAAGGACGACTACAAGGCGCTTGCGGAGGGCTTTCCGGGTGTGGCGAAGGCTCAGGTGCTCGACGCCAACGACTGCGCTAACATCCGCTACTACCAAGTCAATATGGCCATAGCGCCGGACGGAGGCGGACTGCCTACGCCTACACTCAAGAGCGAGCTTGCGGAGTTCGTCGAGTCCCGCAAGGTCATCACCATTGAGGTGAACCTGTTCGACCCGAGCTACCGGCCAGTGCCGATAGACGCCGAGGTTTATGTCTATCCGACCGAGCAGACCGAGGACGTGCGCGTGCGGGTGGAGTCCGCTCTTCGTGAGTTCTTCTCATTTGAGAAGATGTCATTCGGCCAGTCTGTTTACTTCTCGGATATCGTCTCGCTTCTCGATGGTATCCGTGGCGTGAGTCACGTCACGGTATTCTTGCCGCAGGCTGATATCGAGATACGACCGGGGCAGATCGCCGCGCTGGGTGACCTGCATTTGGAGATGAGGATCGCGACACTATGAGCGGTTACTTCGAGGACAGACTCATAGACTTCTTGCCACCTGTCTACCGCGAGCGCGACGTCAGCGGTGACCTGAGCGCGTTCCTTGCCGTTCCTGCCGTGACTCTCGATGAGATCAAGAGCCTCATCGATTGCCTGCCGGACATCTGGGATGTGGACGAGTGTGATCCGAGGTCCCTGCCGCTCTTGGCAGCCATAGTCGGCTATGCCTTTGACCCTACTCGCGACCCGGACACGCAGCGCCGGGAGATTAAGGAGATCGTCGAGCAGTATCGGCGAAAGGGCTCTATTCCCGCGATCCGGCGCGCGCTCGTCAATGTGGGCTGGCGGGGGGAGATAGAGGAGACCTTCCGAAGCGCGCTACGCTTGAACCGACGGTCGGTGATCGCTCACGCGAAGCTGCCCGGCGAACTCTACAGCCTTGGCGTCTACCGAATCGAGAGCAGGAACATCGTCCCTGTGATCCGGCAAGTTCTCGCGCCGCAGCATCCGGCGGGAACGCGGGTGTTTTTCCTGCAGTGGCTGCTGTCCCAGGAATCGATGGAAGACGACTTCATTGCGGCCTTGCGGAGAACAGTTGCCCTACACTCGACGGGCCGAATTCATGATGTGTTCGTCGTCGGCCGCAGACTGCTGAACTCGGACTACAGGCTCACGAAAAGGCAAACCACTTGGTCATACTGGCAGATCACCCATCAGAGCACGCTGACCCAGGGCTATGAGAGTGCGGGGGTGATCATCAACCGCTGGCATGGACGATCTCTGGGACACAAGCTCAACGGCTTTCTTCTAAGCGCAGACAGGCTAATCGGCGTCGAGCTTTCCGAACGACGGCTGCAGTTTGAGTGTGATGTTGATACCCAGGAGCCGGGAGCCAAGGCTGCTGTCTTCCGGCTAGTTCGCCAGCATCTGAACCGCTCGAAGCTTGCACGCTCGACTCGCTCGTGCAGGTTCGTGTTCAGGCAGAAGGATATGTCGGGTTCGGACACAGCCGGTTTTGCGGCTGCTGCGAACCTCTATACGGTCACTCAATGGCCACAGGAATAGGAGAAACGTATGGCGATACACCTTTTCAAAGACTCACTACTTACGGAGCAGATATCCGAGGGCACGCTCGTGAGCCCGGATTCCGACACCTACAACGGTACCGACGGACAGGCTAAGGACCGGGAGTTGTTCCTCGCAAACGAGCAGACCGTGCTTGCCGCCAACATCACCAGCACGCAGACGAGTATCACTCTGGCTTCCGCGCGGTTCGCCGATGGAGACACGATCATCATCGACACCGAGCAGATGATAGTAACCGCCGGTGGCGGAACCACAAGCCTTACGGTGCAGCGCGGTCAGAACGGCACCGCCAAGGCGACGCATACCAGCGGCTCGGCGGTCTACTCGGCTCTAACCTACACGACGCTCAAACTAAAGCCGGTGGACTCTTCAGGCTCGGATGAATCCAATTGGTGCAAGGTGGCGCTTACTCAGGTGGAACTGGACACAGCCACGCCTGGGGCGGAGATATCACTCGGCGACAAGGCCCACAACGTCACGCTCTCGTTCTGGCGAAGGTTCAGCGTTCCTGCCGCCACCCCTGTCCAGAACAAGACTGACCTGAAGCTGAGAATCACGGGCGTGGAAGCGCCGGTATAGGAGAAATACATGGCATATCATTCAACATCCGGCACCGCGACGAACACGGCCGATCTGCTCTTGAAACTCAAGGACTTCCTGGTCACCACCTGCGGCTGGACACTTCACGACGACGGCTCAGCTCAGGCGGAGCCGTACTACGTCCTGAAGTCGGTCGGTGAGTCGGGTAATGAAGACATCTACATCCAGATCATCAACGATACCGCCAACGTCGACTGCATCTCGGTCAAGGGCTACCTCTACTGGAACGCCGCCACCCACGTCGGAGTCAAGGTTGCGTTTTCGAGCGGGGCCACCATGATCTCGACCAAGGACGCCAGTCAGTTCCTCTACTGGCTCTACGGCGATTTGGATCACATGTATGTGGTAACGAAGATCGTGGCAACCTACTACGGCCACTACAGCGGGATCATCAAGAGGTTCTGGTCGGCTCAGACCGCGATGTCCCAAGGTGCCGTAGCGGCCGGCAGCAACGTAGTCATCCAGGTTGACGATGCATCCATCCTTACGGTCAACAAGCGCTACATCATAAAAGACAATGCCAGCATTGAGCGCGTGCTCGTTTCTGCCAGGGATACAAACGCCACTCCAAACACCATTACTGTGGCCACCTTGGTCAATGGCTACGCGGCAGGGGCGAAGATCGGCGAGGACCCGCAGCCAGTCATCGTCGGTAGGAACACCATGCCGGGCAGCTTCTATGCCTTGAACAAGTGGGATGGCTGGGCAAACGCCACAGGACAGACGGGTAATTGCGGTTCCGCGAGCGGTGGTTTCTCAGGCAACTGCGACCCGGATACACGGTATGGTCTCGTCACGATGTTTCCTTGGCTGGTTGCAATGACGGCAACGAACAACGACGAACTTCGAGGAGAGCTAATCGAGGTCTACTCAATAGGCACCGCAGCCGGAGACTCCGAAGACGTCATTGATCTGGGCACGAGCACCTACAAGATGTTCAACATCTCAAGCGCCGGTTGGTGCGCGATCAAGGAGTAGGCAGTGGCAATCAAACTCGGCAAGAGACAGCAGATCGCGACCGGCAAGGGCTTGGTGCTGCCCCGCAACAAGGTGTTCCTGACAATCGGCAAGGGGATCGCGCTTAAGGGCAAGGTGAAGCGTGGCGGTTCGTAGCGGTAACAAGAAGACCATAGCGAAAAGGACAGGAACTGTCCTGCCGCGAAACCGCGCGCTTGGCCCACGAAATACCGGAATCCTGTGGGATCTGCTCGGGCCGGATGTTGGGACCACTGCATTCGTGATCCATGCCGACGCCTGGCTCAAAGTCGCTGGGTTGCTCAGCAGAAACGCGGACTGCGGCGTTCTTGTCTTTGCGGCGTTTGAAACTGCCGTCGATTCCAGACTTGCCGTCGCTGACGTGATAGAGCTGCAAACTGATGCGGTGATCAGGATAAGCGCGCGGCTGGCATCTGAACGCGACGCCGTGCTCCGGGTCTTCGGCACGACAGTTCGCAGCGCCGATGCTCGCCTATCCATCGCCAACGCTCTGGAATCACTTGCAGACTTCTTAGTGCGCGTTTCCGGGTCTCGGCAAACTCACGCTGATGCATATCTGACGGTGATCGGCATCGTCAACCGCAGCGCTGATGTGTACCTGGAGGTCACGGACGCCGGGCTTGTCCGAGCCGACGCATTGCTCACGGTGACGAGGCCGGTGATCTTCGCGACGGACGGGGAGCTGCTGATACTACAACGCCTGGTTCCGGACCTCGCGACAGATCAGACGATCTACGCGGTTCTCATACGGGAAAGCCATTCAATCCAAGTTTGAGAGGAGAACGATATGTCCCTTGGACTCATAACCCGAAGCGGCCGGGTTCTCACGGCAAGGCTTCTGAAGGGCGATACCATCGAGGGGATTACTCATTGCGCCATAGGTGACGGCGACGACACTTTCACCGATCCGATGAATCCGCCTGATGTGGGCGTGGATCAGGTGGGCCTCATTCACGAGCGCGCAAGGAAGCGATGCTATAAGTTGACGTTTCTCAGGGAAGACCCGGAGGGTGTGCTGGAGGTAAACGGCATCCGCTATTCTGAGTCAGGGCTTGAAACGCAGATCATCGGCGTCTTCTTCCGGTTCGATGAGGCTGAGGCCAACGGAATCACCATCCGCGAGTACGGCTTCTTCGGCGGCAACGTCGAGTACGTCGACGGCCACCAGTCCGACTATGCCGAGGGCGGCGTGTATGACGTGGCCACAAACCCCTCCGGCCAGGTGAAGACACCCGGCTATCTCTACGAGGTGAAGAACATCCCCGACTTCAACAAGACCTCCGACACGCGAGTGGAGCTTGTCGGGGTTATCAAGATATAGGAGGCGATCATGTCCATATCCAGAGACACATTCGATCCCGCCAAGAACTACAAGCGGGTGCGCTACCATCAGGACCGCGACCTGCTGGACTCAGAACTGAACGAGCAGCAGGATATCACCATTACCGAGCGCAAGAAACTCGCCGATCTGCTCTTCAGAGAGGGCGCGATCATTGGCGGGCTTGTACCACAGGTGGCGGCAAACGTCGTGACGCTCTCCGTTGGAGTGGTCTACATCGACGGCCACATCGAACAGGTGCCCGGGGCGACTCTCACGTTTGACCCTGCCAAGACCGAAGGCGTCGACTATGTTTACGTCGAGCTTCTGAAGTACAACTACGCCCACAACCAGGACGCCGTGCTCATCAATCCGGCTACAGGCGAGCCAACAGCCGAACGGGAGAAATGGGTGCTCGTGCTTCGAGAGCGCGACACGTCTGGCGACGCGCTCCCCAACAACGTCACCGAACGCAGAGTCGTCCCGATCCACAAGTTCGACCGAGCCACCGGGGAAGTGACCGCCACCGTGCTTGAGAAGTCGAACCTCTACTTGCAGAACTTCCTGGGAACGCTGCCTGGAAGCAGAATCACGGTCTCGTCGATCACCGAAGACCAGCTCGACTTCGCGGCCGCCGAGGGACTGAACTCACTTCTGCAGAACCTTGCCGAGCGGACATATGACCAGGCGGGGAGTTACCTCGTGCGCGGGTTCGACAGCTTCATAGGCGGCAATGACGGCGCAAGCGTGCAGGTCGTCACCAATGCGGGCCGTGCATACGTCCAGGGCATCAGATTGCAGAAGGACCTGCCGTCCACGACGACTGTCCCCAAGTCAGTCGCCACGAAGTCCGTGCGCGGTGAACAGAAGACATACGTCGCCACTGAACGGCGTTACGCTCTGAACTGTGACCCCCTCAAGGAGACTACCCAGGTCGAGGCAATAGTCGAGATAACCGCCAACGTAACGCGTGGGTCGGTCGGCGGCGGAGAGGACCTGCTCACGCCCAATCCGGTTGTCGACATCCTCGAAGTCAGTCAGGGTGCCACCATATTCACGGAGGGGACAGACTGGCAGCAGTCAGGGAACTCGGTCGACTGGCTTGGCTCCGGCAATGAACCGGCGATTGGAACGACATATACGGTTCGCTGGACTTATGTGAAGCAGATGGTTAAGGGCACGGACTACGTCGACAGTGGGTGGTTTGGGCAATCGGGATATCCGGCGGCAGCCCAGTACCACTATGTGGTAACGGCGCTGTCAGCATCCGGCGAGACAGCATACGCTTCCTCCAAGGTAGTCTCGCGGCAGACCGGCGCTGGAGAAATCAACCTTATTGCGTGGAGGCCCATTTCAGGCGCTACCGGATATCGGGTATATCGCGCCGCTCAGAACTCCGGCAGGACGGATTTCAAGCGGCTGGCTGAAACGGGCTCGGGTGCGACATCATACGTAGATGATGGAGTAGATACGACCAACACCAGCAGCCCCCCTGCGTCGAACTCAAGCGGCCTATCGGCTCCCGAACCGACAATCTCGCTCGGCAACACGAGCGTCATCAACTTCGGCAGGATCGGAGTCGGCACTGATCCGGTGAACGGCTCGAACTGCAGCGTGGACTATGACTACTTCCTCGGCCGCAAGGACATCATCTACGCAACCGCCAGGGAGATTCTTCGCATCGATGGCGCGCCATCGGATTTGCCCAAGCTCCCGATAGTGCCGGAGGGCACCCTTGCGCTCGCCAGCGTGGACTGCCCGCCGAACTCGGTAACCATGACCGTCCGCAACTTCGGCTTGAACCGGATCACCATGGCTCAGATACACCAAGTCCTGCAGGATGTCGAGGATCTGAAATACAACGACGCGCAGTATCAGATGAATAATTCCCTGCAGAACCGGGACGCCCAGACTAAGAAGGGCATCTACTCAGATGACTTCTCCAACGAAGGCCAGTCGGATGTCTTCCATTCAGAGTGGAGCGCCCGAGTGGATGGTATTCGCAAGTTCGTCGCCCCGGGCCGAGCTGCCACGCCCCGCGTGCTCCAGATAGACCAGGCTCACAGCAATGCGCTGTTTAGAGGTAGCCTTGCCCTGCTTCCGGCAACCGAGCGCGTGCTCGTCGAGCAGCTCGACTGGTCCGAGGAGAAGAACATCAATCCTTATGCGGTGTTCGATAAGCCTCCGGCGATGATAGAGGTCACGCCAAACATTGGCCGCCGGGGACAGACAGGCATCGCCGTCACCGGCGCGAACTTCACGCCCAGTGTCACCAACATCACGGTCCGATGTGACGGGCAGGTTGTCGCAAGTGATGTCCATTCCGACGAAGCCGGACGCGTGACGACATCATTTACCATCCCAGAAAACGCGCGCAACGGCAACAGGATCGTCGAGATGACAGACGGCACATACTCGGCTCAGGCAATGCTGCAGGTCAACGACCCGCTGGTTATCACCCGCGTCGAGCGATTCGAAGT
>Ga0315273_10012431_pt1 | contig 10918 bp, 8 predicted proteins | sample YL17G02_0_MG_FD_205753 | JGI IMG/M metagenome (GOLD analysis project Ga0315273, IMG submission 205753) | Sediment microbial communities from Yellowstone Lake, YNP, Wyoming, USA - YL17G02_0 | ecosystem: Environmental > Aquatic > Freshwater > Lake > Sediment | place: USA: Wyoming | collected...
CCTCATACGGAAGCGAGCGCATCCGCCGCATGGCCTCTTCCACGCCCACGCGCCCGCCCTGCACTTCCTCCAACAACTCGCGTACTAGCTCAGCGTCCATTTTCCTTTTCTCATCACGCAAACACGTAATCGGGGAAGCACGGAAGGAAATCTAATCGCGAAAACCCGAAAGTCAGAAAACCAGAAAAACGGCTCTCTGGGTTTCTATCTTTCTATCTTTCGCGATTGGGCTTTCTCCCTTCCGTGTTTCCGTCCTTCCGTGCTTCCGTGATTAGAGTCCCTTCTTGGCAAGCCCCTCGTTCAGGCTGCCGGTGCGATAGCCGGCGAGGTCGAGGGTAACGTAGGTGTAGCCGAGCTTCCTGAACTCCCAGACAATCTGCCGCCTGATCTCACCCCACGCCACACGGACGATTTCCTCCTCGGTGACTTCGATCCGGGCGATCTTGCCGTGGTGCCGCACTCGGAACTGCGTGAACCCCAGCTCGGCCAGCACCGCCTCCGCCGACTCGATCCGCTTCAGCAGCTCGGGCGTGAGGCGGGTCCCATAGGGCACTCTCGACGCCAGACACGCGTGAGACGGCTTGTTCCACGTCGGCAGGCCGAGTTCTCTGGAGACCTCGCGAATCCGCTCCTTCCCGAAGCCAAGCTCCCTGAGGGGGCTTCGCACGCCAAGCTCGGCCGTGGCTTTCGTTCCCGGCCTGTAGTCGGTCCCATCGTCGGCATTGGCGCCGTCCAGCACACAAGCGAGGCCGCGCTCGCGCGCGATCTCGATCATCTTGCCGAACTCGCCCTTCTTGCAGTGGTAGCACCGGTCCGGCGGGTTCTTCTGAACATTCGCGTCGGCCAGGGCATCGGCCTGGAGGCGCACCAAGTTCAGCCCGAGCGCTTCGGCCTGCTCCACTGCCTCTTCGACCTCCGATCCGGCCATCAGGCACGACTCGACGACCACACACACGGCGCGATCCCCGAGCGCATCCGTCGCCGCCTTGGCGACCAACGTGCTGTCCACTCCGCCCGAATAGCCGACCACCACCCCGCCCATCTCGCGGATGAGCGATTTGAGCCTCTCATACTCTTGCATCATCTCTTCAACTATACCGGACGCCGCCGGCAGTGTCAAAGGCCGCAACGGGGCCAGGGGTCAGGGGCCAGGGGCCGGGGACGCGGACAACCGGTGTTTCGGAATTTGAGTGGAGCACGGCGGAACGGAAATCCCGAAACACCGGACCCGAAACACACCCCGAGATCGTTTCGGGATTTCTAGTTTTCGGGATTTCGCGATTGATTCCCTTCCGTGTTTCCCCGATTCCGTGTTTCCGTGATTCATCCGGCGGCGCCAGGCAGGATTCGGAACGCGCAAGCTGTAACATGCCTTTGATCTCTCGCCCACAGAGGCTAGATAGGACTGAATACATGTCAATCGCAGAACAGTTTGAGTTGTTACTTCACGGGTTGAACCAGTCGCAGGCGGCAGGCGCCGCGCCGATGGAGCGGTTTCGCTGCGAGGTAGAGTTTGCGCGGCAGTTCGCCGACGCCCTGCCCGACAAGCGCAAGGATTGGGAGAAGCTCATCCTCGATGCGGTCAACGTCGTCGGCAGGGCAGTCTCGCGCAAGGGGGCTATCAACCTCGAGAACGTCGTTCGCAAGGCGGAGGCGACGCTCGCCCCGATCGGCAAGGCCGCAAAGGAGTACACGATCCACTGCTGCGGCCACGCGCACATCGACATGAACTGGATGTGGCCGTGGCAGGAGACCGTGAACGTCACTCACGACACGTTCGCCACGGTCGATAAGCTCATGGACGAGTTCCCCGAGTTCCGGTTCTCGCAGAGCCAGGCGTCGGTCTACATCGCGATGGAGGAGCACTGCCCCGAGGTGTTCCGCGCGATCAAGAAGCGCGTGCGGCAGGGCAAGTGGGACGTGACCGCCAGCATGTGGGTCGAGGGCGACAAGAACATCGTATCGGGCGAGTCCCTCTGCCGCCATCTGCTTTACACGCGGGCCTATTTCAAGGACAAGTTCGGGTTCGAGCCGGAGGACGTGCAGATCGACTGGTCCCCGGACACGTTCGGCCACGCGCGCACGCTGCCGACGATACTCGCGCGCGGCGGGGTCAGCCGCTACTACTTCTGCCGCACCGGCCCCGGACCGTGGCTGTTCAAGTGGCGCTCGCCCGATGGCTCCGAGGTGCTGGCCTACAACGACAAGGGCGGCTACAACGGCCACCTCGACCCCAACGCCATGCGCGGGGGCTTCTGCTGGTTCGTCAAGGAGACCGGCCTCAAGGACTTCATGTTCATGTACGGCATCGGCGACCACGGCGGCGGACCGACCCGGCGCGACCTGCGCAAAGCGCGCGAGATCGCCAAGTGGCCGATATTCCCGGTCGTCAAGCTCAGCCGAACGGACGAGTTCTACTCGGCGGTCGAGGCGGCGAACCCAAAGCTGCCCGTGATCGACAAGGACCTCAACTTCACATTCGAGGGCTGCTACACGTCGCAGAGCCGGATCAAGAAAGCCAACCGCGTGAGCGAGATCATTCTGCCCGAGGCGGAGACGGCGGCGGTGGTCGCCGGGGCGCTTGCTAAGATGGACTACCCCAACGCCGGGCTGGTTCGCTGCTGGCGGCACACGCTCTTCAATCACTTCCACGACATCCTCCCAGGCTCCGGCATCCACGCCACCTACGACTACTCCGAGGGCCTCTTCCAGGATATCCAGGCGACTTCCGGCGCGATCCTCACCAGGGCTCTCCGGGCTCTCGCATCGCGCATCGACACTTCCGCCGCCGCCCAGTGCAAGGTCACGCCGTTCGGGGCGGGTCTTGGCGACGGCCTCGGCGCGGGCGCGGGCGACCCGGGAATCCCGGGCGGAGTCACGGCCCGCAATGCGGGCGCGCTGTGCGCCGAGCCGGTCCTTATCTACAACCAGAAAGCCTGGCCGCGCTCCGAGACCGTCTTCGCCAAGGTCTGGAACAAAGAACTCGCAGACGACCGCATCGTCGTCCGCGACTCCAAAGGCAAGGAAATCAAAGGCCAGATCGTGCACAAAGGGCACTACTGGGGGCACGCATTCACCACGGTCGCGTTCAAGGCCGACGTGCCGGCCCTCGGCTACAAGGTCTACGCAATCGACAGCGCCCCCGAGCCCGTCCTGAGCCCTGAGCTTGTCGAAGGGTCGAAGGACGAGGGCGCGAGGATCGACCGCTTCCTTCCCGACGGGACCGAGACCATGATCTCCGAGATCAACGAGCGCGGGGCAATGGAGAACGAGTTCCTGCGGGTCGAGGTCGACTCGGCGTCCGGCGCGATCGCGCACCTGATCGACAAGGAGACCGGGTTCGACTACGTGCCCGAGGGGCTGCTTCTGGGAGTGGTAGAGGCATACCAGGAGATACCGCACGGAATGAGCGCGTGGGCCATCGGGCAGATCAAGGAAGTCGAGCCGCTCGTGGACGGCGGCGCGATGCACATCTCTCAGCGCGGGCCCAACCGGGTGACAGTGAGGACGAATCACAAGTACCACGACTCGACAATCTCGGTCGAGATCGGCCTGAACGCCGGCTCCCGAATGGTTGACTTCACGCTGAACACCCGCTGGGTCGAGCGGGGCACGCCGGAGACGGGTGTACCGATGCTGCGCGCGGCGTTCCCAGTGAACGTGACGAACGGCACGGCCACTTTCGAGATCCCGTTCGGCAGCCAAACCAGGCCGCAGAGCGAGCAGGAAGTGCCGGCGCTCAAGTGGGCCGACGTGTCGGACGCCAACTACGGCGTCACGCTCGTGAACAACTACAAGTACGGCCACTCGTGCAACGACGGCGTTCTGAGGCTCACGCTGGTCCGGTCGAGCTACGAGCCCGATCCTCTGCCCGAGGTCGCCGACCACGAGATCAAGTTCGCCGTGATCCCTCACAAGGGCGCGTGCGACGTGGTGGCGGCGACCCGAGCTGGAGAGGAGTTCAACTCGCCGCTGGCGGTCGCGAGCGCGCCGGTGCAGTCGGGCGAGCTGCCGGCTGAGATGAGCTTCGTCGAGGTCCTGACGCCGAACGTGTTCGTATCGACGGTAAAGAAGGCCGAGGGCTCGGACGCCGTCGTAATCCGCATGTTCGAGGCCGAGGGCAAGAAGACCACCGCCAAGATCAAGCTCGCCGGCATCGTCAAGCCCGGCGCGAAGGCGGTCGAGACCGATGTCCTGGAGCGGCCTCTCGCCAAGAACGGCGCAAAGCTCGAATCCGAGACGCTCACCGTCCCGATCCCGGCATTCGGCATCGCGACGGTGAAGATCGGTTAGGCCTTGGAGTGCGCCGTGACCCGGCGCTTTCGGACTGGGGCTCGTATATTGGAGTGCGCCGTGACCCGGCGCTTTGGACTGGGGCTCGTATATTGGAGTGCGCCGTGACCCGGCGCTTTTGGACTGCGGCGTGATCCGCGGCCTTGACCGGCCCAAAGCTGCGGCTCACGCAGCACTCCAATAAGGAGCGGAATCGATGAAGAGGGGATTTCTGGCCGTGCAACTGGCGCTGCTATGCATCGCGATTGCGGCGCCCCAGTCTGTCGCCCAGCCGGGCTACAAGTCCGCGAACGTCATCGTCGCCGTAATGGACGGCGTCCGCTACTCGGAGACATTCGGCGAGCCGAACCGGGCGCTGATCCCGAACCTCGCTGCGCTTGGGAAAGAGGGCACGCTGTTCACGAATTGCCGCATAGCCGGACCCGGGGTCAGCGTGACCCGCCAGGGGCACAGCACGATCTCAACCGGCACGTGGCAGACCGTCGCCCTCGCCGGCGCGCGCATGACCATGCCGACATTCTTCGAGTACGCCCGCAGCGAGTTCGGCTGGAAAGAGAGCGATTGCTGGGTAGTCTTCGGCAAGGGGCTATACTCGTATGCCCGCTACAGCTCGTTCCCGACTTACGGCGAGAAGTACAAGCCCTCGTTCGTGATCGGGATCGGCGAGAACAAGCTCGAGCAGGACACAGCGGTCCTCGACCAGGTGATCCAGGCAATGGACAAGGACAAGCCAAAGCTCATGTTCGTCAACTTCGGCTACACCGACCACATCGCGCACGTGGGGACGTGGGAGGAGCACCAGGAATCCATCCGCCACTGCGATGAGCTGTTCGGCAAGCTCTGGCAAAAGGTTCAGTCCACCCCCGGCTACAAGGACACAACGACCGTCTTCTTCACCAACGACCACGGCAGACACGACGACAAGACCAACATGCCTCACAACGGGTTCTCGGCTCACGGAGACCAGTGCAACGGCTGCCGGCACATCATGCTTCTGGCGATAGGCCCGGACACCAAGCGGGGAGCGGTCGTGGACCGGGAGGTCCAGGAGATCGACATCTGCCCGACCGTCGGCGAACTCCTCGGCTTCCAGACCCCGCTCTCGGACGGGAAGGTCGTCGCCGACTGCCTGACGGAACCCTTGGGTCTGAACAAGAAGACGGCGAAGACCCCCGAGGCCCGCGAGGGCGAGCGCCTCAAGCGGCTGAGTGAGCGCGATATGGTCAAGGTGATAGCCGACGCGAACCTGGCGCGCGACCCGGCCTCCATCGACGCGCCCATGGCAGCCGCGTTCCTGATGAGGGGAATGCTCACGGCTACGGACGTGACCGGCGACGCCCGCTACCGGCAGTATGTGCAGTCGTGGCTGGACAAGCAGATCGACCAGGTCGCCAAGCAGCCGTACGTCGCACGGATAGCGCTGGAGGTGGCGTCGCGCGACGGCTCTCAGCCGGCCTACCTGAGCACGGTCAAGGACTACGCAGCGAAGCTTGCACAAGAAGACAACCCCGGCGACGCCGAGGCTGCTGCGGCCAGGGTCGCGCTTCTGGCAAAGGCGTCGGCGGTGTTCCAGGACCAGATGCTGAAAGACGCGGTCTTGGAAGCGCTGTCTCTGACCGAGATATCGCAGAAGGATATGGTCTCCGCCTGGCAGGAGCGCAAGGTGAAGATGACCCCGATGGCCTGTGACCTCCCCGCTACCCCGGCCCAGTCGGCGAGCATGGCCGATGCTTGGGCGTTGTGTGCGTATGTGGACGCCGCCAACGCGATGCCCAACGAGCGGCTCGTGCGACTTGGGTGCGACCTCCTGATATCGGTCTGCTCTCAGGGAAGATCCGAGCTCGGCGCAAACTGGGCCGATCCGGTGCAGTCTGCCCTCACGCTGGCGGCCGTGATCGATGCGAACGGCGTCAAGCCCAAGATTCAGTGGTACGAGCCGCCGAAGGACGAGCCGAAGAAGAAAGGCCCGCAGTGGGCTTACCCGATGGAGTACTACAAGGACAGCATCCGCTGGCAGACGCTGCTGCTGTCGTATCTGGTCGATGAGAAGGGCCACTTCGCCGCGGGCGACGCCGCCAGCGACGGCGCTGCCCTGATGCTCTTCTGCAACGCGCGCGGCAAAGCCGACAAGGGCGGACCGATACAGACGCAGTCGAAGTAGACGATTGTAGGAGGCGTCTCCGACGCCGACCTCTCAGGGAGGAGCACGGATTAACACCGACCCCAACAAACAGCGTTTCGACGCCGCAGCGAAAACGTGGGACGAGAAGCCCAGGCGCGTGCTTCTCGCGGAAGCTGTGGTCAAGGCGATCCTGAGCCGCGTCCCAATCTCCGCCGAGATGGAGGCGATGGATTACGGCTGCGGGACCGGCCTGGTGACGCTGCTGCTCGCCCCGCGCGTGCGGTCGATCCTTGGCGCGGACATCTCCGAGGGCATGCTCTCCGTCCTGCGCGACAAGATCGCCTCGCAGAGCATCCCCAACGTGGACACCGTCATCCTGGACCTGCAGCGCGATCCGCCACTCGCCCCCCGGTTCGATCTGATCGTGAGCTCGATGACCATGCACCACGTCGCCGACCCGGCATCGCTGATAGGCAAGCTGGCGACCATGCTCGAGCCCGGCGGGTGGCTCTGCGTCGCCGACCTCGACTCCGAAAGCGGCGACTTCCACAGCGACAAGACCGGCATCCACCATTTCGGCTTCGACCGCGACCGGATCAGAGGCATCTTCGAAGAAGCGGGGCTCGGGTCCGTCACGCTGGACACGGCCCACGTGATCGCCAGGGAGGTGGAGGGGGTCATGCGCGAGTTCCCGGTCTTCCTCGCCTGCGGTTGCGCCCCCGCCTGCCATCCTCTACAATAGACACGAAGACACCGGGCGCTCACCCGGAGAAGCTGAGAGGAACAATGAAGATAAGAGCCATTCTGACCGCAATCATCCTGCTCGCGCTCGCATCCCAGGCCACATACTGCGCCACGTGCCCCGTCCCGCCGTCCCAGCCCGGGCAGAAGATTAAGGTTTTGTTCGAAGTCGGCGGCCCGGTCCACGACTCCAAGGAACTCCCCGCGCTCCTCAAAAAAGTGCTCGAAGACACCGGGCAGTTCGCCGTGAATGTTACCGACAACCGCGACGAGATGGCGCAGCCGGCAATCGACAAGTATGATGTCGTTCTCATCTACACCACAGGCGGCGCGCTCACCGAGGCACAGGAGAAAGGCCTTACCAGCTTCGTCGAGAACGGCAAGGGCGTGGTCGGCATCCACTCCGCTACTGACTCGTTCAAGAACTCCGACGCTTACTGGAAGCTCATGTGCGGGCAGTTCATCGGTCACGGTGGCGGCACGTTCAAGGTCAAGATAACGGGCAAGAGCCACGTGATCGTGCAAGGGATGTCCGGTTTCGAGATCACCGACGAGACCTACCGGCACAAGTTCCACCCGGAATCCAAGCCGGTCGTCCTGATGCGGCGCGAGGAGGACGGCGAGCCGGCCTCGTGGGTGCAGTATGTCGGCAAGGGAAGAGTCTTCGTCACCGGTCTCGGCCACGGCAAACCGGCCTGGGAGAACCCGGCATTCCAGAAGCTCGTTGAGCGCGCGCTCCTCTGGGCGACCGGGAAGATCAACCCGTAGTCGGAATTGGGAATCTGGAATTGGGAATTGGGAAATGCCGAAGCATAGTGGCGGTGCTTGTGCTCCTCGTCCTCTGCGCCTCCGATTGCGCCTCGACGCCTGACAAGGTCAACGTCCTCTTCGAGGTCGGGGGGACGAAGGCACACGATGCCGTCAAGCTGCCCGAAATGCTCGAGAGAGTCCTGGAGGACACGGGCCGGTTCGCGATCACGATCTCTCAAGACCGCGACCTCTTCAAGCGCGAGAGCATATCGAAGTTCGACGTCGTCATGCTCTACACCACGCGCGTCGAGCTCAACCCCGAGCAAGAGAAGGGCCTGATCGAGTTCGTCGATGGCGGCGGGGGGCTCGTGTCGATCCACTCGTCCACGTCGATGGACATGAAATCCGATGCGTTCTGGAAACTGCTCGGGGGCCGGTTCCTCAAGCACGGCGCTGGCAGGTTCAAGGTCAAGATCACCGGCAAGAGCCACCCGATCGTGCAGGGGATGACCGACTTCGAGGTCACCGACGAGACCTACCGCCACACATTCTGCCCAGGCTCGAAACTGATCACGCTCATGCGGCGCGAGTCCGACAGCGAGCCGGTCACGTGGGTGCAGTACTACGGCAAGGGCCGGGTCTTCGACACCGCCCTCGGCCACGACAACCGCACCTGGTCCAACCCCAACTTCCAGCAGCTCATCACACGCGCGCTCGACTGGGCCGCCGGGAAGCTCAACCCGTGACTACGCTGAGGCAGACTCGCCGCGCGATGGCGTGCGAGTTCGAGATGATCCTCTCGGGCCCCGACCCCGCCTACCTGGAGCAGGTCGCTGACCTGGCGCTCGACGAGATCACCCGACTCGACGGCGCGCTCAACTGCTTCGACCCGGCAAGCGAAGTCTCGTATCTGAACGCCTATGCCGCTCGTGCGCCGGTCATTGTCGAACCCAGCCTGTTCGAGCTGTTGGCGGTCGCGAGGGATGTGTCGCGCGAGACCGACGGCGCGTTCGACATCACCGCCGGCCCGCTGATCGACCTTTGGCGCAAGGCGGAACGAACGGGCCGGGAACCCCCGTCCGAGGCCATTGGAGCGGCCCTCACGCGCGTCGGGATGGAGCATGTCACGCTCGACGAGTCCTCCAACTCGATCCAATTCGACCGCGAGGGTGTCTCGATCAACCTTGGCGCTGTCGGCAAGGGATATGCCGTCCGGCGCGCGGTCGAGATCATTCGGGAGTACGGCATCGAGTCCGCGCTCGTCTCCGCCGGGAAAAGCACGGTCTACGGCCTCGGAACGCAGCCCGACGGCGAGCCGTGGCGGATAGGCATCCGCCACCCGGATCGGCTTGACGAGCGCGTCGCGGCTGTCGAACCGCGCGACGAGGCGATGTCCACTTCCGGCGGGCCCCGCCAGCGCGACGCGGCAGTCGAGGAGCGATTCGAGCACATAATCGACCCCGTCACCGGCCGCCCCGCCCAGACCGATCTGATCTCCGCGACCGTCATCACGCCCGACCCCGCCCTCTCCGACGCCCTCTCGACCGCCTTCTACCTCCGCGGCAGAGCCTTTGCTCTCGACTACTGCCGAGCTCACGAAGGGGTTCGGGCCTTGCTCGTGGAAGCGGTTGGGGAAGGCGAGTTTTGAGTTTTGAGTTGTGAGTTTTGAGTTCTGAGTACTGACCTGGCCACAGAGGAGTTTCAATGAAGCAGGAAGATGCCGGCCTGACGCGGCGCCAATTCCTCAAGGGCTCGGCGGCAACCGTCGCCGGAATCGGCGCGTTCGGAGTATTCACGGAGGCGCGCGGCGAGGCAATCGGCCCGAACGACATCATCAACGCCGCGATCATCGGCACAGGCGCGCAGGGCTGCAGCCTGCTCGGAAAGGCCGTCAAGGTCGCGAACGTCAGCTTCGTCGCGTGCTGCGACATCCAGGAGAAGAACCTTGCTCGCGGGCTCTCTATCGCCAAGGGGGCCGAGGGCTATAGAGACTACCGCCAGCTCCTCGACCGAAAGGACATCCAGGCCGTCATCATCGCCGTGCCGCTCTACCTCCACGCGCCGATCGCGGTCGATGCCCTCCGCGCGGGCAAGCACGTCCTGTGCGAGAAGATGATGGCCTACTCCATCGACGACGCCAAGCAGATGCTCCGCGTCGCCCGCCAGACCGGCCGCAAGCTCCAGATCGGCCATCAGCGCCGCTACGACCCGAACTACCAGCACGCTTACAAGCTCGTCAACGACGGCGTCCTGGGCAAGATCACGCACGTCCGCGCGCAGTGGAACCGCAACGGAAGCTGGCGGCGACCCTGCCCCGATCCGAAGCTCGACGAGCTGGTCAACTGGCGGATGTACCGCAGATGCTCGCAGGGCCTCATGGCCGAGTTGGGCAGCCACCAGCTCGACGTGGTCAACTGGATGCTCGGCGAAACACCGCGCGCGGTGATGGGCGTCGGCGGGATCGACTACTGGAAAGACGGCCGCGAGGTCTACGACAACGTCCAGTGCATCTTCGAGTACCCGAGCGGGATCAAGCTGCAATACCAGTCGCTCACCACGAACCAGTACGACGGCTTCGCGGAGCAGTTCATGGGCGACAAGGGGACGCTCGTGATCTCCACCGACCGCGCGCTCCTGTTCCGCGAACCGAAGGCGGAGCAGCTCGTCTGGCAGGACATGGCTCACAAAGAGAAGCTTGCGGGCAAGGAAGGGATCGTGCTCGACGCGTCCAAAACCCCTCGCCTCCAGCAGCAGCAGGCCCAGGGCGAGAAGATCGCGGGCGAGGTCAAGGTGAAGAAGGACGACTACATGCTCGAGCTGGAGGACTTTTTCCTTTCGATCCGCGATGGCCATGAGCCCTTCTGCTCGCCGCGCGTCGCGCTCGACACGTGCGTCGCGTCGATCAAGGCGAACGAGGCGATGGAGAAGCTGGAGCGGGCGACTATCCCGCCGGAGGTCTATAGGGCTTGAGCGGAGAGCAGAGAGCGGAGAGCAGAGAGCAGAGCCGGGCGA
>Ga0315273_10012433_pt1 | contig 10916 bp, 7 predicted proteins | sample YL17G02_0_MG_FD_205753 | JGI IMG/M metagenome (GOLD analysis project Ga0315273, IMG submission 205753) | Sediment microbial communities from Yellowstone Lake, YNP, Wyoming, USA - YL17G02_0 | ecosystem: Environmental > Aquatic > Freshwater > Lake > Sediment | place: USA: Wyoming | collected...
GCCGAGCCGGTAGTAGAACCAGAAGGCGCCGGAGCGGATCGCCTCGGTATTGTCCTTGCCGAACTGGTAGGGGTCGACCAGGAACTGGCGGACCCGGTAGTGCTGCCGGTAGGCGCGGAGCACCTGCGCGAAGATGACAGCCGATTCCCCCCCCCGAAATTCCTCGAACAGGTTCACCCCGATTTCACATCGCCCGAAGAAGACCCAGCCGCCACCGTAGGCTATCGGTACGCGGTTCCGGCCGGCCACGAACCCGAAATAGCTTTCGATGGGGAGGCGGCGGGCCGGCTGGATGCCGAACAGGGCGATGTCCACGCCGCGTTCCAGCCGGAACAGCCTGGTCTCGGCTGGGTTGGCGAAGGTCACCGGGTCCGTTTCCCTGGCACGAGCCGCCAGTGTGGCCCGGGCAATGTCGATGATCTCGTCCGTGCCGACGCGGCCCAGTGACACTGGACGCGGCAGGGGATCGCGAAGTACCTCGCCGAGAACGACATGGCGCGTGAGGGGGTGGCGCTGGAGGAAGAGCGGCCGGGGGGGGAAACGGGTCAGGGTGCGAGAGCCGCTCCCCAGCTGCCAGCGGATGAAAAGGTCATGCGCGGCGAAGAGACGGTCGCGGACCTCCGGCGTCAGTTGCAGCGTCTCGACGCGGTGGAGCAGCCACGCCAGCGCCGAGCCGTGTCCACCGGCGGCGTGCCGCACCCAGTCTTCCGTGGTGAGCCGCTGACTGAGCAGCCCGTCTGTTTCGGGCGGCAGCGCCAGCAGGGGCAACAACTCCTCGAATGCCGTGCCGGCGCCGCCGTCCTCCCAGGCAAGATTGACGGCGGGGCCGAAGCGCTCCACCAGCCAGCCCAGCAGGTCAGGGGAGAAGGAGGCCGTCACGATGGTTCCCGCGATGCCGGAATTGTGCAGCGGGCTGGTCTCGGCGCTGGTCCGGGCGCGGGCCAGGAGGGCCAGGCGACGAAGCTCGCGCTCGGCGGCCCGCCGTAGAGCGGCGTCGTCGGGATAGGCGCAGCAGAAGAGGACCTCGTCGTGCCAGGCGCGGAGCAGGCGTGCCGTGCCAGCTCGCGAGCTGGCGGCAAGAATCAGCCGGAGCTTCCTGGCTGCGGCAGTGCCGCCGAACTCCCGGCGCAGGGCAGCGAGGGGAGGTACAATGTCCCGCATGCAGGCAGAATAGACCCGGTGCGTTGACCGCGCCAGCAGCGGAGGTTTCATTGCGCCGATGCGCTTCCGCCCCCGTTATTCGCTGGCTGCCGTGGTGCTGGCCGTTGCCACGATCACCGCGTCGCTGGCCGGCTGGTCGGCCGGGGTCTATGTCTTCAAGCCGCTGGCCACCCTCGTGGTGCTGGCCATGGCGCTGACCGCGCCGGCCCTGCCTACTGCCCGATATCGCGGGCTGATTGCGGCCGGACTGTCCCTGTCGCTGGTCGGGGACGTGCTCCTGATGCTGCCGGGCGACTGCTTCGTCCAGGGCCTGGTGGCGTTCCTGGCGGCCCACCTCTGCTACATCAGGGCCTTTACCAGCCACGGTGGCAAGCGGGTGCCACGCTGGTGGCTGTTGCCGATCGCCGGGTTCGGGGCGCTGATGCTGACGGTGCTCCGGCCGGGTCTCGGCGGCATGCTGGTGCCGGTCGGGTGCTACGTGGCGGTCATTCTCGTGATGTTCTGGCAGGCGGCAGGCCGGTGGTGGGTGACGCGGTCGCATGGAGCGGCCCTGGCGGCGCTGGGCGCGGCCGCGTTCGTCGTCTCGGACGGCTCCCTGGCGGTGAACCGCTTCCGCGCACCCTTTTCGCTGGCGGTGCCGGTCGTGTTGGGGACCTACTACCTGGCGCAGTTGCTGATCAGCTGGTCGGTGGGGCATCCCGACTCCGACCTTCGGGGTTGACCGGTGCGAGCAACCGCTCTCGTCCTCACGCTTTCCCTGGCGGCGTGTGCCGGTCGTTCACCGCTCTTGTCGCCCGATCCCGCACAGTTGGACCATGCGGCCCCCGACAGCTTCGATGTCAGGTTTGAAACGACGCGAGGTTCGTTACTCGTGCGGGCTCGGCGTCACTGGTCTCCCAAGGGTGTGGACCGGTTCCACTATCTGGCGAGTCACGGATTCTACGACGGGGCGCGGTTCTTCCGGGTGATCACGGGGTTCGTGGCGCAGTTCGGGCTGTCGGGCCGGCCGGCGGTGGATTCGGTCTGGCAGGACCGATCGATACAGGATGAGCCGGTCCGTGAGACGAACCGCCGGGGCACCATCTCCTACGCCCGGGGCGGTCCCAATACCCGTTCGGCCCAGCTCTACATCAACCTGGCGGACAACCCTCGACTGGACACGGTAAGCACCTTCGGCTTCCCGCCGATCGGTGAGGTCGTCGAAGGAATGCCGGTGGCGGATTCGCTGTATGCGGGGTACGGGGGGAACCGGCAGCAACGGCTGCCCGGCCCATCGCAGGACTCCATCCAGGTTGTGGGGAACGCCTATTTGGACCGCCAGTTTCCCAGGGTAGACGCTATCCGGCGGGTGAAGATCGTCAGAGCGTGGGGACTTCACCGGCAGCGGAATAATTGACATCCTGACGGGTTGCGGTTGCTTCAAGGCAGGACTGTCCTGTTGTCTGGTTGGCGTTTCTCACATCTACGGACCGTCATCATGATGCGCCGTCACCGTTACTTCGCTGCTGTTGGAGCCCTGGCCATCGCGGCATGCAAGGGCGAGCAACTCCAGCCGCCACCTGCCGCCATCAGCACCGAGGAGGCGCCGCCGGTCGCGGTGGCGGTGCTGCCGCCGTCGTATGTCGCGGCCCCGATCGTCTTCGATCTCCGTCCGGTGCTCGAGGACATCGAGAGTGGCGTGCCGATGAAGTTCGGCAGCATCGAGAAAGACAAGCGAATCCAGGTGATGAAAGGCACCCCCGACGTCTGGGTAGCGCCCGAACTGACCCGCGGCCCGCTCCAATTCGCGTTCAAGGACAACACCGTCACGGTCTCCACCGTACTCGAATACCAGGCACAGGCCTGGGCGAAGGCTCTCCTGATCACCTACAAAGTGTCGTGTGGCATCGGGAAGTCGAAGCCACGCATCCGTCTGAGTGTGTCAACCACCTACGATCTCACGGCGGACTGGCATCTCAAGACCCGGACCAAGCTGCTGGACCTGTCCCAGTTCAGCCGGGACGAACGGGATCAGTGCGAGCTTACCGCAGCCAAGATTGACGTGACGGGCAAGATCGTGGACGGCGCCCGTGGTGGCTTGGAGAAGGCCCTCGTCGGGCTCGACAAGAAGCTGTCGCAAGTCAGCCTCGAGAAGACCATCGGCGGGATCTGGGCGACACTGCAACGCCCGATATCTATTTCCAAGGGGACCCTCTGGCTGCAGATCCAGCCCCAGGCGATTTCGTTCGCAGGGATCACCGCGGCCGATTCGAACCTGACCGCCCGGCTGGCGCTGCTGGCGCAACCGAGGATGCTGTCGGGACCCCGGCCACCGGATGGCTCGAACCCGCTGCCAAGACTGGGACGGGGCGCGGCCGGCGCGGACACGGCCATGGTGATGATCGAGGGGCTGCTGGGCTACGAGGCCGCCACCAAGCTGATCGGCAAGGCCCTGGTCGGAAAGGCCTTCGGACCCACCTGGCGCAAGGTCAAGATCGAGAGCCTCGCCATCCTCCCCGCTGGCCGGGGACGGATGTTGCTCGCCCTCGGGCTCAAGGGCCGCGCGCGCGGGACCGTGAACGTGACGGCGGCACCGAACTTCGATTCGACCACGGACCTGATCACCCTGAGAGAACTCAAGTTCGACGTGAACGCCGAGGCCTACCTTGGGAAGGCGGCCGGGTGGCTGATCAGTGGCCCGCTGCTCAACCTGGTGCAGGAGAACGCGAAGATCCCGGCGGCGGTGCTGATGACGGAGGTCCTGGAATTGGCGAACAAGAACATCAACCGCGAATTGTCGAAGGGGATCTTTCTCCGGGGCGCGCTTTCGTCGGCCACGCCGCTGGCGGTGCGGGCGACGCAACAGGGGCTCGTCGCAAACGCCAAGGGCGCCGGCCGGCTCTGGGTCGAGATTTCCAAGGAAGACCTGATTCCGAAGAAGAAGAGCAAGAAGTGAAGTGCCCTACCCTGAAATACACCACGGGCCCGGAGACTTCCGGGCCCGTGGTGCATTTCAGGGTAGGGCAGATCAGGGCAGTGTGATCAGGCGGTAGGCCCCTCTCGCCACACCACCCTCCAGCACGGCTCCGGTCCCCGTCCAACCGGCGCCGGTTATGGTGACCCGGGTCGGGCCCGCCAGCAAGGCCCAGGCGTCGTTCCAGCCGCCCACGCCGGCAAAGTCGGCGATGGAGAGGTCATAGCTCGCCGCCGCCCCGTAGTACCCCCTGGTCGCTGTGATGGTCCAGGAGCGCGAGTTCGCCCCGGTCGTCGTATTCGCGAACGTGGCTGAGAACTGAGTGCCGTACTCGGACTGGATCGCGGCGGCAGCCCGGTACCGTGGATACGGAGTCGTGGCCAGCGTGGTGATCGTCGGCGTATTGAGCAGCGCCCCCAAGTCAACGGTCTTGTCCGCCAGGGTCCTGAAGTAGGTCAGGTAGTAACGGCCCGACGTGGCGGTCAGGTCACTTCCCGTTACGGTAAGCAGGTGGAGATCATCAGCCAGCTGCTTCGGGCCCGGCACTCCGTAGAGCGTCTGGCTTGCCCCCGTCTGGCCAACCGACATGACCCCCGTTGTGCCGTTGCCGGTCTGGTAGGCCACCAGGCTACTGGCCTGGTCCGTCCCGATGTTGCTGACGGTGAGCGTCGCGGTGGCGGGATCGAACGCCTCGGCGGCGCCAAAATCCAGCACCGGGATCGTGGATCCATCGGCGTAGTTGGTGCCACGCCGGATGATGAGCTTGGTGAGCGTCTGGGAGCCAGTGGTAAGGGAGAGGAGCATGCGGGCGGCGATGAGATCCGCCGCCCCGGTCCGTACCCTCAGGAGCTGGAAATTCAGACCCGCCTGACTGGCCGCACCGGTTGAACCGGCCACCCCGATAATGGCGGTCTCGTACAAGGCGAGGGCAGCCACGGAGCCGTTCAGCGTCTTGGTGGCCGCGGGGATCGGGCACTGAGAGGTGCCGTTCCCCTGCAGCTCTGCCTGGGTTCCGAAGAACGTGACAACGCCGTAACCGTCCGTGACATTCCCGGTCACATAGGCCACCCCACCGATGCTCTGGGTGATGTTGAAGCTGTAGGTGCCGTTGGTGCCGGCGACCTGCGTCCATGAGCCCGTGCCGTTCTGGAAGGCAAACCAGATCGGTGTCAGGTCGTTCTGGCAGTTCGCAAAGCTCCAGGTCGAGTTCCCGCCGCTGGCCGGCGGGTTGATGGTCAGGCCAACGGTCGCCGTCTGGTTGGTGACGCCGGTCCCGGTTCCGGTCACGGTAAGCGAGTAGGACCCGGGCGTGGCACTGGCCCCCACCGCGATGGTGACGGTGGACGTCGTGCCGGTCACGGACACCGGATTCGGCGTCGCCGTCACGTTGGCCGGCATACCAGTGACCGCAAGGCTCACCGGGCCGGTAAACGAGCCCGTCCGGGCGATGGTTGCCGTGCTGGTGCCGCTCTGCCCGGCCTGGACCGCCAAGGTGGTCGGGTTGACCGAGAGGGTAAAGGCAGCGGCCGGCGGGGCCGCCGTCACGGTCAGCGCCAGGGTCGCTGTCTGGTCCGTGAGGCCCGTTGCCTTGCCCCGGACGGTGATAGTGGTATTCCCCACCGCCGCACCTGCTCCGACGGTCAGGGTGAGCGTGGAGGTGTTACCGGTCGGTGTCGCCGGGTCGAAGGCGGCCGTCACGCCGGTCGGGAGGTTCTCGGCCGAGAGTGTCACTGCCGCGGCAAAGCCGCCGGTGCGGGTGATGGCCACAGCACTCGTCCCGCTCTTGGCCTGCTCGACGCTGAGCGTGGTCGGGTTGAGCGCTATCGTGAACCCGGGCGCAGGCTGGGCCGCCGTGACGGTAAGCGTCAGGGTGGCGGTCTGATCCGTGAGGCCCGTGGCCTTGCCCCGGAGGGTGATGGTGGTGTTCCCCACCGCGGCACCTGCTCCGACGGCCAAAGTAAGCGTGGACGTGTTGCCCGTTGGTGCGGCCGGGTCGAAGGTCGCGGTCACCCCGGTCGGGAGGCCCTCGGCCGAGAGTGTCACTGCCGCGGCAAAGCCGCCGGTGCGGGTGATGGCCACAGCACTCGTCCCGCTCTTGGCCTGCTCGACGCTGAGCGTGGTCGGGTTGAGTGCCAAGGTGAAGCCGGCGACCGCCGCCGGCGAGACGGTCAGGGCCAGCGACGCGGTCTTGCTGGCCTGTCCGGTGGCAGAGCCCGTCACCGTGATGGTGGAAGTGCCTGTGGTGGCTTCACTTCCGACGGAGAGGGTGAGTGTCGAGGTGGTACCGGTCGGGGCGGCCGGGTCGAATGACGCGTCGACCTTGCTGGGCAGGCCCGACGCCGTGAGGGTGATCGCCCCGGCAAACCCGCCCCTCCGGGTAATGGTAATCACGCTCGTGCCGGTCTTGCCGGCTTCGATCGTCAGGGTGCCAGGACTAAGGGCCAGGTCAAACGAAGGCGCATCTGTCACCGTCACGCCGCCGCTGGCGGTCGCGTCGGTCACGCCGGTGCCCTTGGCACGGACGGTGAAATTCCCCGTGCCAACCGTCGCGGTGCCGGAACCGGTGAGGGTCAGCGTGGAGGTGGTCTCGGAAGACAGGGTGCTTGGGCTGAAACTCGCCGTGACGCCGGCCGGCAGACCCTCCGCGCTCAGTGTCACGGAGCCGGTGTACCCGCCGCCCCGGGTGATGGAAACGGTGGTCGAGCCGGTGCCGCCCTGGACGAGGGAAACACTGCCGGCGATGCTCACGCTGATGGTCGGGGTCGGAGTGGTGCCGCCATCGCCGCCGCCGCAGGCGGCAGCCAGGAGGGCGAGGCCGAGAATCGTTAGTCTGTGACGCATGAGGACCTCGGATCGCTAGGGAAGGAAGACCAGAACCTCGTGAATATCCACCCCGATCGGGAAAGGACAACCCCCACCGTCGCGAAGGCTCGTATATTTCCCTCTCAGCATTCGCCCAGGGGCCACGATCCGATGCGACTCACCCTTTGCCTCCTGCTCGGTCTGGCCCTCACCACCCCGGGCTGGGCCCAGCGAACCGCCAAGCCGCCCCTCCATGCCAAGCACTGGATGGCCATCACGGGCAAACCGCTGGCGGCGACGGCCGGGGCCGCGATGTTCCAGAAGGGTGGCAACGCGGTGGATGCCACCTGCGCGATGCTCGGGGCGGTTGCCACGATGTGGGACGTACTGAGTTGGGGCGGCGAAACCCAGGCACTGATCTATCATCCCGGCCTCAAGAAGGTGATCGGCATCAACGCACTGGGCGTCGCGCCCAGTGGCGCGACGGCCGAATACTTCCAGGGGAAGGGGATGAAGTACCCGCCGGAGTTCGGGCCGTTGGCCATGGTGACGCCGGGGACACCCGGCGGCCTGATGGTGATGCTGGCCGAGTACGGCACGCTCAGCCTCAAGGAGGTGCTGGAGCCGGCGACCCAGATGGCGGACGGCTACCCGATCGAGGCGCAGGCGGCCAACAGCATGGAGCGGACCAAAGAACAGCTCAAGGAGTGGCCCTACGCCAAGGGCGTTATGCTGCCCCACCCGGGCGCCTCGAGGGAGGCGCCCGAGGCGGGCGAGATCTTCAAGCAAACCGACCTGGCGGTGACGCTTCGCCGGCTGGTGGAAGCGGAACAGCAGGCGCTCCAGAAGGGCCGGAGCCGGAAGGAGGCCATCTACGCCGCCTACGACCGCTTCTACAAGGGCGACATTGCCCAGGAATATGTCCGGGGTGCGCGGGAGCAGGGCGCCCTCGTCACGATGGCAGACCTGGCGAACTGGAAAGTGCGGATCGAAGAGCCGGTCTCCACGACCTACAAAGGCATCGAGGTCTACAAGCTCAACGTCTGGACCCAGGGTCCGGCACTGCTCCAGGCGCTCAACATCCTCGAGCAGGCCGACTTGAGAGCGATGGGCTTCAACAGCGCGCGCTATGTGCACACGGTCTACCAGGCGATGAGCCTGGCCTTTGCCGACCGCGATTTCTACTACGGGGACATCTACTTCCCGCCGGAAGAGCCCGTGAAGGGACTGCTGTCCAAGGAGTACGCGAGGCAGCGATTTGCCCAGATCAACTGGGAGCGGAACGACCCCGGCGTCAAGCCGGGCGACCCCTATCCGTTCCAGGGTGGCGAGAACCCCTACCGGGACCTGCTGGCGAAGTGGTCCCCGACCGGGGCGCAGGCGATGAGCGACGAGGCCTTCAAGAAGGCTTTCAACGCCGGGACCACCTCGATCCAGGCGGCCGACGAGGCCGGGTGGGTGGTGTCGGTGACCCCCAGCGGTGGCTGGATTCCGGCCGTCATCGCCGGCCGCAGCGGCGTCGGGATGAGCCAGCGAGCCCAGAGTTTTGTCACCGACGCCGCGGAAAATCCGTTCAACGTGATCGAGCCGGGAAAGCGTCCGCGGGTGACCCTGACGCCGACGCTGGCGCTCAAGGACGGCAAGCCGTTTCTCTCCTTCGCGGTGCAGGGGGGCGACAGCCAGGACCAGAACCTGCTGCAGTTCTTCCTGAACATGGTAGAGTGGGGGATGACGGTGCAGGAGGCGGTCGAGGCGCCGAATATCAACAGCTACCAGATGCGGAGCTCGTTCGGCGCGCACGAGTCGCGGCCCGGGCGACTGCTGCTGGCGGAGAGCATGCCGGACTGGGTGCGAGGCGATCTCCGGCGGATGGGGTACACCCTTGAATTTGAACGACTTACCTCTGGTCCGATCAACGCGATCTGGTTCGACTGGAAGCACGGCAGCTTCTGGGGTGGGTCCAGCAACCACGGCGAGGATTACGGCATCGGGTGGTAGCCGCGGGGCTATATTTCCCGGTGTCTTTGGCTGGGGAGAAGTCCATGGAACTGGAACACCGAAACCTGCTCGACGGCACGTTCTGGCAGGCGATCCCTGGCTACCGGGGTGCGAGCGAGGCGGAGTTCCTCGATCATCTCTGGCAGGCGCGCCACTCGATCACGCGGCTGGCGGACCTGAAGGAGGTCCTGCGGGACCTGGTCCCGGCCGGCTTTTTCGAGGATGTGGCCGAAGGCCTTCATCGGGCGCCCATGGCGCTCCGCGTCTCCCCGTATATCCTGAGCCTGATCGACTGGAGCGACCCGGAACACGACCCGCTCCGGCGCCAGTTCATCACCCTGGGGTCGCAGCTGCTGCCGGACAACCCGTGCGACACGCTGGATTCCCTTCACGAGCAGGCGGACTCGCCGGTACCCGGGCTGACCCATCGCTACCCCAGCAAGGCGCTCTTTCTCGCCCTCGACACCTGCCCGGTCTATTGCCGGTTCTGCACGCGCAGCTACGCGGTGGGTACCGACACCGAGCAGGTGGAGAAGGTTTCTCTCAAAGCCAAGGACAACCGGTGGGAGCAGGTGTTCAGTTACATCGAGGCCCATCCCGAACTCGAGGACATCGTCGTCTCCGGTGGTGACGCCTATCAGTTGAAGGCGAGCCAGGTGCTCCACATCGGTGAGCGGCTGCTGGCCATGGACAACATCCGACGGATCCGGTACGCCACCAAGGGGCCGGCGGTGATGCCGATGAAGCTGATCACCGACACGGAGTGGGTGGATGCGCTGACTGCGGTGGTGGAGGCCGGCCGGAAGCTTCATAAAGAAGTGGTCCTCCACACCCACTTCAATCATCCTCGCGAGATCACCGCGATCAGCAAACGGGGCCTGGATCTCCTCTTTGAGCGCGGGATCGTGGTCCGGAACCAGAGCGTGCTCCAGCGCGGGGTGAACGACTCCGCGGAGACCATGCAGTTGCTCATCAAGCGACTCGGCTACTGCAACGTGCAGCCCTACTACGTCTACATGCACGACCTGGTGAGGGGCGTCGAGGACCTGCGGACCACGGTGCAAACCGGCCTCGACCTGGAGAAGCAGGTACGCGGGACGACGGCGGGCTTCCACACCCCGACCTTCGTGGTCGATGCTCCCGGCGGGGGCGGGAAGCGCAGTATCCACTCCTTCGAGCACTACGACCGTGAGACCGGTATCAGCGTTTACACGGCCCCCTCGGTGAAGCCCGGGTACTTCCTGTATTACGACCCCGTGAACCTGCTGGGAGATGAGGCCCAGGAGCGCTGGAAGGACCCGGCCGAACAGCAGCGGATGATCGAGGCGGCACTGGAAGCCGCCGGCGCCACGGACGCCGACCGCCTGACCGCGCGACCGTACTGACCGCCGCGGAAGAGCCCAATGCTCAACCGCCTGCTCGCCGATGTCGTGGTCCTGCTGCATGGGGCCTTCATCCTCTTCGTGGTCGGAGGCGTGGTGCTGGTGGGGCGATGGCGGCGGCTGCTGCCCGTCCACCTGCTGTGTGCCGGGTGGGGCGCCTGGAGCGAGTTCACCGGGACCATCTGCCCGCTCACCCCGCTGGAGAATCATTTCCGACGGCTGGCCGGCCACTCCGGCTATCAGGGCGGCTTCATCGAGCACTACCTGATCCCGGTGATCTACCCCACCGGCCTGACCACCAGGCTGCAAACGGGGCTCGGCCTGATCGTTGTCGTGGTCAACTTCATGGGGTATGGCCTGCTCTGGCGGCGATGGCACCGGAGCCGCTCGTCGGCCGGCGGCTGAGCGCTATACTTCCGTTCCCCGCAGCTGTCCGTTCCTCGCAGATGACGGTGTTCCCATGACGGATCTGCAGTATCCCATTGGCCGGTTCCAGATGCCGGCTTCCCTCAGTGAGACAGGCCGGCTGGCCGCAATCGCTCAGATCGCCGAGGCGCCGGGCCGTCTCCGGGCCGCGGCCGGGGATCTGACGGACGCCCAACTCGACACGCCCTACCGGC
>Ga0315273_10012434_pt1 | contig 10915 bp, 8 predicted proteins | sample YL17G02_0_MG_FD_205753 | JGI IMG/M metagenome (GOLD analysis project Ga0315273, IMG submission 205753) | Sediment microbial communities from Yellowstone Lake, YNP, Wyoming, USA - YL17G02_0 | ecosystem: Environmental > Aquatic > Freshwater > Lake > Sediment | place: USA: Wyoming | collected...
AGCCTGCCCGGGCGACGGTCCGCCCCGGCAGCGGGTCAGAGCCGGGATGATGAATCAAGAATGCTCCGACCCGAAGGCTCGGAGCATTCTCCTTTCTGGCTGTCAGGTCAGGCCGCGTGGATCGCTGCTTCCAGCTGCTGGGCGAACTGAGCCGACTGTTCCTTGGTCATGGTCTTCATCATCTCGGCATGCACCACGACACCGTGTTCCATGGCCTTCTTCATCACTTCTTCTTTGGTAGCTCCAGTAGCGACAAAGTCGCAATCAAGGCCAAGGGTCTTGCAGGCAAAGGTTTCCATCACTTCTCCATTCGCAGGGAACTGGCTGTATCCGGCTCTTCTCGGCGGGGCTTCAGTCCTTGGACTTGGACCCGCGCATGATGTCGAGCGTGCCCTGGAAGCAGGTGCCGCTGGTGCTGCTGGGGGCCTGAACACACGTGATCTGCGTGTATTCCCCTTGCACCATGTTGCCCTTCAGCCACCCTTCGGTGACCACTCCGATGATCACGGCCTTCAGGCCCGTCTGCTCGACATGGACGAGCGCGGTGAAGGAGTGCTTGGAGCCGTTGAAGTGGTAGAGGGCCTCGATCACCGTGGAGGTGGTGCCCACCGTGCGCTTGAGGATCTCACCGGCAAATGTGCCCGCGCCGACGTCGCCGCCGACGACCCCCGCCATGGCCGGGGGCGTGGTGACCCACTTGGTGAAGGTGTTCTCGGCGCTGCGCTGATCCCGGCCGTGATCCCGGCCGTGATCCCGGCCCCCATCGGCCCCGGCCACTCCCGCGCCCAACGAGAGGGTCAGGAGCGCGATGGCAGCGAGCAGCACGAGGGCACGAGTGCGGAGGCCCGTGAACCTCGCCGTCGTGCCAATACGAACAGGACGCATCTGCGTTCCCCCCCAGTCGCTGCGGCGGGTCGGGTTCGCCATTGGCTCGGCACGGTGCAGGCGACCACGTTGGGCGACCATGCGTCAACACCACCCGTCGGATCGGGGGAGTGTGCGCCCCCGTCGCGGGAATGGATAGCCCCAATCTTGGTGCCGGTGAACGGCCCCGGCCGAAACCGGAGTTCGCGGGAAGACGAAGACGGGCCCGCTCCGCCTCGTCGTGCGTCGCCATCGCCACGTCGCGATCGCCGACACGTCGCCATCGCCGACACGTCGCCCTCGCCGACGGCCAGGTGCTAGCCTCCCAGCCCGGGACGTGACGCCCACGCCCCGGTCGACTGGATGACAAGTGCCTCTGGCGTACGATGCGGGTCAGCGTGACCCTTTCGGGCTGGAGGTCGCTCAGCTTGGCCGAACCCGGATCCCCTATCCGGCCGTCGCCGGCGCCGAACCCGCGTCCGTCCGCGCCTCTCGCCGGCAGTGAGGCTTCCACGAGGACGCACGGATTCCTGTTCGCCGACCTCCGCGACTACACCAGCTACGTCGACGAGCGCGGCGACCACGCGGGTGCCGAGCTCCTCCGGCGCTACCGGGCGCTCGTCCGCGGGGCCGTTGCGGCCGCGAGCGGCGCCGAGATCAAGACCGAGGGCGACAGCTTCTACGTGGTGTTCGACTCGGCCAGTGCCGCGGTGCGCTGCGGCCAGGAGATCATCGCCGCCGCCGACGCCGCGCCGGGCGAGCCGCTCCGCGTCGGCGTCGGCGTCCACGCCGGGGAGACGGTGGAGACTGCGGAGGGCTACGTCGGCTCGGCGGTGAACATCGCCGCCCGTCTCTGCGCGCAGGCGAAAGCCGGCGAGCTCGTCGTGAGCGACACGGTTCGCGCCCTGACCCGGACCTACCTCGACGTGGAGTTCGAACCGCTCGGCGCGCGCCGCCTCAAGGGCGTCAACGAGCAGATCGTCCTGTACCGCGTCGTTCCTCACACGGCGACGACGCGGGTGGCGGCCCGGCGCGGCGCTGCACGTCGCCTGCCCTGGCTGCTGGGCATCGGCGGCGTGGCCGTCGTTGTCCTGGCAGCCGCGGGAATCGCCCTGGTCGGCGGCTCTGGCGCATCGCCAACCGCCCAGCCGAGCGTCCCGCCCAGCGAGGCGGCGGTTGCCACGCCCTCGGCGGCCGCGTCGGACGCGGCTCCGGCGAGCGCGGGTCCCGGCGGCCTGACCGCGGCAGAGGAGGAGCTGCTTGCCCGCGTCCCGCTCGACTTCCAGCCGTACTGCCGTCGCTCGAGCCTGCCCGACGGCTCGCTCGGCGGCTCAGCAAGCCTTCGCTGCGACCTGCAGCCGGGCTCGTCCGGGTACGGTGCCGACACGGTCTGGTACGACGCGTTCGACCAGCCGGGCCTGATGGCCGTGGCCGTGAATGCCGTCAAGGACCGGGAGAAGCTGGCCGAGGGTGAGTGCGACGCCGACGTCACCGGGGTCATCGGGCGCTGGTCGATGGGGATCACCTTCACGGGGCAGCTCGGCTGCTACACGAAGGAGAACGGAGCCTGGATCCTCTGGACGTACGAGGGCCAGCTGATCGCAGCGCGAGCGGTCCGCCTCGACGGAGACGTGGCGAGCCTCCACACCTGGTGGAAGGACGTCGCCTCGCCCTACCTCCGCTACTGACCGGGCGTTGCGCCCCGCGGCGTCAGTTGCCCGACGCCGCCACCACCATCCGCTCGGGCTGCCAGGCCCAATACAGTGCTGTGAGATCGAGCGGGCCGTCGACCGTGGTGACCGCCGAGCGAATCGCGTCGGTGGCGGTGGGGACGAACAGGAAGATCACCGGCTGCTGCGCTGCCAGCTCCTCCTGTGCCTGGAGGTAGACCCTGGCCCGCTCGGCCTGGTCGTAGGTGGCGGCCCCAGCGGCGAGGAGGCGGTCGTAGGCAGGGTCGCTGAAGCCGCCGAAGTTGTACCCGCCCGGGTTCTTCGCGTCGCTCACGTTGGAGGAGACGTAGATGCCCAGAGGGTCCGATGGGTCGGGCAGGACGGGCCCCCAGCCGCCGACGTAGAGGTCGAACGGCGTCTTCGTCCCCGGGATGTCATGGGGGTAGGTCATGAGGCCTTCGATGTACCTGCCGAAGTCGAAAGGACTGCTCTGGAGGTCCATCCCGCAGTCGCCGGCCTGGAGCGCGACGAGGTCGGCCAGCTTGACCCGCTCGCCGGCGTCGCCCCTGGCGAGGATCCTGGCGGCGAGGCGGACCGCGCCCTTGGCGTAGACGCCGTCCGACCCGAGCGTCCAGCCCGACGCCTCGATGAGGCGCCTCGCGGCGTCGACGTCGCGGGCCGCCTTCGGCAGGTCGGGGTCGTCGGCCCAGCTGCCGACCGGCCAGACGGGGCTGTAGACGGGGATCGCGCTTCCCCCGGTCGCGGCGTCGACGTCGCGCGGGAGGTCGATGCAGAGCTGGAGCGCGCGTCGCAGGTTGACGTCGGCGAAAGAGGCGCCCGGGCCGGACGTTGAAGGTGAGGGAAACGAAAACCGGCTGCTGCATGTCGTACACCTGCACGCCGTGCGCGGCGGCGGCCCGGTAGGCGGTGTCGAGGCTGGCGTTCTCCGAAATGTCGACCGTGCCGGCCGCGACGTCGGAGCCGTCGCCCTTGGTGGGCACGAAGTCGACGTACCTCGTCGCGGCCACGCCGCCGTGGTAGCCGGCGAAGGCCTCGAGGCGGATGTGGTCGGCATCCTGCGAAACGTAGCGATAGGGGCCGGTGCCGCTGAGCAGCTGGAAGGTCGAGAAGAAGACGAGCGCCTGCATCACCGCCTCGAGCCCCTCTCGACCGAGCGCCGAGGCGACCCGCTGGAGCTCGTCGGCCGCGACCGCCAGGTACGCGCACGGGTCGAGCGCCCCGGTGGCGGTCCGGTAGTCCTCCCGCCAGAGGTGCGCGCCGAGCCGGGCGAGGAGGGCGTCGACCTGGCCGAGGCGGGCGTCGCTGCAGATCGCCGGATCGCCACCCGTCTCCTCGCCGATCGCATCGACGAGCGCCTGGACGCCGTCCGCGGTGAGACCCTTGGCCGCCGCCGCGAAGGCGGCGTACTTGGCCTCGACCTCGCGCCGGGAGAAGATCGGCGCGTTCGTCACGCCGAGGGTCAGGAAGGTCGGGTCGACCGACGAGAGGACGAAGTCGACCGTCCGCGGATCGACGACCCGGACCTCCTCGATGGTGCACCGGACCCAGTACTCGCACCAGTCCGGCAGGGCAAAGAGGCGGTAGGTGTAGGCGACGTCGTCGGCCGTGAGCGGCGTCCCGTCGTGGAACGTCGTCGCCACGATCCGGCAGCGGATGACCCGGGCGTCGGCGCCCGGCACGAAGCAGGGTCCGTCGGCGAGGTCCGGGATCGCGCTGTAGTTGGCGTCGTAGCGGTAGAGGCGGCTGTAGACGAGGAGCCGGAAGCTGAGGAACGAGGAGACGGCGTTCAGGTCCAGGCCCCGGTAGTTCCACCGAGGCTCCCACGACCAGCCCACGCGCAGGGTGTCGGCGTAGGCTGCCGGGGTGGGGGTGAGCGTGTCCACGGGAGCAGCGCCGCTGCCGACCGGGCCCGACCCGGACGGCGACGTGGTCGCGGACGAGCAGGCTGCCAGTGAAGCCAGCATGGCCGCCGCAGCCAGCGACGCGCCGATCACGCGCCATCGGGGCGCGCGGCCCGTGCCGGCCGCCTGGCGAACGTGCGCGCTCATCGCAACCTCCTTGCGGCGTCAGGGCGCCTCCACCACCATCCGCTCCGGCTGCCAGGCCCAATACAGTGCTGTGAGATCGAGCGGGCCGTCGACCGTCGTGACCGCCGATCGCAGGGCGTCGTAGCCATTGGCGGCCCACAGAAAGACCGCCGGCACCTGGGACGCGAGCTCCTGCTGTGCCTGACGGTAGATCCGCGTCCGTTCCGCCTGGTCGTAGGTGGCGGCCCCGGCGGCGAGGAGGCGGTCGAAGGTGGGGTCCGAGAATCCGCCGATGTTGGCCGCGTCCGGATGCTCGGCATCGCTTGCCTCCGCCGACGTGTAGATGCCGAGCCCGTCCGCCGGGTCGGGCCAGGTTGTCCACAGCATGAGGATGAGGTCCAGGGTCGCCGTGGTGCCGGGGATGACGTACGGGTAGTTGCTGAACATCGGCTCGATGCCCGTCCACCGGTCCAACTGCAGGCTCTTGAGGTCCATCCCGCAATCGCGGGCCTCGCGGGCGATGAGGTCGGCCATCTTGATGCGGTCCGACGCGGCGGCGTTGACCACGATGTCGGCCGCGAAACGGGCGGCGCCCTTGACGTAGACGCCATCCGTTCCGAGCGCCCAGCCGGCGCCCTCGATGAGCCGCTTCGCGGCGGCGGTGTCACGCGCCGGCTTCGGCAGGTCGGGATCGTCGCCCCAGCTGCCGGGCAGGACCGGGCCGTAGACCGGCGTCCCTCCGCCGCCCGTGGCGGCGTCGACATCACGCGGAAGATCGATGCAGAGCTGGAGCGCCTGCCGGAGGCCCGGGTCGGCGAAGAGCTGCCCCGGCCGGACGTTGAAGGTGAGCGATACAGACCCCGGCGTGGGCGGGGTCGCGACACGCACGGCGCGCGCGGCCGCCGTAGCCTGGTAGGCCGTGCCGAGGTAGGCACTCGGCAGGATGTCGACCGCACCGGCCGACAGGTCAGAGCCGTCGCCCGGGGACAGGACGAAGTCGACGTAGCGCGTGGCTGCGAGCCCGCCGTGGTAGCCGGGCCACGCCTCGAAGTGAACGCGGTCGGCAGTCTGGGAGACGTAGCGGTAGGGGCCGGTGCCGACGAACGGATCGGACGCGGCCTTCCATCGGAAGACTTCCACCGCCTGGTCGAGGCCAGTCTGCTGCAGGGTCCAGCCGAGACCATCGCAAGCCGCGTCCCCGCCGAGCAGGCAGCTCGCGAGGTCAAGGTAGCGGCAAGCATCGAACGTCCCGTTGGCGAGCTTGAAGTCCTCCCGGTAGACCCGGGTGCCGGTCTTCGTGTACAGGGCATCCACCTGCGCCAGGCGGGCCTCGCTGCAGACGGGAGGGTCGCGCTTGATCTCCTCGCTGATCGCATCGGAGAGCTTGACCAGGTCGTCCGCGTTGAGGCCCTTCGCCCGGGATAGGTAGTCGGCGACGGCCGCCTCGACCGCTCGACGGGGGACGATCGGGACCTGGGGCAACGCCTCCGTGACGAAGGTGGGGTCGACCGTCGCCAGGGCGAAGTCGACCGTCCGAGCGTCCACGACTCGCACTTCCTTGAGGCTCCCGGTCGGCGACCAATCCGCCAGGACGGGGTGCTGGAGGAGCTGGAAGGTGTACGCCACGTCGTCGGCGGTGAGCGGCGTCCCGTCCTGGAAATTCGTCTCAATGAGGCGGCAGCGGAGGACCTTCGGGTCGGCCTGGGGCACGCACGGCCCGTCGGCCAGGTCGGGGACGGCGTTGAAGTGGGCATCGAAGCGGTAGAGGCCGCCGTACACGAGACGCCCGAAGCTGAGCGCGGGAACACCGATGAGTTCGTTCTGGTTCCAGCCCCGAGGGTAGATGCCCGACGACCCGTCCCAGGGAGCCGGCACGCCGACCCGTAGCGTGTCGGCGTAGTCGGTGGGAACAGCCGTCGCGGTGAGCGTGGCCACGGGAGCAGCCTCGCTGCCCGCGGGGCCCGATGCGGACGGCGACGTGGTCGCCGAGGAGCCGCAGCCCGCCAGCGATGCGATCACCGCCACGACGGCGGCCGTGGCCCCGATCGCGCGCCACGCGGCCGTGCCGCGTGTGCCGGCTGCCGACCGTTCGCGCGTGTTCATCGCCTCCTCCTACGCGGCGTCATGGCGCCGCCACCACCATCCGCTCGGGCTGCCAGGCCCAGTACGGTGCTGCGAGATCGAGCGGCCCGTCGGCGGTCGTGACCGCTGTGCGCAGGGCGTCGTAGCCGGACCAGGCCCAGAGGAAGATCGCAGGCACCTGCGCCGCCAGCTCCTCCTGCGCCTGGCGGTAGATCCGCGTGCGCTCGGCCTGGTCGTAGGTGGCTCTCCCGGCGGCGACGAGCGCGTCGAAGGCCGGGTCGCTGAAGCCGCCGAAGTTGGCGCTGTTGGGGTGCTCGGCGTCCGTGATCGCGGAGGAGGCGTAGTTGCTCGCGCCGAGGTCCGGGTCGGGGCCGCCATCCCAGCCCATCAGGATGAGGTCGAAGGGCGTCTTCGTGCCCGGGATGAAGTGGGGGTGGTCGAAGACCGAGAAGTAGGCATCGGTCCCGAGGTCCTCGGCCCGGATGTCCATCCCGCAGTCGCGCGCCTGCTTGGCGACGAGGTCGGCCATCTTGACCCGCGCGGGAGCGTCGGCGCGGGTGAGGATCTCAGCGGCGAGGCGGGCCCCGCTCTTCATGTAGACGCCGTCCGCCCCGAGCGTCCAGCCGGCCGCCTCGATGAGCCGCTTCGCGGCGGCAGGGTCACGTGGGAGTTTCGGCAGGTCGGGGTCGTCGCCCCAGCTGCCGGGCATGACCGGACCGTAGATCGGCGTCCCGTCGCCGCCGGTGGCCGCGTCTACGTCGCGGGGCAGGTCGATGCAGAGCTGGAGCGCCCGGCGCAGGGCGACGTCGGCGAAGAGGCGCTCCGGCCGGACGTTGAAGGTGAGCACGAAGTAGCCCCCCGTGGGCGGGGTCACGACCCGAACGCCCTTCGCCGCCGCCGTGGCCTTGTAGGCGGTCCCGAGGTAGGCGCCGGGGAGGATGTCGACGGCCCCGGCGCCGAGGTCGGAGCCGTCGCCCTTGGCCCGCACGAAGTCGACGTACCTCGTCGCCGCCACGCCGCCGTGGTAGCCGGGCCAGGCCTCGAAGTGGACGCTGTCGGCGTCCTGGGAGACGTAGCGGTAGGGGCCCGTGCCGACGAAAAGGTCGGGGCGTCCCCACGCCATCTGCCCCACGACGCCCGCCACCCGGTCCATCCCGGTGTGGCCGAGCGCGTAGGCGATCGAGCCGCCGTAGTCGTCGGCTGTCATGAGGTTGTAGACCGCAGTCGACACCCAGTCGCAGGCGTCGAACTCCGCGTTCTCCTTGAGGATGTCCTCATGGTGGACTTGGAAGCCGAACCTCCGGTACAGCGCATCCATCTCGGCGACGCGAGCGTCGCTGCAGACCGGCGGATCGGCGTTGATCTCCGCGTTAATCGTGGCGGCGAGCGTGGCCAGCCCTTCCGCCGTCAGGCCGTTCGAGCGGGTGTCGAACTCGGCGATGGCCGCCTCGATCGAGTGGCGCGAGAGGATCGGGATCATCGCCAGGGACACGGTCAGGAAGGTCGGGTCGACGGACTCGAGGATGAAGTCGACCGTCCGCGGGTCGACGACGCGCACCTCCGTCCCCTTGGGGATGCAGCCGCAGTCCATGACCGGGCGCTGGAAGACCTGGTAGGTGTACGCGACGTCGTCCGCGGTGAGCGGCGTCCCGTCCTGGAACGTCGTCTCGACGAGCCGGCAGCGGATGACCTTGCCGTCGGCCCCCGGCACGAAGCACGGGCCGTCGGCCAGGTCGGGGATTGCGTTGTCATGGGCATCGAAGCGGTAGAGGCCGCTGTACACGAGCCGTCCGAAGGTGAGGGCCGGGACGCCCCACAGCTCGGTGGCGGGCTGCCAGCCTCTCCACAGACCGACGTCGACGCCGATCCGGAGGGTGTCGGAGCGGGCGGCCGGAGTCGCCGTAGACATGGGTGCGGCGGCGCTGCCCGCCGGTCCCGATCCGGACGGCGAAACGGTCGCGGAGGTGCAGCCTGCCAGCAGAGCCAGCACGGCCGCCGCAGCCAGCGACGCGCCGATCGCGCGCCATCGGGGCGCGCGGCCCGTGCGGGCCGCCTGGCGAACGTGCGCGCTCATCGCAACCTCCTTGCGGCGTCAGGGCGCCGCCACCACCCATCGCTCCGGTTGCCAGGCCCAGTACGGCGCGGTCAGGTCGAGCGGTCCGTCGACGGTCGTGACCGCCGACCGCAGGGCGTCGTAGCTGTTCATGGCCCACAGGAAGATCGCCGGCACCTGCGAGGCCAGCTCCTCCTGCGCCTCCCGGTAGATGCGGGTCCGCTCCGCCTGGTCGTAGGTGGCCTTCCCAGCCGCGATCAGGCGGTCGAAGGCTGGATCGCTGAAGCCGCCGAAGTTGGCGGTGGTCCCTTCGACGTGGGGGTGCGTTTCATCGGTGATCGCGGAGGAGGCGTAGATGCTCGCCATGTCCGGGTCCGGCCCACCGGTCCAGCCGGATAGAAGGAGGTCGAAGGGCGCCTTCGTGCCCGGGATGTCGTGGGGGTAGTCGAAGACCGCCCAGTAGGGATCGTCACCCAGCGCCCGGGTCTGGATATCCATCCCGCAATCGCGGGTCTGGCTGGCAATGAGGTCGGCCATCTTGACCCGGTCATCGCGGTTGCCCCGGACCAGGATCTCGGCCGCAAGCCGGACCTTGCCCCTGACGTAGATGCCGTCCGTTCCGAGCGTCCAGCCCGCGCCCCCGATGAGCCGCTTCGCCGCGGCCGTGTCGCGCTCGGGCTTCGGCAGGTCGGGGTCGTCGCCCCAGCTGCCGGGCAGGACCGGACCGTAGATCGGCGTCCCGGCGCCGCCGGTCGCCGCGTCCACGTCGCGCGGCAGGTCGACGCACAGCTGGAGCGCCTGCCGGAGGACCCGGTCGGCGAAGATGCGCCCGGGCCGGACGTTGAAGGTGAGGACGTAGAAGCCCCCCGTGGGCAGGGTCACGACGCGCACGCCGTGCGCCGCCGCCGTGGCCTGGTAGGCGGTCCCGAGGTAGGCGCCGGGGAGGATGTCGACGGCCCCGGCGTCCAGGTCCGAGCCGTCGCCCCTGGCCCGCCCGAAGTCGACGTGCTTCGTCGCCGCCATCCCGCCGTAGTAGCCGGGCCAGGCCTCGAAGTGGACGCCGTCCACGTCCTGGGAGACGTAGCGGTAGGGACCGGTGCCGACGAAGATGTCGGGGCGAGGGTACGTCAGCAATCCGACCACGCCCGCCACCCGGTCGATTCCTGTCTGGCCGAGCGCGTAGCCGATCGAGCCGCCGTAGTCGCTGCACGAGTTGAGGTTGCACACCGCGTTGCCCAACCAGCCGCACGCGTCGAACGTCCCGTTGTCCTTCAGCAGGTCCTCGTGGAAAGTGCGCCAGCCGAGCTTGCCGTAGATGGCGTCCACCTCGGCGACGCGGGCGTCGTTGCAGACCGGCGGATCGGCGTTGACCTCCGCGTTGATCGCGTCGGCGAGCTTGGCCAGCCCCTTGACGGTGAGGCCCTTCGTCGCGTCGTCGAAGGCGGCGACGGCCGCCTCGATCGAGTGGCGCGAGAAGATCGGGACCCTCGCGAGGGAGTCGGTCAGGAACGTCGGGTCGACGGACGACAGGACGAAGTCGACCGTTCGCTGGTCGACGGCCCTCACCTCCTTGAGGGTGGGCACCTCGGAGGGGCCGGCGAACATGACGGGGCGCTGGAAGAGCTGGTACGTGTATGCCACGTCGTCCGCCGTGAGCGGCGTCCCATCCTGGAAGGTCGTCTCGATGAGCGGGCAACGGATGACCTTCCCGTCGGCTCCCGGCACGAAGCAGGGGCCGTCGGCCAGGTCGGGGATTGCGTTGTCATGGGCATCGAAGCGATAGATCCCGCTGTACACGAGGCGTCCGAAGGTGAGGACCACGGCGACGCCGCCCAGCTCGGTGAAGGGCTGCCAGCCTCTCCACAGACCGACGTCGACGCCGATCCGCAGGGTGTCGGCGTAGTCGGTGGGGGTCGCCGCGGGCACGGGCGTGACCACGGGAGCAGCCTCGCTGCCGGCGGGGCCCGACCCGGACGGCGGCGTGGTCGCGGACGAGCAGGCTGCCAGTGAAGCCAGGATGGCCGCCGCAGCCAGCGACGCGCCGATCACGCGCCATCGGGCCGCCTGGCGAACGTGCGTGCTCATCGCTGCCCTCCCGGCGGCGTCATGGCGCCACCACGACCATCCGCTCCGGCTGCCAGGTCCAGTTCGTGGCCGTGAGGTCGAGGGGCCCGGTCGTGGTCGCGACTGCCGGGCGC
>Ga0315273_10012435_pt1 | contig 10915 bp, 8 predicted proteins | sample YL17G02_0_MG_FD_205753 | JGI IMG/M metagenome (GOLD analysis project Ga0315273, IMG submission 205753) | Sediment microbial communities from Yellowstone Lake, YNP, Wyoming, USA - YL17G02_0 | ecosystem: Environmental > Aquatic > Freshwater > Lake > Sediment | place: USA: Wyoming | collected...
CGCGACGTCGGACTGCGGCCCTCGCCCTCCGCCGCGATCGCGCCCGCCGCTCTAGCTTCCGGCGGCGCATCCGAGGCCCGTGACGCCGACGGCGCGGCGGCCTCCGACCTCATGGCCGCCGGTTCTCCGGCCCCCGCGACGTCGGCACCGAGCATGAGTCAACGCACGCTGAGCGAGATTCTCTCCGAGCTCCGACCAGCGCTCGCCAGCAGCTCCGCAGCCTGGGCGTCGGGATCGGGCGAAGCGACAGGCCCTGGAAGTGAGGATGCCGGCGCGGCACTGCGCCAAGAGCTCGAGACGCTCCGAGATCGGCTGGCGGCGAGCGGTCAGCCTCCGTCGGCGAAGGAGATCCAGACGCTGCGTGACGCGGCCGCGGCCACGTCGCCCGACCTTGCCAAGACGGTCGATGAGGCGGCAGCGTCTTCGGACCTTGACGCATTGAGGCGGACCATTTCTCAGCTTCTCAGCCCATCTGCGTCGCAGGTGGCACCGACGACCGACTCGACCCGGTCGGACGTCCGACCCAACGACGACTCTGAGTTGACAGACGCGACGGCGGACTCATCTCCACCGCCGGGCGCCCCGACGGAGGGTGCATCGCCCGGCGCGTCCGCGGGCACCAAGGGGGACGAGAGCCCCTCCGCCGCGATGCCCGACGAGACTCCCGTCTTTGAGTCCGGTGTGGGGGACGTCGCGCCGGTCGCCGCTCCCCTCGTCCTTGGCGAGTCCGGCGGCCTTTCCTCGTATATCACGCGCGGCGTCCCCGTCGAACAGGCGCCCGACGTGACCGGCCAGGGAGCGACGTGGATGCTCAGCCCCGGCCAAGTTCAATCCCTGCTCTCGGCGCGGGATTTGCCTGCGGGCGCAGCCGAGATCATTCGCGACTATTTCCAACGCATCACGGAGGAAACCCCATGACCACCGAAGGTAGCCTGACGAGAGCGTTCGACGCGTTTTCGCGCTTGGAACGGGCGCTCGGCGAGGTGATCGTCGGCCAGAAGGACGTCACCCGCCGCACATTGATCGCTCTTCTCGCCCGTGGCAACGTCCTGCTCGAGGGCGTGCCGGGCCTCGGCAAGACGTTGCTCGTCCGGACCCTGTCCCGCGCGCTCGATCTTCCGTTCTCAAGGATCCAGTTCACGCCGGATCTGATGCCCACGGACATCATCGGGACGAACATCATCCGCGAGACGGGGGGCGACAGGCGGTTCGAGTTCTCTCGCGGCCCGCTGTTCGCCAACATCGTGCTGGCGGATGAAGTCAACCGCGCGACGCCAAAGACGCAGTCCGCCCTGCTCGAGGCCATGGAAGAGCGCACCATCACCGTCGCGGGGACGACCCATGCGTTGGCTGAGCCGTTCATTGTCCTTGCAACCCAGAACCCCATCGAGATGGAAGGGACGTACCCGCTTCCCGAAGCGCAGCTGGACCGCTTCATGCTCAAGATCAGCGTTGAGTACCCCTCCCTCAGCGACCTGGTGCGCATCACGACTCTCAACACGGAGGCTGCGGACATCGTCTTTCCCGCCCCCGTGGCCACGGCGCAGGATATCCTGGACGCGCGGTCCGTCGTCCGCGAACTCCCCATCGCCGAGGGTCTGCGGGAGTACGTGGCCCGACTCGTGCTCGCGACGCACCCGGGGAGCGCGCAAGCGCCGGCGATGGTCCGCGACTTCGTGCAATACGGCGCCAGCCCGCGCGGTGCCATTGCCATAATCGTTGCCGCCAAGGCCCACGCGTTTCTGTCCGGCGAGGTCCACGTTCGCCCCTCCGACATCGAAGCCGTGTTCCTGCCTGCTCTGAACCATCGAATCATCCTCAACTTCAAGGGCGAGGCGGAGGGTGCGTCGACGACGACGATCCTCCGGGATGTCTGGCAGAAGGTCCCGGTGCTCTAATGCAACAGCTTATCGACGAGGACTTCCTTCGCCGTCTGGCGAACCTGCGTTTCATGTCGCGACACCGCCAAGGGGGCCGCTTCACCGGAGGTCACGTTTCCCCTCGCGCCGGCATGAGCATCGAGTTCGCCGACTACCGTGACTACGTCCCTGGAGACGACCTGCGCTACGTGGACTGGAACATCTACGGTCGCCTTGAGCGACTCCTCATCAAGACCTTCGTCCAAGAACTCGATGTTCCCGTCTACTTCCTCCTCGACACGAGCGCCTCGATGCGCCTCGGACGGCCGCCGAAAGCTGTCTACGCGTCGCAACTCGCCCTGGCGTTAGGTTATCTCGCTCTGCGTAACCTCGATCGAGTCGGACTCTTCCCCTTCGCGGAACGGCTCGCCGAGTCGGTTCCGCCGCGCCACGGCATGGCGCAGTTCAGCCGATTCCTGCGTGCCCTTTCCGGCATCGACCCACACGGACAGACCTCGCTCGGGCGGAGCGTCGAGGACTTCCTCTCCCAAACGCGGGAGACAGGCATCGTTGTCCTGATCAGCGACTTCCTCACATCCGACGACCTCAGGGAGCCGCTTGCCCGTCTGTCCTACCGAGGCGACGACATCGTTGCGATCCAGGTGCTCGATCGCAATGACATCGCACCCACGCTCACGGGCCCCATTCAGTTCCGGGACGTCGAGACCGACCAACAGACACTGCTCTCCGTCGGCCCGGGGACCCTCGAGGCGTATCGAAAGCGGTTCGCCGACTACGAGACCACGCTGCGGCGGGAGTTCGAGGGCCACAGAGTCCCCCTGTTCGTCGTCGCAACGGACCACCCGTTGGAGAAGTTCATCCACGAGGACCTGCGCGCCGGAGGGATCCTCCGATGAGCTTTGGCTTTCCGGCGGCGTTCCCCCTGCTTGCCACGGCGCTCATCGTGATCCTCTTCGCCCTCCTTCGTTCTCGGCAGCGGCGGCGGGACGTGGCCACGTTCTTCGTCTGGCGCGAGCTCCGCGACTCGGTGTCAGCGCGCAGCCAGCGGCTTCGTTCTCTCCTCGACCCGCTCGTCCTCCTTCAACTCGCGACCCTGATCGCCGCGGTGTTCGCCATCGCGCAGCCGCTGTGGACGTCGAAACACCCAGGCTTCGCGAGCCTCGCCATCGTCGTCGACGCGACCGCGAGCATGTCGACGCGCACGGATTCGGGGATCACGCGCTATGAGGCCGTCGTCCGGCGGGTTGACGAGATTCTCGCCACGTGCCCGTCATCCTCGATCTCCGTCATCCTCTTCTCGAAGAATCCGCGAGCGCTCGTCGCCGGCGAGGCAGACCGAAGCGTCGTCAGCAGAACTCTTGCCGCCTCGGCCCCAGGATGGGAAGGAGATGGCGAGCCCGCTGACCTCGTCAGCGGACTCGCGGCCGTGGGGGGGGCGTCGGCCTACGAGCAGATCATCTTTCTCACCGACCATGCCCCAGCCACCGTGCCTTTCCCTCTGCGTGTGGAGACGTTCTTTGAGGGCCGCGACATCGGGATCACGGTGTTCTCGGTCCGCGAGAACCCTGACGGCGCCGGGGTATCCGCCTTTGCTGTGCTCACCAATGGGTCGGACGAGTCGCAATCTCTGCGGCTTGAGATCGCCGACGAGACGAGCCGCACGACCATCGAGACCTTCCTCGAACCTGGCGAGGAGGCCGCGTACGTCGTCCCCTTCCCCACATCGCGCGGCTCGCGCTTCGTAGCGTCCGTCAACGCCGAGGACGCGTCACCTTACGACAACGTTCGATACGCCTCGCTTCAGCGTTCCATCGGCCTGCAAGTCCGTTGGATCGGCAAGAACAACCGCTACCTCATGGCCGCCCTCGACGCCGCCGCGCCGATCCGCCTCGTGAATGCCCCCCCAGCCGACCTCACCGTCGTTTACGATGCTGACCTCGCCGCCTTGCCCGACGGGAACGTCCTCCTGGTCCACAGCACAGTTCGTGACGTCATCACGATCGGCGACCGCACGATGGCGGGCGTTGTCGCCGCGGTTGCCGACGACCCCCTCCTGAGCGGCATCCACCCGAGCGACATCTACGCAGAGCGACTGCCCTTGGTGGACGTTCTGCTCCCATTCCTCTCTCTCCTGTCCGTTGGCGAAAACCCCTTCGCGCTTAGGATTCTTGATCCCAACCGGCTCATCATGGTCCTCCCGTCGGACCTCGTGGCGACGAACCTCCCGGTCACCGTCGACTTCCCCATTCTCGTCCGCAACCTCGTCGCGCACATCATGCCCGCGCAACCTGCGGCGGCTTCGCAGTGGACGCTCGTCGGCAGCCCCGTCCTTCTCGCATCCAGAGGCCATTCCGTCGAAGTGCTCGGCCCGGACGGGCGAGCGCTCGCCCTGTTGCCCGAGCAGCGGGCCTTCTTCCCCGACCGTCCCGGCCAGTACTCGATCCGGACGGGAGGCGAGACGCAAGTCCTGTCCGTGAACGTCGACCCAGACGAGACGTCGAGCTTCGCCGCCGCGGAACTCGCATCGACAGCAGATGCGTTGCTTCCGCCCTTGTCCTCGCAGCTCCGCGGGACGCAGTCTCGTTTGTGGCCGATCGTGGCCGGTGCAGGTCTTGTCCTGTTGCTCGCCGAGTTCTTCCTCCACCGGCGCACCCTGAGTGAACGTGCGAGGGCGCGATGATGCGATTCGGGATGCCCCTCGTCCTCCTCACCGCCCCCATCGCCCTCGGGCTCCTCTTCTGGTTTGCCCGACGCAGATCGATCCGCCCGCTCCTTCGCGCGCTCGTCGCGCTCCTCTTTATCGTGGCCATTTCGGATCCGCGCATCATCACCCAGGACTCGACGAACAACGTCGTCTTCCTGGTCGATCGCTCGGCCAGCGTGACGCGTAGCGTCGAGGATCGCGATGCCGTCCTTGCGATGGAGGCGCTCGCGGCGCCGCAACCACGCTGGAACTACGGGGTCATCGGGTTCGCCGAATCCGCGGGCGTGGAGTCGCCGCTCGGATCAGCCCTCGCGCTGTCCTCGCCACCCCTGCGCGATGCCGGGTCCAACCTGACAGACGCCGTGGAACTCGCGCTTTCCACGCTGCCCGCCGGCAAGGCGAACCAGATCGTCCTCCTCTCGGACGGCCGCTTCACGTCCGATGTCGCGGCCGCCGTCGCCGAGGCCCAACTCGCCCACGTCCCCATCTCGGTCCTGCCCTTCGGCGCCCTGCTTCCGGACGATGCCCTGGTTGCCGCGCTCGTTGCACCTGCAGAGTCAGCTGTGGGGCGCCCGATCGCGATCGACGTAGAGATTGAGTCCGCCACGTCGGGTGCGGCTTCCCTCGCCGTCTACCGCAATGGCGATCTCGTCGAGGTGCGCGCCGTCGAATTGGCCGCGGGCCGGTCGGCGCATCGATTCGCCGACTCGCCGCCGGACGCCGGATTCTTCGAGTACAAGGTGGTCGTCAAGAAGCCCGACGACCCCGCCCTCGAGAACGACGCTCGGTCGGTCTCCTTGCGGACCGTGAACCATCCCTCCGTACTCGTGGTCGATCCTCAAGGCGATTCGGCCGTCCCCGCCCTCCTCCGCGCGACCGGCCTCGCCTTCGTCGCTGCCCCGCGCGTCCCTCAGCTGACAACCTTGGCGGACTATCGACAAGTCATCCTTGCCGGGCAGCCGCTGGCCGACCTGCACGAACGCGAGTCGCAGGATCTCGAGCAGTTCGTCCGCTACCTCGGAGGCGGCTTGCTTGTCGTCCTTGGCGAGCAGGAGGTACGAGGGTTCTCCACGGGCTCCATCGACGATCTGCTCCCGATCTCCTTCACCGTCCCGGAGGTCGGGCGGGAACCCAGCCTGGCGATCGTCTACCTGCTCGATCGATCGAGCAGCATGAACGAGCTCGCGGGGCCCAAGACGAAAATCCGAACCCTTCGTGAAGCCACCGCGGCCAGCGTCCTCCTGTTGCCGAGCGAGACGCTCGTCGGCATCATCGGCTTCTACGACAGGTACGACTGGGTGTTCCCCCTGCAGCGCCTTGGGGATGGCGTCGACGCCTACCGCGCGATCGCCTCGATCGGCGCGTACGGCGGGACGGATGTCTACTATCCGCTCGACGATGCCGTGGATCGTCTCATCCGAACGGATTCCCGCGTGAAGCAGATCCTGCTCATCTCTGACGGTCAAACCACGGAGGTCGGTCGGGACTATCCAGGGCTTCTCCGGAAGCTCGACGAGCACCCCGACATCACGCTCTCGGCGATCGGCATCTCGTCGAACCCAAACATCCCGTTCCTTCGTCGCATGGTGGAGCACGGCCGCGGCGAGCTCTTCCTCTCGAACAGCTTCGCCACGCTGCCCCAGCTCACCATGCAGGTCACCCAACGACTGAGCCGCAGCCGATTTGTGACCGGCGAGATCGAGGTCACGCCGGCTCTCGGACCCCTCCTCGACATCGCTGACTTACCCCACCTGCTTGGATACATCCTCGCCTACCCCAGGGCGGAGGCTGCGACTCTGCTCTGGGCCGGCGAGGATCCCATCTTCGCCACCTGGCGGATCGGCCTGGGCAGTGTCTCGGCGCTCAACGCCGACCTGAGCGGCGCTTGGTCGCCCGAATGGCTCGCGTGGAGCGGCATGGCCGGGCTGTTCGACCGCTTCCTTCAGACGACGGAGCCTCTCGCGACCGTGGCCACCGGCGTCACGACAACGTTGGACATCGGGCCCGACAGCACCACCCTCTGGCTCGACGCACGAACCTCCCGCGGGACGCTCGACAACTTCCTTTCCTTTGCCGGGACGCTCCTTCCCGGCGCGGAGACCGTCGTGGCGCGGCAAGCTGCCCCGGGGCTGTATCAAGCCACGTTCGCCACACCCGCGGAGGGAGCGTATGCCATCCTCATGCAAGAGAAGCGCACAGCACGGTCGTTCTCCCTTCCGGTCTCGATCCCGTACTCGCAGGAGTACGATGCGTTCGGTCCCAACGTCGAGGCGCTCGCCGAGCTGGCCGCCGCAACGCACGGCCAACTCCTCATCGGCGGACAGGGCCTGGCGCCCGTCCGCGCGGCAGGCGGGCGCAGGGACATCGCGCTCTTCCCGTATCTTCTCGGCGCGGCTCTCGGCCTTTTCCTCGTCGATCTCGGGCTGCGCCTCGTGCGGCAGAGATCGTGGCCCGCTCCAGATTGAACCCTGCAGACCCCATCTCTATAATCGTCGGGACGCGGGGAGCGGCAGAGCCAGCTCCCGCGAGCAAAGATTGGCGGAGCTAATCTCACGTCCGGGGAGCGGCAGAACCAGCTCCCGCGAGCGAAGATTGGCGGAGCTAATCTCGCGTCCGGGAGCGGCAGAACCAGCTCCCGCGAGCGAAGATTGGCGGAGCTAATCTCACGTCCGGGGAGCGGCAGAGCCAGCTCCCGCGAGCGAAGATTGGCGGAGCTAATCTCATGTCCGGGGAGTGGCGCAGCCTGGTAGCGCGCCTGCTTTGGGAGCAGGAAGCCGCTGGTTCAAATCCAGTCTCCCCGACCAGTAGGGGGGGGTGAGAAGGGTGACTGAGCCGGTCGGACGCCTATCGCTGTACCGCCGTTGGAGGCCGCAGCGCTTTGCCGACGTCGTCGGGCAAGACGACGTGGTTCGTACGCTGCGAAACGCCGTCAGCGCGCGCGACGCGTCTCACGCCTACCTGTTCGCTGGCGAGCGCGGGATCGGCAAGACCTCGGTCGCCCGCATCCTGTCCCGCGCGGTCAACTGCCTTGCACCCACGGACGGCGAACCGTGCAATGAGTGTGCAAGCTGCCTGACGATTTCCGCCGGCCGCTCTCTCGACATCGTTGAGATCGACGGCGCGTCGAACCGCGGCATCGATCACATCCGCAAGCTTCGCGAGGAGGTCAGCTTCGCGCCGACGGACCTCCGCATCAAGGTCTACATCATCGACGAAGTCCACATGCTCACCACCGAGGCGTTCAACGCCCTTCTCAAGACGCTTGAGGAGCCCCCATCTCACGCCATGTTCGTGTTCGCAACGACGGAGCCGCACAAGCTGCCCCGCACCATCGTCTCGCGGTGTCAGGCGTTCGAATTCCGCCGCCTCTCGGTGAATGCTATCGACGCGCAACTGAAGCGCATCGCGGCGGCAGAGAACGTCCGACTCTCGGACGAAGCCTCGGCTCTTCTTGCGCGGCGCGCGAACGGCGGGCTGCGCGACGCGGTGGTCATGCTCGAGCAGGCAGCGACCTACGATCGCGAAGGCATCACGGAGGCCGCCGTCCTTGACATGCTTGGCCTCGCGGCGCGTGAGACCCAGCTCACGTTCGTCGAGGCGCTTGAGAGATCCGATCGACGTGCCCTGCTTGAGACCATTGACACCCTCGCCGAGCGCGGGAAAGACCTAGAGATCTTCCTCGGCGATGTCGTCCTCCTGCTCCGTGAGCGGATCGCGAACTCCGAGGGCAGCGCCGATCGCGACGTTGCGCTCGCTCGCGGCCTGTTGGCTGTGCGAGCCGACCTCTTCCGCGCCCTCGACCGACAGATTCGCATGGAGATCGGCGTTCTGGCCCTCGCCGACTCCCTCTCGACGCGCCCCCCCTCCACCACGTCGCCGGCCCGCGCGACGAGGGCGCCCGCGCCGACGGCTAGGGGAAATCCCTCGACGATCTCAAGCACATCGGCGTGCGAACTCCCTGGGAAGGCAGCAGCGCCTCCCCCCGAGCCGGCACAGCCCGTCGCGGAACGAGAGGCCCCACCGCCGCTTCCTCCGGAGATGTCCGCGGCGTGGAGCGCCATGCTACGCGAAGTCGAGAAAGATCGGATCGCCATCGCGGCCTATCTGACCGAGGCCGTCCCCTCGCTCGACGGGACGCTCCTCGTCTTGTCCTTCCACCCTGAGCACACGTTCCACAAGGACAGTCTCGAGAAGAACGAGAACATGCAATACGTCGCCGGGGCCGTGCGCCGCCATTTCGGAGACTCGTGGCGAGTGGACGTGCGTTACGACAAGAACGCTGAGCGGAAGGCGCTTCCGCGGGAGCTCCTGCTGGAGAAGGCCCGGCTTGTCTGCCAAGTCTTCGACGGCCGCATCGTGAAGGAGGCATCGTGAGGGGGATCGGGAATCTGGGAGGCCTGATGAAGCAGGCCAAGAAGCTTCAAGAGGACCTCGAGCGTGCGCAGGCGGAGATTGCCGACCTACGGATTGCGGCGACGGCCGGCGGCGGCATGGTGACGGCAACCGTAACTGGGAAGGGCGATCTGGTGTCTCTCGCGCTGCAACGAGAGGTCGTCGATCCGGCGGATGTCGAGATGCTCTGTGACCTTGTTGTGGCGGCCGTTCAGGAGGCGCAGCGCAAGGCGCAGCAGGCGGCGCAAGAGAAGCTCGGCCCTCTGGCGCAGGGGCTGGGCGGACTGCCTGGTGTGTAGGCGGGATCTGCACTTCCTTGCACGCCCCGATCCGCTCCCGTATAGTCGAAGGATCCGTTTCGGGCGGGGGTGACCGTGCTCAGTGAGACCAAGCAGCTCCTGGACCTTCAGCAGGCTGACATCCGATTGCTTGACCTCACCGCCCACCTGGAGCGGCTTGCCGCCCATCACCGCCAGCTGGAAGATCGAATCGTCCAGGAGCGGGCGAACGTAGCCTCTCTCCGCCACGCCGTGCAGAAGCTTGACCTCGATAGCCTGGCGCGCAACCTCGAAGTCGACGAGCTGGACATGCACATTCGCAGGTACCAAGACCGGCTCGACAAGAGCATCATCAGCTTCAAAGAGATGGAGGACCTGCGCACGAAGATCGCGAGCGAGAGGATCCGCATCGGTCGACTGGAAGATGAAGCGCTTGACCTCATGACCGCCATCGAGGCGGCGCGCGCCGATCTTGCGCAGGCACAGTCTGATCTCGTGCCGCGCGAAGAGCATCTGCAGGCCCAGGTCGCGGCCATCACGCGCGAGACCCGGGAAACGGAAGAAGGAAGCCTCGCTCAGCTCCGGAACGAACGCACTGCTCTTGCCTCCACGACGCCACCGTATCTCTTGGCGCAATATGAGGCTCTTCGCGCCACGTTCTCCAACCCCGTCGCCGCCGTCCAGAATGGCACGTGCGGCGGATGCAAGATCCGGGTCAGCGCGAACACCGCGGAACGCGTCCGAGCGAGCAGGGAGATCGTCACGTGCGAACACTGCTCGCGCATTCTCTTTGTCTTGTAGTCGCCGGTGTGCTTGGGATCTCGTTGGCTGCTTCCGCGACCAGCGTCCCGTCCCCGATCGGGAACCTCTCGGACTACGGCGCCGTCTTCGACCGCCATGGACGGGATGAAGTCAACGCGTCCATCGCCGAGATCGCCAAGCTTCTACGGATCGACGTGTATGTTCTTCTGAGTTGGGAGAACGCGTACCCCACCGTCGAGCAGCTCGCCGACGCCGTCTTCGGCGCCTGGAATCTCACGCCGCGTCGCGTCATCCTCGCCGTGTTCCTGCGCGTCGGCATGGACTGGACGGCCAGCGTCGCAGCAAGCAGCGGCGTGCGCGCGGAGCTGGGTGGCATCGAGCAGCGTCTCGAACAGCGCATGCGGGACCTTGTCGACCATCGTCGCATCGAGGAGGCCGTCCGAGCCCTGTTCAACGAACTGCGTGGCCTCCCCGCCGCCGTTCGCGCAAGCGCCGCGCTGGCGAAACAGAAGCCGGCGTCGTCGGGCGGCGGTTTACCCATCGCGGTCGCCGTCGGAGCGCCCCTTGCCAGCGTTGCCGTCCTCGCGTTGGTCATCCATCGGCGCGTGTGTCCGCGTTGCGTGGGCATTCTCCGCGTCGAGCGGTCGCGGTCTCGCACCGTACGCCGCTCGCACAGCGTATACTACTGCCGTCGATGTGGGTATCGACGCGGACGGTAGAGAGAGGGTTAGAGAGACGCTGGCCGGTGGCGAAAGCGCCGGCTGGAGGAAAGTCCGGACTCCGCAGGGCGGACCACTGAGGAAACCTCAGCGGGGGTGACCCTCGGGAAAGTGCAACAGAGAGTAGACCGCCGATGGCCCGGCGCAGGCCGGGATCAGGCAAGGGTGAAACGGTGGTGT
>Ga0315273_10012436_pt1 | contig 10915 bp, 24 predicted proteins | sample YL17G02_0_MG_FD_205753 | JGI IMG/M metagenome (GOLD analysis project Ga0315273, IMG submission 205753) | Sediment microbial communities from Yellowstone Lake, YNP, Wyoming, USA - YL17G02_0 | ecosystem: Environmental > Aquatic > Freshwater > Lake > Sediment | place: USA: Wyoming | collected...
AGAACATAGCGTTAGAAACCAACCGTGAATGGCTACAGATGTTCCTGGATTTCCACAAGTCTCACAGATTTTGCTGCTCCTGTGTTCGATATCATCAATAAAATCAATCAGAGAATCATCCGCATCAAAAACATAAATTCGAAGGGTTCCCCACTTTTCTTTAACAGAAGATACATATACGAACAGCGGGCAGCACATTGGATATTGTAACATGTGTGTATCAGATACCTGGATTCTATCATATAATAGATCGATCAGAGATGCCCAACCAGGACCAACACACATCTTTGCATCTTCACGACTGAGAGACATTTCCACGATACCTCCGATACATTCTTCGACAACGAGCCATTTCTACTGTATCCTTCTCATGAACTGAAAGATAAATGCAACCACACTTGGTACACATAACATACCACCAACTCGCTCCACCTCCCGATATTTGTTGAAATGTAATATAATTTTCACAACAGGTTGTTTCTATCTTTATAGTCATCTTTATACCTCATAACGGAGCTTAGACATACTCTTTGCCATAGTAACAACAAAACGAGCATCGCTTCGAGTTTTGTAGTACCCAGGTAAACTTAACATCGATTTAGTTTTGAATGCGTTTCCGAGATTTTTAGTACACATCAGGTTATCATAAAAGCTCGAACTCGAATAATCCTTATAAAAATGACTTTGAAGAAATCGATAATCCTCCTCATCTAGCTTTGAATCTTTAAAACCAGTAACACAAATATACCAAGCATGCTTCCACGAATGGTCTTCTACTCGAGCCCGTTTTCGAATAACAAATTTGATTCCCGATGTAGAAATCCAACCATATTTCTTACGCATAACCCAAATCTCCAACCCGTGTTTCTATTTCCGCTTGCTTCATAACTTGATATACTCGAAGAAGGATCCCCACTTTAAATCTTCGACAAACCTCAACCCACTCAACCTCCCGGTATTTGTTGAAATAGGTATCTTCATACCTCACAACGAAGTTCATAGTAACATGTTTTAACCGCATGAACAGCCCACCGGGCAGATGCTCGATTTCGATACCAACCGGAATGCTGTAGCATGGGAAGGTTTAGCGATCCTGTAGTTCGACTGAGTCGCCTAACTACTTTCCCTTCCTCACCACCGGAAAGGACTTGAAGATACCGGTAATCCATTAATTCTATTCCAATATCAGGACCAGTAACTAAAACATACCACATTCCAACAGACTTACACTGATGAATAGCAAAGTGTAACTGTTTTACAAGAATAAATTTATATTTCTTACGCATAACCCAAATCTCCAACCCGTGTTTCTATTTCCGCTTGCTTCATAACTTGATATACTCGAAGAAGAATACTCACTCGAATTCTTCGACGAACCTCTACCCGCTCAACCTTATTGGGCTGACTTGTTGATTTCAGGAGCTTCATTGATACCTCTCTCTCGAACAAATGGCAGCACTAAGCGTACACAGCCGGAAGCTCCCCGGTGACCACCCCCTCCTAACTTCCTTGCAATCACACTAACATCCACAGTCTCTGAATAGAAACTAATCGTATACTTCTCACCATCGAAGATGTAACAAATCTTGATTGGCTGCTCAACCTTTATGTCTTCAAATAGAAGGCTGCCGAAGCCGAAGCAATTGATAGCTATAGCTTCAATCCCATCAATATGTGTGATGTATCCGAAGGACTTTATGATCTGAGCACCATATGCTCGACGATAACGAATACAGGCCTGTCCAGCTTGAATCATCTCTGAAATAAGTCCAGCTCGACCTTCCCAGAGGAGAAGATTGTACCACAAAGCACTATCAGGAGAAGCAAGCCCATAACTTTTCAATCCTTCAAAGAACGGAACCGAAATAGCCTTCTCCTTCATCCTCCATGTATCATAATCTCCAATCAGTCGAACAGCTGTAGGCATCTCCGGACCACTAGAGCATACAATGCCCAATACGTCCTTTGTATTTGAGATGTAGTACTCCCAAGTCAACTCACATCCACTCTTCTGTCCTGTAAAGTCTCGAAGCCCAGGAAGGTCATCATAGCCATAGCTCTTGGCCGTGGCATGATGATCGATCCAAATAATCTTCTTCGTATACTCTTTCAGTTTCATTAGGACCACAGGAGGGAAAGAAAAGTCGACGATGATCACCTCATCCTTTCCGGTGATGTTACTGAAATCTAGATGTTCTAGATCCTTGTAATCAACAGAAATGAAAGTAAGCTGATGAGCTCGATATGCTTCTTCATGACGAAGTCTTACAATCGCAGCAGCGCAATATCCGTCTGGATCATTGTGATGGAAACAAATAATCATGCTTAGATCTCCACTAAAGCAAAACCCTGATCTTGAACTTTTTGAATTGTTTCTTGTACTTCTTCTCGAGTTCGAAACCAACTAGGAGCATCCCATATATGTTGATGTTCTTTCTTATCATAACCCGCACTTCGAGTGAATGTTAAATCTTTTCGAAGAGTACGAAAGCTATCAACAAAACGGATCTGCACATAGTAGGCGTCGATAAACCCCCTAGATATAAACATCCGGTCATTCAAATCTTCAATACGAACTTTCATGAATTTCATCTTTGTTGTTTCCATATATATAGTATAGTACCTAATCGGTTGAGATCCAAATGAAAACTAGAAGTTTAACAAGAAATCCGCTTCTGACACTTTGCTATCTGTCTTCGACGTCGAGCCTCTTTACGAGTTTTACACCAACCAGTCGAATTGAAAATTGAACCAGACGTATACTCCATATTCGGGCTCAAATATACTCGACCATTAAGATAACACAAATACATTCCTTTCGTAGACTCCCATACATACCAAGCATGATCTCTATGACCAGACGACACTTTGTAAAAATAAATACTAAACTTTAATCCAGAAGTTGCAACTTGCTTTTTCATATGGTCGACCCCTTACAAATTTTTAGTTTCATTTTTGCACACTTAATAGCTAGACGAGCATGTGCTCGAGTTCGATACCAACCGGGTGCCGATAAAAGTGATGTGAAAGTTTTCCTTTCCAATCTGTAAACCGCTTGTTCGTCTTCCTTATTCCATTGATATCCTGTAGTAGGGCTTAAAAACAATCTACCATGACTATCGAAACATAGATACTGGCTATGTGTGAATTCATACACATACCAAGCATGTGAACATACTTTTCCTTTATAATTTGTAAACCGCTTGTCTGTGCTAAACCAGCGTGATTTTTGTATTTGAAAACGCAATGTAGATACCTTGACTTGCATATGTAACCTCCTCATACTTAAAGTATAACACCTAATCGATTGAAATCAAAATATTCGAGCTCACAAACTTCGTATACTAATCATCTCTTTAGACTTTGCACAACAAAGAGCAAATCGAGCCAACTCCCGAGTTCGATACCAACCGGGGGCACACAAGATAGATTGACTCTCGCCCCGAGCAGGCCCAGTACTACAATCTAAAACTAGTCCAGTGCCTTCCAAATCTAAACACAAATATGTATCAAATGTTCGTTCATATATATACCAAGCATGTGAAATTCTATTTCCTTGACAATCTGTAAATGCTGAACCAGCACCCGATGCTTTTCGAATCTGAAAATGAAGTGTGGATACTTTGACTAGCATTTTTTCACCTCCTAATTATTTGTTAACATCAATTATATCTCTCAAATATAATATACTCGGGCTAGAATCTGTAAACATAAAAAAGCCTCGAGGGGTCGAATCGATGAAATGTATCCCCGAGGCTAAACCAGCGACCATTATAGATTACTGGCGGATATAATACTCTACGAGTCCATGGCCCGTATCATATGTTTATATACTCATTCTTCCAAAGATATGTCTTGAATTGTAAGGCCGGATTCAAGCATCATTTCCTGAGCGATCAGTTCACTTGGTTTCCAACGTTCATCATAAAACGCCCGTTTCACAACCAAGTGCTTAATTCCAGATTGAATAAGAGCTCGTCCACAATCAGCACAAGGAATATACTGTGTATACATTGTAGAACCGAGAAGGGCAATACCATGAGCTGCTGCATTTAAAATTGCATTCCGCTCTGCATGCTCAAAGAATCCATATTTCAATGGGCGTTCATGACGAGCAAGAACATTGCCGTTTACCCCTCGAGGCAATCCATTCCAACCAATTGACAAAACTACGTTTCGATCATTTACAATTACAGCACCAATCTTCGTATGCTGATCTTCACTCCAAGAAGCAACCAAATCAACCAGGTCCAGCCAACGAGTTTGCCAAATTATCTTACTCATGAAATTCCTTTAACTACAACCAGTGGACGACCCACAATTTATACATACTCGACAATGACCAGAAGGAATAGTCATTCCACCACAAATTGGACATGGAATATCATCTCCTAAGGAACAACTTTGATTTAGTTCTTTTTCTTTGTCCTTCAACTCTTCATCCATGTGATTATTCCTCTCTACAAAAGTACATTAGACATTATTCCATTACCAGATTCTGTATTCGTAAGTAGTCGTAGGTTAAACGTGGTTCCGATATCTGTCACGTATACCTCATCAACGTGAATTCCCCATTCTTTTGCTATCTCACACATTTTCATCATGAGTTCAGCTTTAAGCTTTTCTAATTCAGTACACTCCGCAAGTGTTTTCGTATTGACGTAATCTGCAATAACTCCAAGCCCTACTCTCGAAAGCGTTACGTCCATATCATAAACTTCGAGCAGAGCTTTATGGGGTCGATCAATATGGTATCTAATTGTCCCGGAAACTACGATATTTTTTCCATCTCGAGTCAATAAAGATTGATTCTTCAAATCAACTGCTTGATCAACCTTTGTTACAGATTGAATTTCATCAATGACTGGCATAAGAATGTATAGTCCGGGTTCTAAAGACTTCATGGAACGATTCTTTCCTCTTCGGAACCAGAATTTGATCTTATGCCTGCCGTTACGTAAAAATACTGCCCCTTCATATATATGAACAATGTGTGGTCGTGGAATGAAGAAAAAAATCTTATCGAGCAGCTGCCAAAGTTGGTCAAACATTTTTATCACCGTGTAGAAGAAAATGCTAAGACATTAATTGCATCAAGAACTTTAGGAACAACAAGCTCGTACTGCGTGTTTCCTTGTTCACATTCTATGACCACATGCGTGAGCAAACTTGTCAATGCTTTAAATTTCGTATAGTGTGGAAGATCCAAACCTTCATCAATCTTTCGAATTGTTTGAATCAACCGCTTTCCCTCCAGTTTCACTAACAATGTTGCATACAAATCATCTACTGTAGGAAGAGTATCTAACAAATCAGAACACTTTCTCCATTCTCCTTGAGAATATGCTAATTGTGCTGCTTCAATTATATCTTTGTATCGGGCAAGATATCCCGGACAAGATTCAAATTGAATAAGGTCTGAATATAATTTCTGTTTCATTACCATTTTGAGAATCCTCTGAATCTTCACGAACTGGAATTGGCCGAACATGAACAGTATGAGATCTTTCTCGCATCAATCTTTTAATAGCTCTAAAGATTTGATCTCCAGAAGGACCACAAGAAATCTGCGTTCCGCCCATAGCAATACAATTCATTGAAACCGCTTCACCCACAGCATTAAGAATTGGACCACCACTCATTCCGGGAATTACTTCGAGATGAAACTTTACAAGCTTTCCAAACTTTAAACCCATTTCCAATGCTGCGTCATTCATATCTGGATTAACTACAATACCAACAGAGGCATAAGGAGTATCATTCATATCTAATGGATACCCAGCTGAAATTAGCATATCACCAATCTGTACCGGTGTAGAACTCAATGCAACATTTTCTGCTGAAAAGCGTTGTGCCTGTATCGGATCAATAAAAACCAATCCTACATCAGAAAAACTATCCCAACAAGCATCCAAAATTGGAACATCTACCGAACCAAGTTTCACATATAGCTGTTCTTGATCATCATGCTGAGCCACATGTCCAGCAGTCAATATGATACCGTTCTTCTTATCAATAAAGAAACCCGATCCATGGCCAGTAGCACCATGAATGATCACAACAGAACTTAGCCCCTTCGCTACAGCTAATTGAGGATCTAGCAAATTTATCTGTTCTTGTAAAATAGCTTGATTTTCATATTGTGTTTGAACCAGCTGCGTCATGTAATTTATTACTGCCTGATCATCACTTCGCAAACATCGAATAGAATCTTGCATGTCCTGAACAATCCAGGTCCAACAACCCATGGCTACCATCATGCTAACAATTGTGATCTTCCATATTACGTTCTTCATAACTTACCCTTTTCTTTTTAAGAACTCCTTCTTTTTCGCAATCGATCCATTATGGAAGGTGCAGTATTTCAATCATGACCCTTTAAAAGTCGATTCAATAACTTCATATCAACAAGCCCATCTACAGTTTGTCTTAACTTCATTCGATCGGATTCTGAAATTGGAACACTTTCCTGTTCACTCTGAAGACGGTTCTCCAAAGCTTGCTGTAACATTGACTTAGACTTTATTGGATCTTCTGGTTCTGATTTGACAACGGCCTCAGAAAGAGATTTCTCTACTTTAGTCTGCAACGGATTAAACCGTTGCTGTATGTGTTTTCTCAATGCATCTATATCCATTGTATCTTACCTCGCTGAAGGAAAAGCTACTGTTAAAATAGCAGAGATGGGTTTATTATGCTGGTCGAGCTTGACCTCTAATTCAATGGGGAAAATTCCAGACCCCTTTGATTCCATCCCAATGGTGATCAAGCCAGCAGGAAGCGTAGCAGTCTGCTCTTTTTCATGATCGTCACCATCAACCTCAATCCAAGCAATCTGAACATCTTTTGTCACAAAGATGTTTATATCCTTGATACCCCAAGAACGTGCCTCTATGTCCAATTTCCAGATAATCCGAGTCTTGAAAGCCTCGTTGATAAATGCATCACCCAATAATGGTTTCTGAACAGATATAGATACATCGGAAGAAAATTCTTCGTTATCTAACTGTTCGTTTATACGATGAATCAAATCCCCAAACATTTTTCTTTCTCCTCTATTTTCTTCGTAGCTCCTCGGACCATTCCCGGTCATCGGGAATCAATCGGGCTTTCCCACCATCGCAGATCTCATAAGAACAAAACACTCTCTTATAAGCTGTACCATTTGGAATGTCTGGCGTTCTTCGAACTCTTCGATTGGCTTTCTTCTTATTTTGCGTCTCTATTAGACACATCCTATATTTGGTCGCTCTGCTCCGACTCATATTTCCTCCAGAGAAATTTTCTTCTATCAACACATACTCTGAGTGGCAGGACTTGAACCTGCATCTGCTTGGTCCCAAACCAAGCCGTCTACCATTGGCATACACTCAGAAAATTGGAGCTGGAAAGAATTGAACTCTCAACCTGAGCCTTGCAAAGGCCCTGCTCTCCATTGAGCTACAGCCCCGTAAATACGGTGATCGATAGGATTCGAACCCTTTCCCCCAGGACCACAACCTAATGTGCTACCATTGACACCACAATCACACGTCCCTGATAGGATTTGAACCCATACCTTCTGATCGGAAATCAGAAATGCTGCCATTAAACACTACAGGGACAAAAATTGAATCTGCACTGGCCCTGACTGGATTCGAACCAGTACGCCCTTTCGAGCAAGGGATTTTAAGTCCCTCGCGTCTGCCAATTCCGCCACAGAGCCTGCCGGGTGACCTGCGTTCCGGCGCATATTGGTTCGTCAGCAGGTGGGTCGTCCCCAATATGTTGTTCTTATTCAATCACTTCGTTTTTGTTCTGCTACCCAGTAATTCTTCAACGCTGTGACTAGAAGAAACACACCCATGATTGCCTGTCCAACTAGCCCAGCATAAACTGTTATGATAATGAATAGAATGTTTCCAAAAGTATAAACCAGCCACCATCGGGGAGATTTAGCCACGTACCACAAGCTCACTACTGTAATCACTGCAGAAGTCACATCCATTATTTGTAACCAACTCATTTTTTCTCATTCACTAAACTAAGAATATGTTGAGCCAACTCCTTAGCTACTTCTGCTCGCATACATACCATATCTTCATATGGCTTACCTTTTCGTATGATATTCCAAATACAACTTAAACGAAGTCTCCAACACCAACGTTGATCTCCATGCCCAAGTCCCCAGAAAGAAATGTTGATTCGAGAATCACCACAGTCACCAAAACTACATTCTGGTTGAACTGCTGTCAATCCTTCGGCACCACACTCACATGGAAAAAAGCTTGTAGTTGTCTGTGTAATCATATTAGCGGAGGATGGATTCGAACCAACGATCTCTGGCGTATGAAGCCAGCATGTTGACCACTACACTACTCCGCACTAGCCCTGGCGAGAATCGAACTCAGCGTTCTCAGATTGAAGGTCTGACATCCTAACCACTAGATGACAGGGCCGGAAAACATCAGTTATCTGGACCCCGGGCCAAATTGCACCGGGGCCAGAAACTGCTATGGTATCAAAGTTCCTTTTTCAATAAGTTTCATATCAGCTAAAATGTCTACTAAAAGCTGACGACGATCATCATCTCGAGCGGGATCAAAACTAGTCAATCTATCATTCAATCGATCCTGCAAAGTTCTCCACGAAGTTTTCCAATTCAAACGTTCTGGTCGAACCCGTAACTGCTGCAGAATGTTACTCATACTTAATCCCTCGTAGTTTCAATCTCTATTCACATATGCTGATCAATTATCTATAATATACTCTAAAAAATTGAAGATTAAGGCTTTTCAGACTTTCCTTTGTATACAATCTTAAGGGGTTTGATCTTCCTTTCCCAAATATCCTGTTTCCAACTACCCATACTCTTGTAATTCTGACACTTTTCTGTAATGGGTAAATACGATCGAATATCTGTACTAGCAAGAATCTCTTTTCGAGTGGATCCACGGGATTCAAGAATACCTACGAGCTTACGAGCAACCGCATCAACATCCTTTGCATGAAGCTTTCCTTCCTTTAATCCCTGTTGAAACTCAGCAAGATCTAGCCCCTCTAACTTGAGTAACTTCTGATTTATAAAATTGAAGAACTTTTTCTTATCCAGATCAGGAGCTACGTCAACCAAAACGTCTAGAAGCTTCTGAACAACATCCATACCCGTATCAAGACTCTTTTTCAAACTCTCCTCTTCAGCAGTACTAGTCTGAGACATATGAAGAGCAAACATTTCTGGATCTGGATCCATGTTCATGTATGCTAAGTGGATTTGAGCCAATCGAGTCAGTCCTTCAATCAATGTCCTCTGCAATCTGCGACTGTTTTTTGCAAAACCAATATCTAGCTGCTCAATAGCCTGGTCACCTAACTGCCCTGAAGACTCCTGAATGTATGCACCAAGCAAAGCTAGCGGACATTTCAAAGAACAAGCAAGTTGGTTCCGAAGCTCTGTTACATCAACAATCCAACGAATATCTGGATCACCACCAATTTTTTCAATAGCAATATCTCCGGAATCATTCCAGACGGGGAGGAGGATATCTTCCATGGACGCAAATGGTGCACTTTTTGCGTCGAAAAAGCCACTTCCCGAAGTATCAAATGATCGAGCATGCTTCAACATCGCCACATACTGATCCATCAATGATGCTACGGCCTCCATATTGGTCGAATCAACCTTGATCTTATAGATGTACCGCATAATGCCCCTAGTCAATCGAGCAAGCAGCACAGAGTCCTCAGCCAACCGTAATCGCTTGTATGGAGTCAATGCATCTGTAATGAGGGAAGTCCCGTACTTCGAAGTAATCTGTCGATCTATACCACCGCCCAAAAGATGAATTGATCGAAACTCATTCGCCATTGGATCTCCAGCTAAATTTCTTCGCTTACGAGCACCCAAGAGACGAAAATGAATGTACTGCCATGGGGGAATAATGGGCAATTCGCCTTCTCCCAATCCAGACTGAACATATCCCAGTGGCGTGTGATAAAACCCTGCTAACACTCCATCAATATCAACACGACTGATATTCAATGGATGATCATCATCCTCCACACTAATAATTCCAACACCAGGAGCAGCATTTACTTTAATGAATAAATCACCAAAAGCTGCAATACTATACGCCCAATCAAAAATCTTCTCTTCAAGCCCGATAGTATCGAATAACTTTCGAACTTGTCTCTCATACGTGGGACTATCACTTGTGACCCAAACCGTAGAATCGTGCATCTGAGAATAATTGGTCACAAACTCTGCATACAATTTCACTGCAGCACCAACCATCCAATGATCGATAGCTCGCATCTCTTCAGTATAAACTTCGTATCGACCAAAAGTAACTTGTTGATCTGCTTGCATTTGTGCAGTAATTTGTTCCATCGAAACCCCCAGCTTTCGAACTAGGGACTTCTGCAGATCAGTAAACGGCTGCTGCGTTAAATTTCCGGGCAAAAAGAACGAAGTTGCAAAATTCTGCTTCATCAAGTTAAATGGATTCACAGCCATTGTTACCTTCTCCAGTAAAAATTAACGGGGAAACATACCCCAAAACTTATTGTGGCTTCGATAAGATATAATGATGGGCGCAAGAGAATACTGGGAATTTAAAACAAATATCCTCACTATGGCTCATATTTCTTTAGTTGTTCCTTTAAAAAGTCACGTTCACGACGAGTAGCTTCTAAATCAAACTGCATATATTTCACTGTCATTTGAAGACACGAAAGATCTTCCATCAGCATCTTCATAGCTTTAATCAAATCTTCTCGTGCCTTTCTAGAAGCAGCAATAGAAGCAAATAGTTTTTCTTGTGAAGTATTTTCGGGCTCTATCACAATTTAACTCCTACAAACTATCTTCCACGTCTCCCTGTCCTTCATCTACTTGTTTGCTCGTAAATTCAAGAAATTCTTCAGATTTATGCTT
>Ga0315273_10012437_pt1 | contig 10915 bp, 5 predicted proteins | sample YL17G02_0_MG_FD_205753 | JGI IMG/M metagenome (GOLD analysis project Ga0315273, IMG submission 205753) | Sediment microbial communities from Yellowstone Lake, YNP, Wyoming, USA - YL17G02_0 | ecosystem: Environmental > Aquatic > Freshwater > Lake > Sediment | place: USA: Wyoming | collected...
CAGCCGGTCACCTGGGCTTCTGCCGGTCAACACGGGCCCAGACGGGGATGCGTGTCCCGCCGTCGCTCCGCTGTGGGTGGACTCGCAGAATGCGACGCGGAAGGGCCCACCGCTCCTGCCATGGGCCCTTCCCTTCGTTCCTTCTCTGCCGGGTGTCGCGGAGCTCTAGCGGAGCAGCCGCAGTCCGTTCGCGCTGAGCGCCTCTCCGACCGGCTGGTACCAGCTGACATTGGTCCCGCCGGACTTGCTCAGGCACTTGCCTGTGCTCGAGGTCGTGCTCGCTCCACTGGTCACCCCGAGTGCGTAGTAGTCGGCGCTGATGTTTGAGCCCCCGCTGTCTCCGCCCTCGACGCACGCGGTGTGTCGCACGAGGCCGTAGACGATGCCTTGCGGGTAGTTCACGGTCTGGTTCACCGCCTTGATCGTCCCGCACGTGTATCCGGTCGTCCGCCCGCTCTTGCAGACCGTCGCTCCCACCGGCGGGTTGTCCCGCTGGCCGGCCACGGTGGCGTAGGTGCCGTTGTACTTGTAGACCGACACCGACGGCTGCCAGTAGCTGGGGTACGAGTTCCAGAACGTCCCGAAGTCGTCCGTCGGGAAGTTCGCCGTCCGCGTCGAGCCGATCACGTAGCCGTTGCGGCTGACATTCCCGCTCGTCTTCACGCAGTGTCCCGCGGTCAGCACGACGTTGCGGTTGAGGGCGTCGAGCGTGTTGAACCCAACCGAGCAGGTCCCGCCGGTCGGAATGACGATCTGGAACCCGCCCACCAGCCACTCCGCCGGCTGCGGAGCCTGGTCGGCCGGCTGGTACTCGATCCGGAGGCTGGCGCCGAAGGTGGTCGCCAGCTTCGTCATCGCGACCGTGCTCGAGTCGGTCGCACCCTCGGTGACCGTCACGACCACGGTGTTCGTCGGTACGTCCACGTACCAGCCCTGGACCGAGCCGGCGCGTCCCTCGGAGGCCTGGCGGTCGAGCTGCGCCATGATGGCGTCGAGCCGGGCCGAGCTGTCGTCGACCAGCTGCGCACGGGCGCCGTTCCGGGTTACGACAGCCTCTGAAGCCTTGTCGAGAGTGGTCACGACGAGGTTGCCGTCCGTGTCGAGGTAGGTCCCGCCCGAGCGTCCGGCGAGCGACTTCTCGATCCGGGCCCCAAGGTCACCCAAGGCCTGCTGCTGTCCAAGCCGTGCAATTGCCTGGGCGATTGAGATCCCCTTCTGGTTTGCCAGGGCTGCCGCAGCGTCGGGATCGACGTCCGCCGGTCCGCTACCTGCAGCGGGGTCCGGAGTCGGGGCGGAGTTCGCCGGGGGGGCCACGGGCTTGCCGCCGGCTGGGTTGGCCGCCGGGTTTGCAGTGGATGCGGCTTCGACGGTGCCAACGAGACTGCACAGGGCCAGAAGCAGCGCGAGGATCAGGTAGGTCTTGATCGACCGTGCCTTCGTCTGGCCCCTGCCGAGTACGCGGGGGCGGGAGGCCGCAGCGGTGATGCCGTCGGTCTGCGGGTTAGGGGTCTTGCTGGTCATGACGAACCTCCTTTTGTCTTGGACGACCCGGTGTCGTCCTGTTGGGAGGAGCGTGGCGGGGTTGGGATTCGGTGTCGTTCGTGCGGCGCACACTCGGCGTGTCGCGGTGCTGACACTCGGCGGGGACGGCCGCGTGACTGGGGCGACTCCTGCGGCCTGATCCCTCAGTCACGTCGCTCAGAGCGAGGCCGGCGGCTTGACTCCTCGTTGCGTTTGCCCCATAGTCGGCCGTGATCTCGGTTTCAGCGACGCAGGGGGGAGGGGCGGCGAAGGTGTTATCTGGGCGGTGGGGATTCCTCGTGGGCATCGCGGCACTTGCTGCGATCGTGGTTTCGCCGACGAGCGGGGCGCCGCCCGCGCCTACGCCGACCTGCGCGCTCACCCCGCAGCTGCGCGACGTGACGGTCAACCAGGGGCTCGGCTCGTACGACCCACTCGTTCGCGGCAAGGAGACGCTCGTCCGCTTCTACCTGAGCATGCCCTCGTGCGCCGCCAAGGGGGCGTCGATCGCGGTCACCGCAGCGACGCTGGCCGTCAAGAACGGAGCGGCTTCCCTTGCGACCATCGCGTCTCCCGTGCCGACCCTGGTGTCCCCGTTCCCGGTGATGGCACCGGCCGCGTCGGCTCCCGCGCTCGACTCGCCGGCCGACCCCAAGTTCGTCGTACCCGGGAGTGCACTTGCTCCTGGCGATGGGTCGAGCCGCTTCAGCGCAACGTTCCAGACGACGATCTCGTACTCGGCAAAGGCGAGCTCTACTGCGACGCCGACGACGGGCACCATCACCTTCACGAACTACCCCGGGACTTCGAGCCCGATCACGAAGACGTACGAGCGGCGCTCCGGAGCCCTACGGATCCTCGTCGTCCCGCTCATCTTCGGCACGAATACGAGCCAGTTCCCCGACGCGGCGCGCCAGACGACCCAGAACGCCATGCTGACGCTGCAACGGATCATGCCGGTGCCCGACGGCGTCGGTGATCTCGGCGGCTCGGGCGGCGTCCGCTACGCGATCAACCCTGGGATGATCAACCTCTCCGCGCTCGGGATCACGGGCCCGCCGTTCTGCGGGACGAGCACGAACTTCAATGCGCTCAAGGGACAGCTAGCAGCCTTCCTCGGTGCCTGGAACCAGGCGAACCCGTCACGCACAGCCGACCGTGTGCTGGGAGTCGTCGACCAGGGAATCTCCACGGGATCCGGCGGCGGCTGTGCGGACGGGATGGCGTCGACCGGCTCGGGCGAGGCCTGGGTACGCGCGGTCGCAGACGTCTCCGGGTCGCCGTCTCCGAGTGGGGCGACCGCCGCGATGGAGCTTTCGCACACCATGAGCCTCGTCCTCGTCGCGCGCGACAACGACTTCAGCCCGTATCACTCCTCGAACACCGCCGCCGATGGAACGGCGCCGAACCGCGGCTACGACGTCGCTTCACGCGCGTTTCTCTCGGACGATCACACGGTCATGCGGGTGTACGGCACGTGGAACGACACGGACACGATCCTCGAGCAGGCCGACTGGGCGTACCTTCTCTGCATCCTCGGCGGCCAGACGACATCGGAGTGCACGACCTCTGCCACCGTCGGCTCGACCCAGAACGTGCCGGCCGGCCCCGCCTTCGTGATGCGCGGCTCGACCGATGGGACGATCGCCGGGACGGAGATCGTCAGCTCGCACTTCTCGCCGACAAGCGACCTGACCGAGCCCGACAACGCGAGCCACATTCGCTTCGTCCAGTACGTAGGCGCGACCGTTCTCTCCGACCTGGGCGTCCGCCTCTCGCTCGCCGAGACGATCCACGACGAGACGCACCCCGCGGGCGGAGCCTCGACGGTCTCTCCGCTCGGGTTCGCCTTCCCGTTCGCGGTGGGTGCCGACAGGATCGAGCTCTTGAACCGGGATACGAGCGAGGTTCTATTTGCGCGCACGAGGGGCGCCGCGCCGACGGTCTCCGGGCTTTCGGGCGACGCGACCTCGATCGTCAGCGTCGACTCGAACGGGTTCCAGACGGGCGCCGGGCGCAACAGCAGTATCGGCAGCGCGAACGCCAGCGGGTCCCTCCCCTCTATCTCCGACGACGGGCGCTTCGTCGCGTTCGCCTCCGGGGATCCGAGCCTCGCCCCGGTCGTCGCGCCCGCGACGTTCGAGCTGTTCACAGACGGGGACACCGACATCTTCGTCCGCGACCGGCAGACGGGGATGACCGAGCGGATCACCGATCAGCAGGAGTTCATGCCGACGGGGTCGCCGAGCATCAGCGCCGACGGGCGCTTTGTCGCCTTCGAGTCCTTCAGCGGATCGATCGTCCCCGGCGACGGCAACTCGAAGAGCGATGTCTTCGTTCGCGACCGCCTTCTCCACACGACGGTGCGCGCGAGCGTCGATACGGGCGGCGGTGACGCGGATGGCTCCAGCATCGACCCGATGCTGAGCGGGGACGGGCGCTACCTCGTCTTCCGCAGCGGAGCTACCGACCTCGTCGCCGGCGACACGAACGGGAACGAAGACATCTTCGTGCGCGACCTGCAGGCGGCGGGAACGACCGTGCGGGTGAGCCTCTCCTCGGGCGGCGTTGTCTCGAACAGCCTCAGCCGCGGCCCGGCGATCAGCGGGGACGGCCGCTTCGTGACGTTCTCGAGCGGTGCTACGAACCTCGTCTCGCCGGGGACCTCGGGCGTCGAGCACGTCTTTGTCCGTGATCGGGATGTCGACGGCGACGCAGTTTTCGACGAGACCGGTGTCGGGGAGACGTCGACCGAGCTTGCGAGCATTGCGTCCGACGACGTCACACGCGGGAACTCCTCCAGCCTCTACACCACGATCTCGAGCGACGGGCGCTACGTCGCCTTTGCCTCTCTCGCGACCAACCTCGTGGCCGGGAGCGACACGAACCCGTTCGACGTCTTCGTGCGCGATCGTCAAGCCGGGACGACCGAGCGCATCAGCGACCCCTCGGTCGGTGTCCAGGGCAACGGGTTCAGCGGGCTGCCCTTCATCAGCGACGACGGCAACCTGATCGCTTTCCGCTCGTCGGCGACGAACCTCCTCGGTCCCGGTGGAGACATAAACCTAGCCGACGACATCTTCCTGAAGGACCGCGCGGCGGGCACGATCGAGCGGGTCAGCGTGGCGTCAGATGGAACACCGGCCGGCAGTGGGAAGACGAGCTACGCGGGCGACATCAGCCGCAGTGGGCGGTACATCGTGTTCGCCTCGGATGGTCTACTCGTCACGGGTGACACCAACAACGCGACCGACGTCTTCATTCGCGACCGCCAGGCGGGCACCGGCTCAGGCTTCGTCGCGACAGCCGACGAGCCGGAGAACCTGCGCCTCGACTACTACTGCGACACGGCGGACGGGATCCGCTACCCGATCGCGATCGGGATTGCGCCCGACTCGATCGACGGTTCGAGCGCGAACTTCGGGCTGCCCTTCGACCCGGAGCTCGCCGGCGCGGGGTGCGAGACGATCACCTCACTCGTCGAGGATGGGTTCACGCAGACGGAGGCGCCCGCCGAAGCCCAGATCGCCGCCGACCCGCCGCCGGCAGACCCGACGGCCGAGATCCTGAGCCCGCTCGCCGACCAGGTGTTCCTGCAGTACGACCTGATCCCGCTCCGCGGCTCCTGCAAGGATCCCGAGGACGGAGAGCTGATCGGCGCGGCGCTCTCCTGGACGTCGGCTCTTCCCGGCTTCCCGGCGAGTGGGACGCAGGCCGATCTCTCGCCGCCGTCCGGCGGCTGGCCGCTCGGCGCGCGGCCGCTCACGCTCACGTGTACCGACAACGACTCGAACACCGGATCCGCAGACGTCTCGATCACGATCGTCGGCGACGCCGACAACGACGGCGTCTCGGCACCCGTGGAGTCCGCGATCGGGACGAGCGACACCAACCCGCTGGACGCCTTCGGTGACGCCGACGGCGACGGGATCGCGAACGTCGACGACCCGGCCCCGAACGCGGCTCTGCCACGGGAGGCGGCGATCGTCGACTTCAGTCCGGACACGTTCCCGCTCGACTCGAAGGGGAACCCGGTCACGATCTACATCAGGGTGCCGTCGAAGCTGCTCGCCGACGTCAACCCGGCAACCGTGCGGATCGCCGCGGTCGACGGTACCGGCGTCAACCTGCCGGTCACGAGCTGGTCCGTCGTCGGGTCGGTCGCGACGGCGAAGTTCAGCCGCCAGGCCCTCGTCGAGTTCCTGAACGCCAACCTGATCTCGAATCGGCGCGTGTCGATGAGGGTGACCGGTGAGTCGAAGGTGGGCGACTGGAGCTTCGGGGGCACCGACTCGTTCTACGCCAAGAAGCAGTAGTCAACAAGGGGAGGATCGAAGTGAAACGACTTACAGTGGTAGCAGTGGCGGCGGCAGGGATCCTGGTCGTCCCGCTGGCCGGCCTGGCGGCCTCCGGGCCGGAGGACGACGTCAACGGACCGCGGTGCGCCAATATCCTCCCGGGAACAAGTGCGTCCTACGACACCGACGGGGGAACCGGCAAGGCGACGGTCACGGCGCTGATCACACTCGAGATCCCTCCGTGTAAGAGCCTCGACCGCTACGTGCTCCACGTCCTCGACCTGGCCGGCACGGTCGAGCTCGCGACGGCGACGGGCCAGAGCGGGACGCTGCCGAACGAGGTCGGGTTCCGTTACGCCTTCGAGTCGGCGCCTCCGAACGGGGTGTGTGTGTTCCTCACGTCAGGCTCACCGGGAGGCCGGCTCATCGACAGGGCCCCCGACACCGGGTGCGTGGATTACGGACTCGACGGCGGCTCCGGCGCCCGCCCGTTCGGGGGCTAAGCGTCAGGCTTCGCCTCGAGTGAGCGGGCGGTCGCTTCGGCGGCGGCGGCCCGCTCCTCGTCGCCGGCCTCTCGCCAGGCACGAGCGGCGACTCCGAGGGTCTCGACGGCGTCCGAGACGACGCCGAGCGCGATATAGGCAGTGCCGGCGTTCTCGGCGAGCTGCGCACCCGCGCGCGGGTCGCCGGTCGCGAGGCGAACGTTCGCGAGGTTCCGGGTGGCGTCCGCGAGCAGGAGGGGGTTGTCCGCCTCGCCGGCAAGCTTCATTGCCTCCCGGCACCGCTGCTCGGCGTCGTCCAGGCGGCCGGCCTCGAGCAGGGCCTCCGAGAGGTTGACCGTCGCAACGAGGCGTCCGCCGATGTGACCGACACGCTCGAACTCGTCGATCGCGCGCTTCGTGACGGTGATGGCCTCGTCCCAGTCACGACGCTCTACCGCGAGCAGGCCGAGGTTGACGAGGCTTGCGCCGATCTCCTCGACACTGCCCGTTCGCTCCGCTGTGGCGAGCCCGCGAAGGAGCGCGTCGTGCGCCTCGTCATGACGTCCGGCCGCGACGAATGCGGCGCCCAGCCCGCGCAGCGCGGTGGCGAGCCCGCGAGGCTCGCCGAGGTCGTCGAAGATCGTGGCCGCCTCGAGCGTGTGCGCAAGCGATGCCTCGGTGTCGGCGAGGTTGCCTTCGACGAAGGCGAGCTGCAGCAGGAGCTGACCGCGCACGTCGTCGGCCACGGGATCGGCCGCGAGGCCGTGCTGCGCGGCTGCGAGCGCTTCCGGGAAACGGCCGGTCAGGGCGAGCGACCGTGCCCGTTCGAGCCACAGCGACCTCGAGTCGCCGTTCTCGCCGGGCGCGGCGTCGAGGAGCTCGAGCGCCTCGGGGTAGCGGCCGCGCTTCCTGAACGTCGCAGCGAGACCACGCCAGGCCCGAACGTCGCCCGTCTCCGCACGGACCTCGTCGAAGAGCACCGCGGCGCCGCCATAGTCGCCTGCGAGCTCCTTCAGGTCGGCGAGCACGAGCATGAGCTCCGGAGCCCCGGCCGAAAGCTCTTCATCACTTCGAACGAGCTCGAGCGCTCGCTCGAAGTGGAGGATTGCCGCGTCGTTCGCGTACAGGCCGCGTGACCGCTCACCGGCCCGGACGAGGGTGTCGACGGCCTTGGCCCCGGCCTCGCCCAGGTAGAGGTGGTGGGCGAGAAGGTCGATCACGTCGTCCCCTGCTCCGTAGAGCTGCTCGGCGGCGTCGGCGGTTCGTCGATGGAGCTCCTTCCGGTGCCGCTTCAGGAGGCGGGCGTAGGCGGCGTCCTGGAGCAGTGCGTGATGGAAGACGAGCTCGTCCGGACCGTCCCCGGGCTCGAGCAGCCCGGCATCGACGAGGATCGCCAGCGCACCGGCGATGTCGGAGACGTCGCGCTCCACGAGTCGCAGAAGGGGCAGTCGAACGCGGCGGCCCACGACCGACGCGGTCAGGAGGACCGTCGCCGCGGGGTAGGGCAGCCGGTCGAACCGGGCGGAGAGGACACCCTCGATCGTGGCGGGGATGGCGGCCGCGTCCCAGTCGGGCTGGAGGTCCCAGCTCCCGTCGACACGGCACACCGTCTCTGCCTCCTGAAGTGACCGCAGCAGCTCGGCGACAAAGTACGGATTTCCGGACGTCCGATCGTGAACGGCCTGGGCGAGCGTCCTCGAGACAGGATCGCCGAGGGACTGCTCGCACAGGACGGTGGTTCCCACGACGCCGAGCGGTGAAAGGACGACGACCGTCGGATCGAGCGCTTCGAGAGGCGCGAGAGCCTCGGCGTCACGGCTCCTCGAGGTCACGTAGAGGCAGAACGGCAGGCGGGACGAGAGCCGCGCGGTTTCGGCGAGAAGCGCGGCCGACGACGCGTCCGCCCACTGGACGTCGTCGACGGCGAGGACGACGGCGCCACGTGCGGCAAGACGCTCGAGCCACGTCGTAACGGCGTCCTGCAGGCGCCTGCGAAGGGCCTGGGGCTCCAGCTCGGCGAGTGCGGCGTCGTCCGGCTCGAATCCCGCCAGGAGGGCGAGCGCCGACGCTTCCTCTGCGAGACCGAGCTCTCCGAGGAGCGTCTCGATTCGGGCCAGCGCCTCGTCGGAGCCGGTCTCCGGCGCCGCTCCGGCCGACGTGCGGATGAGCTCTGCGAACGGCCAGTAGGCCGTGCCTGCTCCGTACGCGAGACACCTCGCATCGAGCCAGAAGACGCCTCGGGCCCTTGCCCGCTCGCGAAGCTCCGCCGTGAGCCGCGACTTCCCGATCCCCGGGTCTCCGCTCACGACGACGACCCGACCGGCCTCCTCGAGACCGTCGAGAACAGCGGTCAGCGTGGCCATCTCCGCGTCTCGACCGACGAGCGGGGCTGAGCTCCGGGCAGCGTGCTCGCGGAGGCCTGCCAGCTTCCAGGCGGGTACCGGCTCGGATTTCCCCTTTAGCGTCAGCGGCGCGAGCTCCTCGAACTCGAACTCGTCGCCTGCGAGCCGGCGCGTGAGCTCCCCGACGTACGTCTCGCCGGGTGGAGCGACCGACTCGAGACGTTGCGCCGTGTTGACCGCGTCGCCGAACACGACGTAGTCGGTGCGTGCCTCGCTGCCGATGATCGAAGTGACCACGTGCCCGCTGTTCACGCCGATGTGGAGGAGAAGGTCTGACGCGTGCCCACCTAGCTCGGCTGCGATGCGGCCGGTCTCGGTGTGCAGGTCGAGCGCGGCTCGCAGTGCCCGGGCGGCGTCGTCATCGTGCGCGATGGGTGCGCCGAACACGGCGAGGATGGCGTCTCCGGCGTACTTCTCGACGTTCCCGTCGTACCGGCTGATCACCCCCGCGAGCCGGCTGATCAACGAGCCGATCGTCTCGGAGACCTCCTCAGCGTCGAGCCGTGCGGTGAGGGGCGTGAACCCGGAGACGTCCGCGAAAAGCGCCGTGACGAGCCTGCGGTCTGCCGGAAGCTGTCCTCCGGTTGCTCTGGCGCGCTCGGTGACCTGGCGCGACACCATAGTCTGGAGCGGATCCGAGGTGGCGGGTGCAGGCGGAGCCCCCTCGGCTGCCGCCCCACATTGTCCGCAGAACCGCGTCCCTTCAGGGTTCCCGCCACCGCACGAAGCGCAGGTCCATTCAGGCATGCGGGAGGATCGTATTGCGTCGACGGGCTCAGGGCTCTCCCAAAGAGCTAGGCGACATCTGTCAGCGGGGTGACACGCGGTGTGTCCGCTCCGCGAACGACAGGCGCGCCCCCGCGCGCCAGGCTTGCCTCACCCATGGACGACACGGTGCTCGTCCGCAACGAAGGAGGCTCGAGATGACCAGCTCCACCGCCACAGAGCAGTACGTCGTGACGTTCCAGGCCGGCGGCAAGCGCCCGGCGCCTCAGGCTGGGGGCAGGTTCCCCGCCCCGCAGGCCGGCTACAACGGCAAGGCGCCGCAGGCCGGCAAGTCCCATCCCGCGCCGCAGGCCGGGGGCAGGTTCCCCGCCCCGCAGGCGGACCGTCGCCATCCCACGCCGCAGGCCGGCAAGACCCATCCCGGGCCGCAGGCGGGCTACGGCCGCCCCGCGCCGCAGGCGGGCTACAACCACCCCGCTCCGCAGGCGGGCTACGGCCGCCCCGTGCCGCAGGCGGGCAAGGGTCATCCGCTGCCGATGGCCGGCTACTACGGCAAGTGATCCCACGACTGGCGGGGTGGGGGCGCGATCGCGTCTCCTTCCCCGCCCGTGGAAGGAGCTGAGGAGCATGTTCGGTTTTCTGGAGGGGCTGCGTGTCTCGGGACGGTCGCTCGCGACCAACGCGGGGTTGCGGCGGCTGATGGCCGCGGCCGCGATCGCGGAGGTGAGCGCACCGGTCTACTACACGGCGTCGGCTGTGTGGGCGTTCAGGGAGGGCGGCGCGATGCTGGCCGCGACGTTCGGTGTCGTGGCGATGGTTCCGGCTGCGGTCGTGGCGCCGTTCGCGGCCGTGGTCACCGACCGGGCCCGTAAGGAACGCGTGATCGTGATCTCGCTCGCCGCCCGCGCCGGTTTCCTGCTGCTCCTCGCGGCCGGGATCGCTGTCGGCTCGACCCCGCTCGTGCTCGTCGCGGCTGCTCTGGCGTCGATGTGCGCGCGTGTCCTCTACCCGGCGCTGGCGGCGACGCTACCGGCGCTGGCCCGCTCGCGGCAGGAGCTCGTGAGCGCGAACGCGCTCGTCAGCGGCGTCGAGAACGTCGGCTGCGTCATCGGCCCCGCGCTCGCGGGTGCGGCCCTGATCGTCGTCTCGCCGGCGGCTGTCTGCGCCGCGGCCGCGCTCGGAACCCTCGCGGCAGCCGCAGCAGCCATCCGGATCGGTAGCGCGCTCGTCGAGCCGGCCGACCCGTGCCCGCTGTCCGACGCGCCGGCTCTGTCGCCGTTCCGGGAGATCGCGGCCGGCTTCGCCTCGATCGCAGCCGACACGGCTACACGCTCGCTGGTCGCAACCCACGCCGTGCACGCGTTCGCGTTCGGGGCGCTCGGGATCACGATCGTGCAGCTCGCGATCGACGACCTCCGGCTCGGAGCAGCGGGCCTGGGGATGCTCGAGACGGCGCTCGCGGTCGGCGGCGTCGCCGGCGGGATCG
>Ga0315273_10012439_pt1 | contig 10914 bp, 4 predicted proteins | sample YL17G02_0_MG_FD_205753 | JGI IMG/M metagenome (GOLD analysis project Ga0315273, IMG submission 205753) | Sediment microbial communities from Yellowstone Lake, YNP, Wyoming, USA - YL17G02_0 | ecosystem: Environmental > Aquatic > Freshwater > Lake > Sediment | place: USA: Wyoming | collected...
ACGCGCAGCAACGTCTCCCGGACGTCGGAGTTGAAATCCTCGGCTGTCAGCTCCGTGTCGAATCGTTCGCGGGCGAGCCGGATGGCCGATTCGACGTCGGGGGCCTCCCCCAGGGAGTCGCGAATCGCCTTGTCCAGCCGGCCGTTGGAGGCCCAATCCGCCGACAGGTCCACCAGACGCCTGCGCAGATCCTCGACACCGGCGTTTCGCAGCTCCTCGACGGTCAGGCCCGCGTCGTACTTGCGGTTGGCCCAGGCGACCAGGCCCCCCAACGCATAGACGTTTTCCGTGCCGCCCGCCGCGACGGTCATGTCCAGGGCATACTCCACGGGGTATTCGATCTCGCGGCGCCGGTAGGCAGCCTCGGCCTTTTGCTCCAGAAGCGAGAGGGCGGTTTCCGCCTCGCCGGAAAGCTCATCGGCCGTGACGTCCAGGCCGAACTTGTTGCGCGCCCATTCCGCCAGCGACTCCCGCGGAAACTCCGGCCGAAGGTATTGTGCCAACGGTGAAAGGTCCAACCGGTCGATTCTTTCACCCGCCGCTTCCGCCAGCGATGCCTCCACTTCGCGCGGGGCCATCTTGCGAAGCTGGTTCTGCGAGAGGTTGACGTTGAACCGGCTCATCGCCCAGCCGCTCAGCCCGCGAAGGTCCCAGTCCTTGGGGTCGCCCTCCTCGTCCATGTACTCGCCCAGCGTCATGGAGATGGAGGAGCGGGCCTCCTCCTTGGCCCGTTCGCGCAGGTCCCTTTCCAGCTCGTCCAGGTCTTCCACGGAGGCGGCGCGGATCTGGTCGTCGCGGATGGGTGCCAGGAGATTGGCCCTGGCCCACTCGGCAATGCACCGCCGGGCGTACGTGCCATCAAGGTAGTTGCCGTCGGCCTCGGCGATGGACTGGCGGATCATGTCCATCACCATGCCTTCCAGGTCGCGGCCCTGAAGGAATTGCTGGCGGCGCGAGTAGAAGGTCCGCCGCTGGTAGTCCATAACCTCGTCGTACTCCAGCAGGTTCTTGCGCATCTCGAAGTTGCGTTCCTCGACCTTCTTCTGCGCCCGCGCGACGCCCTTGGAAACCCTTCGGTCCTCGATGGCCATGTCGCCCTGGAGGCCCAGCCAGCCCAGGACTTTCAGGGTCCATTCGCCGGCGAAGATGGACATCAGTTCGTCGCGGAGAGACAGGAAGAACCGGCTGGAACCGGGGTCGCCCTGGCGCCCGGAACGGCCGCGAAGCTGGTTGTCGATGCGCCGCGCCTCGTGGCGCTCGGTTCCGACGATGTGCAGACCGCAGGGGACCTCGCCGCGGCAGTCCGTCCGGCCGCGAAGGGGGAACTCCGATCCGTCCTGACCGTCGCCGGTGCGGGTCTTGAAGCAGTGGGCGCATTGCCCGTCGTATTGCGGGCAGTGGATGCAGCATTTGGTCGATCCGGTCGGAAATAGTTCTTCCGGCGCGACGCCCAGGCGCTGAAGCCCCTCTGCGGGCGGGACCTTGCACTTCTCGTAGACCACCCCCGTGCCCAGCTTGATGTCCGTGCCGCGCCCGGCCATGTTGGTGGCGATGGTCACGTTGCCGACCATCTTCTTGGCCCCGGGCTTCAGCGGGCGCAACTGCCCCGCCATCGCCACGATATCCGCCTCGCGCGCCGCGTACTCCGGGCGGGCGTTGAGCACCTCGTGCTCGATACCGTAACGGCGCTTGAGCATTTCGGAAATCTTCTCGGATTTCTCGATGCTCGTCGTGCCCACCAGCACGGGGCGCGGATGATCCTCGTGGTACGAGACGTCGTGGATTTCCTCCACCAGCGCCTCGTACTTGGCCTCCACGTCGGCGTAGATGCGGTCCTCATGATCGACGCGATTGACGGGCCGGTGCGTCGCGACCGAGGCGATGTCCAGCTTGTAGACCTTCATGAACTCCCCCGCCTCGGTCATCGCCGTGCCGGTCATGCCCGCCAGCTTCTTGTAGAGCTTGAAGTAGTTCTGGAAGGTGATCGTCGCCATCGTCTGGCTTTCTTCCTTGATCTGCACGTGCTCCTTGGCTTCGACGGCCTGGTGCAGACCGTCGGACCACTGGCGCCCGTGCAGCATCCTGCCGGTGAACTCGTCGACGATGATGACGGAGCCTTCCTGTACGACGTAGTCGGTGTCGCGCTCATAGACCAGGTGCGCCCGCAGCGACTGCTCCATCAGGTGCGGCCATTCCATGTTGGCGCCCACGTAGAAGCTGCCCACCCCGGCGACTTCCTGAGCCAGCGTGACCCCCTCGTGGGTCATGTGGACGGTTTTCTTATCCAGCTCGATCTTATAGAGTTGTGTCTCGCGTGCCAGGTTCGCTTCCGCCTCGGCGAGTTCCGCCTCCGTCTTGCGGAGTTGGCGGGCGACTTCCTCTCGCTGATCGCTTGCTTTGGACTCCTCGCCGGTCAGCGCCTTGATCTGGCGCTTCAGCGCCTCGACGCGCTTGTTGGCCCGGTCCCAGGGAGCGTTACGATCCATGAGGTGGCGGGCCACCAGGTCGGCCTTGCGATAGCGGTCGGTGTCGCCATAGGCCGGACCGGAAAGGATCAGAGGCGTCCTCGCCTCGTCAATGAGGATATTGTCCACCTCGTCGACGATGGCGAAGTCCAGCGGGCCCTGCACCTGCTCGGCCAGGGAGACCTTGGTGTTGTCGCGGAGGTAGTCGAAACCGAACTCGTTGTTCATCCCGTAGGTGACGTCGCAGGCGTAGGCGCGCTTTCGCAGCTCGGCGCCGGGACCGTAGGCGGGCATGTCGGAGGTGATGTACCCCACCGTGACGTTGAGAAGCTCGAAGATCGGGCAGGCAAACTCGGCGTCGCGTTTCACCAGGTAGTCGTTGGTGGTGACCACGTGGACCTTCATGCCCTCCACGGCCGCCATGTAGATGGCCGGATAGCAGGAGATAGTCTTGCCTTCCCCGGTGGCTTCCTCGGCGATCCAGCCGGAATCCAGGACCATACCGGCCACGAGCTGCACGTCAAAATGGCGGTGGTCGCGCGCCCGCCGCGACGCCTCGCGGACCAGCGCAAACGCCTCGACCAAAATATCCTGGCGGTTTTCGCCGGTGTCCAGGCGCCGGCGGAACTCCGCACGCTTGGCCCGCATCTGGTCGTCGGTCATGGCGCGGACCTGCTCCTCCAACGGATTGCTCCGTTGCTGAACAAACTTCATCCGGCCGCGCACAAGCCGTTCGTTCCGCGTGCCGCCGATAAGCTTGATGAGGCCTTTTTCGAGCAGTCCCAGCATCGATCTTTTATTACGCTCCAGGCGAAAAAAGCGACCGGACGCCGCCGGCCGATGTCCCTGGCCGCGCCGGAAGGTCAGGCTCCAGCGAGTATCGCACACTTGCGCCGCCCCAGTCAAGTTGGCCGCCCGAGGCGGTTACGGCGAAGTCCATCGCAATGGTCAACGCCGTGGAAAGATGGCCGTCTATTGACAGTCTTCGCCCCAAGGCGTAAACAGGTGCTTGTTGGCGCGGCTAGGGACGCCTCCTCGATCGGTTTCAGGCTCGACCGGTGCGTCATCACGTTTCGCGCGGGAAACCGCGTCGGGGCCATGTGGTGGGTGTCTTGTTGCCAAACCGGCCTTGCCCATATGACGGATACGTTGTCGCGTCGCCCACTTGGGGGGGGCGTGCCGGCGGTGTTACGCCGGAGCGTGAGACCCCAAGGCGCGACCGGACCGCGTGTCTGTGATTCGGCGGGTAGGTGCCTATGTGACGTGGTGATTTGTCCGGCCCCAGCCGGGAAACTTCCGGGCCGACCGATGCCCCGCACAGGACGTGCCGGGACGTCGCCGAGCGTCGAATGGCTCCGGAATTCCCGAAGGATGCGTTATGTGCGGCATTGTTGGCGCCATTGTCCTGGACGGCGCGGACTTTGAAATCACGGACTCCTACCTCACCGCGATGCGGGACACGATGGCCCACCGCGGTCCCGACGGGGCCGGCTGCTGGATATCCCCCAATCGCCGCGTCGGTCTGGGGCATCGCCGCCTGGCCATCATCGACCTCTCCCCGGCTGCCGGTCAGCCGATGTCCAACGAGGACGGGCGGCTCCAGTTGGTGTTCAACGGCGAAATCTACAATCACGCCGAAATCCGCGCGGAACTGGAGCGACTGGGCGGTCACCGCTGGAAGACCGATCACAGCGACACCGAGGTGATCCTTCACGCCTTTGAACAATGGGGAATCGGCTGCCTGGAGCGTTTCCGCGGTATGTTCGCCATCGCCTTGTGGGACTCACTGGCCGAAGACCTCTGGCTGGTCCGGGACCGCATCGGAATCAAACCGCTGTACTACAGCAACCACGACGGGCGGATCGTCTTCGCCTCGGAGATCAAGGCGCTGCTGGCCGACCCGCAACAGAGGCGCGCGGTGAACGAGGAGGGGCTGTACCATTACCTTTCATTTCTGACCACCCCCGCGCCGCAGACGTTGTTCGAGGGCATACACAAGGTTCCGCCCGGCACGTGGCTGCGGATTCGCCGGGACGGTTCCGTCACGGAGAACCGCTATTGGGAACTGTGGGACCACGTTGTCCCCTTCGAGGCAACCGGCGAGGACGAGATCGCCCAGCGGCTGTTGGAGGAGCTTCGCACCTCCGTAAAGCTGCGGAAGATCAGCGACGTGCCGGTGGGCGTGTTCCTCTCGGGCGGGATCGACTCCTCCACCAATGCCGCGCTGTTCGCCGAGGGAGCCACCCATCCCATCCGCACGTTTACCATCGGCTACAAGGGTAACTACCGCAGTTGCCGCAACGAGCTGGACTACGCCCGGATGATGGCCGGACGCGTCGGCGCCGAGCACCATGAGCTTCAACTGGATATCAAGGACCTGCTGGAGTTCCTGCCCCGGATGATTCACCTTCAAGACGAGCCCATCGGCGACCCGGTGTGCGTGCCGGTGTACTACGTCTCCAAGCTTGCCCGCGATTCCGGGGTGATCGTCTGCCAGGTGGGGGAAGGCGCCGATGAGCTGTTCTGGGGATACCCCTCCTGGAAGCTGAAACTTCGCCTCCAGCAGCTCAACGACCTGCCCGTGCCCAACGCCTTCAGAAAACTCACCCTGGCGGCTATGGCTTTGGCTGGCAGGGACGCAGGCCCGGGCTACGAGGCGCTACGCCGCGCCAGCCTGGGCCGGCCGATCTTCTGGGGCGGTGCCGACGCCTTCACGGAAACCCAGAAACAGCGCCTTCTGTCGCCGCGCCTTCGGAAGAAACTGCGCGGCCTGTCGTCCTGGACGGTCCTGGAGGACATTCACCGGCGGTTCCGGCAGCGCGCGTGGGAACCGAGCCCCCTCAACTGGATGACCTACCTGGACGTGAGTTTCCGTCTGCCGGAACTGCTGTTGATGCGGGTAGACAAGATGACCATGGGCGTCGGCCTGGAAGGGCGCGTGCCGTTCCTGGACCACAAGTTCGTCGAACTGGCGATGGGCATCCCCCAGGCCCTCAAGACCCGCCGCGGCGTGCTGAAATACATCCTCAAGAAGTCTGTGCGCGGTCTGATCCCCGACGAGCTGATCGACCGGCCCAAACAGGGCTTCGGCGTGCCCGTCTACGAGTGGTTCTTCCAGGAGCTGGGCCGCCGCGCGGAGACGGAACTGGAGGACTTCTGCCGCCGCAGCGACTTCTTCGACCCGCGCGAGGTGCGATCGCTGTTGCGCCGGAAGCAAGGCCCGCAGGCGTGGTACCTGTTGAACTTTGCCTTGTGGTGGAAGCAGTATATTGGACAATGAGCAGCCGCCCCGCGCGTCGCGGCCGAGCAAACGGCCCAGGCATCCGCCGGATGCGGCAGGGACGCTCCTTCCCGTCTTGCGCGAGTTGACGGAAGCGAAGTATCGAGTGTAAGGACGTGCGATATGATCGTTGAGAGTTTGGCCGTCGTGACTTGTCTGTGGCTCAGCGCCGCCGAACCCGCTACCAGACCGTCGTCGCAGGACGTCAAGGCGCAACTCCGCCAGGCCGTCTTGGAAAACGTCCCGGCGATGAAGGACCAGCGCGACCCGTGGCGCCTCGCGGTGCTCCTGCGGGACCACGTCCACCACGCCACGACGATCGGTCCGGAGAAGGCTCCCATCCCCCTGACCGTGGAGGGGTATCAGGCAATAGCGGCCGGGCGGTCCAATCAACTGTGCTACGGTATCTCCGTGCTCTACCACGGGCTAATGGCGGCCTTTGGGATGGAGAGTCGCATTGTTTATCTGGCCAGCCGCCAAACCGTGACCCGGCGATCCGGCGATCACACACATACCGCCGTTGAAGTGAAGCTTGGGGGACAATGGGTCTTGCAGGACCCCACGTTTAACGTCCACTGGGAGCTTGACGGCAGGCCGCTGGGGGCCTTGGACCTGGCCAGGGCCTTTGCCGATGGAAAGGCCCCCACCCCCAAGATGGACGGGTGCTTGACGGCTCCCGGGCGTTCGCTGGGCGAGTACTACATTCCTTACGGCGACCTGTTGGCCTATGTGGAGATTTCGGAGTTGGAGGTATTTGGGCCCCAGGCTGGAAGTTACCGTACGGTCAAGACGTTCCCGCCTGGTCCTTCGTGGCGTTACCTGACGCAGGAGTCCAACCGGGTTCCCTACCGCTCGTGTATATGGGATATCCTCTGGTATTGGGACTTCTCGCGGGGGCCGGCGAGTGGATGGTCTATCATGCCCGCCACTCGAATCGCGACGGCCAAGGGTGGCGCTACCATCGTCAAAACCGACGGCTCCAATTCCGGCTACCAGCTTACCAGCCCCGTGCTGGACCTGCCTGCCGGGACCTATAAGGTGCGCGTTGCCGGTGAAATCCTTGAGGGGGGAATGGATATGGGAGTTTCCGACGCCGGGACGGAGTGCTGGATTGCGCAATCATACTATCGGGCCGGGTCGGACCAACCGGGCGGATGGGACATGGATGTGGGGTTTGTCCTGACCGAAGAGCGGCCTGTCCAGGTGGTCATGGCCAACTGGTCGCTGGAAGGCAAACCGTCAAAGTGGGACGTGCGATCGGTGATGCTGGTTCAGGTAATCCCGCACTCCCCGGCCGCCTCGCAGCCGGCCACGGCGCCGGCCAGTTCGCCGGCGATACCGACAGAGACGGAGGTTCCGGCCTCGGCGCCGGCGGGTCTGCCCGTCGCCGGCGAAGGCAAGGAGGGGAGCACACGGTGACGCCTGAGGGTCTGGGCGGAAGACTCCTCCGTTGGGCGCGCAAACCTACGCCCGCGGCGTGGCCGATTCTGCGGCGGGAGTGGGCGGCGTGGGTGGATGAGTGGGCGGCACCGCGTCGGAACAGGCGATTCGGACCGGCGGCCCTTGCGCGGGCCACGGGTGACGGCGACATCAAGGCCCTTTGGCGGCGATTGTCACGCCAACCTCACCTGGCCGTAACAGCCCCCCACGAGGCGTCCCTCTACGATCGGTACTGCCCGGAGGGAAGGCAACGAGTCCTCCAGCTTGCCCGCTCTGCCGTCGAGCACAAGGTGAACCTGCTAGGCTCCGGCATGGTCGAGCTTGGCGAGGCCATCGACTGGCACAAGGACTACAAGACGGGCTTCCGCTGGCCACCGGAGTATTTTCGGAACATCGACTACAACAATCCCGAGTCGCCCAGCGATGTGAAGTTCCCCTGGGAACTCTCGCGCATGCAGTGGCTGATCCCCGCCGCCCAGGCGCACCAGTTGACCGGCGACGAACGCTACGCCCAAGCTGCCCGCGCCATACTCGACGGCTGGATCGCCGCCAACCCCTACGCCTGTAGTGTCAACTGGGCCTGCGCGATGGAAGCGGCAATGCGGATTCTGACCTGGACATACCTGTTTGGCGCCTTTGGCCGCAGCAACGCTTGGGCGGAGGAGGGCTTTCGCGGCAGGTTCCTTTGCTCGCTATACCTGCACGGGGAATTCGTGTGGCGCCACCTGGAGTGTTCGGACGTCAACGGCAATCACTGCACAGCCGACGCGGCAGCGCTGGTGGTGGCGGGGCTGTTTTTGGGCCGAGGCAGCGGACCGCGGCGGTGGCAGAGGGAAGGCTGGCGCCTGCTCTGCCGTGAACTTCCCCGCCAAGTCACGCCCGACGGGGTGGACTTCGAGGCCTCCCTGCCCTATCACCGGTTGGTGACGGAGTTGTTCTTCCTGCCGGCGCTTTATCGCCGGCGGCTGGGGTTGGACGTGCCAGCGGAATACCGCCAAAGGCTGATCTTGATGGCGCGCTTTGCGGCGGCCTGTTGCAGGCCCGGCGCCGGTGTGCCGCTCTGGGGCGACGGGGACGACGCCCGCGCCCTTCCCCTAGGCGGGGCGGACATCAACGATCATCGGTATCTTCCGGCCTTGATTGGCTGCGCATGGGACGAACGGGACCTGCTGAAGTCGTTTTCCGGCCCGCGCGACGAGATTTTCTGGCTGCTGGGGCCGCAGGCCTGCGCCAAGCTGCCCGGATCGGACGCATCCGCCCGGGAGCAGGTCTCCGCGGCCTTTCCACAGGGCGGCGTCTACGTCATGCGGACGGAGGAGGACCACATATTCATCGACTGCGGGCCTGTGGGCTTTGCAGGGCGCGGCGGCCACGGGCACAACGACTGCCTGTCGTTCGAGGCCGTCCTGGCCGGGCAGTGGCTGGTGTCCGACTGCGGGTCCTACCTCTACACCGCCTCCTACGAGAAGCGCAACTTCTTTCGGTCCACGGCCTGCCACAACACACCCCGCGTGGACGGCCAGGAGATCAATCGCTTCGTTTCTCCCGCGCACCTGTGGCTGTTGCGGGATGACGCCCGCCCGATGCTGCTTGGCTGGGAATGCGGGGCGGACCGCGACGTGTTCCGGGGCAGCCACGGCGGCTATCTGCGTCTGCGCCAGCCGGTCCGGCCCCTCCGGACGATCGCGCTGGACCGCCGGAGGCATGGCCTGGCAATCGTGGACCGCTTCGAGGCCGCGGCGGGGGCGCGATTCCGCGTGGACATCCCCCTGCACCTGGCCCCCGGTGTCGCGGCCGAGCCGGTGGAAGAACGCCAGGTCCTGCTGCGTCGCGGCGAGAAGGAGTTTCTGCTCGTGTGGCGGGGGCAGGGCGCATGGAACCTGGAGACGGCCGAGGCGATGGTCTCCCCAAGTTATGGCTTGGCCGTGCCCTGCACGCGGCTTAACTGGAGCGGAAATTGCTCAGCCGACTCGTTTCTTGCCGTGTGCATCGTCCCCTCGAGTGTCACGGGACCGCAGGCCCTATCCGCGGCGGGGGAGGTTCTGGAGTCCGCAAGCCTTTGGGACTGAACGGAAACAAAACGACGCCCCCCGGCCGGGACGTTGCGAACCCGGCGGTCGCGGATTACGCATCCGCCGGCCCGGATGCCTCCGGGGTGACGACGCAACTCATCGCGACCTTCGCCACGCGGGTGGCGATCATGGCCCTGGGGCTGGCCAGCAGCACGTTCGCCGCCCGCCTGCTGGGGCCTTCGGGGACCGGGGAATACTACGTGGTGGTCACCTTTGCCGCCATGTTGGTGCAGTTCGGCAACCTGGGGCTGCCCATCAGCAACACCTATCTGCTGGCCAAGGATCGCGGCCGTCTGGGAGGGCTGCTGGCCAACAGCCTGTGGGCCACCGTGGCCCTCGGCGGGGCGATGGTCCTGCTGGCAATCCTGGCCGGCAAATGGTCGTGGCTGCCGTCGGTCTCCACTCGAAACATCTGGCTTGGCGCGGCCATCGCCGTCCCGTCGTTGTGGTTCATGCTGGGAGGAAATCTGCTGCTGGGCCTGGGCAAGGTGGGGAAGTTCAACACCTTCCAGTTCCTCAACAGCGCCTTGCTGACGGCGGCGGTACTGGCAGCCTGGGCCTTGCGGCTGCGCCTCAGCGGGCTGCTGGTCGCCCTGGTGGCGGCGTCGCTGACGGTGGGCGGCTGTCTGTTGGCGGTGCTGGTTCGTACGCCCGGTGGCGGACTTCAGCCCTCCGGGGAGCTTTTGCGCGTGGGGCTGCGATATGCGCTGAAGGCCTACGTCGCCTGCGGCCTGTCCTTCCTGTTGCTCCAGATGCAGGTGCTCCTGCTGGACCGCCTGACGAGTCCCCAGGAGGTCGGCTATTACTCCGTCGCCTGCCGGATTCGGGACGTGCTGATGGTGCTGCCGGCGGCGGCGGCAACGGTGTTGTTCCCGCACCTGGTTCGGGCGGAAACCCAGCGTTGGCGGTGCATGATCCGACACCTGGGCGCGATGGCGGGCATCCTGGCGGCGGGCTGCCTGCTTGCGGGGCTGCTGGCAAGGCCTTTCATCGCGGCCGCCTTTGGGCGCAACTTCCTGCCGGCAGCCGGCATCCTGTGGTGGATGCTTCCGGCAGCGTTCTTCTATGCGCTGACCAGCCTGGTCTCGCAGTACCTCGGGGCCATCGGAATTCCTCGCGCCGTGCTGGCGATGTGGGCGGCGGCCTTGGGCGTCGGGGCGGCCGGGGGGTGTGCGCTGATCCCCTCCTATGGCGGCGTCGGCGCCGCTGCGGCGCTGTCGCTGAGCTGCACCGTGGCGTTCCTGCTCCAATTCAGCCTGGCTGCCAGCAAGGAGCGCCTGGCGAATCGTCCCAGCCAAGCGGCAGGGCATGACAGTAGCGAGAGTGCGGCACGATGATACCCAACCATGTTGCCCTGATCGCTTACCCCTTGTCGGGCGCCTACCGCAAGCGATTCGAAGACGCGGTGGGACAGCCCCTCCGTTACCTCGGCCTAGGGGAGCTTCGCCGCATGTCGCCGGCCGGGAGCATTTCCTCCCTGGCCTCGCTGCGGGCGGGGAAGGTCTGGATTCCCCTGGAGGACGAAGGCAGCTTCGCGCTGCTGCCGGTGCTTTCGATACTGGCAGCGGTCATGTCGGCTGGGGAGGTCGAGGTCGTCGGCCCGGACCTCTCGCCGCGCCACATCCATCGGCCCGCGGTGGCGGGGATGTTGGCGGCA
>Ga0315273_10012441_pt1 | contig 10913 bp, 11 predicted proteins | sample YL17G02_0_MG_FD_205753 | JGI IMG/M metagenome (GOLD analysis project Ga0315273, IMG submission 205753) | Sediment microbial communities from Yellowstone Lake, YNP, Wyoming, USA - YL17G02_0 | ecosystem: Environmental > Aquatic > Freshwater > Lake > Sediment | place: USA: Wyoming | collected...
GTCGCCGCGGCGCTTCGGCCGCCCGGGCAGGTGGCGACGCTGATCGTTCCGGCCGACTTCTCGTGGAGCGAGGCGGGCGCGGCCGGCGGCGCGCTCGAGCGGCCCGCGCCGCGGGTTCCGGATTCCGGGCGCATTCGCGAGGCCGCAAGAATCCTGCGCGGCAAGGAACCCGCCGGGTTGATGCTGGGCGGACGGGCGCTGTTGGCGCGCGGTCTTGCGGCGGCAGGCCGCATTCCCGCTCCTGTTTTCGCCAACCGCTACGCGGCGCGCCTGGAGCGCGGCGCGGACCTGTTCGCTCCCGTGCGCCTGCCCTACTTCCCCGAGCCCGCCCAAGAGGCGCTGGCCGGGTTGAAGCACCTGGTCCTGGTTGAAACGCCGCCGCCGGTTTCCTTCTTCGGCTATCCCGGGCAACGTAGTTGTCCGGCGCCCGAGGATTGCCGGTTCCACATGCTGGCGGGGGAAGGCGAAGACGGCACGGCGGCGTTGGAGATGCTGGCCGGCCGCGCGCCGATCGCGAGGCCCCGGGTCGCGCGGCCCCCATTGCCCGCCGGCGCGCCGCTGACCGCCGCTACGGTCGGGATGGCCATCGGCGCGCTGCTGCCGGAAGGCGCGATCCTCTCCGACGAGATGGTTTCCTCGGGCGAGCCGGTCTGGGCGCACCTGGCGGGCGCGCCGCGCCACGATCATCTGCCGGTGACCGGCGGATCGATCGGCCAGGGACTGCCGGTGGCGCTGGGCGCGGCGCTGGCGTGCCCTCGCCGCAAGGTGATTGCGCTGGAAGCCGATGGCAGCGGGATGTACACGCTGCAGGCGCTGTGGAGCATGGCCCGCGAGCGCGCCGATGTGGTGGCGGTGATCTTCGCCAACCGGCGCTACCGGATTCTGGACGTAGAAATGCGCCGCGCCGGCGCAACACAAATCGGGCCGCGCGCCAACGACATGATGGACATCGGGCGGCCGGATCTGGATTGGGTGAAGCTGGCCCAAGGGCTCGGCGTCGCGGCCTCGCGAGCGGCCACGGCCGATGAATTCATCGCGCGGTTCCGGGACGCGTTGAGCGAGCGCGGGCCGCGGCTGATCGAAGCCGTGCTCGAGGAGTGAAGCGCTACTTCTGTTCCTTCTCGACCAGTTCCCAGTGGCACTTGCCGCACAGGTTGCGGCAATCGGGGAACGGCCGGCCCTTCTCGAAACGGTCCGGGGTCATGCAGACGGTGCACCAGTAGATGCCGGATTCCGGGACTTCGGTCCCGATTTTGAAATGCGGTTTCACGAAGATTCTCCTTGTTCGCCGCGGCCGGCCAGCACGAAATCGGCGACCTGCTCCATGCGGTCCATCAGGAAGTCGGGCGGCTCCTCGGCCAGCGATTCCGGCTGGAAGCCGTAGGTGACGCCGGCGCAGCGGACGTTCGCGTTGCGCGCGGTGCGCACGTCCACCGCGCTGTCGCCCACGAGCAGGGTGCGTTCGCGCCCGGCGCTGGATTCCTCGATCAGCCTGTCGACGCCCATCGGATGCGGCTTCTTCTGCTCGAAGCTGTTGCCGCCGTAGACGCGGAAGAAATAGCCGCCCACGCCGAGCCCGTCCAGGATCGCCTGGCTGATCTTCACCGGCTTGTTGGTCAGCACGGCCATGGCGACGCGTGCCTGGCGCAACCGGTCGAGCGACTCCTGAACCCCCGGATACAGGCGCGTGCAGTCGAGCTTGTGCTCGTCATAGTAAGCCAGGAAGAAGTCGAGCGCGTGCTGGACATCGGCTTCGCTGGCCTCGGCGCCGAGGACGCGCCGGATCAGCACGGGCGCGCCGTTGCCGACATAGGAAGACACCCGGCCGTGTTCCAGCGGCGGCAAGCCCATGTGGCCCCGGGCCGCGTTGACCGAGTGCGCCAGGTCGAGCTTGGAGTCGACCAGGGTGCCGTCGAGATCGAAAATAACCAGGTCCATTGGAAGTTCCGGCAACAGCGTCAATACTTCATCTTAACAATCGGCCGGAAACCCGGGACAGTATACTCAAACCCGGTTTTCGCGGGAGGGAAATTGGGGTTTGAGGATACTGTCCCGGGTTTCCGGTTTGTATTACCTTTGGGATTGGTGGCGAAAGACAACTTGCAATCTCTCAAGGACCGGGCGGTCCTGATCACGGGCGCCGGCCGCGGCATCGGAAAACGGCTGGCGCTGGGCTTCGCCGCCGCCGGCGCCAGGGTGGGCCTGCTGGCGCGCAGCAAGGCGGAACTGGACCTGGTCGACCTTGAAATCACCCATTCCGGCGGCGTTGCGTTGCGCATTCGGGCCGATGTGCGCGACTACGAACAGGTGAGCGCCGCTGTCGAGCGCATGAAAGTCCGGTTCGGCGGCGTCGACGTTCTGCTCTGCGCGGCGGCGATTCAGGGGCCGATCGGGCCGCTGGCCGAGGCGCCCGTCACGGCCTGGACGGAAGCCATCGAGACCAATCTGCTTGGTGTCATGCACTCCTGCCGCGCCGTCCTGGGGGACATGATTGCGCGGCGCGCGGGCAAGATCCTGGTGCTGCTGGGCGGAGGAGCGGCGAACCCCCGGCCGAATTTTTCCGCCTACGCGACGTCGAAGACCGCGCTGGCGCGGCTGGTCGAGACCCTGGCCGAAGAGGTCCGCGACCACAACATTCAGGTAAACTGCATGTCGCCTGGCGGCGCGTACACTCACATGACCGACAAGATCATCGAGGCCGGCGAGCGGGCCGGTTGGAAGGAACTGGAACGCGCCCAGGAACTCCGGCTGACCGGTGGCGTGCCGGTCGAAAAGCAGATCGGTCTGGCGCTGTTCCTGGCCTCGGAGCGTTCCAACCACATCAGCGGGAAGTTCCTCCACGTCAACGACGACTGGCGCAAGCTGGAACAGTCCAACATCGGGCCCGACATTTTCACTTTGCGCCGCCTGCAACGAAACTAGGAAACGTGGTGCCAGGCGCGACGTTCCCCGGTTTCGGGAACGTGGGGACAGGCGCGACGTTCCCTGGTATTCTTGTTCAGGAGGAAGGAATGAAACTGTCCCGTTTGTTCGGCACTTTTTGTGCCGGTTTGGCGCTGGCGGGGGCACTCGCGGCGCAGCCGCCGAAGCCCAAGCGGCTTCTGGTGATCGGCGAGGTAAAGGGGTTCCAGCACGACTCGGTGTCCGCGGCCATGGCCACCATGTGGAAACTGGGCAAGGAAACCGGTCTGTGGGAGACCTACATCAAGACCGACACCCAGTTGATCACCAAGAAGAAGCTCACCGGCAACGCCAAGAACCTGGATTACTTTGACGCCGTGTTCTTCTACACCACCGGCGAGCTTCCCCTGGACGATTCGCAGAAAGCCGACCTGATCAGCTTCGTGCGCGACGACGGCAAGGGCTTTATCGGCTCGCACAGCGCTCCCGACACGCTCTACAAGTGGCCCGCATACGGCGAGATGCTCGGCGGCTACTTCGACCTCCACCCGTGGAACACCTTCGACGCGCCGCTGATTGTGGAAGACCGGAGTTTCCCCGCGACCAGACACATGCCGCCGGCGCTGGTCATCAACGACGAAATCTACCAGGCCAAGGATTTCTCGCGCGAGAAGTCGCGCGTGCTGATTCGCCTGGACGAGACCAAGCTGGACATGACCAAGAAGGGCATCCATCGCGCCGACAAGGACTTCGCCGTGGCCTGGTGTCACAACTACGGCAAAGGGCGCGTGCTGTACAACGGCCTGGGCCATCCGAACGAGGTTTGGGACCGCCCGGATTTCCAGAAGATGATGGTCGAGAGCGTGAAGTGGGTCATGAAGCTGATCGACGGCGACGCGACCCCGCGTCCGCGTCCGGCACAGTAATCCCGTGCGCAAGTTGGTCCTGGTCTGGATGGCGCTGGCGCTGGCGGCGAGCGCCGGCGCCCAGGTGGTCCGCAACGGGCGCTTCGAGCAGACGCTGAAGGCCGCCGCCGGCATTGCCGATCCGCTCGGGGACGAAGTTGTCGTCGAGTTCACCGCTCCCGGGAGCGCGCCCGTCGAGGCCGCCGCGTTTTGGGATGGCGGGGGCGACTGGAAAGTCCGGTTCTCGCCCGAGAAGACCGGCGCGTGGAAGTGGCGTGTGAAGGCGCCGGGATTCGAGCCCGCTTCGGGCAGCTTTCGCGTGGTCGAATACAAGGGCGCCAACGTTCTGTACCGCCGCGGCGCCCCGCGCCTGTCGGCCAACCGGCGTCACTTCGCGCACGCCGATGGCACGCCATGGTTCTGGCTGTCGTGCACCGGCTGGAACTCGGCGCTGCTGTCGACGCGCGAGGAATGGGACCGCTACCTTGCCGACCGCGCCGCCAAGCGCTTCACGGCCATTCAGTTTGTCATGACGCAATGGCGGGCCGGGCGCAAGGACGAACTGGGCCAGGTGGCCTTCACCACCGGCGGCGGCCTGAAAGTGAACCCGGCCTTCTTCCGCCGCATGGACCGGAAGTTCGACGCGCTGAACGAGCGCGGCCTGGTCGCCGCTCCCGTTCTGCTGTGGGCGCTGACGTCCAAGGATCAGGAAAGCCCGGGAGTGGCTCTGTCCACCCAGGACGCCATCCGCCTGGCGCGTTACATGGTGGCGCGCTACGGCGCGCATCACGCGCTCTGGATTCTGGGCGGGGACGGGGAGTATCGCGGCGCGAATGCCGAGCGTTGGAAGGCGATCGGCCGGGCGGTGTTCCCCGAGGGACGTCCGCGCCATCCGGCGACTTTGCACCCGCGCGGAATGAACGATCCGTGGCCCGAGTACAAGGATGAGCCGTGGGTCGGCTTCTTCATGTATCAGACCGGCCACGGCAGCGACGCGCGCAAGTGGCGTTGGAACTCGACCGAAGGGCCAGCGGCGGGCTGGAAGCTGGAGCCGCCGCGCCCGGTGGTCGATGGCGAGCCGAACTACGAAGGCCACCTCAGCTATCAATCGCAGAAGACCATCGACGACTACGCCGTGCGCCGCGCCGCCTACTACAGCCTGCTGGGCGCTCCCCCCGCCGGCGTCACTTACGGCGCGCACGGCATCTGGTTCTGGAGCCGCAAGGCCGAAGTGCCCCTGGATCACCCGCGGACCGGGGTCGCGCTGCCCTGGCACGAGTGCCTGGACTACCCCGGCGCCCGCCAGATGAGAGTGATGCGCGACATTTTGGACCGCATGGAGTGGTGGAAACTGCGGCCGGACCGCTCGCTGCTGGCGGAGGACGCCGTGGATGCCGAGTTCCGCGACTACATCCAGCCGGCGCGCGCCGAAGACGGCAAGTTCGCGCTTCTCTACTTGCCGGCCAACCCGGTGGTGAAGCTGAATCTGACGAAGTTCACACGCCCGCTGGCGGCGGTTTGGGTGGACCCTCGCACCGGCAAAGAGACGCCCGCCGGAAAACCGGCGTCCGAGCTGAAACCGCCCGGTGCCGGCGACTGGCTGCTGTGGCTGCGGTAAACGTGGGGACAGGCACCACGTTCCCCGGTTCTTAAACCGGTAAACGTGGTGCCTGTCCCCACGTTCACTCGCCGGCGGTCGGGTGGATGACTGAGAAGTGGGCGCCCTGCGGGTCGCTCAGCACCGCGAAGCGGCCGACCTTGGGAACGTCCATGGGCGGCACCACGACCTTGCCGCCCAACTCCGCGGCTTTCTCGGCGCTGGCGTCGCAGTCGGCCACCAGGAAATACGGCATCCAGTGGGGCGGCGCGCCGTGCCACTCTTCGGTTATCTCGATCATGCCGCCGACGGGCATTTCGCCGGCCATCCACTCGGTGTACTCGACCGGCGCCATGTGGCTGACCTTCGCCCCCCAGCCGAAGACCGCGGTGTAGAACTCGCGCGCCTTCGCCCGGTCTGTAGTTGCCAGTTCGGACCAGCACAGCGTGCCCACCACGCCGGCGATGCGAATGCCGATGTGGTTCCTGGGCTGCCAGATGCAGACCACCGCGCCCTGCGGGTCCCGGAGGACCGCCATCCGGCCGGATTCGCCAACATCGAACGGCCCCGCCATCACCTGGCCGCCGGCCGCGGCAGCCTTGGCGATGGTTTCATCGACGCTGACGACGTTGACATAGAGCATCCAGTGCGGCGGGACGCCCTGCTTCAGCATGTCGCCGGTCAGCGGGTACATCGCGCCGAGTTCGAGGCCCGCGAGCTTCAGCATGGTGTAGGTCTGGCCCGGCGCCATCGGCATGTCCTCGGGCGTCCAGCCGAACAGGCCGCCGTAGAACGCTTTGGCCGCCGTCGCGTCGGTCGTTCCCAATTCCACCCAGCAAAAAGCGCCGGCCGGGTGACGTTCAATACCTGGCATTTTCGTCTCCTCCCGTAGTTGACATCCGTTTGAGTTGGCCGCAGGCGGCATAGACGTCGCGGCCGCGCGGCTTGCGAACGAAGCAGGGCATGGAGCGTTTGACAATCTCCTGAAAAGCCGCCACGCGCTCCGGCGCCGGCGTTTCGAACGAGATGCCCGGGCCCGGGTTCAGCGCAATCAGATTCACCTTCGACTTCAGATGCGCCAGCAGGCGCACCAGGCGCCGCGCGTCGGCGTCCGCGTCGTTGACGCCGCCCAGCAGCACGTACTCGAAAGTCAGCCGCTCCCACGGGCGCAGCGGATAGGCCCGGCACGCGTCCATCAGCTCCTTTAGATGATACTTCCGGGTGATTGGCATCAACATTTGCCGCTGCTCCTCGCTCGACGCGTTGAGCGAGATGGACAAGCGGGGCCGAATCGGTTCCTTCCCCAGTTCGGCGATCTTGGGGACGATGCCGGCCGTCGACAGGGTGATGCGGCGCGGAGACAGCCCGACGCCGTCCGGGTCGGTCAGCAACCGGGTCGCCTTCAGGACGTTGTCCAGGTTCAACAGCGGCTCGCCCATGCCCATCATGACCACGTTGACGCGCGCCTGGCGCGGGTCGAGTCCGTGCGCACAGACCACGTGCAGCACCTGGCCGGCGATCTCGCCCGCCGTCAGGTTCCGCTCGAGCCCCATCCGCGCCGTAAGGCAGAACTTGCAGTCCACCGCGCAGCCCACCTGGGTCGAGATGCAGATCGTATCGCGCTCCTCTTCCGGCATCAGCACGGTCTCGATGGTGCGGTTGTCGGCCAACCGCAGCAGATAGCGGCGCGTTCCGTCGGCCGAGTCGAAGCGGCCGGCCTGGTCCGGGAGTCCGAGGGGATGCCGTGCCGCCAGGTCCGTTCGCAACGCCGCCGGGAGCGTCAAAATGCCATCGATCGAGCCTGCTCCGTGGCGGTAGACGGCCTCATAAACCTGGCGGGCGCGATAGGCCGGCTGACCCGGGCCGAGCGCCGCCTGAATCTCGCTAAGTTCCATCCCTAGAATGGGTTGCGGCATCCAACCCCAGTTTAGCACGGCCCCGGCGGCGGGCCATCCAATACGCTAAGATAGAAGTGTAACCGCCCAGCGCATGCAACCCACTTCTCAAACCCGGGACATCGAGACCACTGTCTTCTCGAACGGTCTTCGCATCATCAGCGAGCCTATGACGCACGTGCGATCAGTCTCGGTGGGCGCGTGGATTCGCTCCGGTTCGCGCCTGGAAGAACCGGCCGAGAACGGCATCTCGCATTTCATCGAGCACATGCTGTTCAAGGGCACCCTCCGGCGTTCGGCCGAGGAGATCGCGCGGTCGGTGGATTCGATCGGCGGCAACCTGGACGCGTTCACTTCCAAGGAGCTGGTCAGCTTCAACGCCAAGGTTCTTGACGAGCACCTGCCGCGGGCCTTCGACATCCTCTCCGATCTGATGCTGAATCCGGCTTTCCGCGAAGAGGACATCGAGAAGGAAAAGGGCGTCATTCTGGAAGAGCTGAAGATGGAGATGGACAATCCCGAGTACCTGGTCCACGAGATCTTCTGCTCGAATTTCTGGAAGGGCCATCCGCTCGGGAAGCCGATTCTGGGCACTCGCGAGACGCTCGGCTCGTTCACCCGCGAGATGGTGGACAACTATTTCCGGCGCATCTACGTGCCGTCGAACATCATCATCACGGCGGCGGGGAACCTGAAGCACGAGGGGCTGATCGAGCTTGCCCGGCAGTATTTCGAGTCGCTGGCGTGGTCCGGTCCGATGCCGCCGTCGCCGCCCCCCGCCACGCACGCCCGGCTGGTGATGCGCGACAAGAAATCGCTCGAGCAGATCCACGTTTGCCTGGGAGTCCCGATTTATCCGCTGGCGCACGAGAAGCGCTTCGTCTGCTACGTGCTGAACGTCATGCTGGGCGGCGGCATGAGTTCGCGCCTGTTCCAGAACATCCGCGAGCGCCAGGGGCTGGCCTATTCGGTCTATTCGGAGCTGAATCTTTACCGCGACAGCGGCGCGCTGCTGGTCTCGGCCGGCACGTCGGCGGCCTCGGCGCCGAAGGTGGTCGAGGCGGTGGTCAAGGAGTTCCGCTCGCTCAAGGAAGAGCCCATCCCAGCCGAGGAATTACGGCGCGCCAAGGACCACCTGAAAGGCTCGCTGATGCTGGGGCTGGAATCGACCTCGAGCCGCATGGCGAACCTCGCGCGGCAGGAGCTGTTCTTCGGCCGGTTCTTCACTCTGGATGAGCTGAGCGAGAGCATCGAGGCGGTCACGGCGGAGGAGGTTGGCGAGGTGGCGCGCGATTGCTTCGACTCCCGCCACATCGCCGTCACCGTGCTGGGCCGTCTGGCGGGGCTCAAGATCACGCGCGAGGAACTGGTCTGCTAGAAGGGCCCGCCACGCGCGGCCTGTGCTCCGCCGGAGGCGGACTGTTACACTGAAACTGGTGCCGATGAAACTCACGCTGCGGTGCGCCTTCCTGCTGGCACTGGTCACTTCCACCGCCCTGGCGGTGGATTTTGGCGCGCTGAAGCCGCAGGGATATGTGAGCGATTTCGCCGGCGTCGTGGATCCCTCTGTGCGCCCCGCCCTGGAGCGCTATTGCTCGGCGGTGGAACGCTCGACCGGCGCGCAGATCGCGCTGGTGACGTTGACCACGCTGGAAGGCGAGCCGATCGAGGACGTCGCCAATCTCCTTTTCCGCAAGTGGGGCGTCGGCGCGAAAGGCAAGAACGAAGGCATCCTGCTGTTGCTGGTGACCGGCGACCGGCGCAGCCGCCTGGAAGTCGGCTACGGGTTAGAGCCAATCATGCCGGACGGTTTCGCCGGAAGTCTGCTGCGCCAGATGCGGCCGGCGCTGGCCGCGCAACGCTACGGCGAGGCCCTGGCGGTGGCGGCGCAGATGATCGGCTCGAAGGCGGCCGAGGCCAAGGGCGTCAAGATCGTCGCGCCCGCGCCTGTTTCGCAACGGCGCCAGCGTCCAACGTCGATTCCGTGGCCGCTCCTGTTGGGCGGCGCCGGCGTGCTGCTTTGGCTGCTGAGCAGGGCCGGACGCGGTGGTCCGGGAGGCTTTCTGTCGGGCCTGATTCTAGGCGGCCTGATGGGGCGCGGGTTGGGCGGCCACGGGGGCGGCGGATTCGGCGGATACGATTCCGGCGACAACTTCGGCGGTTTTGGCGGAGGCGACTCGGGCGGCGGAGGCGCATCCAGCGACTGGTAGACCATGGAACGGACACTCAAAGAACTGGTGGATCGTCTGACGAAGGCCTATCAAGACCGGCTGGTCTCGGTGGTGCTGTACGGCTCGGCGGCGGTCGGGGATCATCACGGACGGTTCAGCGACCTCAACGTTTTCTGCGTGCTGAAGCTGTTGACGCCGCGTGAGTTGGGCGAAGGCGAACCCGTGTTTCGCTGGTGGCGCGAGAAGGGCAACCCCTCGCCGCTGCTGATGAGCCAGGACGAGGTGGCGCGCTCGACCGATTGTTTCCCCATCGAGTTCCGCGACATGAAAGAACGCCGGCGCGTGCTGGCGGGCGCCGACGTGGTGGCGGACCTGGCGATCGGCGACGCGTTCTACCGGGCGCAGGTGGAGCACGAGTTGCGCGCCAAGCTTCTGCGCCTGCGCCAGAAGGCCGCGGGGGTGCTGTCGGACAAGGGCCTGCTGCTGCGGCTGCTGATCGATTCGATATCCACTTTCTGCACCCTGTTCCGTCACGCGCTGGTGTTGGCGGGAGCGGAACCGGCTTTCGAGAAGCGTCTGGTGGTCGACGCGGCGGCCACTCGGTTCGGGATCGAGCCGTCGCCGTTCCATGCGCTGCTGGACCTGCGCGAGCAGAAGACCAAGCCGCGCGACGTCGATCCGCCCCGGCTGTTCGGGCAGTATCTGAAAGAGATCCAAGTGGTGATCGACGCGGTCGACCGCCTGGAGAGGTGAGGAGAAAATGAAAATCGCATTGATCGTGCTGGCTGTTCTGCTGGTGATCGGACTGATTTTTGGCGGCAAGCTGGTCGGCATCCGCAACGACCTGGTGGTGCAACGCGAGGGCATCAACGGCGCCTGGGCGCAGGTGGACGTCTCGCTCCAGCGCCGCGCGGACCTGATTCCAAATCTGGTCTCGACGGTGAAGGGCTTCGCGGCGCAGGAGAAGGGCGTCTTTGAATCGATCGCCAACGCGCGGGCGGCTCTGGGGGGCGCGCGCACGCCGCAGCAGAAGATCCAGGCCAACGGGCAACTGGACAGCGCGCTGGCGCGCCTGCTGGTGGTGGTGGAAAACTACCCCAACCTCAAGTCGAACGAGAATTTCATGCGCCTGCAGGACGAGCTGGCCGGAACCGAGAACCGCATCGCGGTCGAGCGCCGCAAGTACAACGAGACGGTGCAGCGCTACAACACCACCATCGATCTGTTCCCCAACAACATCGCGGCGTCGCTGTTCGGCTTCCAGCGCAACGACGCCTACTTCCGGACCGACGCGGGCGCCCGCCAGGCGCCGCAAGTAAAATTCTAGGCCCCCGCGGCAGCCCCGGCGAGAAAATGGGGACAGTAACAAATTACCCCTTTTCCGGGAAAAAGGCGTGTGCAGATCCGGACCGGAAGAGCCGGGCTCAAGCCCCGCGCGGGGTTA
>Ga0315273_10012443_pt1 | contig 10913 bp, 3 predicted proteins | sample YL17G02_0_MG_FD_205753 | JGI IMG/M metagenome (GOLD analysis project Ga0315273, IMG submission 205753) | Sediment microbial communities from Yellowstone Lake, YNP, Wyoming, USA - YL17G02_0 | ecosystem: Environmental > Aquatic > Freshwater > Lake > Sediment | place: USA: Wyoming | collected...
CCAAGATTCCCAGGCGGACCATCAGGTTCTGATTGGAATTGCAACACATTTTGCGGGAATGTTTTCAAGTATGACGATATGTTCTATCTTGCTATGCCGGGACAGGATGAATCTCGTGATTACTGCAAATTTGGACTCTACGCTTCCCATAGCCCTGCTTTCCCAGAAGCCGACACAGAGTTCAAAGGCATAATCATGATTGGCAATCGCACGGGCTGGGATGCTAGCGATATGGATACGCCATGGGCGGTGCAGTTCGACGACAAAATGCATTTGTATTATGCTGCCTGCGGGAGTTGCTGGTCACAGACCGGATTGGCGATAATCAATGATATTCCACTGGCTTTGACACAGGCATATCCACCGGGGAATTATATTGATACAACCAGGACCGCTACGGCTTCTTTGCAGATTATGCCTCCTGTCGGCTGGCAGAAGTCGATAGCAGGTTATCTGGCAATAAATGGGCAAAACTTCGAGATAACCCTCTCGCCCGCTATGACGGGCAGGGCTGTTTTAATTGACGACCACGACTCAACGCTGCCGCTGGAACTTTACATGGACATCACCAGCATGAGCAAAGGCACAGTGAGTGCGTGGATTAGAAGAGACAGTAACGCCGCCGGCGATTACGACCTTAAGGTGTATGGTGATACACAGACAACACTGGCATTGAGCGCAGGCCTTGGCGGCAGCGGGACATTCCATTACTGGAATGGCGCGCTTGTTGATACCGGTATGGCCTATGATGCGAACACCTGGTACCTGGTAAAGGTCGAATTCGATACGGCCACAGACAAATACAACTTCGCAGTATATGACACATCGTTCAGCGAGCTGGTCAGGGTCAATGGTATCAGCTTTGGCACGGCCGTGACGAATGGTATTGACCGAATCAAGTTTGCTACCGATGCTTTATTCAGCGGATACGGCTACCTCGACGATGTCGCCGTCAATAAGTGGAATTCGGCCGAACCGGAAGCGGATGTCGGGGCAGAAGCGACGCCGGAACATACTATGGCATGGTCAACAGCTACTGCCGTACTGAACTCGACCGCCGGTAGAACTATACGATGGAAGTTTGACGCGAATGATACGAGCGGCAACGAGACCGCATCGGAGATATTCAGCTTCGTTACAGCAGAAAGGCCGCTGAATCCCTGGTGGAATTCATCCTGGCAGTGCAGAATACTGGTTGGTGTAAATGCTGGAAATTACAGCAGAACCAATGAGCCGATAGAATATAATATTAACTTTACAAGCGTGTTAGCCGCTTTAGGAAAAACAGGGGTCGCTTTTGATAGCAATTCGGTCAGGGTCATCGAATACTCAGGCCTCGGCGATATGATAGGTGAAGTTCCTTCGCAGTTTGACAAGGCCGCGGGTTATAACGCCACGACCAATGCCAGCGGCACGATTGTCTGGATAATGAGCGGAACAACGCCGGCAAATACCATCAGGCACTACTATATTTACTTCGATACAGCCGAGAATCCAAAATCACCTCCGGCTTATTCCACAGCATTGAACTGGAATTCTACAAGTAAGATTCTATCGAATACAAAGATAACGGCGACGCTTGGCTCTGCGAGCGGCAGAAGCGGTATAGCAAGCCTCAAGTATAACAGTCTTGAGTATCTTACTGGTAATGGGATGAGTTACATAGATGGTGCACCATCTACTTATCTGGTCTTAATTGATGGCCCTGTAAAGAAAACTGTAAAACTTACCGCAGTAGCAAACGGGAATATAGAGGTCACACTCTATGACTTGGCAGAATTTACGAAAATTAAGGGTAATATTAGCGGCAGCGGAATGTATTTCGCGCCATTTCCATATACTTGGGGACTCTCTTCAGCTGTAACAGCTTATTTGCATTATGTTGATGGTACTTTGATTAATGAAACTGCTGGCGATCAAGGATGGCTCGGTCACGCCCCGACGGAAGGCTGGGCTTCTTATGACGGCGCCGGAGGCAATAAGGGATTTAGCCTTATAACCGACAGTAACACATTATCATTATCCAACAACTTCTGGAGATATGGAGTAGGGCAGTTGATGCTGCCCGGCTTCAATCCTACGACATCTTTATCTTTCCCGATATACCCAATGTCGTGGATACTCTTTTCGAGCACATATCAGGATGCGCGAGACTTCTGGTTCAAGCTTTCCTCACCGGTTGGCATAACAGAAGTTATAATACCTTTCGACTGCACCATTAATGCCTCAGCGGGCACAAACGGTTCCATTAGCCCTTCTGGAGCAATTGGAAAGAATTATGGCCAGGACCAGCTATTCACCGCGATGCCATATGCAGGTTACACAGTCGATACATGGTTTGTGGACGGCAACAGTGTCCAGGTCGGAGGCAGTACCTTTACGCTTGCAAACATACAAGCCAGCCATACGGTGGGTGTTACATTCAAGATACTGACCTGCACGGTGACAGCTTCAGCCGGTACGAACGGGCTGATTAGCCCTTCGGGAACGATTACAAAGAACTATGGTGACAGCCAGTTGTTTACGGCAACACCTTCTGACGGTTATATGGTGGGCACGTGGTCGGTTGACAGTGGCGCGGTACAGACAGGCGGCGCTACGTACACGCTAAGTTCTATCACGGCTAATCACACCGTATCCGTTACATTCGAGATACTAGTGACCTACACGGTGACAGCTTCATCCGGTGCGAATGGATCGATTGATCCGTCAGGAACGATTACAAAGAACTCTGGTGACAGCCAGTTGTTTACGGCAACACCATCTGACGGCTATGCGGTTGATACGTGGTTGGTTGACGGAAACTCTGTCCAGACAGGCGGCACTACGTACACATTAAGTAGTATCACGGCCAATCACACCGTATCTGTTACGTTCAAGATACTTAATTACACGGTGACAGCTTCAGCCGGTGCGAATGGTACCATCGACCCATGTGGGAGTATTGTCAAATCTTACGGCCAGAACCAGCTATTCACCGCGATGCCAGATGCAGGGTACGTAGTGGATACTTGGTTTGTTGACGGCAACAGTGTCCAGTTTGGAGGCGATACCTTTGCGCTTGCAAACATACAAGCCAGCCACACGGTAGAGGTTACATTCAGTATAGCGCCTGACACAGAGGCGCCTCAGTATTCCAATCCTAACGTTAGTTCCACAGTTTCAGGTGATACGGCCACATTCTCTTTGCAGTGGACGGATAATAAAGCGCTCGATGGTTATATCTTCAGCATCGATAACGGCACCGGGACATTTGTTGACTCTAACTATACCCTGTTTGATTTTTCGAGTGTGTGGTGGAATCAGGGGTGGAATTACCGAAAGACGATAACCATAGATAATACCGCCAACAGCCAGTCGCTTACAGATTATACAATCTTAACTACGGTGGATACCGCAAGCCTGATGGCTCAAGGCAAGATGAACGCGCATGGCGGCGATATCAGATTTATCGCCGATAACAATGAGTTGAATTTCTGGGTTGAGTCGGGGATGGACACCAACAGTACCAGAATTTGGGTTAAAGTGCCAAGTATTCCTGCCTCATCAACAAAAACCATCTATATGTACTATGGAAACCCAAACCACAAAGTTCCGCAAGGCAGCGGCGCAAAAACTTTCGCGATGTTTGATGATTTTGGCGGACGGGGCTGGGAAGAGTTCAAGTACAGCGGTAATCCCGTGATGGGGCCCGGCAGTCCAGCAGGCGGCGGCGGAACATTCTCATCCGTTATTCGGGAAAACGCGAACACATGGCGAATGTATGCTTCCTATGATTCAGACAACAGGGATATCGGCCTGTCGACAAGCGCCGATGGGATACGATGGTATCATCAGGGAGTCGTTTTAAGAAAAGGTGCCGCCGGTCAGTGGGACAACAGTAACGTCTGGTGCCCTGTTGTATGGAAGGAAGGCGCCACTTATTACATGCTGTACCCGGGGCAAGGTTCGGGCGGTATCCAGATGGGATTGGCAACCAGCAGCGACGGGATTACATGGACAAAATACGCAGGCAATCCTGTTTTCAATGACCCGGGCTGGGCACATGGCGATACTGAGGCACCGGGTTTCTCTATATTAAAAGAAGAAGGCGTGTATTACATAATGTACAATACCTTGTCATCGAGCAAACGACAATCATCAGTTGCCTTTTCGACAGACCTTATACATTGGACTCCAGCTTACAGTTATGCCAGGTTCCCGGGGGCCGCGTCAACTTCTGACTGGAATTACTTCACATTCTGCGGCCATGTCACCAAGTATGATGATATGTATTATCTAATTTTTCCTGGCCAGGATGGTGCTCACGGCATCAAATTCGGGTTATATGCATCTCACAGCCCGCTTTTCCCCGTAGATGATACCGAATTCAAGGGCATTATCATGGTAGGTGGCAGGACTGGCTGGGACGCCAGCGAAATGGACACGCCATGGGCGGTGCAGTTCGATGACAAAATGCATTTGTATTATGCCGGCTGCGGTGTCTGCTGGTCGCAGACGGGCCTGGCGATAATCAATGATATTCCACTGGCTTTGACACAGGCATATCCGCCGGGTAATTATCTGGACTTGGATAGGACGGCAAGCCCGTCTCTGCAGATTATGCCTCCCGTCGGCTGGCAGAAGTCGATAGCAGGCTATCAGGCCGTAAACAGACAGGATTTCCAGATAACACTCTCGCCAGCCGTTACGGGCAGAGCTGTTGTTATTGCCGACCATAACGCATTACTGCCGCAGGAGCTGTACAAGGATATCACCAGCATAAGCAAAGGCACTGTGAGCGCGTGGATGAGAAGAGATAACAACGACGCCGGTGATTACGACCTTAAAGTGTATGGCGATACGCAGGCAATACTGGCCTTGAGCGCAGGCCTTGGCGGCAGCGGGAAATTCCATTACTGGAACGGCACGCTTATTGATACCGGTATGGCCTATGATGCGAGCACCTGGTACATGGTGAAGGTCGAATTCGATACGGCCACAGACAAATACAATTTCGTGGTGTATGATACATCATTTGCTGAATTGCTCAGGGTCAATAACATCAGCTTTGGAGGAGCGATTACAAACGGTATTGACCGAATCAAGTTTGCTACCGATGCCGCATTCGACAGCAACGGTTATGTAGATGACCCATCGGTAAAATCGCGGACTGCGACCGAACCAGCTGCCGCAGTCAGCGAAGAGACACCGCAGATACGCAACATGGCGACGGCCACGGCTGCCGCAACGCTGAATTCTTCGGCCGGCAGAACTATTCGCTGGAAAATGTCGGCCAAGGATACGAGCAGCAACCAGACCATATCGGAGATATTCAGCTTCGTTACAGATGCAAGGTTGTCTAATCCTTGGTGGAATTCTTCGTGGCATTACAGGTTGCCGGTTGATATAAGTTCTACCTGTTACAGCAGAACAAATGAACCTGTAGAGTATAATGATATTAATTTCACAAGCGTGCTGGCCGCCTTAGGAAAAACAGGGGTTGCTTTTGATAGTAATTCAGTCAGGGTCATCGAATACTCAAACCTCGGCGATATGATAGGTGAGGTAAATTCGCAGTTTGACAAGGCAGCGGGTTATAACGCCACGACCAATGCCAGCGGCACGATTGTCTGGATAATGAGCGGGACAACGCCGGCAAATACCATCAGGCACTACTATATTTACTTCGATACAGCCGAGAATCCAAAATCACCTCCGGCTTATTCCACAGCATTGAACTGGAATTCTACAAGTAAGATTCTATCGAATACCAAGATAACGGCGGCACTTGGCTCTGCGGGCGGTAGAAGCGGTATAGCAAGCCTCAAGTATAATGGCCTTGAATATCTTACTGGTAACGGGATGGTTTACATAGATGGTGCACCATCCACTTATCTGGTGTTGATTGATGGCCCCGTTAAGAAAACTGTAAAACTTACCGCAGCCGTAAACGGGAATATAGAGGTTACACTCTATGACCTGGCAGAATTTACCAGAATTAAGGGTAATATTACCGGCAGCTACTGGAGTTTCACGCCATTTCCATATACGTGGTCGCTAACCGCGGCAGTAACAGCTAATTTGCATTATGTTGACGGTACTTTGATTAATGAAACGGCTGGCAATCAACTGTGGCTCAGTCACGCCCCGACGGAAGGCTGGGCTTCTTATGACGGTGCCGGAGGCAATAAGGGATTCAGCCTTATAACCGACAGCAGCACATTAGCATTGTCTAACAACTTCTGGAGATATGCGGACTCATCCAGCAGACAATTAATGTTGCCCGGCTTCTATTCTAATAAGCCTTTCCCGATATACCCAATGTCGTGGATACTCTTTTCAAGCACATATCAGGATGCAAGAGACTTCTGGTCCAAGCTTTCCTGTCCGATCGGCATAGCACAAAATACTCCTGAGCCGTACAACTACACTATTACCGCATCGGCAGATGCAGACGGCACTATCGCTCCGAGCGGAACAATAACAGAGAATTATGGTTCGAGCCAGGTCTTTACTGCAACGCCGCACAGTGGTTATGAGGTTGATAAGTGGTATCTGGACAGCAGCCTTGTTCAAATCGGCGGTAGCAGTTATAAGCTTACCCAGATTCATGCTAACCATACTGTAAACGTTACCTTCAAACCGCTTCCACCTATCACAATATCCGGTATGACTGGTCTCGATGGCGTGGTAATGAATGGCTTGCCGGGTAATCCCGTAACCAGCGGCGGCGGATTGTATAGTGCAACAGTACCTTACAATTGGAGTGGAACCATAACACCGACCTTGGCAGGTTACAATTTTGAGCCGGTGAGTAAATCCTACACTAATGTTGCAGCAGATCACACAGGTGAAAACTATGTGGCTACTCCTGCGACATTCACAATGTCCGGTACGACTGGTCTCGATGGTGTTGTAATGAATGGCTTGCCCGGTAATCCCGTAACCAGCGGCGGTGGATTGTATAGCGCCACAGTGCCTTACAATTGGAGTGGAACCGTAACACCGACCTTGGCAGGTTACAATTTTGAGCCGGTGAGTAAATCCTACACTAATGTTGCAGCAGACCACACAGGTGAAAACTATGTGGCTACTCCTGCGACATTCACTATATCCGGTTCGACAGGTCTCGACGGTGTAACGATGAATGGTCTGCCGGGTAATCCCGTAACCAGCGGCGGCGGATTGTATAGTGCAACAGTACCTTACAATTGGAGTGGAACCGTAACACCTACCTTGGCAGGTTACAATTTTGAGCCGGTGAGTAAATCCTACGTTAATGTTGCAGCAGACCACATAGGTGAAAACTATGTGGCTACTCCTGCGACATTCACGATAACCGGTTCTGTCGGGTTGGAGAGCTTTGTTGGTTCGAATAGAGCGGTAACCTTTGTTGCTACTGGTGGAACACCAAAGACATGGACGCAGACATTGAGTTTCAGCGGCAGCGTTGCTTCCTTCACATTGACTAATGTTCCGGAAGGCACCACAGGTCTTAGCGCCAAAACTGCATGGAATCTTCGCAACAAACTGGCTGTAACGCTTGTTGATGGTCAGGCAGTTGCTAATTTTACAGGCATTGAGAAGCTGCTTGGCGGCGACCTGAATGGCAGCAATACTATAAATATGCTGGATTATACTATTCTGAGGGCCAATTGGTTTACGACAAATCCGGTTGCTGATATTACCGGCAACGGTTATGTTAATACTCTTGACTATACGATTCTTAAGAAAAACTTCTTCAAAAAAGGAGATCCCGAGTAGTTTTTGTAAAACGCACTAAATCGTTTAGTTTAGAAGCCATTTCATAACCTCCCAGATAGGCCGTTTTTAGCCCTAAAAACGAGATTTTTTGATGGCATGAACCACTTTGTAGGTAAATAACGGTTTTGAGCCGAGAGGGCATAAGAATCCTCACGGCTGAAACCGTAAAATGCCGGAAATAGTCAAGGGAAAGGATTTTGTGTGCAGTTTTTCCTTGACAAAGAGAGCATGAAAAAGTATAATATCACTTTAACTTGAAGTTGGGGGAGTTAGGGTTAGAATATACCATGTATTCCTTTACAAAGGAGGTAAGTGATGAAAAGGTTAGCAGTATTAGGTATTTGTATCTCGATGTTCTTCCCGTTTGTTGCAGCAGCTCATGATGTGTTTCCGCCTAATTGGCGAGGGCTTGACGGAACAACCTATCAGGAATGGCAATTTGGGAGTGGCGACAATCCGGCTGCTCCGGATGTCATCAACAACAATTATGGTGACGCAAGCGCTTCCATTACTGTAGGTAATTTTGGTGAAGGTTGGATGGATAATCCGGGTCTGGGCACACAAACGGGTATGTGGGACCTTGGCAGCGGCGGCCAGATTATTCTCGATATTGACAACCAGCATATCTCTGCCGGCTTCGGGGATATCTGCATTCAAGTAACCTATTACGCCGGCATTTTTGTTGCGCCCACAGTTGCTGTGCCCGGTGCTCAGTTCATTTCTTCTCAGACGGTCCTCGTCGAACTCGACGGCGTGCTCGGAGCATGGTATCTTGACCAGAGCATCTGGCGCATAGAACCCAATCCGATCTCTGAGCAAATAATCGTTACCTCGGATTCTTCCGGCGGCGTGATTGACCAGATTGTCGTTGATACAATCTGTGTCCCTGAGCCGGCGACTATTGCTCTGCTGACTGTCGCCGGCCTTGCGATTCTACGGCGACGGAGGGTTCCAATCTAACCAGAACCAATCCCGATGGCCCTGCGACTAATTTCATTTCCGGCTGAAAATAGAACGCTTCTGGCTGCCCTGTTGGTTCTTGCCTGGGCCGCTTCCGCCCGCGCATCGCTCGAATACTCCATCACTGACCTCGGCACCCTCGGCGGCCCCTACAGCAAGGCCTGGGACATCAGCAATCAGGGCCTAATCGCCGGTATTGCCTACACCGGCGCAAACGTCGAACATGCCGCCCTCTGGAAGCCGCCCTCGCCCGCCGCCGACCTCGGCACTCTCGGAGGCCCAAAGAGCCGCGCCTACGCTATTAACGACTCAGGCGACGTCGTCGGATACGCCTACGTCAACGCCAACGCATATCACGCGACTCTTTGGCAGAATAGCTCGCCCGTCGATTTAGGCACTCTTGGTGGCACGAGGAGCTGCGCTTGGGATATAAACAGGAAGAGTAACGTTGTTGGATGGGCCTATACCAATTCAGGAACCTATAATGCAACTTTCTGGGGCGATGATGGACCCGTTAACCTCGGGATACTGCAGGGCGATTATAGCATCGCTTATGGAATTAACTCTGAGGATGTCATAGTTGGCGTTGCTCAAGCGGAGACAGGCTCAGATATTGCTGTGATGTGGCGTGACTATCAGATTGACGTGCTCGGCACATTGCCTGGTGGCACTTGGAGCGCGGCGAGAGCGATTAACGACAGCGAACAGGTAATCCTCTGGGCCGACACCGCCGCTGGCGATACACATGCTGCCCTCTGGCAGGATGGCGCAATCACTGACCTCGGCACATTCGGTGGCAACGATAGTTGGGCCTATGGCCTCAATAACCTTGGCCACGTCGTCGGCTGGGCCGAATCACCCTATGGAACATATCAGGGTTTCGTTTACGACGGCCTCGAAATGCACAACCTCGGCACCCTCGGCGGATTATTCAGCGCTGCATACGGCATCAACGACCTCGGCCAGATTGTCGGCCTCTCGCAAACCGATTCTGGCCAGACCCACGCCGTCCTCTGGTCACCCATCCCCGAACCCACCTCCCTGTCCCTCCTCGCCCTTGGCGCCCTGTTTCTCAAGCGAAGAAACCGCCAAACACCGAACTAACGCCTCCTCTCACCCGTAACTGTCCCAAAGATTGTGGTTAGGGCGTGTGGTGCAAATATTAATCAACTATTAACTCTTTGCTTTTTAACGAGTTAATATTCTGATTTTCGTCAGCGATAAATCCAAATGTCTATGATTTTCGTTTCAGTTTTGCCTAGAAGCTCTTGAAGTTGACAGTCTCTGGCGTGGAGATCCCATAATGCGCATACTGTCTCTGTTAAAATGTCAGGGGCAGAAGTTTGTATTACGCAGCTAATCTGTGATATGATTTGAGCAATCCGCCAAGTCGTTCGATACAAACAATTTCAGCATCTTCATTTGTTTTGTGAATCGGTTCGATTATTCTTCCCAGGGATTGGTGAATTCTCTCGTGGTGATAATACTCGCAATACTGATTTACGGCATACTCAAGCTGTTTAACTGAAACCAGTATCAGATGATCCAGACACTCCGATTTTACGGATTTTACAAAGCGTTCCGCGTAAGGATTCAAATTTGGGCTTCGCGGCGGAAGCTTCACAGGTTTTACTCCAGAGGATTGTAATATACTGTGAAGCTCATTGGTATAAAGCGGATCTCTGTCATGGATCAGGTATCTCTTGCCTTTTAGAAATCCATCTTCGTAATCCGTTAGAATCTTTGCTGCCTGCTTCATATAATCACCGTCAGGCTGAGTTTTAATTGACGTAAAGAACACTTTTCTTGTGGAAAGCTCTATAACAAAGAAAAGCGTGCATCTTATCAGCTTTCGACCTACGAGAAGTTCCACGGTAAAGAAGTCACAGGCAGCCAAGACATCCCAGTGGCTTTTGATAAACTCCCACCATGTAGTTTTTACGGTTAAGTCAGGTTCAGGATCATAGCCGTTTTCGATGCGGATGTTTTTAACGGTTGATGTGCTGATATTATATCCCAGGTAAACAACCTGATCTGTGATTTTCTGATAACCCCAGCGAGGATTTTCTTCTTTGAATCTTATTATACGCATTCCATTTAATTCTCGTGCATCAGACATGTGGCGTTGCAGATTGTTTTGAATTGATTGGATGAGATTTTGTTCCATGCCGACGAGGCGGTATCGAATAGCTGCTGGTAATCATCAT
>Ga0315273_10012444_pt1 | contig 10912 bp, 5 predicted proteins | sample YL17G02_0_MG_FD_205753 | JGI IMG/M metagenome (GOLD analysis project Ga0315273, IMG submission 205753) | Sediment microbial communities from Yellowstone Lake, YNP, Wyoming, USA - YL17G02_0 | ecosystem: Environmental > Aquatic > Freshwater > Lake > Sediment | place: USA: Wyoming | collected...
GTATTGCCAAAAGCCGACTTAAAAATTTATCTGGATGCTTCCGTAGAAGAGCGTGCCCGTCGTCGGTATGAAGAATTGCGGCAGCGTGGTGAGCCGGCAGATTATGATGTCATCCTCCAGGCGATGCGCAGACGCGACCAGATTGATTCTAGTCGCAAAGTTGCCCCTTTGCGTCCGGCTGAGGATGCACACATCCTGTGTTCAGATGGCTTGGATGCAGATCAAGTCCTCGAATTGGCAAAAGCATTGGTCTTTGAAGCATGACCCCATACTCCGTTCCTCTTATCAATCGCTTTGCCCGCAGAATCGTGAGACCAGTTACCAGGCTGGTTTTTCGCCTCCTTAGTGATGTTAAGATTTATGGGAATGAGTATGTACCAAAAAATGGATCTTACATCATAACTGTTAATCATGTTTCGCTCTTCGAGCCACCCGTTGTCCTGGCATTTTGGTCGACTCCACCTGAAGCAGCTGGTGCAATTGAAATATGGAGTAAACCCGGTCAGGGAATCCTTGTTCGGTTATATGGTGGAATTCCTGTTCATCGCGGCGAGTTCGACCGGCAATTATTAGATACGATGATCTCAGTCTTGGGATCTGGTAGACCCTTGTTCCTGGCTCCGGAAGGGGGTCGGTCTCATGACCTTGGAATGCGCCGTGCATTTCCCGGTGTGGCCTATGTCGCAGATAAAACTGGTGTGCCAGTGGTCCCGGTTGGTGTTGTCGGCACAACGGATGATTTTTTTGAAAAGGCAATTCATTTAAAACGACCAGGGCTGGAAATACGAATTGGAAAACCATTCACCTTGCCATCGGTGATTGGAAAGGGAGCTGAACGGCGAAATAGACTACAAGCCAATGCAGATCAGATCATGCTTGCGATTGCTGCCCTGATGCCACCCCAATACCGAGGTGTTTATCAACCGAGTGTCTATCAAAATTCAAATGAGGCAGAATGACCGGAAATAACACAGGGTCATCCGTTTGGTCGTCCAGGGGCTATGATCACTCGCGCTTTGAAACCCGTCGCCGTCTCATGCGTTTTTTACTTCGCACAATTGGCTTCACGCTACTGGCCAAAGTAGATCACGTGGAGGGCATTGAGAAAGTACCCGCAACGGGTCCGGCAATCCTGATGATCAACCATATCAATTTTATCGATCCGTTTGTTGTGGTGAATGTCCTGCCACGCAATATTGTCCCAATGGCAAAAATCGAGGTTTATTCTTACCCGGTTGTCGGTATATTTCCCCGAATTTATGGGGTGATCCCTGTCCAACGGGAGGAAATTGATCGAAGGGCAGTCCAGGGTGCACTGGACGTGTTAAGGGCTGGCGAAATTATTCTGGTCGCACCTGAAGCCACCCGTGGTCCCCAGCTCCGCAGAGGCAAAGAGGGGATTGCTTATCTGGCAACCAGGGCAAATGTGCCCATTGTGCCTATAGCGATTGATGGCACGATAGGCTTCCCAACCTTTCGATTATTACCAAGGTGGCGGGAACCCGGTGCCAATGTGAGATTTGGGAACCCCTTTGTATTTAAAAATTTAAATCAGCGTGCTGGGAAGGAAATGTTGCGGATAATGACGGACGAAGCCATGTATATCCTGGCAGCCATGCTACCGGAACATCGTCGGGGTGTCTATGCAGATCTATCCCTCGCCACGCAAGAGACAATAGAGTGGGTATAAATTCCCGGTTCGGAAAAGATATATAAAAGTATTACTACATCCACATTAGGTAGTCTACATACATGCTATAATTATTTGAGCTAGATACCCTATGGCATTTCAACGATATGGTTATTGATTTCACCCTGCTTGGTAATCCCCTTTATGTCGATCTACCACAAGATCTAATTGGGTGGGTAGGCTGGCTAGCTTTATTTAGTGCAGTAGTATTATTGCAATTCCGTTGGAGACGGCTTAATAAACGCTGGTCGCCTTTACATTGGGGGATATTTATTGGATTGTTGCTGCTTACAATCATCACCAGTTTGTCCTTCGTCTTTAGTTTCCCTGTTGGGGTCGTTCAGGCAACCCAAGGCCAATCGGTCGGGTTGGATGGGACAGTGATCATTGTATTTGCTGCGCTACCTTGGGTGTTGGCTGCTGGGTTGTTAGGTGTTTTTCCTGCTGCTGTCCTAGGCTTGCTATCCGGGGCGATAATTGCTCTATTAAGTAGCCATCGACCTTTCACACCCCTGGAATTTGCGTTGATGGCTACTATTCTTGGGGCGGCTTTCCATCAGCGCTACCGCACTTGGGTCTTCCGCGCTTTACGCCACCCATTCGTCTCAACCCTCCTGCTCTCTTTGATCTATCCTGTGCTATTTGTTTTAGACACAACCCTCGCCACTACCGGGAGTCTGGCAAGCCGCCTGGATTATGCCTTGACAAATGTGGAATTATTCTCGATCATTGTTGCGGCTGAGCTTTTGGTTGGGGGTTTGCTTTCAGAAGCTGTTGTCCTTATTTTTCCCCGCTTATGGGGATTTTCCAGTCCCCTGGAGCCCTCTCCGGTTGAGCGCCGGTTACAGAGTCGCTTCCTTTCCAGCCTGACACCTTTGGCAATTGTGTTAGTGATCGGGTTAATGGGTGGGGTTTGGATCGTGGCCAGCAAGGCCTCCAGTGATAGTTTAAATAGCCGTCTGCAGAACACAGCCATCACTGCTGCTAACAGTGTTCCCACTTTCCTTGAGACCGGCCAGGACTTAATTCAACTCATGGCAAAAGACCCAACCTGGTCGAATGGTACCCTCTCAGCGAAGAAAAGGCTGTTGGATGAGAACCTTGAAACCATCGACTACTTCAATGAATATTACCTGATAGATACCCGTCTTAATGCTGTTAGACGTTCCTCAGTGCCTGATTATTTTTCTCGCCTTTCACCGGAAGAAATTTTGGATATTACGCCGGCAGTAAAATATGGAGTGCAGCTCCAGATGAATATCCTAGATCCAGCTCAAGAAGGGTCGGCAGCGCGCCTTTCATTCATGACGCCCACCTACGACTCGGAAGGGATATGTACCGGGGTTCTAGTCGGCCGGACGGACCTGTCAATCGATCCCATTACGGACCAGGCAATCAATCCCTTTTTCGAACCGATCATCATTTCACTAAATAGCTTATCCAGCAATAGTGGCGATGGAATCCTGATCGATGAAAAAGGAACAATTCTTTACAGCTCGTCCAGCGAATGGGTGATGGATACATATACCGGTCAGAGATACCAAGAGGGCAAATCCTTCGAAGGTCTTGATCCAGATGGCACGCAAAGCATGATGTATTACCAGCCTGTGGGGGATGGTCGATCATGGGGTGTAGTGGTATCAATGCCAGTACAAGAAGCTCAACAGCTGGCATTGCAAATTGCAGCACCTCTGTTAATCATGATCATTATCCTCTTTTTGATTGCTGCATTGGTGTTGCGTTTTTCACTACGCACGGTAACTGCCTCCTTGCAGAACCTGGCGCTAGAGACAAAACGCATATCGAGTGGTCAGCTGGACCGCCCATTGGCAATCGATGGAAATGATGAGGTCGGGCAATTACGCCATGCTTTCGAGAATATGCGCTCAAGTCTTAAAGCACGCCTGGATGAGCTGAACTGTTTATTACAGGTAAGTAGAGGTGTTGCTTCTAGTTTGGAATTCGAGGAATCAGTCAAGCCTGTCATGGAAGCAGCCCTTAGTACCGGAGCGAGTGCAGTCCGCGTGGTCCTATCCCCCGAAGCTTTACCGGAGATGAAGGGCGGTTCTGCACCGGTTACGCGCTTTGGACTTGGTAGTGGTAATGAGCAATTTGCCTATTTGGATGATCAAATTTTACCGATGACGCGCCAGAAAGAGCGCGTGGCACTGAATAATTTGGGTCGGGTCAGGTTGCTCACTTTCCCACCCAATGCTCCCCGCCCAGAAGCGCTATTGGCATTGCCGCTCCATCATGAAAATATGTTTTACGGGGCTCTTTGGCTGGCATATGACTCCCCACACCGCTTCAGTGAGGATGAGATTCGCTTCCAGACCACCATCGCCGGGCAAGCCGCCCTGGCATCCGCAAATTCCAAGCTTTTTGCAAATGCAGAGATTGGGCGTCAGCGCTTAGCGGCAATCCTCAATTCAACCCCCGACCCAGTGCTGGTAACCGATTCCCAGGGGCGGCTGCTCCTTGCAAACCCTGCTGCCTGGCAAGTATTAGGGTTGCCTGGGGACACAGTCAACGGGAAATCCATCGATACAATCATTCAACAGCCCTCCTTATTACAGCTTTTACAAGTGGTATCAGAAGAAAAACAATCGGCAGAAGTAGAGCTACTGGATAGTAAGATTTACCTGGCAACCGCTTCGTCTGTCATTGTTGAGGGTCAGCCTGTTGGTCGTATATGTATCATGCGCGATGTCACCCGTTTCAAGGAGCTTGACACACTCAAATCTGAGTTTGTTGCTACAGTGAGCCATGATTTACGCTACCCGCTTACTACCATGCGGGGATATGCCACCATGCTTGAGATGGTCGGGGAGATGAACGAGCAGCAGACTGGATATATCCGTAAGATTCTCACCAGTGTCGATGGAATGATCCAGCTGGTGACGAGTTTGCTGGACCTTGGGAGGATTGATGCTGGTGTTGACTTGCAACTTGAGATGATCCCCGTCCAGGATGTAGTAGAGCGTGTGGTTGGTGCCCTGCAACTTCAGGCCTCCCAAAAGCAAGTGGTCATCTCGAGTGATATCTCACCGCATGCAATCCCTCTGGTCGAAGCAGATTACGCATTATTACAGCAAGCCTTGCATAACCTGGTGGAGAATGCCGTTATATACACCGAACCGAGAGGCAAGGTTACCGTGCGGGTTGAGCCTGATAAAGATCAGATGGTCTTCTCTGTTTATGATACAGGTATTGGGATAGCCCCGGTTGACATCCCGCGCATTTTTGAGAAATTCTACCGCGGTGGTCAAAAAGAAGCCAAGAAACGACAGGGGACAGGTTTAGGACTGGCGATTGTTAAATCGATTGCTGAGCGCCATAAAGGCAGAGTGTGGGTGGAGAGCCAGCTTGGAAAAGGCAGCGCTTTTTATATGGAAATTCCTTTTCGGCAGCATAAGGGCGAAAACAGGAATAACGGATAAAAAAACCCTAATCTTCCTCTTATTCTTACCTCTTGACCAAACCCCGTCATTTTAGGTATAATCTAAGTTTGCATGAATCCAATGTATGACTGTTGAGCGCCTAGCGCTTGAGAAGATAAGCCTCAAGCGCGGGCTTTTATTCGTCTAATTTCCAGGAGGCACTGAGTGGAAACAAAAGGACTGACTGCACTTCGTATCAGCCTGGCATCCCCAGAAAACATCCGTAGTTGGTCATATGGTGAAGTATTAAAACCCGAGACCATTAACTACCGGCGTTTACGCCCAGAAAAGGATGGATTGTTCTGTGAAGCCATTTTCGGACCGACGCGTGATTGGCAATGCTATTGTGGGAAATATAAGAATATCCGTTACAAGGGGATCGTTTGCGATAAATGTGGAGTGGAAGTAACCCGCTCGTCTGTGCGCCGTGAACGCATGGGGCATATAGAGCTCTCTGCTCCCGTGGCGCATGTCTGGTATACCCGGCGGATTCCATCCTACCTGGGTCTGCTGCTGGATATATCCCGCCGCAACCTGGACCGTGTGCTTTATTTTGCCCAATATGTCGTCACCTATGTCGATGAAGACGCACGCCAGAAGGCACTTAAGCGCCTGGATGATAATATCATCGCCGCTGAGCGCGAATATGCTGCCCAAATCAATTCCAAGATTGCCGAGACCAAAGCGGGTCGTGACCGTGCTCTCGCGGAGCAGGAACAGCTCCGCCAGCAGATTAATACGCACTACGATGAATCGGCTGAGCTTGACCCCATCATTCAAGAAGGTCAGCGCCTTGAAACCCAGATCGATGATAAACAGGGAAAGGTAACCAAGACTGCCATCACCTTTCAAACCGACACTGTAGTAGTTGAGGCTGGGGAGAAAGTGGGCAACCAGCATCTGGTTCGCCTCCAAAATGTGGTTAAGGAGCAATTGGAAGATCTGGAACGCCAGCTGAAAGACCAGAAACAACGCGAGCTCGAGCACCTGCGCATGGATATTGAACGCATTCGGGCAGAGGCCGACATGACCATGGAAGGCCTGCGGAACCAGCTGGAAGAACAATCCAGCACGGTGCGGGATGAGAATGATAGCCTGCGCGATGAGCTGATTGAGTTTCGCCCTCTCACCTTCATGGGTGAGACTCGTTACCGTGAGCTAAAAACCCGGTGGGGTCAGGTATTTCGTGCCGATATGGGCGCTGAAGCCTTTTATGATATCCTTCGCCGCCTGGATTTGAACAAACTGGCGGAAGAGTTATGGAAAGAAGTCCGCACATCCAAGAGCAAGCAAAAGCGTAAGAAAGCCACTAAGCGCTTGAAAGTAGTTGAAGCTTTCCGCCGTAGTGGTAACCGCCCGGAGTGGATGGTGCTCACCGTGCTGCCAGTAATACCACCAGATTTGCGTCCCATGGTCCAGCTGGATGGTGGCCGCTTTGCCACCTCTGATTTGAACGACCTGTACCGGCGTGTCATCAACCGCAACAATCGTCTCAAGCGTCTGCTTGAGCTGGGTGCTCCCGACGTTATCGTGCGCAACGAAAAACGTATGCTGCAGGAAGCAGTCGACTCGTTGATCGATAATTCCCAGCGCGGCAAAGCCCTTTCCCGCCGCGGACGGCGTGAGCTCAAATCTTTGAGCGATATGCTCAAGGGTAAGAAAGGTCGTTTCCGCCGCAACCTATTGGGTAAGCGTGTGGATTATTCCGGCCGTTCCGTGATTGTTGTCGGACCACAGCTCAAGCTTTACCAGTGCGGTTTACCCAAAGGCATGGCGCTAGAGCTGTTTCGACCTTTCGTCATCGGGCGCCTGGTAATGCATAACTACGCTGCCAATGTCAAAGGCGCCAAGCGCTTCATTGAGCGCAACCGCCCTGAAGTGTGGGAAGTCCTTGAAGAGGTCATAAAGGATCGTCCTGTGATGCTCAACCGTGCACCCACCCTGCACCGCCTGGGCATCCAGGCATTTGAGCCCATCCTCATTGAAGGTTCAGCCATCCAGTTGCACCCATTGGTGACCACTGCCTTCAACGCTGACTTCGATGGCGACCAGATGGCAGTCCATGTACCCCTGTCGCAAAAAGCGGTCGAAGAAGCGCGCACCCTGATGCTTGCCTCCCGAAATTTATTAAAACCTGCCGATGGTGAGCCGATTATCAGCCCATCCAAAGATATGGTCCTGGGTGTCTATTATCTGACTATCTCGGATGACTCCCGTAAACACAAGGGAGATGGTCGCAACTTCGCCGATATCGACGAGGTTGAGCTGGCTTATAACCTGGATCAGGTGGAGATTCACTCCGCGATCCAGGTAATTGTGAAGACATGGTATGCTGAGAATGGCGACCGCCTGCCCAAGCAGGAAGAGCTCCTGCTCAAGACTACCGTCGGGCGCGTCATTTTCAACCGCATCCTGCCGCCTGAGATCCAGTTCATCAACTGGAAACTGGATAGGGGCGAGCTGAAGGACTTGATCGCCGAGCTGTACGAGGTCGGCGGTGAAGATCAAACTCCAGAGGTGGCTGACCGCATCAAGGAAATCGGTTTTACCTATGCTACCCGCTCGGGTTACAGTATTGCCGTATCCGATATCGCTGTACCTGCAGAAAAGCAGGAGATCATCAACAATTCGTTGCGCGAAGTGGAGCTGGTACAGCGCGACTTTCGCCGTGGCTTGCTCACCGAGCAGGAACAGAACGAAAGTGTCATTGGCATCTGGCAGCGCACCACCAGCGATGTTGCTAATGCTGTCAAACGTAACATGGACCCACATGGTAACCTGGCAACCATGGCCAGCTCTGGTGCCACCAAGGGCGGTTTTGGTCCCATCTCGCAGCTTGCTGGCATGCGTGGTCTGATGGCTGACCCATCTGGGCGGATCATCTCTCACCCCATACGCTCAAACTTCCGCGAAGGCTTGAATGCTATGGAATACTTCATCTCGACCCATGGTGCCCGCAAAGGCCTGGCAGATACCGCTCTGCGTACTGCTGATGCCGGTTACCTGACCCGACGCCTGGTGGATGTTGCCCAAGATGTGATTATCAATGAGCTGGATTGCAATACTCTGGATGGCATTTCAATCCGAAAGAGCGATGACATCGCCGGGCAAGCGTTGGGAACCCGTCTGTTTGGGCGTGTGATTGCCCAGAATGTGATTGACCTCAAGACGGGTGAAGTGCTGGCTGAACGCGGTGATCTGCTGGACCATGACTTGGTCCGCCGGCTTACCTCCGCCGATGTCCCTGAAGTCATCATCCGCTCACCCCTCACTTGTGATCTGGACCATGGTATCTGCGCCCAATGTTATGGAATGGACCTGGGACGCGGCAAGATGGTCGAGATGGGTTCGGCGGTTGGGATCGTTGCCGCCCAATCCATCGGTGAGCCAGGCACACAGCTCACCCTGCGTACCTTCCATACCGGCGGTGTGGCAACTGGTGGTGACATTACCACAGGTCTTCCGCGTGTGGAAGAGTTATTTGAAGCTCGCCGCATGCCAAAAGGTGAAGCCAAAGTAGCCGAGATTACCGGCACCGCACGTATCATGCAGTCGGACCGCTATTCCGAGCTGCGCTTGGTGCGCATCGAGCATTCTGAGATGGTGAGTGATGAGTACACCATCCCCGAAAGCTGGACTGTTGCCGTGGAAGATGCCATGGAGGTTGCCCAGGGGGATGTGGTAGCTTTCCTCGATACTGCCACCATCGTGGCCCAACATACCGGCCGTTCTCGCCTTGAAAAGGGTGACGAAGGTACCAAAGTGATTGTCTCCTATGAGGTGCACCAGGAGGCCGAGCATGAGATCCCCACCAATGCCCGCTTGCTGATCAAGGACGGCGATCATGTGGAGCCGGGTCAACCGATCACTGAGGGTTCCTTGAACCCGCACCGCATCCTGCGCACCCAGGGCCGCTATGTTGCCCAGATGTACCTGATGACCGAGGTGCAGAAAGTGTACCGGTCACAGGGCCAGAACATCAACGATAAGCATTTCGAGGTGATCATCCGCAAGATGACCTCCAGGGTGCAGGTTACCCGCCCGGGTGATACCAATTATCTCCCCGGTGACCTGGTGGATCTGCTCGAGCTCAAGCGTGTCAACGAGGACCTGCTGGCCCAGGGCAAGCGCCCGGCGCGCTTCCTGGAAACATTACTTGGCATCACCAAGGCATCCCTGAGCACCGATTCATTCCTGTCGGCTTCATCCTTCCAGCATACCATCAAGGTGCTGGCAGGGGCTGCCATTGCCTCCTCAGAAGACCCGTTATACGGTTTGAAGGAGAACGTGATCATCGGTAAGCTCATCCCGGCTGGCACCGGTTTCGTCCACGGTCGCTTTGTGTTGAAAGACACTGAAGAAGCTATCTCGCATGACCGCACCGATGGAGAATTCGAGGACGACTACACCACAGAAGATTTTGCCCTGGCGGATGATATCGCTGAGGACGATAACTTCTCGGTTAATTAGCCAATCATAAATCAAGATTGACGGGGCTGGGATAACCAGCCTCGTTTTTTTTATTAATTATGTTGACCTTTCTGTAGAGACATTCCGACGGAGCATCTCTACTTTATTTAATCACAACAAAACAGAATAACGGCGTCCGAAACGTTTATGTCAAAGCGTAAAAGGATATCGATAAGCCATAGCTAGTCTGTGGTAATCGTGCCTGAATGAAGGTACCGGTTGTATAATCATTCAAAACCAAAGTGCATGAAGAACGCCAGGATAAAATTTCTGCTGATCAGTACACTTTCCATGATCATCCTGATCGTGATCTGGCGTATTTCACCATGGCAAACCCATCAAGCTGTCTCTCTGATCTCCGTCTCCACCGACAGGCAGGAGTATCGCGTTGATGACACCCTGCACATCAGCATACAAAATCTAGGGGACCATGCAATTGACATCTTTTGCCCTGCATGGTGTGCATTGGGTAATTTTCCATCGGCAGTTGAAAAGTTTTCCAATGGGCAGTGGGAGTATTTTGCCGGTTTTTGCCCGAGCATTGAGCCATTATTTGGCAGCGGCTTTATAAAAGATGACTATATCCGACATTCTCTTTCGGCCAAGAGCTCTTTCGAGCTAGAGCTCTCCAATTTGGAATCCTTACGACTTCAAAAAGATGAACAGCTGAGAATTGTATACTATCTCGATGAGGGTAGGGTGCCGCTCTACTCCAATGTGTTCTTCGTCATTCCGTAATAATTTTACAGAAGCATCTCGTCTCCATTACTCCACCCATTGACATTCCTCCTCTTCCGTTATATAATATCTAATAATAAACCGACGGTCGGTTTATTAAATAATACAATGATGGCAAGAATTGTCAACAAAGAAGAATATGAAGTCCACCGGAATGAGATCCTGGACGCCGCCCAACGACTCGTTTATACCAAGGGCTATGACCAGATGTCAATCCAGGATATCCTGACTGAGCTAAAAATTTCCAAAGGCGCCTTTTATCATTATTTCGACTCCAAGCAAGCCTTGCTGGAAGCCCTGATCGGGCGCCTGGCAAATCAGGTTGTACCGATGCTTATCCCCATCGTTCAGGATGGTCAGCTGCCCGCCACGGAAAAATTAGAGCGCTTTTTTAACGTCGCAGCGCAATGGAAGACCGAGCGAAAGGATTACCTGCTCTCGCTGGTGAACGTCTGGTATGCGGACGAGAATGCCATCCTGCGTCAAAAAGTGCAGGAAGCCGTGATCCCACAAGTAGCACCCCTGCTCACCACCATCATCCGCCAGGGCCTCCAGGAAGGTGCCTTCCACACTG
>Ga0315273_10012446_pt1 | contig 10912 bp, 10 predicted proteins | sample YL17G02_0_MG_FD_205753 | JGI IMG/M metagenome (GOLD analysis project Ga0315273, IMG submission 205753) | Sediment microbial communities from Yellowstone Lake, YNP, Wyoming, USA - YL17G02_0 | ecosystem: Environmental > Aquatic > Freshwater > Lake > Sediment | place: USA: Wyoming | collected...
GCCTCGCCAGAAGAACCTCCGTAACCACACCCCTTGATTTCGAAGCTATGCTGAAATATTTTTTAAGTTGCGCTTCGCTAATATTATAAATTTTTCTCAATTTCTGTTTTTCCGCCAACTGAGAACCGTATTCGGATAAGGCCGGTTTCCTTTTTTTACCGTGTGTTCCCGGAGGATATGGCTTTTTTATCATTGCACACTTTGGAGTAAAACAACGCTCGCCTCTCAAAAAGAGCTTTATACCCGACCTTCGACATTTTTTACATATTGCTTCTCTCAACATAATTTTATACCCTTCTTCGTCCAGGTGGACGGCACCCGTTATGCGGAATCGGCGTAATATCTTTAATCGACAAAATTTCCAAACCATTGGCGGCTAATGCCCTGATTGCCGATTCTCTTCCTGATCCCACGCCCTTAACAAAAACATTGACGTCTTTTAATCCGACTTTTTGAATTTTATTAATCAACGATTCCACGACCCTTGTCGCAGCAAAAGGAGTAGCTTTTTTAGGACCCTTGAAACCGATGGCTCCGGCGCTTTCTCCCGCAACTACTTCACCTTTCAGGTCAACAACCGTAATAAGCGTATTGTTGTACGTTGCCTGAATATAAACATTGGCCACCTCCACTCTTTTGGCTTTTATTTCTTTTTTCTTTTTGGCCGCCGTGGCCTCTATTTTCTCTCCTTCTTTCAGGGCCTCTTCGGTCGTTTGTTTGATGACTTTTTTCTTTCCCATAATAAATTTTAGGTTTTTTCCAATTTTCTCTTTCCACTGCCCATTGTTCGACGTACATTTCCTCTACGGGTACGCGAATTGGTCTTTGTTTGCTGTCCCCTAACCGGCAAACCCTTAATATGCCTCGAGCCTCGGTAACAGCCGATTTCTTTCAGTCTCTTTATATTCATCATTATTTCTCTTCTTAGGTCGCCTTCGATTTTAAGTTTTTTCCCTTCAATAAGCTCTCTCAACTTTCCGATTTGAGCCTCGGTAAGTTTTTCGGTTCGGATATCGGGACTTATGCCTGCTTGTTTTAAAATTTTTGTACTCGAAGTTTTTCCTATGCCGTAAATGTAGGTTAATGCAATTTCTATTCTTTTTTTGTCAGGAATACTGATTCCCGCGATTCTTAACATCTTGAAATAATTAAGTTAGTCATAAATCGGGTTAATTATCGATTAACCTTGCCTTTGTTTATGTTTTGGATTGGAGCAAATAACATAAATCCGACCTTTGCGTCGAACTATCTTGCATTTGCTGCAAATTTTTTTAACCGACGTTCTTACCTTCATTGTATTTATTTTGACCGATAAGTTATTCTTCCCTTGGTATTGTCGTACGGGCTAAGTTCAACAGTAACTTTGTCCCCGGGCAGGATTTTGATGTGATTAATTCTCATTTTTCCGGAAATATGCGCCAAAGCTTCGGAGCCATCTTCGAATCTGACCTTAAAAGTGGCACTTGGTAAGCCCTCGATAACGACGCCTTCTTTTCGCTCTCCTAGATTCTTCATGTGCTCTAAATAATATATTATTTAAATTTTTATGTCAAATAAAATTAAAATGCTAAATTACTCAATGCTTTTCGGCACTGACATTAATCGAAATCTATTCCATTGTTATTGTTTTCCCTCAATTATTATTTTTATTTTATTTTTGTTTGAAGGAATTTTTTTCACCCAAAATGGCCAAAATACAACCTTAGCAACATCAATTTCCGCAAGCGAACTGAGATACTGACGGACGTCAATCTCGTTTTTCCCGGCTAAATCGTTCTTCAACTTACTCTCATCGATATTCCATCCCGCCTCCGCTTCAACCCGACACGAAAAAGTTGCCTTGGACTTGGTTGTATCAATCTTGGATTTTCCGTAATCTATCTTTATGGTTGCGGGAATCAAAAACTTGTCCGCGGAAATTTTGCTACCGATACTCTCCTCGATTACCGCAATAACGTTCTCTTCTTTAAACGCCATTCCCCATGCTGCTGCTTTTACTTTTACAATAAAATCTTTGCCCGGCTGATCCGCTTTCAGACTCGAAGTTGTTTCAATGATTTCCAAAACCTGACTACTCTCCAAAAGCTTCAGCTCTTTGGGGATTTTTTTGATGAACTCTTCCTGAGCTTTGTTTTTCAATTCCAGAGAAACAACTTGTGTTGCTCCGTCAATATCTTCTTGGGTTGCGACTTTCATTTTTCCTTTTGCTCCGCCAGCCATTGCGCTGGTCGATTCTCCATAAAACCCGGTATATTTGGGAGTGCCCTCGAGTCCGGGAATAGTAAATTTAGAAGAATTAATATTGTAAGCCTCTCCCGGTTCATCGGCTTCCACGTAAACTTCACGACTGTTTGGGACGATTCTCCCCTCTTCAATGGTTGCGCCGGGAATAATTACGGTGTCGGTCAAGCGAAAAATCTTTCCGCTCTCCGAGCGTAATCTTGTTGTTTTAACCAGTGTCTGTTCACTTGAACTGAATTGATTATAAATAGTAATTTTCCCCCTTGCCTTTTCCGAAACATCCTTTTCCCCGGTCGAAGGAAAGATTCTTGATTCTTCGGTCTCTATTTGAAAAATCTGAGCCGGAATTATTCCGTTTTCTTTATCGACAGAACCGATATTTTTGTCCGCAACTATTTCCGCTTCGAAATTAACCGGTTCCTTCTTGGGACTGATCGATATTTCTACTTTTGGCAAAACAAAATAGAGGAAAAATCCGCCGCCAACCAATAATAGAATAGTAAACAAAAAAATCAGACGCTTAAGTGTAAAAAATTTGAAAGATGGTTTTTCTTTTTCCGAAAAATAAATTCCTTGTTCTTTTTCTTTTTCGTATTTCTTGATCTCCTTTCCCCTTTTCAGGAACAGTTCGTCGAATTGCTCTTCCTTATCTCCAAGGTCACGAAATTCTTCTCCAGTGGAAGAATCTTTAATCGATTCATAGGTTGTTTCTTTAATTTCCGATTCAACTTTTCTGATTGGTGCCATTCTTTCTGTTTTCGGACTTCTGATAATGTCAGAAATCACTTTTTTCCCCGACCCAAATCTTCTGTCGAATTCTTTTTGTCTTTTATTTTCCCATTCATTTTGCTTTACGTCTTCTTTTATTCTGTCCACAACCGCCAGATTCACCTGTTGTGAGAGCTTTTTAATCAAACTATCGGAAGTGATAATCGCAATATCTTTGTTCAGGGAAATCGATTCTTCTTTCAGAATTCTTAAATTAATAATGCTTCTTAGTGCCGCAAACCCGCTTGGAATAATTAAAACAATCCGATTATCGCGGCTTCTTTTTATCCGGTCAATTACCGAAAAAAAATCCTCGTCTATTTCCAAATAAAATTTTTCCATTTCTATGATTGAATTAATCTTATTGCCCTTTTTAAAAGCGCGTAAAACTCATTTGATTCCGGAGACTCCGCAGCCAAAGACGCCAGAGCCAAAGAACTGACATCCTGAAGCTTTGTTTTATTATTGATTTTCGTTATCTCGCTTGAAGAAATTATTTTCGTTTTAAATCCCCCCCTTTTTCTTAAAATTTCGTCCATTCCCGGCAAAAAGCTTCCTCCTCCGCATAGCAAAATATTTTTCGGAGCCGATTTATGATTTTCGTAAAAATCCTCCATTACAACCCTTATGCCGCTGAACCAGGAGGAAATATTCGAGGAAAATAATTTGTCGAGTTTTTGTTTTGCGGATTCGCTTACCTCTCCTTTACTGTATTTGGTTTTTACCATTTCCGCATCATCCAGACTCAGGCCAAGAAACTCGGAAAGCGTTTTGGTAAATAAATGACCGCCAAGATTAAAATTTTTGATATCGATTACCTCGCCTTTGCTTTTTACCAAAACAACATCGGTAACCTTTCCGCCAACATCAACGATTAAAACATCATCTTCGAAACTCCCTGCTCCCAAACCGTAAAAAAGAGCATAAGATTGAGAATTGATTCCCCTTAATTCAAGTTCGAGCTCGGCAGATAGTCTCAACATTCCTTCCAGGTTTTCTCTAGAAGTATAATTATTAAATATGGTCAGACAAATTGTTTCACCTTCAAATCCGACCGGATTCGGAATATGTTCGTTATCAATCTTAATATCGACAACACAAGCATTCACCAGTCTTGCTTCCGATTCCGGCAATCCCGTTTCTGAAGAAAAATCTTTTCTCAATTTATCGTATGCGTGCCATTGTGTTTTCTGAACAATGTTTCTCAATTCCGCCAAATCAATTTTCTGGCTCGCATCTTCTCTTCTATAACAAAAAGTGGTGCTGACACCCCTTAGTAATTCCCCTCCTGTGCCCAAAAAAATTTCATCGGCCTTAATGCCGGTTTTTTTCTCAATTTTGTCTATTGCTTTCCGGCAACTTGACAAAAGCTTTTCGAAATCATTGAAAGACCTTTCTTTTGCCCAGCTCAATAAATTCCTTCTTCCCTCCTCTTCATTTATTTCCAATAAAAGCGCCTTTACAAATTGGCTGCCGATGTCCAAAACAATCAGGTTTTTATTTTTAAAATCTTTTTTGAAAAACCCCATTGATTAAATTATACAACAATTCTATTTTAAACCAAAATAAAATTGTCTACAACGTCGAGGTAAGATTTAAACTTGACTTTTTATTATATATGTTTTATACTCTACAAACTAGTTCTTTAAGAACTGAATAAATCCAAAAACCAAAAGGAGGTTAAAATGAAAAAAGGTTTCTATGTCGGATTACTCATTATCTTGATCGCTGCATTTATTCTCAATTTGAGAAAAATCGAACAGCCGAAAAAAGTCGAAGCCGCAAAACAACCGATTCAAACAATTACTAAGATGAATCTAGCAACAGTTTCTCCTTTGACGGCTTCCGATTTATACAGAATGCTCCCCGATGAAATTTATTTCTGTGGAGAACACCTAATTCTGGACGAAAATAAAAAGCAAAAACTTGCCAGTATTCTTAGCAAAGAAATTACAGGATACACTCCCGATAGTATCCGCGACATGACTGACGGTTTGTGGTTCACCTATATTGAAAAAGAACCCAAAAATACTGATTTCCCGGAAGACCTGAAATATGTTCCGATTGCTGAAAGCAAGCTCGACCCCAATGCAAAATCCCAGAAAGAAGCTATCGGCCCATGGCAATTTATATCAGGTACCGCAGATTATTTCGATTTAAGAGTGGAAAATAATTATGATGAACGCCGTGATTTCGTGAAATCTACTGAAGCCGCAAAGAAGTATCTGAAAGAACTTCATGATAAATTCAAAAACTGGCCAGCTGCGCTCGCTGGATACAATACCGGCGAAAAGAATCTCCGAAACGCCATGAATAAAGAAAACACAGAAGATTTTTTCCGACTCAGAACCATTGACCCAGAAACGCAGGACCTCCCCTTCCGCGTGTTAGCCACCAAGCTCATCTTTACGAATTCGAGAAAAACTGATCCTTTTTTACAAAAAGGCATGCTTCCTTCAACTAAGTACGAAAATTGGGAAGTCATACAAGTTAAACTCAAGCTTAATGGTCAAACCTCAATCGATACGATTATTCAATTGCTTAAAACAGATTATCCGAATCTGAATTATAAAAAATTCACAGATTACAATAAACACATCTTGGGTGATTTAGGTGCGGGCACCTACACCGCGTACATTGTCAAAGAACGAAACGGGACATCTTAAAGAAGATGTCCCGTGTTTTTATTCTCTGTTGACCCTGCACCTATCTCAAATTATGGCAATATAAATAATATCGGCCTAAAGCGAAGTCGCCTTGCGGCTTTAAGTAGCGTTGCGCCCTAAACGTCGAAAAGATAGGTGCGGGGTTGACAAAACTGCTTTTTTATGATAGTCTTAAAATAGAAAGAACTTTGGATTTTAATATAAATATTTCGAAAAATTTAAAGGAGGTTATCATGAAAAATTCGAAGACTTTCTTTGTTCTTTTCATTATCGGATTGCTTTTCATCAGTTTCACTGCTATGGCGCAGGAAAACCCGATGAAGAAAATCGGACGCTCATACGAAGGTCCGCCAAGCAATGAGCGAGTCCAGACCACTGAAACCGCGAAAACGGAACAAGTGGCCCAGAAAGTTGAAACCCAGAAAGCGACCACGACGACGGCAACAAAGGAAGAAGAATTCGAGAAGCTTCCCGAGAACTACAAAGAAGTTCTCGCGCAGTACGGCAAATGGGTCGAGGACGAAGAATACGGAATGGTTTGGGTTCCCGATTCCAACGAAGAAAAAGAATGGGCGCCCTACCGCAAGGGAGAATGGCACGATTACCGCAATGATGATTATCTCTGGTGCTCATTCGAACGATTTGGCTACATCGCCTACCATTACGGCCGCTGGCAACTCAACTCATTATGGGGTTGGTACTGGATTCCCGGATACATCTGGGGATCGGCCTGGGTCAACTGGTATTGGTATGGCAGTTATGCTTACTGGTCACCAATGTGGTATGACTACCAGTATTATAACCGGTATTACGACCGATACTATGGTCGGTCCAATTCCAGAATCTGGACAGTCGTCCACAAAAACCAGTTGAAAAGCCCGAACCTTTCACGCGCCATCAGAACAACCCAGACCAGTCCCGTCAGAATCGCCAGCAGCCAAATCCGGTCGAACATCCGCCTTACCCAATCCTCAAGCACCAACAATCCCCGCGTGTCTTCAAATCCGGTTAAATCCATTTCCTCCAGCTCCGCTATCTCCCGTTCAAACTCAAAACTCCAGTCCGCGCCCAAAAATTCCACGCTCAACCGCACCCCTCAGAATCGGTTTACCAATTCCCCATGGCACTCAGACCCACGCGCAAAAATCCAATCAAATTCCCGCACATCGTCTTCCCGCCCCTCATTTATCCGCTCTCCGTTTCGTTCTTCAACGTCACCCCGCATTTCCGCACCCACCCGTTCGTCCGCACTCCGCTCATCCGCTGTCCGATCATCTTCGGCGCGTTCATCTGCGCCATCTCGTTCTTCTGCTCCGCACGCTTCTTCCTCTCGAAGAGGAACTGTCCGGAGAAAGTAATCCAAAGTTCAGTTCTTTTCGCACAACCGCCGTCAGGGCTTCCCCTGACGGCATTTTTTTATTTAAATCTTTCTTCGACGAAACCATAAAGTTTATATTTGTATCAAAGGGGCAGACATTAATGTTTGTAATAAAAATAAAATAGGGGGATGTAAGGTCTCCCCTTTGCCGACAAATATAGGCTTTATGATTAAGCCACGCTATCCTACCGCGGCTTTTATTCTCCTCACTCCCGCACTGCTCGCTTCTTCTTTTAGGATTTTAAAGTGTCCAAGCTGGCCGGTTTTGGTAATATGCGGTCCGGCGCAAATCTCACAAGAATAAGGACAATCCGGAGCTCCCACCGAATAAACTTTCACTTTGTCTCCGTACTTCGATTCAAAAACTCCCATTGCCCCGATTTCTTTTGCTTTTTCCAAAGACACCTCGTTGCAATTTACCGGCAAATCCCTGGTAATCACTTCATTCACCGCATCTTCAACTTTCTTAATTTGCTCCGCTGTCATTTTTTCCGAATGTGAAAAATCCAAGCGTAATCTTTCCGCAGTAATATTCGAACCCTTCTGATAAACATGCTCGCCTAAAACTTTTCTTAAAGCTGCCAATAATAAATGAGCTGCAGTATGTAATTTTGTCACTTGTTCGGAATTATCCGCTAAACCTGATTTAAATTTCCCCGCAGTCGCAGTACGCGAAAGTTCCTTATGAGCCTCTATCTTTCCATAATAAATTTTTAAAATATTATCATTAGTCTTTTTGCCTAATTTTTCATATTCGGCTATTGCAGATCTTGATGTAATACCATGGGTCGTTGTTAAATGAAAAAGATCATCTGCAAATTGTTCATCTGGAGGATTAACCGTCGAAGCGGTTGTTGTACTTGAAATAGTATCCGATGCCGTTCTAGAAATTATATTTTTTGATTTTTCTTCTTTAATAAATTGTTCTAAAATAAAATCTTTGTTTTTATTTAATTCAGGATAATCATCACCCATTAAATCAGTAACTAATTTTCCGATTTCGTGAGTAAAAGATTTTTCAATCCCTATAATCTTTGCATTTTCAATTGCTCGTCTGGTTAATTTTCTGACCACATACCCCTGCTCCACGTTCGACGGCGCAATACCTTTTTCATCGCCCATAATAAATGTTGCTGCGCGCAAATGATCGGCAATGATTCGCGCAGAGCGCTCATTATAAATTTTCGCTAACTTTTTGATTGCTCCGACAATCGATTTTAATGGTTCAATATCATAAACACTTTTTTTACCACTTAAAACTGCGACGGTTCTTTCCACTCCCATTCCTGTATCCACGTTTTTCTGTTTTAAGGGTTCGTATTTTCCGTCAACGGTTTTGTTATATTCCATAAAAACATCATTCCAGATTTCAATTCCGTCATAAAACATTTCCGAACAAGGGCCACAAGGACCGCCAGCAGTTTGACCCCAAAAATTATCTTCACGGCCTAAAAATTTAATTTTGTCTTTCGAAACACCAACCGATTCCCAAATTTCTGCAGACTCTTCGTCTTTCGGAACTTCTGGGTCGCCCCTAAAAACCGAAACGGATATTTTCTTTTTATTTAATCCTAACCATTTTTTATCGGTTAAAAATTCCCAACTCATTTCAATTGCTTCTTTTTTCCAGTAAGAACCAAGTCCCCAATTTCCCAGCATTTCAAAAAAAGTTAAGTGCACGTCGTCACCAACTTCATCAATATCCCCTGTTCTGATACATTTCTGTACATTAACTAATCTATCTCCGGCAGGATGCTTTTCCCCCAATAAATACGGCACCAATGGATGCATTCCCGCGGAAGTAAACAATGCCCCTGGATCGTTTTCCGGAATTAAAGAAGCGCTGGGTATTGCTTTATGCCCGCGTTCTTTAAAAAATTCAAAATATTTTTCTTTTAGTTCCCGCGTGGTCATATCTGATTAAAAGTATACAATATTTTAAAATTTAATTCACTATTGACAAAACGTGTAAATTTGGTATAATGATAATGGCTTGAAATATAGCCAAAATTTCTACAAAAGGAGAAATAAAATGTATATCGTAGATCTTTTGAGACAACTCACCGACATCGGGTTGGTGAGGTGGGTCGAGGCCGAAGCAGAGGCTTACAGGGCTACGATCGGAGAATTCCAGCTGCGAGTGATCAAAGTGATCGGACAGCGCGAAAGAAAGTCGTTTTTCGGAAAGATGAAGCTCGTTATGGGCGAACTCTGGATGCTGGAGATCACGACTCCCGAAAGATCCGAAAGAATCGTCGACGACAATTGGGAGGGTTCGAGAGTCCCCTGCACGTGGCAGCTGTTCTGGGCAGCGAAACGCTCCGCCCAAGAAGAACCGTCTTCCGCCCTCCAAGGCGAGTTGTACGCGGCCCTACTCAACGCTTTCGGTATCAAACCCTAAACCGTTCGAAATGGCCGGATGCGGCGAACCGCACCGGCCATTTTTTTATCCCCCCAAAAACACAATTACGTAATCACTCCTCCGCCGAGAAGTTCGTTTCCTTTACCCTCCTTCGCTGAAGCTACGGCGGGTAAATAAAATACTGCTGATTGGCCCGGCGTAATCGCTCTTTGCGGTTTGTCGAAAATAATTCTGTAGTTTTTTTGTTTCATGTTGCGTGTTACATGTTTCATGATCTTTGCCGGAACCATCGCTGCCATTGAACGGATTTTGACTTTACACTTTCCGTTGAATGACTTGCCTGATAACCAATTCAAATTTTTCACCATCATTTCTTTTTGCAGTAAATCTTTCTGCGAATTGGAAACAATTAGAGTATTTTTATTGAAATCTTTCTTTATTACATAGTAGGGTCCAGTTCCACCAATTTCGATGCCTTTTCTCTGTCCGATTGTATAAAATATTAATCCTTTATGCTCGCCAATCTTCTTACCATCTTTTGTGATTATTGGCCCTTTATTCGTTTTTATTCGTTTTCTTAGGAATTCGTTAATATTCGTGTCTATGAAGCAAATTTCCTGACTGTCTTTTTTCTCCGCAACCGGCAATTTCCATTTTTTCGCCAATCCCCTCACCTCTTCCTTGATATAATCGCCAAGCGGAAAAATAATTTTAGATAATTGTTTTTGATTCAATTGCCAAAGAAAATATGTCTGATCTTTTTTTATATCTTTGGCGGTTAAAAGTTTAAAGTTTTTTAATTTTGATTTGTCATTTTGATTTTTGATTTTTGATTTTTGATTTATTCTTACATAATGTCCTGTTGCTACATAATCCGCTTTCATCTTTATTGCTAAATCAATCAAAAACTTAAACTTAATGTGGCGATTACATTCCACGCAAGGATTCGGCGTATTGCCCTTTTTATATTCATTAATGAAATAATCAACCACCTGTTTTTTGAATTCTTTTTGCACGTCCAAAACGTAAAATGGAATTCCCAATTTTATTGCAACTCTTTTGGCATCAAGCCGGGCTTTTGCCGAACAACATAAATTTTCCCCTCCCTCGCCTGATTCTTGCCAGAACTTCATAAAAACGCCTACCACATCGTAGCCGTTTTTTTGCAACAAAGCGGCGGCAACCGAACTATCCACTCCACCGCTCATGGCAACAATAACCTTTAATTTCCTCATAGATAATTTTAAATTTCGAATTTTGAATCAATTTTAAATTATTCAATTTCAAAACCCTCGGCGAAGATTCATTTCACACTGAGACAACTTTCCCGCCAGAGGCGGGATAAACTCCAGCCGAAATATGTTTAGGCAAATTAACTAAGTTTTCGTAGCATTACGCAGCCGAGCCCAAAATAGCCATTATATTATTGGTTGCAATATTGGCTCGGCGAGCAATAGAATCGCCCGAATAACTATCTAAATATATTGCTATACGGCG
>Ga0315273_10012447_pt1 | contig 10912 bp, 17 predicted proteins | sample YL17G02_0_MG_FD_205753 | JGI IMG/M metagenome (GOLD analysis project Ga0315273, IMG submission 205753) | Sediment microbial communities from Yellowstone Lake, YNP, Wyoming, USA - YL17G02_0 | ecosystem: Environmental > Aquatic > Freshwater > Lake > Sediment | place: USA: Wyoming | collected...
CGTTGCTCATGCGGCCTCCAAAAGGGTGACGGCGGGGCGAGGTACGTGCGCTGGGCGGTAACCACCGTTACCCACGGTGTAGGGGAGCCGCCGGTTGCTCGTACCTCGCCCCAGGCAGAGGAACGGTGCCACGGTCATAGAGGTCCGAAGACCTGAGACTGAGGCGGTGTTCCTCGGACGCCCTTGTCGGGAAGGTCGGCTATCGCCTCGCGTCCACGACACGCTGTCGGGGTGGAGTGCGGTTCCATGGCACGAGGCCAGGGTTTGCACTCCGGGGTGAGTCGCACGAGGCGACTCGATGTCTGCGCCTTGGTGTGCCTCCTTGACCCGAGAGTCATGGAGGGGGGCGCAGAGGAGACACCAGAGAGCCACACCAGTAGCTCCACTGTAAACCCTCCCAAAGGGAGAGGCGTGTCCCAGGCTATGTGCTCTCGGGCACAACACAGCTCTCGACTACGAGCCGTGCTCGATGACGAGCATGCGCTTGTAGCGCGCGAGGTCGCCGGCGGTGGCGTCGGTGCGGACCGGCCAGTCGCCGATGAACTTCCACGACGTGCTGATCGAGTCCTGAAGCTTGTTGAGCGGCGCGCGGATGATGAGCTGGATGCGTTCGCTCATCACCTCGATGCCGTTGTTGGTGATGCGCGGCTCGCCCACGCGGCCGGTGATGCCGGCCTCGGTGATGAGCTGGCCGAGGTCCTGGTAGTACTCGTAGACCGCGCCCTGGCCCACGAACAGCGGGCGGTGGATCTGCACGCCGGTCGTCGCGCCGTTGTTGAACAGCTCGCCGGCGAACGGGTCGTCCTGCGAGAAGGTGGCGGTGAGGCCGCCCTCCACGGTGTCGACCTGCGGGCTCTCCGAGTTGCGGAAGAACACGCAGCCGAGCAGCTCGCCGAGCGCGAACTGCTTGTACATGAAGTAGTCCGGCAGCGAGGTCAGGAGCCGCTGGAACTCCGGGTCCGCGAACACCTGCGACTGCGACAGCGGGTCGAGGTGGCAGTGGAACCGGCCGTCCGGCTGCTCGGGCACGTTCTGCTGCCACAGGCGCGCGACCGCCGCGCGGATGTCGGCCAGGCGCAGGATGTCGCCCGCGCCCACGTCGTCGACCTTGTTGCCGCCGCCGACGCGCACGAGGAACGTGCGGTCGTCGGAGAACACGTAGGCCCGGTCGAGCACCGTGACCGCCGCGTTGATGGTGATGGTGCCGGGGCCGATCTCGTCGCCGGCCGTGTCGGGCGTGAACCCGATCACCGTGCGCGACACCTCGGCCGGACCCGCCTGGTCGAAGATCTTGATCGGCAGCGGGTTCGAGCCGCTCACCGTCTCGTACCGCACCGGCGAACCGGCCACGAGGTCGGGGCGACGCGCGCGGGTGAAGCCGTTGAGGCGCTTCACACGCAGGGTGGTCACGGCCACCTGCGCGCCGTCGGCCACGGTCCAGCCCGACAGCGCCGCGTTGTACAGCTTGTTGCGCGCGAGCGCGTTGAGCGTCTGGCCCGCCGACAGACCGAGCTGCTGCGCGTTGCGCAGCATCAGGTTGGCGATGGCCGTGATGCTCGACGGCATGTGCGTCGGGATGGAGTCGGCGTACTGCTGGAGCTGCGCCGTCCACTGCTCCTTGGGGTAGTCGCTGTCCGCCGGATCGGTGCCCGGCGTCAGCGGCCGCAGCTTCTTCTTGATCAGGCCGACGCCGGTGAACACCATCGTGTCACCGACGTTGGCCGGCCAGAGCTGTGGGGCAGCCTCGCTGCGGAACAGCAGACGAGGGAACAGCGCGTCGTGAAACGCGCGTTCGAGGATGTTCTCCTGCACGATGGCCCGGATGTCGGGCGACTGAAGGATTGTTGAGAAGTCGGGCATCGTTCTCTCCTGCTGCGCGAGCACGCGGCTCGCCGGTTGAGACCCACACTACCACAGGTGTTCGCGAGCAGGAGAGACGGAATCAGCTAGATCGCGGGGTTGAGCCCGCGACGCCGCAGCAGCTCGGTGTACTCTGCTCGCGACAGCTTCTTTGCGTCGACCTGCCCATTCTTCGCTGCCGCCGCCGACGCGTCGCCAGGCTTGGGGGACGGCGGAGCCGCCCCGTTGCCAGACGTGCCCGTCGTGGGGTGCCTGACCGTCTCGCCGAACAGGTACGGATGCTGGCCGCGCAGCCCGTCGAAGAACTTGCCCTCGTCGAAGCCCTTCAGCTCCTCCTCGGACTTGTTGCCGACATGCTGGCGAAGCAGGTGAACCGCGTAGTCCACGTTCCGCACACCAGCCTGCGTGGCCTGGTCGCGCAGATGCATCTCCGTCTCGCGGTCCTCCAGCTCCTTGCGGGTCTGGCGGAATCGCTTGTCGTTGTGCGCGGACTGCTTCTTGAGCCCGTCGATCTCCTGCCGCAGCTTGTCCCGCTCGCGCTCCCACGACGCCTTGGCGCGGCCCGTGAGTTCGTCCGTGGTCTGCTGCGGCCGTGGCTGCTGCTTGCCCTGCTGCCCGTTGTTCCCGGGCTTGGGCTGCTGCTGCGGCCTCGACTGACTCTGCCCCCCTGGCTGGGTCGCCTGCTGCCCGCGACCCTTGAGGAACGCCTGGAACTCCTCGACTGAGGCGAACCCGGCTTCCTTTGCCAGCCCGAGTTGCGCGTCGCGCATCCCGCGCTCGCGCTCCTCCTTCTTGATGCGACCCAGCGCGCTCGACGGCAGTACCACCGTCTTGCCCTGCTGTGCCTCGGGGGTCGTTGCTTGCGGTGCTGTGACCTGCGTCGTCGGCGCGGGCGGGGTTGTCCCCGGCGCGTCTGCGACCACTTCCTGCTGCGTCTCGGTCATCGTGTCCAGTGGCATCGTCGCGTCCCTTCGCTTGGGTGATCCCCGTCCGGTAATCTCCGGCTGTTAACCGCCGCCGTGCGCGTGGCACGACAGAGTTCACTGCCAGCTTCCGTTCGGCGATGCTGCCTCCGGTTGGAGCGTGGGACCGTTTCTCACGCCGACGACTGCCGCCGACGAGCGCCCCCGCCCTTGGTTCAGGAACTAGCGGTCGTTGCCGGCCGCGAGCACGGTGTCGGGATCCACGCTCGCGCGCGGAATCCAGACCACGCGGATCGAGGTCACGGTGGCCTCGAAGGTCAGCGTGTCACCGTCCACGCCAAGCTTGCAGGCGGTGGCGGTGGCGGTGCCACCGGCGTCGGTGATGGTGCGCGGGCCGAGCGCCGCCACGCCTGCGATCACGCGGACGGACTGGACCACCATGGCGGCACGCTTGAGCGCGCTGCTCACGCTGAGCACGACGGCAGCGGCGGCCGTGACGACGATGGTTTCGTCGACGGGCTCCAGCATGTCGCCGAACTTGATCTTGTTCAGGCCCGTCGCCTGGAGCGCGGGGTCGCCGGAGTTGAGCGCCTTCTTGATCGACTGGGTTGCGGTGGCGGTGACGGCCATGATTCTCTCCTCGTTGGAAGACTCGGAGGCTTACGCCTTCTCGCCGAGCAGTACTTTGCACGTCACGGTGCCCGAGCCCGCAACGCGAGTCAAGTCCGCTGCGGTGATGGGCACCGCCGAGGACATCAGGATGATGAGTGGGTCGAACGGTATGGCTTGCGCCGCACCATCCGTTGAGGTGGCTCGCAGACGCACCTTCCCACCAGTCGCACGGATCACGAGAACATGCGCAGCGGCGAGGTCGCCGAACGCAAGGCTCTCGGGCAGATCCGTGTCGAGCGTGACGGTGAGCACCTGCACCGCCTTGAGGACGAGCGACTCGTCGATGGGTGCGTCGATGATCGGGTCACCCGACGGTGAGCCCGAGGCCGGCTGCACTTGGTAGCAGCCGGTGAGTGAGAAGATGGAAGCCATCGTCGCGAGCGGCTACTTGCCGCCGCCCATCGGGCCGAGCGAGAACGGGCTCGGGTCCGGGCCCTTCGGCATCGCGTCGGTCGGCAGGTTCGGGTCCTCGTTGCCGGTGCGCGGCACGTTGCCCTCGTACTTGCCGTGCGCCTGATCGTAGGCGTCGACCGGCTCCGGCGTCGCCTTGCCCTGGCCCACGTTGCTCATGTTGTTGTCCATCGGCGTCTCCTACTGGCCCTTGATGACGAAGGGCGACGGGTTGTCCTTCGACGGCATGTTGCTCGACGCGACTGCCGGCTTCTGCTCCTGGTAGGAGCCGTACCGCTGGTCGAAGATGCGGACGACTTCCTTGTCGTCGCCCTGGCCAGCGTCCTTGAACTCCTCGTAGTTGGGCTTGTCGGGCATGGTCACTTCCCCAGCGTGAAGGGCGTGCTGGACGGCGACGCCGAGTTGGTGCCGGCGACGGCCGGCGGCTGCTCCTTGTGGGGCTGCACCGGCAGGCCCGGCATGGACGGGTGCCCCGCGCGAGCGGCGTTGCCCTCCATGTCGACCTCGCCGTCGAAGCCACCGGAGTCGGTGCCCATCTTCTCCGCCTGCGTGCGCGGCGTCCGCATGCCTGGTCCCTTGTGCATCGGCTACCTTCCCTTCTTGGTCATCGGCGCGAGCGTGAACGGCGACGCCGCCGGACCTTCCTCGAAGGAAGATCGCGACGGGAAGCTCGTGTCGAGCGGGGGCGGCGCACTCTCGTCGAGCACGGCCGGGCGCTCACGCGGCGGGTACGGCATGGCCGGGTACATCCCGGTGCGCGTGAAGTTCGCCCCGGCGATGATCTCGCTCGACGCGATCCCCTTGGCGTACTCGATCTCCGCTGCGGTGGGCTGCGGCGGCATCGGCCACTCACCCCCACCACGCTGCGCCTTGTCGAGTGCCTCGCGGTACTCGTCCTCGCGCTGCTGCTCTGCGCCGGGGTCGAGGATCAGGATGCTCATAGGGATGAGCCTACACCGGTGGTGTCTCCGCGTGCAAGTGCCGCCATCGGCGACCGTAACCGATATCGAGCACAGTAGTGTGACTCACGCCGAACAGAGACGCGACTTCTCGACATGGTTCGCCTGCACGAAACCGAGCCAAGATCTCCCGCGCCGCAGCTTCCGTCAGCACGGCCATCCCGTTCTTCGCGCCAGGATGAACGCGCCTCTTTCGGCGAGCATCACTCATGTTCTCCAGATGCGTACCCGGCCGAAGGTGATTGAGATCGACGTTGATGCAGCACCGCGTGTCGCAACATGCGAGCTTCAGTCGGTGGAACTTATTTCCCCGCCCATCTCCCGGTAGACGTGGGCGACCACCGCGTAGGGCTCGTCGTACTCGTCCCACTTCGGCTCGACCGCTTTCTTCGCGCGGTTCCAGGTGCCCTCGTCGCTCACCCACGAGGGGGGATTGCCCTCCTCGGGGTCGAAGTCGGCGAGCTTCTCCATGAGGTCCGCGTCGACCTTGCCCGACTGCACTTCGCCGCCGACACGCGAGGCGATGGCTTCGTCGGACTCGTCACCCTCCCCGTCGCCGGGGTTGTCGCCGTCGCCCTTGTCGTCCTGCTCCTTGTCGCCGCCGTCCGCGCCATGCGCGTGCGACGACTCCTCGTCATCGTCCTCGTCGGCTGGCTTCTTGGTGGCGAACGACTTGAGCTTCTTCGGGCTGAGCATCACGGGCCTCCTTGTCGCAGGCTATCAGCGACCTTGTACCACGCGCAAGACAGCAGCGCGCAGCTCGGCGTCACTCTTGAACGTGGGGTTGCTTGGGTTGAGCTTCGGTCGCAGCCGCTCGTACTGCTGCACGGTGAGCGGTCGCAGTGAGTGGTGTCGGCCGCGCTCGTCCTCGAACGCGAAGTAGTCGTCAGTGTCGGAGAGCAACTCGGCAACCATGTAGCTGCGCTGGTGCCCGTCGAGGTTCCACCACACCACGCGCTTGCCGTCGCCGACGAGCGCGGGCAGCGCAGCGAGGTAGCCGCCCTCCTGCTCGGTCACGCAGGCTTGGTGCTTGTCCCAGGAGAACGGCATCAGTCGTCATCCTCCTCGTCCTCAGCTTCTTCGGCAGCAGCAGACCTGCGCGCCTTCTCGCCGAGCACCGTGATGAAGTCCTCGATCTTCTTCCCGTTGATCTCGGTGACACCCTTCGCACGCAGTGCGTTGAGCAGCTTGTCGCGCTTGGTGCTGCTCATCGCGACGACACCCATGATCGACCCGGGCTTCACACCCTTCTGGAAGATCACCTCGTTGTTGTCGCTGACGTGCCCGTGCGGCTTAAGCATCTCGCCCAGCTTCCAGCGACCACCTGCATGCTCGGGGCCGGCGCGCCCGAAGTTGTCCTCGTTGAACGCCCACCAGTCGGTGCGCCCTGCTTCAGCCGGATCGATCAAGAGCCGGAACTCGCCGTCGCTGTCGTCGAGCATCTTCCGCTTGCGGGTCATGCGGAGGAACACGCCGTCGGCCCCACCCGTGCGCAAGTCCTCGCGCGACGACATGCCCTCGGTGAAGACGCCGTTCTCAAAGCGGCGCGTCGTCGCCATGAGCCCGTCTTCCGTGAGCACACTTGCCAGCGCGCTCGGATCGGCCGACGAGTCATGGGTGAACGCGAGCACACCCGAATCCTTGAACGCCTTGGCCTGCGACTCCGAGTACCCGGCCTCGTGGCCGAAGTAGACCTCGCGCCGCTCGGTGTCCGCGAGCATCTTCTTCGCCAGCGGGTGCTTCTCCCCAACCTGCGCGGCGAGCTGCGCCGCCTTCGCCGGCGTGATTCCCCCGGCCGCTGCCTTGGCGACGAGACCCGGCTCGAACTTCGCCGCGACCTTCATCTGCATCAGCATGTCGGCGTGCGCCTTGTCAGGCTTCGCGTTCGGGTCGGTCACGCCCATGGTACGGAGCATGTGCGAGTACGCCTCGACCGCTTCCTTGGGGTCGGAGGAGCGCACGCGGATTCGCACCGCGTTCCGGTTCGCGCCGCTGGTGCCGAGCTCGACGGACCCGCGACGCTGCCCCTGCGGGTCGGTGATGTCACCCTTGATCGAACTGCCGCCCGGCTGCTTCTCGCCACCCGGCACGATGCGCAGCACGCCGTCGGCGTCGGGCTTCATCTGCTGGTACTCCCACTCGGAGGCTGAGCCGGAGGCGAGTGCCTTGCGCGCCTGCTCCTCCATCGCTGGGGTGAGCTTCAGGTTGAACTCGTAGAACTCGCCGTGCTCGTCGCGCAGCAGGCGGGCCTGCACGTTCTGATTCTCGATGGACTCGGCGTCGGCCGGCACCGCGACACCGTGCCGTGGCAGGTCCTCGTCCTTGATGCGCGCTGGCTCGACATCCGTCGCGGTCACGCGGGTCGGGTCGATGCGAGGCTTCGCCGGTGGCGTGACGGGCGCAGGAGCAGCCTCGGCCTTGGGCTTCTCCTTGGCCTCCCCCACCTCGGGGACCGGGCGGGCAGGCTGGGGCGAGCCTTTGAATGGGGTACGCTTTCCGCCCTCCCAGGTCCACCCAGGTACCCCCCAACCGGGCCGCCAAGGTGCAAGTACCGCCCGGTCGTTCGGCCTGTTAGGGGGGTGCTCCCAGGACTGGCCGACCAGGCCCTCGGGCACCAGCGCCTCCCCGTCCACCGCCACGGGCGCACTGGGCGGCATGACGAACTTCTCGCCGGGCGCTGCGAGCTGGCCGTGCATCGCCACCGAGTCGACCGCGACGCGGGCGTCAAGCGGCGCGTAGGTGTTGTCGTCGACGTGCTCCGACCAGCGCATCATCATGTCGGGCAGCACCTTGGCTGTCTCGACGACGCCGGCCGCGCGCGTGGCGTTGAACGCCCACGCCAGCTCGGTGCGCGCGATGCGCTCGGCACGCCACCACTCACCGCCCACCGTGTCGGCCACTCGCTGTGCGGCTTCCTGCGGCGTCTCGCCCGTCGCGATGGACTTCGCGAGTTCCTGCTCGACGCGCCGCACGACGAGCGCACCGTAGCGGTCCATCGAGGTCTTGTGTGCGTTGAGCAGCGAGGTGCGGTTCTTGTTGATGATGCCGTCGAACTGCGCGGCCTGCTCGATGGGCAGCACCATCGCCGCGCCGGTGAACTTGCTCTCCAGCTTCTTGATGTCGCCGATCAGCCCGCGCAGCGCGTCGACCTGCGTGTCGTAGGACGCAGCACCGAGCGCAGTCCCCAGCTTCCGCTGGATCTGGGCGATGCCGATCTTCGCCTGCGCGAGCAGCACGCGCTTCTGGTGCTCACCCATCGTGCCGCTGCCCGCGACCGACGCGAGCTTCCGCTCCAGCTCAGCGGCCGAATCCTGGTAGAGCTTCAGCAGCGCCGCCGCACCACGCTGGTCGATCAGCCGGTCGAGGCGCTTGCGCCCTTCGACGACGACTGCCCGGTACTCAGACTGCGGCGCGGCCACGGGTTACTCCCGGCCGTCGTGCATGCGAGCGATCTCGATGCGGACCAGCTCGACGTTCTCGGGCACGGGGTCGCGGCCGACCTTCGAGGCCAGCGTGAACATGTCGACCCACTGCTGCGCGGTGAACCGCTCGACGCGCTCGGGGTCACCCCCCGGTGCTTGATCGGCTGGCCACAGCTCCAGGTCCACCTCACCGTTCGGGTGACGCACGACCGACACGCCGGCGCGGACCTTGCGGCTGTTCTCGCGCAGGGTCACTTGTCGACCTCGGCGTCGGGCAGCCCCTTGTCGCGGCGCTTGTCACCCTTGTCCCCGGACGGCGTGACCTGCCCCGAGTCCACCCCGTCCTCGCGCGCCTTGTTGTGGATCTCGTCGTGCCCCTTCGCGCAGATCGTCACGATGTTGTTGGGCTCGTTCGCGTGGCCCTTCTTCGACAGCCACTTCGACTCGACGATGCCGCCCTTGTGATGGACCTGAAGCCCGCCGTAGTCGTCCTCGCCCTTGTCGCCGTGGACCTTGCAGGTGAACTTGTCGCGGCGCATCACGCCCAGCACGAGCGACGGGGGCAACCCACCCTCGCCGTCCGAGGTGAGGATCGCGCCAGCTTCCTCGGCCTCGGCCTTCAGCTTCTCCAGCGCAACCTCCTCGCCAGGCGCGAGGCTGTCACGCTTCTTCTCGCGCTCCTTCTCGCGGCGCGAGCGCATGTGCTTGGCGAGCTGCTCACCCACTACTTCACCTGCACCACGGTCTTCTCCGGGCCGGGGCCGTGGTCGAAGTGGACGATGACGAAGCTCGGCCCCTTGGCCGCCTCGACTTCGAGCTGCTTCTTGCACAGGTCGCAGGCGTAGGCGTCACCGATGCGGACGTACTTCAGGGTCGACCCGCCCGCCCCCTTGATCGGCACGACGGGGAGCTGGCCGTTGTGCTTGGACGCCTCCATCATCGCCCACTGCGGGCTGTTCGCCAGCACCCAGTCCATCGGCGCGAAGGTGCGCGCCCGGACGGCGATCTTGCGCGACCCGCACGAGCCGCAGTAGGCGTCGTGGGGGAAGGCGTGTTCACGGTGGAGCTCGTCGGCGGTGGTCTTGCCGTCGAACAGCTTGCGGCGGTGAATCGTCTCAGCCTTGCGGCTGGCCCTCGCGCGAGACTGGTGGCCCATCGGTTCCCTCCGGGGTCGAGTCTACACGAGGCTGCGCCGCGAGTCGTCGCACGCGCACCAGATTCTCCTCGGCCTTCCGGCGCATGTCCTTTGCCTTGTGCCAGGACAGAAGCGACGCTTCCTCCGCGCGCTCGGCCTGCCGAAGCATGTACTCGGCCCGCGCAACGATGGTGTCACCGAGCGCCATCAGCGCCGCCTCGACCGCCGGCTGTCACCCTGCTCGCGCTCGTCCTGCCACGCGGCCTCAGCCACCTGCGTCTCCTGCGCGCCCTGCTTCTCAGCCTTCTTCTTGGCGCGGCAGGGGGCGCATCGCTTGGGCGGGTCGGCGAGGCCCTTGGTGTTGTAGAACTCCTGCTCACCGATGGTGAACACGAAGGCCGTGCGGCAGTCACGGCAGATGATCGTCTCGTCTTGACCGGAGAATGGCATCGCACTCAATCCTTGAGCAAAAACGACAGGTCGTCAAACCCTAGTCGCAGCGCGGCGTCGGCTGCGAGCAGCGTCCCATGGCAGCCAGCCCCGGCGGCGCAACGCGCGCTCGATGCCGCGCACACTCACCGCCGCCTCCCGTACACCTTGGCGATGTCGTACCAGCTCTGCCCCCCGAGGTCCGCCCCGAGTCGCAGCGCCTTGTCGTCGATGAACAGGTCGACGCCTGGCTTGTCCAGCTCGCCCCCGTGGTAGACGTAGGTGAACACACCCGCCAGGTAGGTCCGCACGAACGCGACCATCTGTGCGTACCGCGCCTCGTTGACCGCGTACTCCTCGGGCGTGCGCGGGCGCGCGGTCTTGATCCCGGCCGCGACGAGCGGGTCGACGTAGCGGGGATCACGCAGCGTGAGCCGCGCGCGTGCCGACCACAGCACGAGGACATGCCCGGCCGCGTTCAGGTCGAGCAGCGCCTCGCGCGCCCCGGGCATGAAGCGCAGGGGCGAGGTCGCGTCGTAGCGCCGGCCGTCCTGCTCGACGATGGTGCCGTCGAAGTCGATGGCGATGAGCATGACCGGAGAGTCTTACCCGCCGTCGTCGGGATTCCCGTCGTCGGTCGGTGGGGTGTCCTCGCCGTCGACCGGGCCGAACACGGCCGGGTACTTGGCGCGGTACTCGGGCAGCGTGAGGTCGCCGTCCACCTTGGGCGGCAGACCCTTGCTCGCGCGCACCTCGTTGATCGTCACGATGCCGCCCTCGATCTCGTACTGGAAGAACTTCAAGCCAATCGGCACGTTGGGCGTGACCATCGACGGCTCGGCTGCGCGCGACTCGGGGTCGGGCTGGTCGAGCAGCGGGGACGACACGGCGTCCATGTTGAGCCCCTGCTCCTGGCGCACCTTGTCGAGCATCGACGCCACGTCATCGACGTGGAAGAAGGTCGACACGAACTTCGCCGCGTTCTCCTCGTCGAGCAGGCCGCTGGCCTTGGCGGTGGCGGCAGCGGTAGCGGCAGCCTGCGCGTCCGCGAGGCTGGGCTCGAAGTAGCCGGGCCAGTGGATCGCGAGCGCGCCGCCAGGC
>Ga0315273_10012449_pt1 | contig 10911 bp, 8 predicted proteins | sample YL17G02_0_MG_FD_205753 | JGI IMG/M metagenome (GOLD analysis project Ga0315273, IMG submission 205753) | Sediment microbial communities from Yellowstone Lake, YNP, Wyoming, USA - YL17G02_0 | ecosystem: Environmental > Aquatic > Freshwater > Lake > Sediment | place: USA: Wyoming | collected...
GCTGGAGGCGATCGTGGGGCAGCTCTACCTTGCGGTCGTGATCGCGACCCTCGTCGGGCGGGTCGCCGCTCGCCGAGAGTAACGTCCATCGAAGCGCTCGGTCGAGCGTTCAGCCGTCAGACGACCGGACCGGTTCGAGCCGATTGCCAATGCGCTCAGAGGTGTCATGATGACGAAACCCCACTGCAAGTCCGGCTCCTCCATCCTGGCCACTATGGTCTGGCTGGCGGTGATCTTCATCGGTCCGCCCATCCCCAGTGCGCTCGGGGCGACGTTGACCGTGCCGACGCTGATCGGCAACCACATGGTGCTACAGGGAGGCATGTCGGTGCCGATCTGGGGCACGGCGGCTTCTGGCGCTCAGGTCACCGTCGAGTTCAACGGACAGGACGTATCAACGACCGCGACGGCGAATGGCCGTTGGCTGCTGAATCTGACCAGCATGCAGGCCAGCGCGACGCCGAGCACGATGAAAATCACCTCGGGCGCAGAGACCCTGACCTATACCGATGTCCAGGTGGGCGAGGTGTGGGGCTGCAGCGGCCAGTCCAACATGGAGTTCAGCCTGGGCTCGTCGGACGGCGGCGCCGCGGCGGCTGCCGATGCGCTGAGCCACAACATTCGTCTGTTCAGTGAAAGAGGGAATACCACGCCGAGTCAGGTCACCTGGAAGGTTTCTGACCCGACGACCGCGGGCGGCTTCTCAGCGGTCTGCTACTACTTCGGCCTGGAGCTGTCGCGGCACTTCGACGTTCCGGTCGGCCTGATCGATTGCGGCAAGTCTGGCACGCCGATCGAGTACTGGAGCCCAGAGTTGGTCTCTCGCCCCGTCTCGACACCTCGGCAACCGTCGCTCACCATTCACCCATTCGGGGTCGATACGCCCCATGTTTCAGTACTGCGAGCAGGGCCCCATACAACTTCATGGGCTCGAGGCCCACTGACGTAACCGGGGTCTCCTGCTCGATCTTGAGCACGGTTCACCTTGGTTTGAGCGATGCATCCACTCAGTTGTTTACTGGCTCGCCCACCATATAGCCAAATAGACAGAGCCAAACGAATCTGCTGGATTGCAGAGATTCTCCACCGAGCGCCTTCCCCGCGAAACGTCCAATGCCTCTTGATCAACCTCACGACATTCTCCACCTCTTCCTCGGCCTGGCCGTCTTGTTGGGGACGGCCCGTGTATTGGGCGAGGTCCTGCGCCGCCTGCACCAACCCGCCGTCGTTGGCGAGCTGCTGGCAGGCGTACTCCTTGGACCGACCGTCTTTGGTCACATCTGGCCGGACGCGTTTGCCTCCCTGTTTCCACGCGAGGGGCCGAGCGCTACCGCTCTGTCGGCGCTCGCGCTCGTGGGCGCGACGCTCTTCCTCTTGGTGGCGGGCCTGGAGGTTGATCTCTCGCGACTGCGCCGTCTGGGCAGACCGACTCTGGCGGTAGGGGTGGCGGGGATGGTCGCCCCATTTGCCCTGGGTTTCGCGGCGGCGGCCGCCTGGCCGGATCTGCTCGGCCAGAGCGCTACGAAGAGTCCGCTGGAGTTCCCGCTCTTCTTTGCCACCGCCCTGTCCATCTCGGCATTGCCGGTCATTGCCCGCACGCTCATGGATTTGAAATTGTACCGCTCCGATTTTGGCACCGTGGTCGTGGGTGCCGCGGTGCTCAACGATCTCGTGGGCTGGCTCATCTTCGCGGTGCTGCTTGGGCTCTTGAACGGTGCCCCCGCCGGCGTCCCTTTCGTAAAGACCCTGGTATGGACCGTGGGTTTGGGTCTCGGCGTGCTCACCGTGGGGCGCGCGGCGATGCATCGGGTCCTGCCGTGGGTGGAGACACACCTGTCGTTCGCCGGCGGCGTGCTCGGGGTGGCGCTCACGGCCACCTTCCTGGGCGCAGCGCTCGCCGAATGGATTGGTCTCCACGCCGTCTTTGGCGCCTTCCTCGTGGGCGTCGCCCTCGGCGACTCCTCGCACCTGCGCGAGCCCACCCGCGGCGCCATCTCCGATTTCGTAGGATCGCTCTTCGCCCCTCTCTTCTTTGCGTCCATCGGCCTCGGCGTGGACTTCGCCCAGAGCTTCGACCTGACCCTGGTGCTCGCCGTCCTGGGCATCGCCTGCGCCGGCAAGATCTTCGGCTGCGCCCTGGGTGCACGCGTTGCGGGCATGCCCAAACGTCAAGCGTGGGCGGTGGGCTTCGCCATGAATGGCCGCGGTGCCATGGAGATCATCCTGGGGCTCTTGGCGCGCCAGGCGGGTCTCGTGGACGACCGCATGTTCGTGGCCCTGGTAGTCATGGCCCTGGCCACCTCGATGCTCGCCGGACCGATGGTGCGCGCTCTGGTGGGTTACGGGCAGGCGTAACCGCCTCGCGCAGCCGGACTTGCTCGTGCTCGCCAAAGAGCGTGGCGTCGGCGGTCTTGCCCAGCGCGGATGCAAGGTGGGCGACCGCCGTTTGCTCACACGCGAGCGGTGAGGCATCACGTTGGCAACGTGCGGGGAATGCTTTTCAACGGCATGCCAGGGTGGTCGCTCGCTCGGTGCCGCCGAACACTCCTCGAAATGCTCTGCCTATTTGTTCTGGTGCTGAGTGGCTACCTTCTCAATGGGCATGCGATTCCGTCGGGCGATGCCACACCGAATCGTTATCTGCCCGTGAGCATACTGCGAGACGGCAGCTTTTACTTGGACGGCTTCCCTGTCCTCTATTCGCCAAAGCTCCCGTACTACGTCCGCCATTTCAGGGGCAGGTATGTGTCGTCTTATCCCGTGACTGCCGCAGTCCTTGCGGTTCCGATCTATCTCCCAGCAGTGCTCAGAGGCGAAGCGCCCGAAAGCCCCGTCTGGGAGGAGCTCGAAAAGACTTCGGCGGCCGCGATCGTCGCTCTCTCGGCCGTTTTTCTCTATCTCGCTCTGGTCCGGTTGACGACCCAACGAATGGCGCTCCTCGTCACCGGGGCCTATGCATTTGGAACGAGCAGCTTGAGCGTCAGCAGCCAGGCTCTCTGGCAGCATGGGCCGAGCCAACTCGGGCTCGCAGCGGCGCTTTATTTCCTCGTGAAGGGGCGCGAGGCAGAGAGATGGGTCGCCGTCAGCGGATTCCCTCTGGCGTTTGCCGTCATTTCCAGGCCCACTGATCTACTCCTTGCCGTGCCTCTCGGCTTCTATGTTCTGCTCCATTATCCGAAACAAGTCGCCCCTCTGCTGGCTTTTGCTCTCCCGCCCATAGGATTCGAGCTCTGGTATAATGTGACTTACCAGGGGGGTCCGTTCTGGACTCAGGTCCCGCTTCTCCAAGGGCAACATTGGACGGGGCGATTCTGGGAGGGGCTCTCCGGACTGCTCTTCAGTCCAGCACGGGGCTTGTTCATCTACTCGCCGATTTTTCTTTTTTCTCTCGTGACATTGGTAATGGCATGGAGAAGGGGCGGGGATGCTCTTCTTCGCGCCGGGGGCGTCGGGGCCCTGCTCGTCGTGTTCCTATACTGCAGGTGGTGGCCCTGGTGGGGTGGACACACTTTCGGCCCGCGGCTCCTGGCCGACCTCACTCCCCTGCTAGCGTTGGCCCTCTACCCGCTTCGCGACGGATTGAACCGCAGCCGGTGGATCAAAGCCGCCTTTGTCGCCGCGCTCCTCTGGTCTGTCGGAGCGCACTCGATCGGCGCTTTCTGGGATGAAATCGCCTGGAACGCGTATCCGGTGGACGTGGATCGGGCTCCGCAACGACTCTGGTCCTGGACCGATAACCAGCTCGTCAACCCAGTCTATGGGCGCGTGACGACTGCTGTGAAACAACGGCTCGGAATACCGATACCGGTTGGCGCGCTTCTCGAGCGGTACCGTCGGGAGCAAATCGAGAGCGAGCCGTGGAGCGACCGGTCCATCAATTCACTACGGGGGCATTATGAGCTTGCCAAGAAGATGGACGGCGTCGCGGAAATGGAGCGTCTGGAAATCGAGCGTTTCACGCCGAGGATCAAAGTCGGCTGGGATTTCGCAGGCCTCTTGACGCTCGTTGGCTACGATTTTCTAGCCGTCGGGTCGCGGGAATTCGACGTCACATACTACTGGCGGGCGCGGCGGAAAATGAGGTCGGACTATACGGCCTTTGTTCATTTCGAGGGGCCCGGCTCCCGGTTCCAGGACGACCACATTCTAGGAGTCCCCCCGCATCGTACGGGAAGCTGGGAAACCGGAGAGACTGTAAAGTTTACGCGCCGCGTGATCGTACCCCAATCGGCTCCGGCCGGCGCCTACGCCATGCGCTTGGGAGTTTGGGAACCGCGGAATGGAAAGCACATCCATCTTCGCGAGGGGTGGTGGCGTCGATCCAGCGCCGGGATATTGATCCGGCTCGAGGTGAGCGCCGATGGGTCAATCCGTGCGGAGCCCTCGGCCGCGAGGTAGCTAGTTTCCCAGCCGGCGCCCAAGCGCTCCTCGGGAGGGGGACGGTTGAAGAAGGCGGCGGGCATCGTGGATCACGCCATTTTTCCGATGGGGGAACGTCCTCTTCGACGACGGCGGCATGGCGGCGGTCGTCGACTGGGAGATGGCGCTGCTCGGGCCGGTGTTGCTCGACCTGGGATGGTTGTGCTTCTTTGCCAACCGGGGGCAGGGGTCGAGCTCGGACGGAGGCGGGACATCGCGCCGCTCACTCCCGATGAGATCGTCTCGAACTGCTCCGAGGGCGCGGGCTTCGCAATCTCGCAGAAAGAAGTGAACTAGTTTTCCGCCTTCGCCTGCTACCTCCGACTTTTGAAGGGGAGGAATCGGGGATCCACCCGCAGGAAGGTCCGCAAGCGTTCCCGAAAGCCACGGAGGGACGAATGACCGAAATGGAAGCCCCGACTCCCCGGACGAACTGGATCGCTCTCGATGCCGGCGGAACGATGACCGACGCGGTCATCGTCGACGCCTCCGGGAATTTTCTCGTCGGGAAGTATCTCACCAACAAGCAGGACGAATCGGTGAGCTTCCTCGGCGCGATTCGGGACAGCCTGGCCGCCGGCAGGCACGACCTACGGGCCACGCTCTCCGCGAGCGAAGTCGTCGTCTATGCCGGGACGATCATGCTGAACACGCTCCTCAGCCGCTCGGGTGCGAAGGTCGGCCTCATGGTGACGCAGGGGTTCGAGGACTACCTGCTCATGGAGAAGGGCGAGGGTGCCTGGCTCGGCTATCCGTACGCCGACCGCCTCCACACGGTGACGCACCAGCACAGCGAGCCGACGATTCCGCGAAGCCGCATCACCGGAGTGCAGGAGCGGCTCGACATGTTCGGAGCCGAGGTCATCCCGCTCGATCCGAAGGACGTGGCGCATGGTGCGAGGCGGCTCCTCGACCAAGGCGCCGAGGTGATCGCCGTGATGTTCCTCTTCTCCCACATGAACCCGGCGCACGAGCAGGCGGCAGCGAAAGCGATCCGCAAGGTCGACAAGAAGATTCCGATCGTCCTCTCCTCGGCGATCGCGCCGACCCACAAGGAATACACCCGACTCGCCAGCGTCATCGCGCAGGCATACGCGGGCGAGTCGTCGCGGCGCCATTTCCAGCGGGTCGAGGCGCGGGCGCGTGCCGAGGGCTTCGACCGCGAGGTGTCGACCCTCCTCGCCCACGGCGGCACCGTGCCGATCAGCACCCCGCGGCTCTACGAATCGTATACCTCCGGCCCCGTCGGCGGCGTGCTCGGCGGCCATTACGTCGGCGAGCTCATGGGCTCGGGCAACATCGTCTGCTGCGACATCGGCGGCACGAGCTTCGACGTCGGGATCATCCGCGACGGCATGATCCCGATCGTTCGGGAACCGAGGCTGCTCAGCTTCAAGACGAACATCCCGATGATCCACACCGAATCGATCGGCGCCGGGATGGGCTCGGAGCTCGGCGTTCATCCGCTCACCGGCAAGCTGACGGTCGGGCCGCGAAGCGCCGGCTCCGACGTCGGCCGGTGCTTGCGCTGGCCGGTTCCGACGATCACCGACTGCCACATCCTACTCGGCTACCTGAACCCCGGCTACTTCCTCGGCGGCGACGTGCCGCTCGACCTCGATGCCGCCGTTCAGGCCCTCGAGCCGATGGCGAAGCAATTCAAGACGGGCGTCTACGAGTTCGCCGAGCGCGCGCATCGCCTGGTCTGCGACTACATGCGCGAATTTCTCGTGAACATGCTCCGCGGGCGCGGCTACGACATCCACGACTACACGCTGATGATGTATGGCGGCGCCGGGCCGCTCGGCCTCGCGGACGTGACCGAAGGGCTCGACTTCGCCGACATCGTGACGCTTCCGTTCGCGGCGGTGTTCTCCGCGTTCGGCGTGCTCTGTGCGCCGCGCCGTTACCGGTACCACCAGAGCATCATCGCCGCCTGCCCGCCGTCGGAATCGGCGCGCGCGCTCGCCGTGAAGAGCGCGGCGATCGAGGCGATCAACGGCGCGTGGCACGCCCTCGAGGCCCGGGCAAGGGGAGACTTCGCGCATCACGGATGGGACTTCTCCAAGGCGACGCTCTCCCGCTCGGCCTACGTCCGCTTTACGAACCAGCTCTCGGACTTCGAGGTGCCCTGGGACGGTGAGCGGCTGCGGTCTCTCGAAGACCTCGCCGCGATCATGCGCCGCTTCGAGGGCGTGTACACGACGATCTACCCGGCGCAGGCGCTCTACAGCGAGGTCGGCTACCAGATCCTCGAGGTGGCGCTGACCGCCGACATCGCGACGCCGAAGCCGCGCCTTCCCGAGCTCCCTCTCGCCGGCCGCCGGCCGGCGGCGGCGGCGGAGAAAGGCAGCCGCAGCATCTATTGGCGGGGCCAGCGGATCGACTTCCGCATCTACGAGATGGATCCACTCGAGCCGGGGAACACGATCGAGGGGCCGGCCGTGGTGGAGCACCCGGCGACGACGCTGCTCATCCCTCCCGACCGGCACGTCGTCCTCGACGCGCGCCGGCTCATCCACTACCGGCGAGGTGCCGCATGAACGCTCCGCGCAAGAGAGAGACGGTCAAGAGATCGCTTCGCGAGCAGCTCGATCGTTCCGAGGGGCTCTTCGCGGAGACCGGGCACTACCAGGGCCTCGCGGAGATGCCGACCCACGACGCCGACCCCTTGAAGTTCGAGGCGTTCCACTCGCGCCTCCTGTCGACGATCATCTCGGTCCGCGACACGATGAAATACATCGCGTCCTCGCCGGCGATCCGCGACTTCGAAGAGTTCGTGATCGGACTCTATACGCCCGAAGGAGACGCCATCGTGCTCTCCACGGGCATCATGGTGCACGTCCACACGCTCTCCGAGTTCATCAAGTTCATGATCCGCAACGACTACGAGACGGATCCGCGGATCCGGCCCGGAGACATCTTCGAGAACAATGAGGTGTGGGCGGGCGGTGTGCACACCCCCGACGTGATGACCTGCATTCCGGTCTTCGACGAGGGCGAGATCATTGCGTGGATCGGCTCGGTTTCGCACGAGCTCGAAGCGGGCACCTACGAGGGCCCCGGGATGTCGATTTTCTCTCCCGACCGCTACGGCGAGGGCCTCCACATCAGCGCCGAGAAGGTCGGCGAGAACGACCACTTCCGGAAGGACTATCTCCTCCGCCTCAAGATGAACCTCCGAAACTCGAGCTGGTGGACGCTCGACGACAAGGCGAAGCTCTCCGGGTGCCTCATGGTGCGCGAGGCGGTCGAAAAGATCATCGCGACGTTCGGCCTCGACTATTACAAAGGCGCGGTTCGCGAGCTCATCGAGGAGGGGCGGCGGAACTTCCTGAAGCGCGTGAAGACGACCATGGTGCCGGGCGTCTACCGCGCGCTCACCATGCCTGTGCACAAGCGCTCGCACCTCCGCTTCTCGCACCCGCTCGCGAAGAACGACTTCATCGACCTCGTCCACACCGAGCTCACGGTGACCCGGGAAGCCGCGATCGAGCTCGACTACGAGGGCAGCACCGGCTGGAGCTTCCACCCGTTCAACTGCGCTCCCGGGCCGATGAACGGCGGCTTCTGGATCACGCTCACCCAGCTTCTCGCCTACGACGGCCGCGTGAACGACGGCGCCTACCTCGCGGTCAAGCAGTTCATGCCGGAAGGCTCGATCGTGAACGCGAACTATGCGGGTGCCGCGACGTCGCTCGCCTGGTGGACGCTCATCCCGATTTTCGCGAGCGTCTGGCGGATGATCGGCATCAGTTGGTTCGCCCGGGGCTTCCTCGAGGAGATCATTCTCACGACGCCGAGCTGCCTCCTCGGGGTGACCGGCTTCGACCAGTTCGGGAACCCGACCGGGTACAACAACTTCGAGCTCGCCGCGTCGAGCTTCGGTGCCCGCGCCGTCACCGACGGGCTCGATTGCGGCAGCCCCATCTGGAACTCCGAAGGCATGCAAGGGGATGCCGAGGTCTGGGAGATGACCGGCCCGACCGTCTACCTCGGTCGGCACTTCACCCCCGACCACCATGGATACGGCCGCTTCCGCGGCGGCAGCGCCTGGGAGTCGCTCTGGATGGTCCGCGGCTCGCGGCTGGTGAACGTCACGATGGGCGCCTCCGGCTGCCAGAACGGCGGCGTCTTCCACAAGGGGCTTTTCGGCGGCTATCCGGTTCTCGGCTGGAAGTGCTTCTGGGCGACCGGAACGAACCTGAAGCAGCTCATCGAGAAGGGAAAGAAGGTGCCGAAGAGCATCAACGAAGCCGAGGCGATGCTGAAGGACGGACGCCTCCGCGCCAGCGACTGGTACTGCGGGCCGCTCAACCAGTGGTCGCCGAACCTCGGCGACTACGACCTTTTCGGGCTCGTCTACCAGGGCGGTCCGGGATACGGCGATCCGCTCGAGCGCGAGCCGACGCTCATCGAGAAGGACCTCGCCAACGGCCTCATGACGGAGGACGTCGCGCGGAAGTTCTACGGCTGGGCGAAGGTTCCGGCGAAGACCGCGAAGCTCCGGGACCAGATGCGGCAGAAGCGGCTCCGTGAATCGGTTCCCGCGGAGACGTGGTGGCGGAGGGAGCGCCTTCGCGCGAAGCGCGGCAAGGTCGCGCCGCTGGTCGCCCAGGCGTTCGCCCGCTCGGCACAGCTCTCGCCGAAGATCGAAGAAATGTATCGCAAGTTCTGGAAGCTCGACGTGTTCCCCTATGCCGATACCGGCATGGTCGATTTCCAGGTGCCGGCGCCGAGTGGCTTCTACTATGCGAAGTCGGCGGTCAAACCGCGCGGCGGCGACGCGAAGGCGGAAGGAGGGACGGACCGATGAGCGACGTCACCCGTGCCCTCGTTCGCCGCGAGCTCGCCTGGAAGGATCTGCTGCAGCTCATGCGTGAGCCGAAATCTTCGCGCCGGTTCGACGAGATGATCGCCGCGGTGCAGGAGACGGTCGCGTGGAAGGAGCCGATCCTCCTGCCGCTCGGGGAAAACCTCTTCATCGTCGTGAAGGGGAAGAAGGCGATCGTCAAAACGAGGGCCGGCGCCGAGCTCGGCGCATGGAACGGAAACTGGAAGATGAAGTGCCGGGTGATCGTCCGCCGGACCGCCGCGCAGATGGCCAAGGTCTTCCCCGCGGCGCATCTGACGATCGATCCCGATCTCGTAGAGCTTCGCGAATTCTACTGCCCGAAGAGCGGGACGCTTCTCGACGTCGACTGCGTTCCGCCGACCTATCCGGTCGAGGTCGATTTCACTCCGGATCTCGAGGCGTTCTACCGCGACTGGCTCGAGCGGCCGCTTCCGGTGGATCTCTGATTATGGAGGGCAAACCCGGCGTCGGCCTATTGCGTCGCCTTGAAGCAAAGAATCGGGAAGGAAGGGATGAATACCAATCTCGCGACTCGATGCCTCGCTTTGTCGCTTTTCATGTGGGTGTCGTTGCCGCGGAGCTTGGCTGCCGAGTTGCTCGCGGTTGTTCCACGCCCCTTCGCCGATTCAGCTTCGTACCTTGCCTGGGGTAGAGAACTCTTCGGCATTTACTGCGCCTCCTGTCACGGAGCCGACGGAACAGGAAACGGTCCGGCGTCAGCCTCGCTCAAGACCGGCCCGCCCGATCTCACGGAGATCAGCAAGAAGCACGACGGCAAGTTTCCGCAGATGGAGGTCGTCGGCTTCATCGACGGCGAGACTCCACTCGCCGCTCACGGATCACGCGAGATGCCCGTCTGGGGCCGAGTCTTCAGGCCCCGGCGTAGCGGCTCGTCTTTGGGTAGCCCCGAGATTTACGCCATGACCGACTACCTCGAGTCGATTCAGAAGAAGACGGCGCAAGAGCTTGGGGTAGGAAAGAAGCCCTGACGTCGATGCCTTACTCGCTGTTGCCTCCCGGGTTCGCTTCTTGATCCTGCATGCTCGCAGAAAGGGTAATTGTGCGCATCAAGCGAATACTCGTGCCCACGGATCTCTCCGAGGCTTCAATGCCCGCGCTCAAGCTGGCGGAAAACCTCGGACGGATCTTCAAAGCTGAGCTCGCTCTGCTCTTTGTCGTGGAGCCGCTCGATATGAGCGGAGACATTCTGAGCGGAGGAGCGGTGGCTTCCGCGATCGAAGCGCAAGAGAAAACCGCCCGTGCCCAGCTTGCTCGCGCGGCAACGCGATTACGAAGGCGAGGACTACGTGTGCGCATTCTCGTCGGCACCGGCAAGGCCGCCTCGGTCATCGTCGACACCGCGCGGCAGGGCTCTACCGATTTGATTGTCGTCGGCACGCACGGCCGGAGCGGCCTTTCGCATGTCTTCATGGGCAGCGTTGCCGAAAGGGTAGTACGGACAGCTGGCTGTCCAGTGGTCACCGTGCCGCCTCATCCGAAGCAGACGACGCGGAGGGCTGCGAGTAAGCGCCGAGGGCTGCGCGGTTCGGCGAACGGACTCCCGCGAGTCTCAACTGCAACGCTGATATAGAACCAGGCAGCCGAACTGGCCCCAGTGGCGACCGAACGGCCACCGC